>Ga0070717_10002216_pt1 | contig 13660 bp, 11 predicted proteins | sample LARL113metaG_FD_71366 | JGI IMG/M metagenome (GOLD analysis project Ga0070717, IMG submission 71366) | Corn, switchgrass and miscanthus rhizosphere microbial communities from Kellogg Biological Station, Michigan, USA - LAR L11-3 metaG | ecosystem: Host-associated > Plants > Roots > Rhizosphere ... | reverse complement strand
CTGTTCGTACTCTCGACGAACGTCATCGCCGCGCCGCAGCGCTCGCTGGAATCGTACACACATGCGGCGAGCGCGAGCATGGCCCACGCCATCCCGATGCCCAGGGTCCGCGAGCTCGCTGTCATGACGGCTACATCGACCGCATCGACCCTCCGTGCACCCCTGCTGCTTCACACCGTGGAGAAGCGGACGAACCAGTCGGTGCGATGAAGAAGATCCTGGTGATCGATGATTCTCCTACGGTGCGGCAGCAGGTGGGCCTCGCGCTGTCGCAAGCCGGGTTTCAGGTCCTCGAGGCCGTGGACGGGCTCGACGCGATCAGCAAGGTCGACGCTTCGATCGCGATGTTGATCTGCGACGTCAACATGCCGCGCATGAACGGCCTCGAGATGCTCGAGAAGCTGCGCACCGACGCGCGGTGGAACGCCCTGCCGGTCGTGATGCTGACGACGGAGGGTCAGGCCAGCCTGCTCGATCGCGCGAAGAAGGCCGGCGCCAAGGGCTGGATCATCAAGCCGTTCAAGGCCCACCTGCTGGTCGCGGCGGTCCAAAAGCTCACGGCGTGAGCGATGGCGGTCGAGGCCAGCATGTTCGCCAGATTGCGAGAGCTTCGCGAGCGCGTGCTGGCCCGGGTGCGCCAGGTCAACGCGACCACCGAGACCAACATCCTCGCGACGGGCAACCACGTCCAGCGCGTCGTCGAGGTCGCGCAGCGCCACATCGCCACCTTGCGCGGCGTGCTGGCCGGCCCGGTCGGTCACGAGGACAGCGACCTCGCGCGCGCGATCCGCAACCAGACCGCGCACGTTCGCCAGCACGCGTCGCGGGTGTCCGCCGCGGTGACGCAACAGGGCACCCAGGTCGCCGCGGTCGCGTCGCAGGTCCACGCGATCACCGAGGCCGCGCGCGAGATCAACCGGCTCAACGCCGCCGCGCGCGTGCTGTCGATCAACGCGCGGATCGAGGCGTCGCGCGCCACAGGCTCGGCGGTGTTCCGCGCGATCGCCAACGAGATGCAGCAGCTGTCCAAGGCGATCGCGCACGCCAACAAGACGGTCTATGACCTGTCGGCGATGATGGCGACCACGGTGCCCGCGCTGGTCGAGCACAACCAGGCGCTCGCGCAGCTGGTCGACGGCTACGCCACCGAGGCCGGCGACCGGATCGACGCGGTGGAGCGCCAGGTCCGCGAGCTGCGCGCCGCGGTCAGCGAGACGCTCGCCGAGAGCGACGACGCGCTCGCGCAGATCGTCGACGAGTCGCACGCCGCGCTGTCCGATCTGCAGTTTCAGGACGTCTGCGCGCAGGCCCTGCTGCAGATCGACAGCTGGCTGGTCGCGCTCGCCCGCGACGTCGCCGTGTCGCTCGGCGTGCCGCACGACCTGCCCAACGCCGCGCACGCCACCGTCGGGGACGAGGACATCCAGCTGGCGCGGCGCGACGCCGGCGACGTCGCGCTGTTCTAGGTCCCGGGGACGAGCTCGTCGATCAGCAGCGCGCCACTCGAGAAGCTCGCGCCGCAGGTCGTGAGCTTGGGCGGGCTGGTGCAGCCCGGATCGCGAACCCGCTCGTAGCGCGTCGCGTTGTTCGCGTTGATGCAGCGCGCACCGGCGATCGTCCACTCCGCCTCGGCGGGCCAGCTCTGGTTATCGGCGTTGACCCCGACGTTGTCGTAGAGGTTGATCGTCGTGCCATCGACGGTGTGCGACACGCCGGTGCCGCAGTAGTCGGCGCGCAGCATGCGCACGCACGCCGCGAGCTGGTTGGCGTAGCCCTTGTGCGGCTTGTAGCCGAGCTCGACGCACTTCGCGATCGTCTTGGTCCGGCACGCCAGCGAGAACCGCGTCGCGGTCGTCGTGTAGTGCGCGCTGTCGCCGGTGACCTGGGCCCAGTAGCCGCCGACCGACACCGCGCGGATCGGCTGGTTCGAGCTGTCGAGCCCGCACAGCGGGCTCCAGCCGGTCGAGGTCTGATACGACACGGCGTAGAACCACAGGTCGGTGCTGGGCGCCGTGCCCTGCAGCGCGCTGTCGATCCGCAGCTTGACCTGCGCGCTGTTGGTCGCGACGCCGGTCCACGTCGAACCCACGAGGCTCGCGCCGACCAGCGGCGCCCCCGTGCTCGGTCCGATCGTGATCGCCCCACCCGTCGCGCTGGTGCCACTCGAGGTCACGCCCAGCAGCGAGCTGCCGGCGAGCGCGGCCCCGCTCGGCGTGGTGCCGGCGAACGCGACCCCGCTCAAGCTCGTACCGTTGAGGCTGATGACGTCCTGATTGGCCTCGCCTGTCTCGGCGTCATCTTCCGAGGACATGCAGCCGGCACAAGCGGCGAGAGCGGCGGTGAGCGCCAGCGTGGATTGCTTCATGACGATTCCTTTTCCATCGTTTCAAGATAGTCAGCCGGGCGACCGCGATGGAGGATCGCCGGGTTAGCGGCGCGTCGAATCTGCGCGCGTGTCGTCGACACCTTGCGCAAACACCCCAAACGTTCAGCTTGCGGTGGGGTAGCGCGCGCGGCGATCACGCTCGGGAATTCCCCGGCGACACCTTCATTTCGGCAGCGACAGGCCGAACTGATCGGGCATCCCACATGCGCTTCTTTCTCCGCGCGCTCGCAGGCGCACCATGAGCTGCCCCCGGTGCAGCGCGGGCGTCCGCGCGAACCGGCGGTATTGCGGCCAGTGCGGCTGCAACCTTGCCCCCGCATGCCAGGCCTGCGGGTTCGCCAACGACGACGATGATCGGTTCTGCGGCGGCTGCGGCCAGGGCCTCGTGATGAACGCCGCCACCGCCGCGTTCGCGCTGCCGCACGGCCATGCACCGCAGATCCACGTACCGCAGCTCGTGGCCGCGCCGGGCCCCAGCCCGGCCGGCTCGATGTGGAGCACCGAGGAGCTCGCCGGCCTGTTCGCCCGCCCCGCGGTCGCCGAGGACGAGACCCAGCTGCCGGAGTCTGGCGTCGCGCAGGACGATCTCGATCGGCTGTTCGGCGGTGCGCCGTGAAGAATCCGCCGCCGCCGCCCGCGCCGCTGCGCCCGCCCGCGCCGCCTGCCGCACCGCCCGCACCACCGGCGCGTCCCGAGGAGCCGCCGCGCGTCCGCGTGCCGCTCGAGCTGCTGCGCGAGCGCCAGCCCAAGCCCGCCGCGCTCGCCAAGGCCGGGTTCGCGACCATCGAGCAGCTCTACGACGCGGTCGCCGTGCAATTCCAGATTCCGCGGCTCGCGCTCGACAGCATCGAGCTCGCGCTCGACCTCGCGAACCTGATCCCGCAGACGCTCGCCACCAAGCACCGCATCGTGCCGGTGTTCGCGACCGCCAACGAGCTGTCGATCGCGGCCTCGGACCCGACCCAGCTCCAGGTGTTCGACTGGCTCGGCCGCCAGCACCGCCGCGCGGTGACCGTCGTGGTCGCGACGCCGGCCGAGATCGAGCGCGCGCAGGCCCGGCTCTACGATACCCGGCGCGCGCCCAGCGAGGACGCGCTCGACGTCACCCAGGAAGACCTCGCCGCGGCGTCGCACGTCGTCAACTCGATGATCGCCGGCGCGATCGAGCAGCGCGCCAGTGATATCCACATCGAGGCCACCGAGCGCGAGACCATCGTGCGGTTCCGGGTCGACGGCGCGCTGCGCCAGATCGATAGTCGGCCGATCGAGCTGCACGCCGCGATCGTGTCGCGCATCAAGGTCCTGGCCGGACTCGATATCTCGCTCCACCACGTGCCACAGGACGGCCGCATCAAGCTGCCGTCGGCCGCCGGCGATATCGATCTCCGGATCTCGGTGCTGCCGACCTACTGGGGCGAGAAGGTCGTCGCCCGGCTGCTCGACAACAAGCGCGCGCTGCAATCGCTCGACTCGCTCGGCTTCGATCCGGTGCAGCGCGACGAGTTCCTCCGCATGGTGCGCTCGCCGTACGGCCTGATCCTGGTCACCGGGCCGACCGGCTCGGGCAAGAGCACGACGCTGTACGCGGCGCTCAACGCGGTCCGCGATCCCGAGATCAACGTGGTCTCGGTCGAGGATCCCGTCGAGTATCAGATCGGCGGGATCAACCAGGTCCAGGTCGCGCCCAAGCGCGGGCTGACGTTCTCGGCCGCGCTGCGCTCGATCCTGCGCCAGGATCCCGACGTCATCCTCGTCGGCGAGGTCCGCGACCACGAGACCGGCGTGCTGGCCGCCGAGGCCGCGCTCACCGGTCACCTCGTGCTGACCTCGCTGCACACCAACGACGCGCCGAGCTCGATCATCCGCTTGCTCGAGCTCGGCATCGAGCCGCACCTGGTCGCGCCATCGCTGATCGGCGTGATCTCGCAGCGCCTGGTGCGCAGCATCTGCAAGGGCTGCCGCGAGCTCTACACGCCCGACGCCGCCGAGGTCGCTACGCTCGGCCTGCCCCACGTGCCGCCTGGCACCCAGGTCGCGCGCGGCCGGGGCTGCGTCGCGTGCCACGGCACCGGCTACCACGGCCGCGTCGCGATCCGCGAGCTGTTCACGGTCGACGACACGATCCGCGCGATGATCGCGCGGCGCGCCACGGTCGATGACATGCGCGCCGCCGCGGTGCAGAAAGGCTTTCGCACGATGCGATTCGAAGCGCTCCGGCTGTGGCTCGCCGGTGGCACCACCACACGCGAGCTGATCCGCGTCACCCGCGCGTGAGGCCCACCGCCATGACCGCCTCGTTCGATGACGCGCCCCGTCCGGCCCACGCACCCGGCCAACCGGGGCTGCGCGACGACATCCTGCGCTCGACCCAGCTGATCGACGCGCCCCCCGAGGAGGCGTTCGATCGGCTGACCCGGATCGCGAGCAGCCTGCTCGACGCGCCGGTCGCGCTGGTCAGCCTGGTCGACGGCGCGCGCCAGTTCTTCAAGAGCGCGATCGGCCTCGCCGAGCCGTGGGCGACGGCGCGCGAGACCCCGCTGACCCACTCGTTCTGCAAGCACGTGACCGCCGACCGCGCGCCGCTGATCGTCGCCGACGCGCGCGAGCACCCCGTGCTGCGCGACAACCTCGCGATCCAGGATCTCGGCGTGATCGCCTATGCCGGCATGCCGCTGATCGTCGAGGGCGAGGCGCTCGGCGCGCTGTGCGTGATCGATGACCAGCCACGCGTGTGGCCCGAGCCGCAGCTCCGGCTGCTGCGCGACCTCGCCGACGTCGTGACCTCGGAGATCGGGCTGCGCCGGACGCTGCAGGCCGCGGAGAAGCAGCGCGCGCTGACCGAGGCGCTGGTCGAGAGCCTGGGCGATGGCGTGCTCGCGATCGATCCCGAGCGCCGGTTCCTGCTCGCCAACCACGCCGCGCGCCGGACGTTCTCGGTCGGCGCCGCGGTCGGACGGCGGATGCCCGCGACCTGGGCGATCAACCACAGCTCGCGCCGGGCCGACGGCACGCCGCTGACCTCGGGCGAAGGCGCGCTCGAGCGCGGCCTGCGCGGCGAGCCCACCGATGACCTGACGTTCCAGCTCCACCGGCCGGGCGCCGCGGCGCCGATCTGGGTCGACGTCACCGGCCGGCCGGTGCGCGACGCCAGCGGCCGCGTGGTCGCCTCGGTCGCGGTCTATCGCGACGTCACCGAGCGCACGCGCCAGGCCGAGGCCGCGCGGATCGCCGAGGCCGCGGTGCGCCGCAACGAGCAGATCTATCGCGCGATGGTCAAGCACCTGCCCAACGGCGCGGTGCTGCTGGTCGATCGCGAGCTGCGCTATGCCGCCGCGGATGGCCCGCTGATCGGCAGCCTGCTGCGCACCGCCAGCCTGACCGGCCTGGTCGGGCGCAGCGTCGGCGACGTCGTGTCGGCCGGCAACCGCGACGCGATCATCGAGGCGTTCCGCGCCACTTTGCGCGGCGAGCGCCTGCAGCTCGAGGTCCGGCGCGGCGAGGGCTGCTTCGATCTGCGCACCGTGCCGATCTACGACGGCGACGAGGTCACCCACGCGCTCGCGTTCCTCTACGACGTGTCCGAGCGCCGGCGCGAGACCGAGGAGCTGCGCATCACCCGCGATCTGCTGGTCGGCGAGCGCGCGCTGTTCGAGACCGCGCTCGCGCACATCGAGGACGGCGTTGCCCTGCTCGACGCCGACCGCCGGCTGCTGCTCGCCAACGCGGCGTACGCGGCGATGTTCGGGTTCACGCCCGAGGAGCTCGAGGGCCTGACCCGCACGCAGTTCCTCGCGCACCTGACGCCGCTGCTCGAGGATCCGCTCGACGTGCTGGGCCGGCTCGACATGAAGGAGCAGGAGTCGTGCGAGGAGATCGTGCTCGCGCGCCCGCACCGCCGCGTGCTGCGCCGGACCTGGGCGTCCGTCCGGCTACCGACGCAGCACGGCTACCTCGTGACCTGGCACGACATCACGGCGCAGAAGGCGCTGCTCGCCGAGCGCGAGCAGCAGTTGATGATCGACGCGCTGACCGGGATTCCCAACCGGCTCGCCGGCCAGGCCGCGCTCGAGGTCGAGCGCGCGCGGATGCAGCGCACCGGTGCGCCATTGTGTGTCGCGGTGTTCGACATCGATCATTTCAAGCGGGTCAATGACGACCACGGTCACGCGACCGGCGATCGCGTGCTGTGTCAGGTCGCCCGCGCGCTCGCCGACCAGGTCCGGATCACCGACACCGTCGCGCGCTGGGGCGGCGAGGAGTTCCTCGCCGTGCTGCCCGCCGACCTCGCCGGCGCCCGCGTGTTCTGCGAGCGCGCCCGCCAGGCGATCGAGCAGCTCGCGTGCCCGGAGATCCAGCGGATCACGACGTCCGTCGGCGTGGCCGAGGTCGGCCTCGACGAGGATCCGCGCGACGCGATCGCGCGGGCGGACCTGCGGCTCTACGAAGCCAAGCGCGCGGGCCGCAACCGCGTCGAGTCCTGACTGGCATGCGACAGACTGCCGCAGTCAGACCATCGCGGGATGATCTCGAGTGGGCGGCGCCCCGGGCGCGCCGCCGCGATCGTCAGTTCTTCGCGGCCTTCTTGCCGGCGAAATAGGTCGTCGAGCGCTTCTTGCCCTTGGCGCTGATCTGACCCTCGGAGATCAACTTGCGGATCGGCAGTGCCAGATCCTTGGTCGACGTACCGAGCTCCTTGTTGATCTGCTCGATGCGCAGACCGGGGTTCGACTTGACGTAGGCCGCGAAGCGCTGCGACAGCGCCTCGAGGTCCGCCGCGGTGCGCTTGGCGCCGCGACCACCGCGGGGGCGGCCGACGCGGCCGAGGCCGGCCGACGCGAGGGCGACCGCGGCGCTCGCCGCGCCGCCACCATTGCGGGCACCGCCGCCGCTGCGGGCGCCGAACGCTGACTCCAGCGTGTCGATCGCCGCGCGACGCGCGAGCTCGGTGATTTGGGCGACGAAGCCCTGGACCGTACGATTCATCTCATTCTGGAAGTCGCTCATTCTCGTCCTCTTCGAAGTACAGATAGAAGATAGCTGATCGCCGGCACTCTGACATAGAAGTGCTCGCGGAACAATGTTCGTTTACCGGGTGTTGTCTTCTGCAACACTCTTGATCCTCGACGTGGGGTCGGTTGTACCGACAGCCTGTCCTCGCGATGGCTTCATCGGGGAACACATTGTGAGCGCGCGTACGCCATCAGGGCATTCCAACACGTGCCTGTCACAATTCGCTGCACCGGCGAAAGCGCAGTACGATCAGTCAGTCACGATACTCGACCAAGGCTGTGCTTCGTCGAGGGGGGCGCGTCGATCGCGGCGATGTATCGCCCGACCTGCGCCGAAAAGGCAAGCGCAGGACACAGAGTTTCGGGCGTGGCGCGTTATGCCCCGTCGGGCCGCGCCCGCTACTTCGCCGCGGCGTGGCGGGCGAGGTACTCGTTGAGCAGCGTATCGGTCGGGCCGGTGTAGCGCTTCGGCTTGAGCTTCGCGCGCTCGAGGGCGTAGTGCACGATCTCGTTCATCGCCTGGCCGTAGGTCCGGCCGCTCGCACGCACGCATTGCGCGAACGCGCAGCTATCGGCGAGATCGGGATTGGGATTGACCTCGAGGATGTACGGGTTGCCATCCTCGTCGAGCCGCATGTCGACCCGCGCGTAGTCGCGGCACTCGACGGCGCGGAACGCGGCGAGCGCGACGGCCTGGACCCGCGCGACCAGCTCGGGCGACAGGTTGTCGGCCGGACACTTGCTCTCGACCGCGTAGTGATCGCGGCTGTACGGATCCCACTTCGCGCGATACGTGATGATGTGCGGCAGCTCGCGGCCCTGGTCGTCGACCCCGCCCTTGAACTGCATCTCGTAGAGCGGCAACGCCTCGGTGCCGAGGATCGCGCAGTGCAGCTCGCGGCCGGCGATGTACTCCTCGACCAGCGCCGCCATCGTGTGCTCGGCGAGCAGCAGCTTGACCCGCGCCTCGAGCTCGGCCCGGGTGTGGACCACCGAGCCGGCGTCGATGCCGCCCGAGGCGTCGTCGTGCGCCGGCTTGACGATCAGCGGGTAGCGCAGCCCGAGGTCCTTGGGGATCGGGCCGTGGACCACGATGCCGCGCGGCGTCGGCAGCCCGGCCGCGGTCAACAGCGCCTTGGCCTGCGGTTTCTTCTGGCACAGCGACAGCGCGATCGGCCGATTGCCGGTGTACGGCACATTGAGCAGCTCGAACAGCGCCGGGACGTTGTGCTCCTGCTCGGGGTCATCGCGAAAGAACTCGACCAGGTTGACGACGCAGTCCGGCGGATTGCCGTGCACCGCGTCGAGCAGGTTCTGGAAGTTGTCGCGAATGTTGATGTGGTAGGCGTCGTGGCCGCCGTCGACCAGCGCGCGCTGGATCAGCTCGATCTCTTGCTCGACGGTCTCCCACGGCTCGACCTCGAGCGAGGGATCCCAATCAGGAGCGCGCCTGTTGTCGCGACGATAGTGCTCGTACACATCGTCGTCGATCTGGTTCCAGAGGATCAGAATGCGTGCCATGCAGGAGCGCCGCTGTTCCACAGGTACCACCACGCGCGCGCGATGTCGATGATCGTCAGCGGCTGCGATCTAGAAACGGAGACTACGCGCCGGGCGCGCCGGGCCCGCCGGGCCGCGTGCCCCACGGGTAGCGCGCGATCAGCTCGTCGGCGCGCCGCCGCTGATCCGGATCGAGGCCGGCGCCGACCGCGGCCGAGAACCAGCGCGCGAGCTCGAGCGCGAAGTGGAAGCGGTCGCGCGGATCCTTGGCGAGCCCGATCGCGAGCACGCGATCGACGTCGGCCGACAGCGGCGCGAGCAGCGACGGCCGGCTCGGCACCCGGAACACGACCTCGTAGAGCGTCGACGGGACATCCTTGCCGGTGAACACCGGGTGGCCGGTGATCGCGCGGAAGATGATCGACGCCAGCGAGTAGACGTCGGCGCGGTGGTCGACGTCCTCGCCGCGCGCCTGCTCGGGCGCCATGTACGCCGGTGTGCCGACCACGTGGCCCTGCGTGAGCGTGCCCGAGCCGCCGGACTTCGAGACCCCGAAGTCGAGGATCTTCCAGCGCCGCAGCCCGCCCTCCTCGGCGAAGAACACGTTGTGCGGCTTGAGATCGCGGTGGACGATGCCGGCGACCCGCGCGGCCTCGAGGCCGATCGCGAGCTGGTCGACCAGGACCTTGGTCTGGGGCAGCGCCAGCCGGCGCTGGCGGCGCAGCTGGTGCGCGAGGTCCGAGCCGCGCAGGCGCTCCATCGCGAGGAACGGGATCTCGCCGGCGGTCGTGCCGACCTCGAGCACGCGAACGATGTGCGGGCAGTCGAGCCGCGACGCGGTGTGGGCCTCGCGCAGGAAGCGCTGGAGCTGGATCGGCTCGGCGAGCGTGCCGGGGTTGAGCAGCTTGACCGCGGCCTCGCGCTGGTCGGTGACGGCGTGCGCCTCGTAGACCTCGCCCATGCCGCCGCGGCCGATCAGCACGCCGAGCCGGAACGAGCCGATGGTCTGCTCGGTGAACCGGCCCGGGCCGCCGATCTTGAGCGCGCGATCGAGCTCGGCGCGGGCCTCGGCGAGCAGGGCGTCGCGCTGGGCGTTGCCGCGCACGGCTTGCTCGAGCTTGCTCATCGCGTCGAGCGTCACGCGCTGGCTGACCCGCGCCGTGTAATACGCCACGAAGTACAGCGCTTCGATGATGCCCAGGATCGCGAGTTGCTCGCGGGTCCGCAGCTGGTCGATCCGGATCACGCCGTGGTCGTCGAGGAGCCCCGTGATGATGCCGAGGCCGAGCGCGCCGTGGATCACCGCGACCAGCGCATACAGGCTGCGCGTGACCTTGCGATTGGCACCCAGGCTGAAGAAGTAGATGCCATAGACCAGCATCGCCGCGACCGGCGAGCCGGTGCCCCAGTAGTACACGCCCGACATCGAGCCGAACACGATCGGCAGCGCTGGGACGACCAGCCGGCGCGGATCGTAGGTCGCCGGATCGCGGGTCAGGATCAGGACGAAGAACGCGCCGAGCGCGGCGGCGCCCGAGCCGACCAGCACGACGACCTTCGCGACCGGGTCGCCGCCGGTGCTGAGCGCGACGGCGATGCCGCCGACGATGACGCCGACCGCGACCTTGAGGAAGATCCGGGTCCGCGCGATCTCGTCGAGCTTCATCGCCTCGACCGGCGAGCTGGTCGTACCCGACGCCGATTGCTTGCTCAGCGAGGTCGCCGCGCGGGGCGGCACGCCGAGCTGCTGGGTCGGCAGGTTGTGCAGTGGATCGGGCGGCGCGGCGGCGTGCTCGGCGAACGCGGGCGCGCCGGGCGGCTGGGTCAGCTCGTGGGTCAGCTCGCGGGCGGGCGCGCGATCGTCGAAGCTGTCCTGGGTGTCGCCGAGCAGCGCGCTCGGCGTGTTGCCAACCGGCGTGTTGCCCAGCGTGCTCGGCGTGTTGCCCAGGCTGTCGAGCGGGCCGTCGCCGTCGCGCTCCGCCGCGCCATCGATGACGGTGCGCGGCTCCTCGGCAAACTCGTTGTCGGGCACGGCGCCGAGCGTGCCCGGCTCGGTCGCCGGGCGAGGCTCATCACTGCCGCGTTCCGCCACGCGGAAAAGCATAGCGCCCGCCGTCTGCGGCCGGGGAATTCTCGACGAAAAACCCGTGCGCGCCGCCATCTCGCGCCGGCCGGGTGGGTTTGTGCCCCGCCGGCTTGTGCCGTGCCCCGTCCCCTCATTAGATCCGCAGCGATGTCGCGCTTCGTCCTCGCGTTCTCCTGCTTCTTCCGGGTCCTGTTCGGCAAGAAGCTGCCGGCGGAGGCGATCAAGCTGTTGCCGGAGACGACCTCGGCGTCGACGCCGCCGCCGGTGGCCGCGCCCGCGGTGGTCAAGCCCGCGAAGCCCGTCGAGGCCAAGCCGGTCGTCGTCGCGAAGCCGGCCGAGCCCGAGCGCCCGCGGGTGTCGACCGCGCAGCACCACCGCGACGGCGCGCTGGCCTTGCTCGCCCTGCTCCAGCGCGAGGGCCGGCTGGTCGACTTCCTGCGCGAGCCGCTCGACGGCTTCGCCGACGCCGACATCGGCGCCGCCGCGCGCGACGTCCACCGCGGCTGCCGCAAGGTGCTCGAGCAGCACCTGACGCTCGAGCCGGTGATGCCGGGCGCCGAGGAGGCCAAGGTCTCGGTCCCCAAGGGCTTCGACCCGGCCGAGATCCGGCTGATCGGCGAGGCCAGGGGCGAGCCGCCGTTTCGCGGCACGCTTCGCCACCACGGATGGCGCGTGGTAGACGCCAAGCTACCGACGCTGAGCGAAGGCGTCGATCGCATGGTCGTCGCCCCCGCTGAAGTGGAGCTCAGCTCGTGAAGATCCTCGGAATCGATCTCGGAACCACCAACTCGGCGCTCGCCGTGGCGGACGACGAGCGCACCGTGCGCACGTTGCCGATCGCGCAGGTCGTCGGGCCCGGCGAGGTCGCCGAGCGCCCCACGTTGCCGTCGTTCTTGCTGCTGCCGAGCGAGCTCGAGGTCCCGGCGGCGCAGCTCGCGCTGCCGTGGACCGGGCCGATGCGATATGCGGTCGGCGTGTTCGCGCGCGAGCGCGGCGCCGAGCTGCCGCACCGCCTGGTGTCGTCGGCCAAGTCGTGGCTGTGCAACCCGGCGATCGACCGCACGTCGCAGGTCCTGCCGTTCCGCGGCGCGCAGCGCGAGCTGGACGCCGAGATGACGGGCGGCGAGCGGGTGTCGCCGGTCAACGCCTCGGCGCGCTATCTCGCCCACCTGCGTGCGGCGTGGGACGACGCGAACCCCGACGAGCCGGCCGCCGAGCAAGAGGTGCTGGTCACCGTGCCGGCGTCGTTCGATCCGGTGGCGCGCGAGCTGACCGTGGTCGCGGCGCGCGAGGCCGGCTTCGATCGCGTGACCCTGCTCGAGGAGCCGCAGGCCGCGTTCTACGCGTACCTCGCGGCGCGCGGCGACGCGTGGCGCAAGGATCTCGCGCCCGGCAATGTCGTGCTGGTGTGCGATGTCGGCGGCGGCACGACGGACTTCTCGCTGATCGAGATCACCAGCGACGGCGGGACGCTCGCGCTCGAGCGCATCGCGGTCGGCGATCACATCCTGCTCGGCGGCGACAACATGGACCTCGCGCTCGCCGCGCTGGTCGGCCGCGATCTGGGCCGCACGCTCGATCCGCTGCAGCAGCGCGCGCTGGTCCACGCCTGCCGGCGCGCCAAGGAGCAGCTGCTCGGCGACGCCGCGCCGGAGTCCGTGCCGGTCTCGATCCTCGGCCGCGGCAGCAAGCTGATCGGCGGCACGATCAAGGCCGAGGTCACGCGCGCGCAGGCCGAAGCCATGCTGATCGACGGCTTCTTCCCGAAGGTCGCCGCCGACGCGCGGGCCGAGCGCCGGCGCACGGGCGGCTTGCGCGAGATGGGCCTGCCCTACGCGCACGATCCGGCGGTGACGCGTCACCTCGCCGAGTTCCTCGCGCGCTTCGATCGCATGCCGACCCACGTCCTGTTCAACGGCGGCGTGATGAAGGCCGGCAAGCTGCAGGCCCGGATCCTCGAGCTGCTGCGCGCGTGGGCCGGGCGCGACGTCGGCGTGCTCGCCGGCGCCGACCTCGATCAAGCGGTCGCGCTCGGCGCCGCGCACTACGGTCAGGTCCGCCACGGCCACGGCGTGCGGATCCGCGGCGGCACCGCGCGCGCGTTCTACATCGGGATCGAGAGCGCGATGCCGGCGATCCCGGGCTTCGCGCCGCCGGTCAAGGCGCTGTGCGTCGCGCCGCAGGGCCTGGAAGAAGGCTCGACCGTCGAGCTGCCCGACGACGAGCTAGGCTTGATCGTCGGCGAGGTCTCGGCGTTCCGGTTCTTCGCCGCCGCGACCCGCAAGGCCGATACCGCCGGGATCCTGCTCGACGCCGACGAGGACGGCCTGGTCGAGCTCGATCCGGTCGAGAAGCTGGTCGAGGCCGACGGCGAGCGCGCCGCGGGCCAGCTCGTGCCGGTCCGCCTCGAGGCCCACGTCACCGAGGTCGGCACGCTCGAGCTATGGTGCGTCGCACGCGACGGCCACGGGCGCTGGAAGCTCGAGTACTCGGTCCGCGAGCGCGATTAGCCCCATCGAGATCGCCGTTCCGCGCGACGCGACGCGCGGAGGGGTGAATGGACCGGCTCTGCCGGTCCAGCGGGGGCGGGAAGGCCCCCGCTCGATCAACCTGTGGTGCGTCGCACGCGACGGCCACGGGCGCTGGAAGCTCGAGTACTCGGTCCGCGAGCGCGACTAG
>Ga0070717_10002214_pt1 | contig 13665 bp, 14 predicted proteins | sample LARL113metaG_FD_71366 | JGI IMG/M metagenome (GOLD analysis project Ga0070717, IMG submission 71366) | Corn, switchgrass and miscanthus rhizosphere microbial communities from Kellogg Biological Station, Michigan, USA - LAR L11-3 metaG | ecosystem: Host-associated > Plants > Roots > Rhizosphere ... | reverse complement strand
GGTGGCCTCACGCCCGGCCGAGGTAGTCGCCGGTGCGGGTGTCCACCCTGACCTTCTCGCCGGTGATGATGAACAGCGGGACCTGGATCTGCGCTCCGGTCTCCAGCGTGGCCGGCTTGGTGCCGCCAGTGGACCTGTCCCCCTGCACGCCAGGGTCGGTATGGCTGACCGTGAGCTCGACCGCGGCTGGTAGTTCGACATAAAGCGGGACACCTTCGTTGAAGGCCACGACTGCCGTCTGCTCCTCGAGCAGGTAGTCGGCGGCGTCCCCGACCGTCGCCGCCGGAATGTGCGGCTGGTCGTAGTCCTCGGTGTCCATGAAGACGAAATCTTCGCCCTCGCGGTACAGGTACTGCATCTCGCGCTTGTCGACACTGGCCACGTCGACCTTCACGCCGGCGTTGAAGGTCCGGTCGACAACCTTCCCCGACATGATGTTCTTCAGCCGCGTGCGCACGAAGGCGCCGCCCTTGCCGGGCTTGACGTGCTGGAAGTCGACGATGTTCCAGAGCTGGCCGTCGATATTCAGCGTCATGCCGTTCTTGAGGTCGTTCGTGGTGGCCACGTTTGTCGTGTCTCCTGCGTGCGGGCATCCGCCCCGGGGTCACAGGGCGAGCAATTCCCGCGTGGTCGTGGTGAGCAGTTCGGGGGGTACCGCCGTCCCCGCGCCGGCGCGAACCACCAGGGTGTCCTCGATCCTGACGCCGCCCACACCAGGAAGGTAAACCCCGGGCTCGACGGTGATCGGAACCCGGTCTGCCAGTGTACCCGTCCGCCCGTACCCCAGGATCGGGGCTTCATAAATCTCCAGGCCGACGCCATGGCCGAGACCATGCGTGAAATGCTCCCTGTGGCCCGCCTGATCGATCACGTCACGGGCCACGCCATCCACGGCCAGCAAGTCGGTGCCGGGCACAGCGGCCCTGATCCCAGCCTGCTGAGCTGCCGCGACCAGCGCATAGACGTCACGCTGCCAGTCCGCGGGCTCCCCAAGCACCACCGTCCGGGTCATGTCCGCGTGGTACCCCGCGTACCGGGCGCCGCCGTCGATCGTAATCATGTCCCCGGATGTGAGGGCACGTTCGCCAGGTACATGATGCGGGAGCGCCCCGTTCGGCCCGCTGGCCACAATGGTGTCAAAGGCCGGCTTGTCAGCTCCTCCGTCGATTATCGCGCGCTCCATCAGCTTCGCCAGCTCGCGCTCGGTCATGCCGGGCCGGATCCGCGGCAGAGTGTCCTCGAAGGCCCGGGAGGTGATCTCACATGCCCGCGCGAGCAGCGCGATCTCTTGCTCGTCCTTGACCATCCTGAGCTTTTCGACGGCCCGGCCCAGCGAAACGAGCCCCAGGCCGGCGTCGAGTCCGGCAAGAACCTCATAGCGCTCAACGGTGACCTCGTGCGCCTCGAATGCCACCCTGCGCAGCCCGCGCTCGGCAGCAAGACTGGCGAGCACCGGCTCGAAAAAGCGGGCGATAGCCAGCTCAAGATCGGGGCAGTCGCGGGCGGCCGCCAGCGCATACCGCGAGTCAGTGGCCAGCACGTCCGGCCCTCCGGCGGGTAGCAGGAGCGCCGCGTTCGAGCTGACCAGCCCGGTGAGATAGCGCACGTTGACCAGGCTGGTGATGAGCGCGGCATCCGCGTCCAGGGCGGCTACCGCTGCCCGCAGGCGCTCGCGGCGCGCAGCGTGGATCTCAGGCATGCTTAAGCGTAAACGCAAGCCATCCCGGGCTTCAGCCAAGCCCAACGTAGCCGCAGCAGAGAAACACCCGGCGCTCGCCCGCCGACGCCGTGTCGTCCTCCAGGGCTTCTCCCCGGTCAGGGACAAGCTCCCGCATCCAATGGACCACTGGTACTACAACGGAGTCCTGAGACGTTCTGTGCCGCGGGTGCCGGCGGCGAGGTGTGCCGTAAGGGGGCTGAAGGCATTCGCCGGCCTGCGGGCGCCTGAGCGCCCCGGTGCCTGGTCAGAAGAGGTGGAAGTCGGGGTGGCTGTCGTGCCATAGGAGCATGACGACCCTGCCGATGATGCTTGAGCCTTTGATCGGGCCCCAGAAGCGGCTGTCGCAGGTGATCGCCCGGTTGTCGCCCATCACATAGAACTCCCCGCGCGGGACGTGGAATGGGTCTTGCCTGGTGGCGATGGCCGGGTGCGGCGGTGGCGATCAGCGCCCAGTCATACAGCCGCGGCCCCCTGGACCCGCCGGCGCAGCTGAGCCGCTGCCACCCGGACGCGGGGACCAGCGCCACCGTTGTAGGACTAGGCCCCATGTCTGCTGCGACATATCCTCGAACCATGAAAGCGCACGTGACTGAGGGACACGCCGATTTCGACGGGCACAGCACCTGGTATCGCGTGGTCGGCGACCTCGACGCGGCGCGAACGAATGACGGGCCCGCACCGCTAGTTACCCTGCACGGTGGGCCGGGCGCAACACATGACTATCTGCTGTCGATGACCGACCTAGCCCACGACGGCCGGGCTGTGGTGTTCTACGATCAAACCGGAAACGGGAATTCCACGCATTTTCCCGACCGATCCGCGGAGTTTTACACTATCGAGCTGTTCGCGCGTGAGCTGGCCAACCTCGTCAACTATCTGGGCATTAGAGGGCGATACCACCTGCTGGGCCAATCGTGGGGTGGCATGCTCGCCCAAGAGCACGCGATCGCCCAGCCGTCCGGGCTGCGCTCGATCGTCCTATCGAACACCGCCGCGTCCTACGCCGGGTTCGCGGCAGAGGCGAACGCGCTCCGCTCTCTATTGCCGACGGAGGTGAGGGCGACCCTCAGCAAGCACGAGGCCGCGCATACGACCGATGAACCCGAGTACCTGAAAGCGTGTGATGTATTCTACGCACGCCACCTATGCAGACTCGATCCGTGGCCCCCCGAGGTCATTCGGTCCTTCGATTTGCTCGAAGCCGACCCAACCGTGTATCACACCACCAACGGACCCTCGGAGTTTCATATAACCGGCTCTTTCAAGAACTGGTCTGCGCTGGGCAGGCTCAAGTCTATAGATGTGCCTGCGCTTGTTATCTCCGGCCGTTACGACGAGGCCACTCCGGAACTTCAAGACGATCTCGTCGGTGAGATCGAAACCGTCGAGCAGATCATCTTTGAGGAATCCTCCCATATGCCATTCTGGGAGGAACGGGATGCATACATGGCAGCCGTTAGCAACTTTCTTCATCGCCAGGACTGACGCGGAGCCCCCACATGCTGCCGCATTGCGACCCGCACGGCCTAGACTGATGGGCACGGCGGCGCAGATCATCTCGGCCCGGCACTCGGGTAATTCTGCCTCCCTAGCGCCCCCGGTCGAACACAAGACCATAGATGCAATCATTGTCTACAGGATCAATCAGCCACTCGAACTTCTTTCGGCTCGCCTCGGTGGCCCTGGGCTGGGAATGACATATTTCGCAGGTGCCGCTCTTCATGGATGCGTAGACACCTCGAAGGTAAGCAGGTGCGGCTGTAAAAGTTACAGAGACAACCATTCTGTCCGGCTCATGCCCGAAGAGGGCAGCATATGGATACCAGAGCGTGTCCTCACCGTCAGCCATGCCGCCTGGCCATGCATGCCGGTGCTCCACATGGAAGTCAACCCGCCGGTCAATGGGAACAGGAAACATAACCTCGACAAAATGGAACTGCCCAAGGTCGAGGACATTCCGGATATACAGCTTAGTCTCCGACAGATCGTCTGCAATGCTGACCGCCTTCTGCCGGAAATGAGATAGGTTGATAACGCTTCCGCCGAACATTATCATCGGGCAACTGGGGACCGCCTGGCGCGAGTCATTGTAGCCCTTGAATCCAATGCGCAGTTCAGCATCATTAGTTTGCAGGATAGTGTCGCAAGTAATCTCCCGTACGGCTAGCTGCTCGTCTGCGTGCCAATATAGCTCCAGCGCGGCAGCGTTTAGCAGCGTGCTGCGCATCCAAGTCTCAAGATACGCTATAGGCAATTTGTTGCTGATCGACTTCAAAAGCTGGCCGCTGTCAGATCTAACGTCCTTATCCGCGTACGAAACGTAGAGGGCCGCCGCCCAGCCGCACAGAGCCAACAAGATGATTATGACGAGGATCAAATATCTTGGCCCAATGACCTGGAGTATGCCCAGTACGCCGCTCACGATCGATATGGCCACAAGCGCCACACCAGCTACCTTGGCCACAAAACTCGCAAGCAATGGCTTCCGGGTGTGGCTAGAAGGCGACCCCAGCCGACGCAGGACCCGCAATCTCAAACCGCCTTCGGATCGGGCCGCGGCGGTGATGAGAATCCCCCGTGCCCATGGAACGACCATGCAGCCTCTGTGGCAGCACCTGTACTGTACCAGTTTGCGACCAGCACATCCCCTGTCCTCGAGACTTACTCAGCCGATTCATGTGGCCCTGGCGCTCAGCATGTCGGTGCCAAGCTGAGCCCTATTACTGATCGGAGCACCAGGCCGACGAGAACACCAGAAGGCCCTTTGCCGCGTGACGCCCCGCGGCGGCAGGAAGATGCGCAGACGCCCGCCTGCATGACCGGAGCCGAAAATTTCGGCGTACGGCCGCGCCTCCGGCTTGCAGGCAAACTGGAGGCCGGGGCGGAATACAACCATTCCGCCCGGATCCGCACGGGACGCCCGGGCACCTGCAGGTTCCCGAGCTCATGCTCGGCCGGACCGGCACCATGGCGGGCGGCTAGCTGACCGCGAGCTCCGGATCTATATCGCTCATTGGCCTGGGCTCTCGCTCAAAGACCAGACCGTAGATTGTCTCGTTGTCAACTGGATCGAGTCGCCAGCTCAGGCGCGTGCGCTCTCGATTTAGCACCGTAGGCTGAGTCGTGGCCACTTTGCACTTCGCGCTATCGAGACACGCCTGCAGGGCAAGAATGTACCTGAGGGCGCGGTCGAACGATACCTCGACAAGAAGGCTGCGGCTTGGCCTATCGAAAAGAGCAGTATACGGGTACCACAGCGTATCCTCGCCTTCCGTCATACCGACTGGCCAGACGTGGACCTGCTCAAGCTCAAATTCCTCTCCCGGCCGCAGCGGAGACGGGAAAAGCATGTCGATCAGGTGCAGCTGGCCAGTGTCCAGCCGAGAACGGCAGCGAGCCGAAGCAAGGATCTTTCCATTCTGTTTCAGGACCGCCGCAGAGTTCTCCCGTAGTCCGTCATAGTGGACTACGCTGCCCCCCGAACATCAGCATCGGGCAAGTGGGCGCGAATACAGCTGACTCGTTTCTCCTTTGAGCGTAAATGAATGACGTGCATCGAGGTTTCTAATCGACGTGTAGCAAGATAGCTCCTCCAGCCGCAACGTCTCATTGCAATGCCAGTACGCTGTGAGTGCCGCCGGATTCAGAATCGTCGCCTGCAGCCAATGCCGAAGGTAATCAATGCTAAGCGCTCTGCTGAGGTTCCCGGCAAGCATCTCGGCTGGCGAAAAGCGCCGTGCGTTTATCCGCAATGCCCGACGAAGCAGGAGCCAGCCCGCGACAGATGAGCTGACTGAGACCAGGATGAAGCTGAATTCCTTGTTCGCAAACCCAGACAAGCCTAGAATTGAGCTGGTGCTCCCAATGGCGATCAGCGCAAAAATTAATGGCAACCATACGCGCGAATAAGGCGTGAAGCGCGCCGCCGAGTGCAGTTTCGCGAATCGTGCCACACTCATTAGTGCTGGCCAAAGTGATAACATAGGCTCAACATTAGCACTGGCTCTGAGGTATGGCGACGCTGATGCGGCAGAACAGAGCCGACGAAGGCGACGGATGCTCCTGCGATAGGCAGCTCAATGGTGTTCCCACCTGTTATGAAGCCGGAGCCTTCTTTTGCCATGTCGAATACGGCGGGCGCAGGCTCATCAACGAGCGCGGGAAAAAACTCAAAGGTCGTCGGCGCGCCTACAAGTGCGATCAGAAGATTCAGATCGCATCCGCTACGGTCTGTGTGAAGGCCTATGAAGGAAGCGGTGTCGTACAACACGTACGTGGTGGCGGTGAGGGCGAGCTCGTCAGTGGTCAGCTGCCGCAAGGCTGTAGCCGCCTCGTCCGAGGCGGCTACCTGCCCGGCGACCTCGCCACCCGGCGCGGAAGCCAGGTCAAAAGGTGAGGTAATTCGGCGCGGTGATATCTTGGCCCCAAATTTAGTGCCTACGATGCGCGTAAACTCGATGCCGGCGGCTTCATCAATCAAGCTTTCAACCACAGCCGGGTCGATATGCCACTCAAAAACTTCTTGCGCGCGATGCGCTACCTGTACCAAGAGGTCACCTCACATCACTGACGAGATCCCCGGCGCTCCGAGTCTCAGCGGATTCCCGCGAAGTAGCGACGGGCTCCAGCCCGACGGAGGATTCGATCTTGGCCCCATTCGGAACCGAATCGAAGACCGCAACCTTTCGGTCCGCAGCGCGTACCTCCGCCATGATTTGCTCCCCTGCTGTCAGGCAGACCATACTCGCGTACGGGCATCTATGCCAGCCTACTTCGTGTCTCGCGCGCTCGAAAGGTCCGCTCCAGTCGGAGCCTGATGTCCGGGGCGCCGTGAGCCTTGGTCACGCAGTTTCGTGACGACCCGATGCAGGTACGGATCTTCCACGACGCGCACGGGCTCGCAGTCCGGATCCTTGGCTGGATCAACCGGAGCCCCGCGGCGGCCTGCAGGCCCCACTGGGCGCTACGGCGCTGCGTCGCCGGAGCCGAGCAGGCCCTACGCCGCGCTCAGTACCCAGCTCCGCGGCCAGGGCCGGCGCCTGAACCGACCGGTCGCCAGCGGCCTGGCGGCCGTGTGGCCGCACGCGCTCCGTTGCTCCGAGGCGAGACCCAGTCCGTGCGGAGACAGGCCCGGGACGGTCTCGCTGATCAAGGCAATCAGCAGCGGAAGGAGCGTGCCGATGCGCTCGGAGCTCAAGCCAGGGCCGCATTCAAGATCTGCTGACGCTCGGTGCGGCCGGACCCGCAAATCGGCCCCCTTATTTTGCGGCGATTGCCGCCCGCAGGATCCTCTATCCTGCGGGCGGCAATCGAAGTACTCTGGCAGAAGCTGTCACAAGGTTGACTAAGCTCAGGGCGAGGGGAGCGATCATGGCAGAGGTGCGCGCGGCCAACCGGCAATTTACGATCCTTGATCCAAAGGAAGCCAACACGGAATCTGATCCTGTTGGCCCGGAGCCAGTCGCCATTTCGCAGGACGCTTCCGCGGCCCAGAAAGACTGGGACCTCGTCAGCGATATGAGCTGACTTCCTGGTTCAGGTAGCGCTCCCACCCTCTCTGTGGCCCGCACCGGAAGCAGAAGATCAGTACTCAGTTCCCGGAAATGCGCTTCGCTCCATGTGGGTGATCAGCTTGATGGGCTGGCCACGTTGATGCGTCGGCATGCGTCAGTCTGATTATCTCAGTCATCATCGGGCGGACGCCGTGGCACCCATCGGGCCATGACAGGTGCGGACCTGGCGGCCGAGCCGTCTGGGGTGATCGCGGAGCGGTGCACGGCCCAACTGCTGTCCGGCCCCCGGGCCCGGCGCGCCGTTGACGTCGCCGAGCGACTGCTCGCGGTGCAGGGGCAGGATCCGAGGGGGTTCCGGCTGGCCGTCCGGGCCAGGACGGCAGGCCTGTTCGCGGCGGACGTCGACCAGGCGCTGACGGCAGATCGCTCGCTCCTGGTCACCTGGCTGAACCGCGGCACGCTGCACCTGGTCCGCACGGCCGACTACTGGTGGCTGCATCAACTGACCACCCCGCCGCTGCTTACCGGCAATGCCCGGCGTCTCGGCCAGGAGGGCGTCTCCCCGGATGCGGCGGAGCGGGGCGTCCGGACCATCGAACATGCGCTGGCGCAGGAAGGACCGCTCACCCGGCAGCAACTCCGCGATCGGATCAGCGCCGCCGGGGTCCGCACCGAGGGCCAGGCCTTGGTGCACATCCTGGCCCTCGCGAGCCTGCGGGGCATCTGCGTGCGCGGACCAATGATCGGCAACGACCATGCGTATGTGCTGGTCCGGGACTGGCTGGGCGCACCACCCGGACCGGCGGACCGGGATCGGGCCCTGGCCCTGCTGGCGCGCCGCTACCTGGCCGGGCACGGCCCCGCCACCGGCCGTGACCTCGCCAGGTGGGCCGGCCTGGCGCTGCGCGACGCTCAGCGCGGGCTAACCGCGATCGCTTCCGAACTCGGCGAGCGCGATGATGGGCTGGCGGTCCTGGCGGGCCAGCCGGACGGCGCGCAGATCCCGCCGCCGCGGCTGCTGGGTACATTCGATCCCCTGCTACTGGGCTGGGAATCACGCCAGCCGATCCTGGGCTCCGAGGAAGCGAGCGTCATCCGGGGCGGGGTCTTCCGCCCGTTCGCGCTCGTCTGCGGCCGGGCCGCCGCAACCTGGAGTATCACCCGGGGTCAGGTTGAGATCTCGCCTTTCGGCCGCCTGGCGGCGGCGGACGCGGCAGCACTGGCCGTCGAGGCGTCGGACGTCGAGCGCTTCCTTAGCGGCCCGGATTCCGGCACGCATGGCTCCGACACGCCCTAAGCGCCGCACCTCGACACGGCTGCACGGTGCGACAGGCTACACAGTGCCCTCCGATACCGGCCAGGCACACATCACGCGGCATTGCGCCAGCGCCTGGCCTACTGCTTGCCAACGGATACTCTCCTCCGTATACTCGGCAACGGATATACGGACTGGAGATCGAGACGGGAAGCAGGTGAACAGACGATGCCGGGCAAGCGCCGCAAGGTCGCCAACCCACTGGCGCTGGCCGTCCTCGGCACCCTGCGCCAGCAGCCGATGCATCCCTACGAGATGGCCGCCACCATGCGGAGCCAGGGCAAAGAGCGCAGCATCAAGCTGAACTACGGCTCTCTCTACACGGTCGTGGACAACCTCGCCAAGCACGGCTACATCGAGGCGATGGAGGCCAGTCGCGAGGGACGGCGGCCGGAGCGCACTGTCTACCGGCTCACCGACGCCGGGCACGCCGAGCTTGAGGAGTGGATGGCCGAATTGCTCGGCACGCCGGTGAAGGAGTATCCGCAATTCGAGGCCGCGCTGGCGCTGCTGGGCGTGCTCAAGCCCAGCCAGGTGCTCGAACTGCTCAGGGAACGGGTGCCGGCCGTGGAGAAGGCAATATCCGCGGAGCGGGCCGAGCTCGCTGCGTTCCCGTGGCTGCCACGGCTCTTCATTCTTGAGAACGAATACCACCTGGCGATGCAGGAGGCCGAGCTGGCCTGGGTGCGCGGCGTCGTAGCCGACCTCGAAGACGGCTCGTTCCCCGGCATGGACGACTGGGCACGCTGGCACGAGACGGGCGAGCTGCCCCCTGACATCGCTGCCATGGCGGCCGCAGCCATGGAAGAGGCCGGATTCCCGGCCAGCGACGCGACCACCGCCCACAGCCGCCCCGATGGCGAAAGGAGCAGCTGAACAGACCAAGAACGCGAGCCGGCCCCCGGCGAGGTGCGGGAACACCCGACCAGGGGCCGTGACCCTCGAACCGATCCCGCGGGAACGAGATCCGATCGACCTGTAGCCCTTTCAGGGTACTCGGTGACCTCCTCGCGGGCCGGTTCACGCAACCGACCAGCACGGAGGAACACGCAGATGAGTACCCAGACACGGAGGGCGGACACAGTCAGCCCCCCGCGGACCCCGGCATTCGCGATCGAAGCGCACGACCTCGTCAAGACCTACCCCAAGGAAATCCGCGCCCTCGACCGGCTGAGCTTCGCGGTCGAGGCCGGCACGGTCTTCGGACTGCTCGGCCCCAACGGGGCCGGCAAGTCCACGACAGTCAAGATCCTCACCACCCTGGCCCAGGCGGACTCGGGTACCGCGTCGGTCGCTGGCCTGGACGTCCGAAGCCAGGCCGGGCGGGTGCGCCGCACGATCGGCGTGGTGGGCCAGCATTCCGGTGCCGACCCGATGGCCACCGGCCGGGAGAACCTGCTGCTCGCCGGCCGGATCCTGGGCCTGCGCGGCCGGGACCTCAGCCAGCGGGCCGACGAGCTGCTGAGCAGGTTCCGCCTCACCGATGCCGCGGGGCGTATGGTCCGCACGTACTCCGGCGGCATGCAACGCCGTCTTGACGTGGCCCTGGGCCTGATCAACCGGCCCGAGGTGCTCTTCCTCGACGAGCCCACCGCCGGGCTTGACCCAGAGGCGCGCTCCGACATGTGGGACGAGATCGCGCGGCTGTCCGCTGCGGAGGGACTTACCATCCTGCTGACCACCCACTACCTCGAAGAGGCCGACCGGCTCGCCAGCCGGCTGGCCATCGTCGACCGCGGCCGGGTCGTAGCCAGCGGCACGCCCGATGAACTCAAGGGCCAACTGCAGGGCGACGCCGTCCAGGTGGAGGTCACCGGTAACCCAGCCGGTGACCGGGTGCGCGCGGCCCTGGCCACGATTCCCGCGGTCCGCGAAGTCCATATCGACGGAAACCGGGTAAGCGCCCGCGCGGACGAGGGCGCCACCACCGCGGTGGCCGTGCTCGCCGCTCTCGACGGCGCGGGGATCGGCGTCCGCGCGGTCACCGCCGCGCGCCCGTCACTCGACGACGTGTACCTGCGCCACGCCGGCCGTCATTTCGCCGAAGCCGACCAGTCCCCGTCCACTGCCAGCTCAACCGGAGGATCACGATGAGCACCCTGGCCACGCACACCACCTGGATGACGCAGCGTCAGCTGCGGGCCATAGTGCGCCAGCCTGCGTACCTGGTTATCACCCTGATCCAGCCAGTCATCTGGCTGTTCCTATTCGGCTCCCTGTTCCGCAAGGTGGCCGAGCTGCCCGGATTCGGCGCCCCCTCCTACCTCGACTACCTGGTACCCGGGGTAGTGGTGATGAGCGCGGTGTCGACCAGCATGTGGAGCGGCATGTCAGTTCTCGAGGAGATCGACCGGGGAATCATGGACCGCTTCCTCGTCCTGCCGCTGCGCCGTTCGGCCATCATCAACGCCTCTGTCGTGATGCAAGCGATCACCACCGCGCTGCAGTCGATCATCATCGTGGCGCTGGGGCTGGCCGCGGGAGCCCGCTACCCGGGCGGCGCGACCGGCATCATCGTGCTGATCGCCGCGTCCATCCTGGTGGCCGTCGTGTTCAGCGCGCTGTCGAACAGCATCGGCATGCTGGCCCGGCAGCGGGAGACCATCATCGGGCTCAGCGTCTTCCTGCTGCTGCCGCTGACCTTCCTGTCGTCCGCCTTCATGGCCACCGGCCTGATGCCGCACTGGATGCGTATCGTGGCGGCCGGCAACCCGGTCAACTGGGCACTGGAAGCGGCCCGCAGCGCGATGAGCACCAGCCCTGACTGGAGCCGTGTGCTTACCCAGGGCGGCGGGCTCGCCCTCCTCGCGGTGCTGGTCACCGCGTTGTCGGTGGGAACCTTCCGGGCCTACCAGAAATCTGTCTGACCCGTCCACCAAGCCGGAAAGCGTGGTCCGGGGCCGCCGCTCCCGGCGGCCCCGAACCACGCCTCAGGGCCGATGCAGGTGGCCGCCTCAGCTGGCCAGCTCGCGGACCTGCTCGATCAGCCGTACCCGTTCCTCGTGCGTCGCCGCCAGCGGCGTCACGTTGAGCGTGGTGACGCCCGACTCCTTCATCGCCGCGAGCCGCTCGGCGATCAGCGCCTTGGGCCCGATCAGGGAGGTGCCGGCCAGCAACTCGGCGGGCACGAGGGCCGCCGCCTCGTCCTTGCGGCCATCCAGGTAGGCATCCTGGATGCGCCCGGCCACCTCCTCGAACCCGAACCGGACCGCCAGCTCGTAGTAGAAGTTGCGGCCCTTGGTCCGGGACGGGCCCATCCCGCCGATGTACAGGGCGAGCATAGGCCGGCCCAGCTCCAGGTACCCGGCCACGCCGTCGCCGATGGCCAGCCCCGCCTGGGCGACCACATCGAGCGGCGGGAGCGAGGGATCACGCTTGGCCAGGCCCGCGGCCAGCGACCCGCCCCACGCCCCGGCGGCCTTCTCCGGGAAGTAGAAGATCGGCTCCCAGCCCTCGGCCAGTTCCGCGGCCAGCTCGACGTTCTTCGGGCCGAGCGCCGCCACCACGATCGGTATGCGCTCACGCACCGGGTGGTTGATCAGCTTGAGCGGTTTGCCGAGCCCGGTCCCCTGGCCCGGCGGCAGGGGGATCGGGTAGTGCTTCCCGGCATACTCGAGCCGCTCGCGCCGCCACACCTTCCGGCAGATCTCGATGATCTCCCGGGTCCGGCCGACCGGCGAGTCGTAGGGCACGCCGTGCCAGCCCTCAATCACCTGCGGCCCGGACGCCCCGATGCCCAGCACGAACCGCCCGCCGGACACGTAGTCCAGCCCGGCGGCGGTCATCGCGGTCAGCGTGGGTGTCCGCGAGTACAGCTGGAGGATGCCCGAGGCGATCTGCAGCCGCTCCGTCCTGGCCGCGATGAAGCCGAGCTGGCTGACCGCATCGAAGCTGTAGGCCTCGGGCACGAACACGATGTCCAGGCCCGCCTTCTCGTAATCGGTGAGTTCCTCGACGGTCTCCGCGAACCCGCCCGCGTAGTTCAGGGACATCCCGATGCGCATAGCCCGCCCCTTCGCAATGGCAGCCGCCGCTGAATTTCGTTGGGTAGATGCGTGCTCTGAGGGTAACGCCGAGATCATGCGGCTCGTCAGGCGCCGGCCAGACAGGCTGTCGCGACCAGCGAGAGCTATGACAGCAAGCACTCCGCGCTGAACGGGATCGAGCGGGTGAAGAGCAACGCTCCCAGCGCAGAGGTAGACGATCGGACCGGTGAGTAGGCCTGCTGGCGAGTAGCCCCGATATGGACACGGCAGGTTCCGCCGGTGCAGGACACCGGCACAGTGGCCCGGCCGGCGGCGCGGACGGCACCTACGATGACGGCTGCTGGTCCGCCTCGGCCGCGGCGGCCAGCCCGGCGATCGCCTGCAGGGCGAGCTGGTAGGACATAAACCCGAACCCGGCGATGGTGCCGTCTGCCACGGCCGACACGACGGAGACATGCCGGAATTCCTCCCGCGCCGCGGGGTTGGAGATATGCACCTCGATCAGGGGGGCGGTGCGCATGGCGAGCGCGTCCCGCAGCGCGTAGGAGTAGTGCGTGAACGCCGCGGGATTGAGCACCACGGGCCACCTGGCGTCGATCGCCTCGTGGACCCAGCGGATCATCTCCCCCTCGTCGTCGGTCTGCCTGACCTCAACGTCCAGCCCGAGCGCGCGGCCGCTGGCCCGGCACGTCTCGACCAGGTCATCGAAGTTCTGGCTGCCGTACACGTCCGGCTCGCGGGAGCCGAGCCGGCCCAGGTTCGGGCCATTCAGCACGAGCACTTCCCTCACCGGGCAGACACCTCCTGATATGCGCCGCGCAGCAGGTCCTCCGGCGGGCCATCCAGGATGAAGGGCCGCGCGATGTCTTCCAGGATCACGAAACGCAGCCGTGCACCGCGCGCCTTCTTGTCTATCGCCATGGCCTCGCGCAGCGCCGGCCAGGCGCCGGAAACGTAGGCCGTGGGCAGCCCGCACGCGGCCAGCACGGTGCGATGCCGGTCCACGGCCGCCCCGTCGAGCCGGCCGGCCAGCCGGGCCAGTTCCGCCGCGTACACCATGCCGATCGCGACGGCGTCGCCGTGCCGCAGCCGGTACCCCTCCACCCGTTCGATGGCGTGGCCGAGGGTGTG
>Ga0070717_10002213_pt1 | contig 13668 bp, 12 predicted proteins | sample LARL113metaG_FD_71366 | JGI IMG/M metagenome (GOLD analysis project Ga0070717, IMG submission 71366) | Corn, switchgrass and miscanthus rhizosphere microbial communities from Kellogg Biological Station, Michigan, USA - LAR L11-3 metaG | ecosystem: Host-associated > Plants > Roots > Rhizosphere ... | reverse complement strand
TGCGTCGGTATGTTCATCGAATCGACAACTTGTGCAGGTCCGCACTAAAGCGACTTTAGACCCCGGACCCACCCCGGCGCCATCACTATTGTGAGTGCAACCAAGCCCGTGTACGACCGGGTACCACAAGATCCAATGGAACCAGACTGGAGCAATCGGTCCGCGAGGACCGAAGGGAGCTACCGGTGCAACGGGTCCGCAAGGATCTGCCGGGACCAGAAGGGTCTGCGGGACCAGCCGGTCCACAAGGACCGCATCAAGACACGATGGTTGGCGTGGCTGCCGCAAGACTTGCCGATAACTAGGCCCGCACGGAAGCACGCTGCAGCGGCACTAACAAAGATAAGGGTGGTCTCATAACGTCTCAAAGCGTACGGCACAGTGATGACACACCTGTCTGGGGTGAACCCAGGCTCAAATCTTCTTGACACCGATCCCTGATACCAAATCAGGGACTAACAGATCAATTTTGACATTTCTCAATCACTGTGGTGCTTCAACCGACTCATCCTTGCTCAATCACCTCGGTCTGGAGCGTTTGTAAACACCTCTGACCTGAGCATCTCAAGCGTCGGTTGGACGTGGCTTTCGCGCGGTAGGTACAACTCGAGGTCTTTTGCGGGGTTGGCTTTAGAAGCGGATAATGCGCTCGGCTCAGCTGCGGCCGGCCGCGTGGGATTTTACGGGGATGTGGTACGTACGCTCCCTCGTGGGTAGCAGTCCCGGGACAGAAGGGAGTGCCGCAATCAGGTTGCGGGTATAAGCGTGTTGCGGGTCCGTAAAGATGGCCTGTGGCTCGCGGCATTCAACGATTTCTCCCTTGTGCATGACGGCGATGCGGTCAGCGATCGTGGAGACCGACAGTAGGTCGTGAGTTATATACAGAATTGCAACTCCCATTTGCTTACTCAGATTGCGAAACAAGCCGAGCACTTCTGCTTGCGTGATCACGTCTAGAGCGCTGGTAGGCTCGTCGGCAATGAGTAAGGTTGGGCGGTGCAACACGCCCATTGCAATCAGCACCCGCTGTGCCTGTCCCACGCTGAGCTGCGCGGGATAGCGACGTAGAAACTCCTCTTCAGCAGGCAGGCTGACGTTGGCCAGTGATTCAAGTAGTGCATTCCGGCACTCCTGCCGGCTGCCGCTACGGTGAGCGTCCCAGGCCTCCACGAGTTGTGTGCCGATCCTCAGTACCGGGTTAAGCGACGAAAGAGGGCTCTGAAGGACGAGCCCGATCTCCTTGCCGCGAATGCTGCGCATTTGGCGCTCACTTAGGCTCATCAGGTCGAGCCCGTTTAGCTGAATAATCCCGACGGCTCTTCCTCCTTTAAGGTGCAGCAGCCGGAGAATGGCCAGTGCGAGAGTGCTTTTTCCGCAACCGCTCTGCCCCACGAGGCCAAGAATCTCTCCGCGCTCGATATGAAACGTAATGTTCCGCAGCACGCTTTTCTTCGCGTACTCTGCGGAAAGCGAGATTGATAACAGCGTCTCAGACATTAGTTGCTCACGATTCATGCGGGCAACTCCGCTTTTGGGAGAACGAGCTGAAAGCAGCTAACAACCGCCACCAAGAGCAGCAGCGGCACGAACAGCCATGGTTGGCTCCCGATCGCTGAATAATTCTCCAGCTCGCGAAGCAAGCTGCCCCAGGACGGGAGCGGTTCAGCCACGCCCAGACCGAGCACACCGAGATTAGCTTCTGCCAGAATGAAAACTGGAATGGAAATCCAGAATTGGGCGAACAGCGCAGGCGTGAGGTTAGGCACGATGTGACGCGCGAACAGCCGCGCCGGTTTCACACCCGAAGCACGTGCCAGCAAGATGAAATCCGAATCGCGCGCCGAACGGCTGGTCGCGCACACGACGCGAGCTGCACCTGCCCATCCGAGAACGCCGAGCATACCGAAAGTAATGATCACGGATACTTGCGGAGAGACATTCAGCGGCAGCAAGGCACGGACTGCAACCAGCAGGAATAACCAAGGCAACGAAAGAAACAGGTCGGTGATCCACATAGCTGCCGTTTCGATGCGGCCGCCGAGATACCCAGCCACTCCGCCGATTAGAGCCGCAAGAATAGTTGAGCTTAGAGCCGCGACTGGGGCCAGAAGCAGTGAAACCCGAGTACCGTAAAGCAAACGCGAAAAGCGGTCTCGTCCAAGGTCGTCCGTGCCGAGCCAATGCCTCGAAGAAGGTGGCGCATTAGGCAGTTCGCGGAACTGCTCAGCGTACGTCGCGGGCGCCAGTAGATTGGCGAGCAGCGAGGCTGAGCCTATCACCAGCAGGAATGCGAGCGCTAAGGCGCGTGCCACTTTCACCCTCCCCTCGCTAGAGAATGGCCGAGTAGATCCGACGTTGTGTTGGCGGCAATCGTCATAAGCGTGATTAGCACAGTGACATTCACCAGTACGATGAGATCGCGTCCCAAAGCGGCTTGCCAGGCGAGCTGTCCGATTCCCGGCAGGTCGCAGAGAGCTTCCACCGGGATGGTTGCACTAAACGCGAGGCTCACTGAAATACCCAATAACGCGAGCAGTTGCGGGCCTGAGGTCGGCACCACATGCCAAAGGAAAACACGGACCTCGCTCAGCCCTTTACTCCGCGCCGTAAGCACGTGAGCCAACGAATAGCTGCGGCGCAGCAGGTTGCGGGAATAGCTGAAAATCTTTGGCATCACGATGAGGGCAATGGCCAGACCGGCAGGTGCGCGTAGGAATACAAAAGTTAATGCCAAAACGGCTGCGGGTATTGAGAGCAATGTTGCAGAAACGCCGCTGGCCAGTAGATCCATGGGCCAAGTGCGCAAGACGACCACACTTGTGGCCAGCCCCAGGCCGAGGAGCCAACCGAACAGCAGCCCAATTCCAATCTCGCGGAGCGTTACTGGAAGTCGTTGAGCGAACAGTTTCCGTGCAGGCTGATTCAGGCTATGGGAGAAGCCTAGGTCGCCATGCACTAGGTTCAGGATGTAACGACCGTAGAAATACGCAAGGTTGTCATCGGCGCGGCGCTGCTGGCGCAACTCCTTCACGCTTTGCGAGCTGAGCCGGGGATCGAGCTCGCGCACATCCACGTCGAACCCAGGTGCAAAACGCACCAATGTCGCGCCCAGCAGGCCACCCAGCAGACCGGTAGCCACGAGTTTTACTAAATGCCTCGAGAGCCGCTTGAGCACGTGTGCACCTTTAGTTTCAGCGTCAGGGAAAACCGCGTGGAAGCGCCGATGCACACCTTAAGGTGGAATCCAGGTATTCGCTTCCTTGATCTAGCCCTTTTGCGAGTTACAGACTTGTATACCGCAGTTCCCGCAAGTCCCCGAAATTACCGAGGTCACCGCGTTGGGCCAAAGAACCAGACCCCGCCGAGCATAAGTGAGCCCTGTAGGCTGGCCTTGCTGTATCGGCCTGGCCGGAGGTGGTTACGACCGTAATGTCGAAATCCCCCCGGAAGCGTGCGACAACTGAACTACGCATGAGTGCGCCCACATTCACAAATGGCGACCAGTTTTCGCCCCAAGCTATGGAAGGCATCCAGCTACTTGACGGCGCTGCGGCGGTAGTGCGTAGTCCGGCTTTGCGTCGCGTAATGGGGCTGCTGCAACGCGTGGCCCAACACAAAGCAGCAGTGTTGATTGCGGGCGAAACCGGGAGTGGCAAGGAACTGGTGGCGCGAGCCATCCACTATTACTCTCACCGGCGCGACCGTGCGTTCGTAGATGTTAACTGCGCTGCCCTTCCGGAACACCTGGTGGAAAGCGAACTGTTCGGCTATGAGAAGGGCGCCTTTAGCGGAGCGGAAAATACCAAGCCCGGTCTTTTCGAACTGGCTGACCGGGGCACGTTGTTTCTGGACGAAGTGGGTGACCTCGATCGCAAAATGCAAGTCAAGCTGCTGCGCGTTCTTGACGGCGTCCCATACTATCGCCTGGGCGGAAACCGCAAGGTCTCAGCCGACGTGCGCATTCTTGCCGCCACCAACCAAGACATGGAAGCCGCAGTGCGCTCGGGGAAATTCCGCCGCGACCTCTTCTATCGGCTCAGCCAGTTTCAGCTACTGGTGCCGCCGCTGCGCGAGCGGCCCGAAGACATTGTAGGTATTGCCGAATACTTTCTTCACCAATATCACCCTAATTCGCACTTTACTGAGGACGCACTGCAAGCTCTGCAGGAATATCCGTGGCCGGGCAATGTGCGCGAGCTCAAGAACTTGGTCTTCAAAACGGTAATGCACACGGAGAACGCCGCTGGCGAGGTCCGAGCCTGCGATCTACCGTTTGAAAGTACGACTGCAGCAGCGAAGCCGGGTACCACCACGCTCAGCGGCAGTGCCGTCCTGAGTGGGGTGGAAAAGCGAGTCATCCTTGATACTCTGGCACGCGCCGGTGGCAATCGAGGTCGCACCGCGGAACAGTTGGGCATCTCCCGCCGTACGCTTAGCCGGAAACTGAAGGAGTACGGTGAGGCGGCGCAAGCACAGCACGATCATCCGGGGGCACTCAGCTATCAACAGCAGCGCTATTTTCGTGTAATGACGGAATTTCCTGTAATTGTCAGCTGCGCCGACAAGGAAGTCCATGCCACTTGCACAAATCTGAGCAGCAGTGGGATAGGTTTGCACTTACCGCAAGTGGGGGACTTCCGCTCCCCTGTAACTCTAACCTTCACCTTGCCTAACACGTCGTACGTTATCGAAGCCAAAGCGCAAATAGCATGGGTGGATGGGGAGGGACGCGCCGGTTTTCGCTTCATAGACATGTTCTCTGACAGCCGCCAGGAACTGGAGAATTGGCTTGATGGGCAGATGGCGGCTGAGGGCTGGTTTGCGGAGCCAGGCCTGGCCCACCATCTCTAGCTTGTCTTATCCCGCCAAATTTTGGTAACCGCCGCCCGTTACGACCGTAAATTGAAATGCAGCACGCGGGTAGTAACATCCTTGTCGGTTCTGTATGCACTTCTTGATCGTCACACACGACGCGGTTACCGAAGACATCTTCGGTCGCATTGCTGCCGAAATGAAGGCTGTGGGTGAGTTCCGCGGTGACGCGGCGTCGGGATTTTCTGCGCTGGAGCAGCAGAGATTCGATGTGGTGGTGATTGATTGTGATGACGTGTACCGGGGAGACTGGCTGCTCCGCAACGCACATAAGCCGCGTCCCAACCGGAGCTCGGTCGTGGTCGCGATCACGAACGGGGGCACCAATGCGGTCGACGCCGAGGACTCAGGGGCAGACTTTGTCGTCGCAAAGCCGCTTTCGCCCGATCAGGCACGCAATGATTTGCAGCGAGTGTGCCAAGCGGTAGAGGCCGACCAGCGCCGCAATAAGCGCCATCCTGTGCAATTGCCTATATTCCTCAGCTTCGGGCAAGTAGTCGATCGCCGCGCCGAAGCATTTAATTTGAGCCTCGGTGGCATAGGTGTGCGCGTGACCGAACCCATTGAAGATGATGACATAGTCCACGTTCGTTTCTGGCTGCCGGATTGTCCTACTTCGATCCTGGCTCGCGGAGAAATCGCCTGGTCCGACCGTGAAGGCAACACTGGTATCAAGTTCATTGGGATGAACCCCGAATCCAACGGGCTCCTAGCCGACTGGCTGGAGCGTACTGCGCTGAGGGTAAGCGCACCTGCGGGCACAGGGAACTTGCTTCCGTCCACAGTCGCCAGCAGTTAATTCTCGGACAATTCGCGCGACAAAGGCATGCCCGTAATCATTTCCTGGCGGCCACTTCGGTAGTGAGAGAAAGCTGGTCAACATTCCAGTACACCTGCGGACTGAGAACAACAGGATGCACATTGTGTACTGATGTTGAGACAGCCGAAAGCGCGTCGCGGTTCACCAGATATAGAAAAGGCTCCTGCTCCCAGGCGATCTCCTGAACTTTATCGAAGTATTGCTTGCGCTTGTGGGGGTCCATCGCGGAGGCCTGAGCGCGCATGAGCTTGTCCATCCCCGCTTCCCACGCCGTTTCCGGAACCTTTTGGCGCGGATTCCATTGATGGTTCTCAGCGGAACTGAGCCACACATTCATTTGCGAGTTGGGATCCAAGTCGTTGTTGACTAGGCCCAACAGACACGCCTCATAGTCAAAAGTACCCGTGATACGCTCGATCAGAGAAGGAAAGTCGAGCGTGACCACATTGAGCTTTACGCCTATGCCGGCTAGGTCCTGTTGGATCAGGGTGGCCATTCGCTCACGGTATTTGTTCCCAGCATTCGTAATCACTGAAAACTCAACTTTGTGATCTGTGCGATCGCGAAGCGTGCCATCCTGCAATCGGAATCCATCTTGCGCCAAACGCTGCAGCGCGGATTTCCGATCAAAAGGGTGAGGTCGCAAACTGCTATTGAACCAGAACTTGTTTGCAGGCGAGATTGGGCCTATCCCGGCATGCGCGTGCCCGCGGAAGGCAATTCGCGCCAAGTCTTCGCGATTGATCGCTTCAGATATGGCTCGGCGAAAATTGGTGGAGCGGAACCAGGCCCTCTTATATTCAGGCACCGGTGAGTTCGGCACTTGGTTAAACCACATCTGTTCCGAATCCAGTGAAACCCCTGCATCGTACGCAATAGACGGATGCTCAGATTTCACTTTGTCGAAGTATTCAGGATCCAGAGAATTGATGAAGTGGATCTCGCCACGCAGCAGACGCAGCATTTCGGTATCGCGATTTTGCTGGATGTAAAGTCGTATGGAATCAGTATAAGGTAGCGGCCTGCCGGCTGCGTCCCGTTTCCAGTAGTTGAGATTGCGCTTCAACAATACATGAGAGCCCGCCTGATAGTCGGCAACGTAGTAAGGTCCCAGAACGGCCATTTCTTTCTTCGGCGACTTTGCAGACATGATCGCAACCTGGTCGAATAGCTTCTCCAGACCGGCAATCGGCGCGGGGAAAGTGATGGTAACGCGATTAGGCTCCAACACGCCGATAACTACTTTGCCCTCGCCAGAACGGAAGCTGTCCCCCGTAGGCGAATGCAAAGAAGGATCCATAAGCTGCTGCACAGTGTAGGCCACGTCTTCCGCCGAAAATGGTGTGCCGTCTGAAAAGCGGATCCCATCGCGCAACTTGAAGGTAATGGTGTTTCCGCCGCCAGTCACCTTCCACGATGTGGCAAGCTCGGGTTCCGCGTTCTGCGTCAGGCGGTTCACCCGGATCAAAACGCCTCCAGTCAAATACTGGATAGTTTCAGTGGAATCATCCTCTACGAGTAAAGGGTTGAAAGTCTTCGGGTCTGACGCGATGCAAAACCGCAGCTCAGATTGTGCCGCTGCGGTCAGGCCCATAAGGAGCACAAACAGCAGCCAAAAGATAAATAGAGAGTATCGTCTCATGTGGGTGACTCCTGCCCCTTAAGCCTCAGCCTCGCGAAAAAACATTTGACTCACTTGCCTGCTTTGACAAACCGCGCTTCCAGCTTCTCGTGGGTGACCGTTGCATAGTGTGACCTCTTGGCAGAGTACATGCGGCGGTCAGCTTCTGTTAGTAGTTCTTCAGCATTAGTGCTGTCGACGGGATAAAAGGCGTATCCCACGCTCACTGAAACCCGCTGGTCGCCACAAACTGCGTTTCCGGCGTGCGCTATTGCTTTTCGCAGGCGCTCCACCAGCTCTGCAGCACGGTCTTGCCGCAGGCCGGGTACCACGATGACAAATTCATCGCCACCCATGCGAGCCGCATAGTCGTATTCGCGGCAACCCTCCTTTACTACGGCGGCAAACATCTGCAGCAGTTTGTTGCCTTCCAGGTGTCCGAACTTGTCGTTGACCTGTTTGAAGCCGTCAAGGTCCGATACAAATACACCCAGCGGGAGTTTGGAACGCTTGCAGCGGGCAATCTCGTGTTCCAGGTGCAGGAAGAGCGACCTCGCATTCGGCAGACCAGTCAGGTAGTCGGTGGTCGCTGAGTCTTCCACCACGCGGTATTTCAGAGCATTTTCAATGGTGAAGCCCAGTTTCGAACCGATCGCTTGCAAAACGCGGAGATGGTCTCTGGTGAATCCGTCCTGCTGTGCCCGATAGAGGGCGAGCACAGCCACCACGCCGGAAACTCCTTCGAGAGGCACGGCTAGAGCCGAGCGCAATGTGCTGAATTTGGCTGGATCGTTCAGATAACCCGGCTCGACTGATGGATTCCCATTCAGAATCGGCTTGTTGTTTTGTGCCACCCAGCCGGATAATCCTTCGCCTATCGGAATTTTCAGCGAAACGAACAAACGGAAGTTGTCACCGTTTACATATTCGGGTATCAGCAGATCGTCTTGCTTCAGGTAGACGGCCATCGAGTCGTGCGGCACAAGACGCTTGAGACGCACGGACAACATCGACAGCGTGTCATCGAGGCTCAGCGAGGTGCCAAGGTCCTGGCTGAGCTCAAACAACATTTGCGACTCCTGGCGGGCAGCGGCGATATAGAAAAGATAGTCGCGCCGCGATTGTTCGCGGCGGGCCGGCGACTGTTCGGGTTCCGCGAATCCTGTTGCCGGCGACAAGCCTCGTTCGACCTTAATACCGGTCGACAACTTCAATGGTGTCTTGGAATGCTGCTCATGCGCGAGTCTCTCTAGTTCAACATAACGGCGCTGCAAGACCTCCACCACCCGCGGATCGAAACTTTTGCCGGCTTCTGCTGCTACACAGGCCATTGCTTGGTCCAACGGCAAGCCCCGCCGGTATTGTCGGTCACACGCCAGCGCATCCAGGCAATCTACCGCTGCAAGAATTCTGGCCCCAATCGGTATCTCCTCACCCTTTAGGCCGCTCGGATAACCACTCCCATCCCACTTCTCGTGATGCGCGCGAACAATGGGAACCACGGGATAGGGAAATTCGACTTGTTCGAGAATCTCTGCCCCGACGATAGGATGAATTTTCATCTTGTCGAACTCTTCCGGGGTGAGTTTCCCAGGCTTGGAAATGATGTGTTCCGGCACCGCCAGCTTGCCAATATCGTGTAGAACAGACGCGGCACGAAGGGCCTCAAGTTCGTCATTATTTAAGCTGAGGTCCTTACCCACCTCCATCGCGTAGACACGCACACGCTGCAAATGGTCGTGCGTCGTCTGATCCTTGGCTTCAATGGCCAAGGCTAGGGCTTCAATGGTTCGCAGGTGCAAATTGGAAACCTGTTCGACATGGCGCTTTTCGTCTTCCACGTGTCGTTTTTCGTCTTCTAAACGGCCGAGATAAAGGCGATACGACCGATAGATCCAGTACACGACCGGCAGGACAAGAAAAAATGCCTCCCAACCAATGTAGCGGCTCAAGTAGTGCACCACAGCAACTAATGCTGCGCCTGCCAAGTAATACGCAAAACTCCAGAAATGGCATTCAGACCATGTCTGCCGAAAGGGTCGCCTCTCCGCCAGGGAAATGATGGCCGCGATCGGGAGCGTGTTGGCCAGGAAGAACGTGCTGGCTGCCACCATCAGCATAAGCGGCAGACTGTGCCCCAGTATGTTCTGCGAATTCCTATATACCCACGAGCACAGCCAGACCGCCGGTGCCATCATGCTGAACACGTTGAACACAACCCGGGTTGCTTTTCCCTTCCCCTGGTTCTTTTGTCGGAGGCATTGCACCAACGTGGGACCGCAGCCGATGATCATGGTCTCCGCTGGTGACAATTCGAGCACGCCGAGCAGGGTAAACAGGAAGTTGACGGACATAGAGGCGTCGGTGCTCGGAAGCGTAATTTTGAGACCGGAAGCAAGCAACGCGATCAACAGATATGCGCTAAAACGAAGATAGTCGGCCGAGTACCAGGTTCCGAGAGATAGGGCGAGCAGGACAATGCCGATAGTCGCCGTCACGGCGACAAAGAGCTTTGCTTGGATCCTCATGCCAGGCAGACCGTGCCCTATGTTGGCAGGGAGGGACTGCAGCTAGCCAGATGCCCAAAGTAACGAGGCCGCCCGAAGGGCGGCCGGATCGGCTGCTGAAGTGCAGTGAGAGTTTATTTCACTGGACTGGGGCGCTGTGGAACAGTGGTGCGCCGCACAGGCGCACCATGTTCTAACAACCATCATCTTTCCGTGCCGGTTAAGACTGAATCGGCGGTTGTCGAACTGTGACCCCATAAGGCATGTTGGTCCCAGATTACGGAGAAACCAACCGAGGTGGTGTTGTCCCAGCAAGCAGTAGCTGAACCCCACAGCACGGACTGGCCTGAAGTGGTAGTTCCCCAGATCACGGATGTACCCCAGACGACCGAAGTCGCCCAGGTGCTGGACTTCCCCCAAATAACCGAGGCAGCAGAGGACATGTACACCTGATTGGTTGACGAGCTGAATACTGCAGTCGGTGATAAGGCGCTGCCTGCAGTACTTGGCGCGAGATCTACGTTATTCAGCGCCGCCCAGACATCCAGATAGCCCGCGCCGATGGTGAAGATATCGTAGTAATCCGTGTACGTGATGCCGGTAGATGGATCGGTGTAAGAGCTGGACGAGGGAAAGGTCTTGTACGCAGTCTTCATCAACCTTGCCTTCACCTGGTCAGGCGTTAACAACGGGTTCTGCTGCAGCAGCAGTGCCGCGGCTCCGCTCACCATCGGGGTAGCCATGCTCGTGCCACTCAGGATGTAGTAGTTGGACGAAGCATTTTGGTTGCTGCCTGTCGTGTAATAGGACAGCGGAAGTGCGTCCTGAGGGTAATTCACGTACAAAGTGGCATTGGTTGAAGCCAGGTCAGAGATCACCAAGTTGCCGGGGGCAACGATGTCAGGCTTGATGATCTGGTCCAGCATCGTCGGGCCTTTCGAACTATACGTGGTGATCAGATCATCGGTCCGCGTGGCCGTTCCCATGGTCTTCATGGCGCCCACGGTGATCACGTAAGGATCGTTGCCTGGTGCAGTGATCGTGCCATAACCATAATTGCTATGGGAGTTGTCGCGACCGTAGTTGCCAGCCGCCACAACTACGACGATCTTTCCATGCTTGCTCGACTGCCTGGCATAGAGGATCCAGCGTGTAGCTTTCGAAAATGCCTCTACCAAGCGACAGATTCATGATGCGAATGTTGTATTTGCTCTTCAGCGCAATCGCTTGCTGAATGGCGCTGATGGCTGTGCTGTCGGTTGCCGAGCCGTTAGCATCGAGCACCCGCAGGTTGATGATATTGGCGTTTGGTGCGATCCCACGGAAGGTTACGTCACAATTGCCGCACGTAGAATTGGCTCCGTTTCCGGCGATAATGCTCGACACGTGTGTTCCGTGACCGTATAGATCGCTAGTCGTGCTTGCCGAAGCGTCAAAGTTCTGGCCGTAGACAATACGGCTTGTCTTCAAGACAGGAACACTGAGGTCGGCAACAGGGTTCACGCCGCTATCGATCACGGCAACGCCTACGCCGGTCCCATCGTAGCCCAGGTTGTGAGCGACATCCGCGTTCACGGCCGGGACAGCGAAGTTCATTGCGCCCTTAAGCGGACGATCCAGAGATACGTACTTAATGTTTGGGTCCTGGCTAACGAGGTTCTGCACGTTGCTTGGGGACATCGTCCACGCGTAGGCCTTGACGAACGCGAGACCCTTGCCGGTGGCGGCAGCCACTGAGTTGGCAACGCCCAGCTCGCTGGCGTTCGGCGGGTTGTAGTACTGAACAATTACGCTGGCAGCGCTGCTCGAGGGCAGCGCCTGAAGATCTGGCGAAATCTTCGAAGATTGACCAAACGCCAGACTGGCCATGGTCAAGATCGCGATCCAGAAAGCCACGTGCTTCCAAGGGGCGTCGCGCAACTGGCTAAGCGATGCCCTCATAGGTTCTGTCCTCATTCGTCTGCTTTGGAGGAGAAGTCACTGGAACAAAGAGCATGCCGGCAGCCAATGCACCTTCACCCGTAAGTTACGGTGGCATAAGGCAAAAGCACAGGGAAATGCCTACAAGGGCAGGACAGAATGGCCCATGGCGCAGCAGGTGGGACAATTTGTTCATCCAGGAGCAATATTGACCTGTAGAGGACTTCGGTACCGTTGGCCACATCTTGCCAAGACGTGAACTACTTCGGAGAGTGGCTGATGCCGTCTTTGCTAGGAATAAAGGCCATTGCCATTGGCGCAATCCGGGCGATCTCTTGCGCATCCTGACCAGCGAGGCTTGGCAGGTCTGTCGTGTCGAGACCAAGCGACTTTGCCGCTTCACGTATTGCGGTCTGCAATTTTGGGTCGGCGCGAGCGGGTTCAGAATGATCGACCAAGCTGCACCGGGTCTCGACGTTTTCTGCTCTATCGATGTCCGCGAATCTCTGCTGAATGTGCTCCCACATGCGATCAACTTTTGCGGCATCGAGGTCGCGCAACTCAACTGGGAATTCTGCGCGGCTGGGGACAACGTTCCTCGCTCCGGGAGCCACCCTAACGTATCCCACAGTACCGACTTGACGACCTTCTTCGGCCCGTACTGCGTCGCGCACAGCAAGCACGTCCTTTGATGCGGCTGCGAGGGCATCCTGCCTGCGATTCATGGGCGTTGTGCCCGCATGATTGGCAAAGCCTGTAACCACGCAGCCCCATTCTTTGATACCCACGATCCCCTGCACAATGCCGATTGGCACTTTGGCCTCGTAGAGAGTGGGGCTTTGTTCGACGTGTAATTCGAGATAAGCTGCCAAGGCCCCGCGCGGGATGCGTGCGTCAGTAAGCTGCGCGGGATTCTGTCCATAACGACGCAGCCAGTCGCCCACTGTCAGCCCTTGTTCGTCCTTTCTTCCGACAATCTCAGTCCCAAGCGACCCAGACGCAACACCCGAGCCCAATGTGCCAATCCCAAAATGGTCACCCTCTTCGTTCGTCCAAATGACCGCTTCGAACGGGTGCCGAGTCTTAACGTTTCCATCACTCAGAGCCCGCATCACCTCAATCGCGCCCAAGCTGCCCACGTCGCCATCAAAATTTCCGCCATGCAATACCGAATCAATATGCGAACCGAAAAGCAGTATCGGCAAATTCTCCGAACCACGCAGGCCGAAAATGTTTCCGGCAGGGTCAATCCGCACTTCAAGACCCGCTTGCCTCATCAAACCTGTTACGTACTCCCGTGCAGCCAAGTCAGTTTCCGAAAACCCTAGCCGGGTGACACCGCCTTCAGGGTTCCGGCCGAACTCGGACAGCTTCTCAAATGTGCCTTGTAAGCGTTGCGAGTTGATATGAAACCTCGAAGAGTTCGCGCTCTGGGCTTGCGCGACAGGCGAGAGCAGCAAAGCGCACCACAGAAGGAATGCTGGCAGACCGAGGGTGATTGTGTGCAAATTCCGCGCAAGCCTTTCCAAGGGTGACTCCTCAGTGCTGTTCATTTTTTATTCCTTAATATAGGACACAACAGCGTCACACCGTCCAGAAACTCCATTGCGATGAAGGACGGGTCACCATGTTTGCCGATCTCGTAGATCGTGCAGATGTTGGGATGGTTGAGAGCGGAAGCTGCCCGAGCCTCGCGTCGGAAGCGTTCCAATGCCTGCGGGTCTTGCGCTAGGTCTTCAGGTAGGAATTTCAGGGCGACAAATCGTCCAAGCTCAATGTCCTCAGCCTTGTACACGACGCCCATCCCGCCGCCACCCAACCGCTCGACGATGCGGTAGTGCGAAATGGTCTGGCCGACGAGTCTATTAGGGCCTTGCGGTCCGCGAAAGCTCATGAAAATTGCTCAAAGTTAAAGATAATAAAACAAG
>Ga0070717_10002212_pt1 | contig 13669 bp, 12 predicted proteins | sample LARL113metaG_FD_71366 | JGI IMG/M metagenome (GOLD analysis project Ga0070717, IMG submission 71366) | Corn, switchgrass and miscanthus rhizosphere microbial communities from Kellogg Biological Station, Michigan, USA - LAR L11-3 metaG | ecosystem: Host-associated > Plants > Roots > Rhizosphere ... | reverse complement strand
CGACAGTGTTGCCCCAGTTGACGGTGCGCCCAGAGTTACTGAACAGCTTATAGCCCAACAAAGTTCCGCCGGGGCCAGTCATGCTGCGGGTGGTTACAGTCGCGCCGGTCGCCGTACCGGCATTCAGGCCCACGTTGTAAGGTGTCGCGTTTGTGCATGCAACCAAAATTGTGGATGTGGCGTTGATCAGCGAGCCCGAGTACGTGCCGAAAGCCAGGTCAGTCGCAGAAAGCAAACAGTTGCTCAAAATCGAGGCAGTGACTCGCAAACTTGCGAAATCGGAGTTGAAGTTGCTTCCGGATATCACAGCGGTGACGGTGTCGAAATAGTTGTTCCTCGCTATCGCGAACTGATTTGACGGAAGTTGGGCATATACGAGCAGAAGCTGGGGGTTTCCGGTTCCTACCCCGGTCACCCAACCTGTGCCCGGCGTGTTACCCCAGTTCGTGGAATATGATGCATCGCTGTAGAGCGCGTAGTTGAGGGGACGTTGCCCGGAGGTCATGCTCCGATTGGTCACGGTTGCTCCCGGGGCAGTTCCCTCGTTGAGGCCTACCGCCCAAACTGCGTTGGGCGTGCAGTTGACTATTAGGGTCCCGGTCATCCGGATGGTTGATCCGGTGTAAATGCCGAAGTCGACATTGACGGCAGATAGGGAGCATTGCCCGCGCACCTGGGCTGCGGCAAATTTGGCGCCGCAGGTAAGAATCATCAAGACTACCGCAATATACCGCTTGTTCATGGCGCTCTCTCGATACAGCGCAGCGGTCCGATCGAGGGAATATCTCCGGGCACGGGCTCGTAATCAAACGCAACCCTGCATGTCCGCCCGTCCGGGCGTGTGACGGTGAGTTCATTGTGGGGCGCCAAGCCCTCGATGAAGGCTTCGCCTTCGTAGCCCACGGGGGCAGCCGCCTCAACCCCTTTCAAGCGAACGACACTTCCCAGCGGGATGGGCGCCCCAGCCTGATCCGTCAACCGCAACAATGCGCCATGGCTTATCACAATCGGAAATCTCACCACCACGCCGGAACGATCCTGGGGACGCAGCACACGGGACGGATTATCGATCGAGGCATCGGCGGGAATATCCGTCGCCTCGATAGCGATGTGGTTCACATCGAACGCGCGCATATCCGGCACCAGCAGCCGGCCGGAGGAATTGGTCTGGCCCACCTCCCGATTCTCCTGAAACACGTGCACGCCGGCCATGGGGCTGGTATCCACAATCGCGAAGCTGTCGTAAACCAGGTTGGACGGGAACAGGCCGCGATCGACCAGCGACAGGGCTCCCTGCGATTCCAGGCGCGCGCTGACCTGGCCCGCGGTGTCGTCGATTCCGGCGCTGAACAGACCCACTGGCGACTTGTGGGCCACCAGTCCGAATGCGTGCGTTGAATTTCCGGCGGCGATATAGGCGTCATATCCCCACTGTCCGATCAGGACGGCGGGCTGCTGGGCATGGACTTGTCCGTTGGGCTCGGAATTCACGCCGATGTCCACCGAGCTCCGCCTGCCGAACGGGATGGTCACGCCCGCCTGCAGCCCCGGGCTGCCGCGCGAGTCGCCGAAATCCTGGAACTCAGACACGTAGAACGCCATGTGATGGACCGCCACGGAATAGTTCACCGACAACACCCGCGAGTGTTGCGCCGAAAACGAGTCCAATGGAGGCAGGTTCTGGCCGGGATCCTGGTCCATCCCGGCAAAGGCGACCCCGGCCGAACCGAAGTGCCGCAGGGAAACACTGGTGAAGCCGCTGAGCTGTTTGCGGAGTACTCCCCCGCCGTTGACCGATGCGATATCGCGGTAGTCGTGCGTGGCCAGAATCGCCGATGCACCGATGCTGAACATTCTGCCGATGCGCTGCGCTCCTGCCGACAGTTGTGCGCCGAATCCTCCCCCTCCTCCTCCGCCCGCTGCGGAAAAATTCAGCACTCCCAGGTTCCCGATCTGCACCAGTCCGCCCGCTCCGCCCATACCCGCCCCGGGGGTGCCCTCGGCGCTGGCTTCAAGCGTGAATTTGGGAGTGATACCGGTACGAAACAGGCCCGCCCCCGCGAATTTGCTGTAATCGTTGCTGGCCGTACCCCAGTTGCGGCGCACCCATCCCGCCTGCAATGCGTACGAGTGCAACCCCGGTGCCAGCATCGACGAGTTCGCATAGAATGGCTGCGTCACCGTTACCTGTTGGCCCAGCGCGTTGGTCATCGTCATCGAGATGGTGCCCGCTCCCGTCACCACTGGAAGCTGCGGGATCTCGAATGGACCGGCGCCCACCGGGCCTGAGACCACCTGGTTGCCGTCCGCCAGGATGTTGACGGTGGAAGGTACGGCGGCCGATCCGCGAATGGTCGGCATGGGAAAGGTGACAAGATCGGGGCGCATGCTGAAATCCGAGCGCAGTTGAAACCCGCCCAGGTGCACGGGGCGCGTCCACGCCAGGGCCCCCGTGATGAAGTCGCCCACCGCGTAACGGCGCAGGGTATTCACATCGGCAAACGAATATGTCGAATCCAGGCGCACACCGGTGTTGGAGCGCCCTGCACCCGAAGATGAGCCTGCAAACCCCAGCCATCCGGAACTAACGATGCCGTGCGGGGAAAAGGCCCGCATCTCGAAGGAACCGGTGGCGCCGGCCTGCCCGGAGGCAAACGTGCTCAACACATCGTAGTTGAGAGTCAGACCTGTGCCGCTCTCGATCTTGCGGTGGTCACCCCTCTGCGCTCCGGCAGGCTTCAACAGCAGTGGCACCAGAGACTCTTCGCCGGCAGTAATGTTCAGGATCTGGTTTTGCTGATCTAGGGTCCAACGCAGGCCGCGAATGTCAGACAATGAAACCGCTCCCCCGCGTTGCCTCGGGGTAGCGTCGGGCACCCGGATGCCCAGGTCGAGCAACTCATCCGGCATGGCCGTCAGTTTGCCATTACGCAGCCCGAACTCGCCGATCTTGCCGGTCGGCTGACCATTGATCTCAACTTCCAGGAGGAGTTTCTCGTCGGCGGGCGGATCGGCGGTACTTCCCGCTGTAGCTGGCCCGGTAATTGTGCTTGTATCCGTCCCGGCGGAAATTGGTGCGCTTGGAGCCGCCCCTTCGGCGCTCTCGGTTGTCTTTTTGACAGTTGCGGGGGCCTCATCGGCAATTGCGACCGATGGCGGCAAGATGGTCAACACGACCACAAATGTCCGTGCATAACGGAGCATTCTGCCCGCAGTGCATCGCGGCTTACGGTGCTCCAAAAACGCTGACTTGTTCATCGATGGCACCAGCGTCTGAGTGCGCTGTCAAGTGCAGGGTTTCGCCTGGTCGCGGCAGCGAACCCTGTGTGGCAATGGGCCAGCGCCTGGTGGCGCCGGACAGTATATATGGCAATGCGCCTGCCTCAGTCTTCAGTTTGTGGCCATCGCCGGTCGACAACTCGATATCGCGGACCGCTTCATGGCGAAGCCCTTCGTTGCTCCCAACGAGATACATCTGCCCCTCCTTGAGTTCGATATGATACCGCACAATCGAAGCCGCGCGAGTCGTCGGCAGAGCGAAGATGGGGATAGATAGGCGCAACACAACATGCACAACCCCTGGTTCCGCGGGTGGTGGAATCTGGTCGACAAGGATACGGTAGGTAGCTTCCCGGTCCCCGTTCAATGGTGGCAGACGCAGAATAAGCCGTACGACCTGGCTGGCGCCCGCCGCGATGGTGGCAATCGGCGGACTCACCACCAAGGCATCTGAGGTCGCTAGCTTGTCGTTGCCGTCCGGCTGGCTCCAGTCGTAGCCGCGAATCTGAATGGCGGTGGCGCTGTTTCCCTGGTTGGTGATCGTCAGGGTCGCAGCTTTCTGACCCGGTGCCAGCAAAACGTTGACTGGTAAAACCGACAGGGACTGCGCCCCGGCCACCAAACCGGTCGACAGAACAATGCTTGTGGCGGCAAGAATCCTGGCCGCCACTCTAAGTCGGCGCGTGTTCATCAGGCTCCCGTTGGGAACGAGGCTTTCGCTTAATACGTAACCGTAGCCGTGATCGTATCCGTGTAAGCACCGGGCGTCACAAACTGGCTCGCCGCAACTTGTCCGTAAACGGTCAGCGCCTGAGCGTTGCCATTGCCCGTGCCTGCCACCCAGCTGCCTGTGGTGTTACCCCAGTTGGTGACGTGCCCGGAGTCGGTGAACAGCGCGTAGTTCAGCAGAGCCGCACCATTCTTCATCTGCCGTGTGGTCACCGTCGCACCGGTTGCCAGTCCTGCATCCAGGCCCACTGTGTATGGCGTTGAATTGGTGCAGGTGACCGTAACGGTAGACGTGCTGTTGGACACCACGGTGGTGTAGGTTCCGAATGCCATCACGCTGGCACTTACCGTGCAGGTCGCTTGAACCGTGGCGGTGACCGCGAAGGTGGTGGTCGCCGTCGCTGCAAAGACGGAAGTAGATCCCAGGCCCAATGCCAGAACTCCGAGCACCCCGGCGGACAAATTAGACTTCAGACTATGTGAAAGCTTCATTAACTTACTCCTGGTACAACAGAGGTTGTAAACGTCGGTTGGAATTTGGAGCCGGCGGCTCCTCGGATAGCGGAGAAAAGCTCGAATCCCCCGAAAAACGGGAACCCCAGGCCCCTGCTGCCGAGCGGATAAGAATGTCCTTGTGCATTTCTCGTATACATGACCTAATCGAGCAGAATCTTAGGGATAGTCAATTACCGGATGAAATTAGTCTGAATTCACTTTGGTGTTTTTGCTGTGACCAAGGACACATCTGCAGCCAGTTCTCGTGCCACATTTGGGTGACCTCCGTTACCCGATCTAGCCAATCTCTTCGAAGTGAACCCAGTGCCGCGGCTCAGTAAGCGCTGCAAAGACGGAAGCGAACCCCACTCCCGCCCCCCGAACTCCAATTAGCAGCAGCCAATACGGGACTTTCTCGCGGGTGAGAACTTCATGGTGAGGTTCTCCTGTATTTAGATTGGCTTAAGGCTAGCGCCGGCGACAGGCCAACTCAACTGGTAGTTCTTGCAGACGCCGTCTGATTCCTTCCGGGCTTTGAGCTAGGCGCCAGGGCTCAATAAGTGACTGTGACGACAATCAATCCGGCGTTCGCAGGAGATGCCAGGGACCGCGTTTCCACAGTCTGGGCATCGATGGGGAGCCATTGAGCTGAGCCGTTTTCAGTTTCGATGGCCGTGTTCTTGCTGATCGTATGCCCATTCGGGGAATTCGCCCAAATCGGCAGTCGCGCAGAGCGCACCACCGCAGGATCGGGTCCCTCGGTCTCCAGGGGAACCAGAGTTGGCGTGGTGGATCTCCCCGGGCTGACACTGACGTTATAGGAAACAGCGTGGCTGCAGGTAACTGAGACGGCGGATGTTACACCCGTCGTCGCCGCAGGGTCGGGCCGGAACGAAACCCCGCAGGACGCCTGAACCGTCGCGCTGACTCCAAATGAGGCAGAAGCCGTTGCTGCAGGCGCCGGTTGCGATGCGATGCACGCCACAAGGCCAAAAGCCAAAACCGAAGATGCGGAATGGATGGAGATGGCCATTCGATAAGGCTCTTATCGGCATGTTTGGGGGGGAGATTCAGTGCAAAAAACGGTGTGGTTGAAGAGCCCGTTATGGGCGTTCTTCCGGCGGCGTCAGGCGAATCCGTCCCAGGGTAGCCGGTTAAGAAGAATGTCCCACAAGAAGGCCAAGCCTGGGATTGACAGGGGTCAACAACGGGTCGGCCGGTTCTGTAAATAACTTCGAAACCGCGGGATCTAGTTCTTCCGTTTGATCCCAGACAAAGATTGCGGCTCCATCGAACCCGGCGAAGCTCCCAACATGAATTCCCGGTTCCCCCACATACCGCCTCAGGTACTTAATCCGAGCCCAAAGTGTTCGTGCTTCCTGCGGGCCGGATGGTTGCCGGCGTCTCCCTCCATCAGCAAGCGCTGGAGTCGGGGGAGACTCGGAGAGGGCTGAAATATGCAAAACTGGCGCCGGCGGAACTATAGCAGGCCAGTACCCCAACATAACGACTCACACCACCCTACCATCGCCTCAAAAACAGAGAAGGCGGCGAGCCTTCCACTCTCGCCGCCTTCTCCCATCGGGTACAACCCAATTCCCCAGACTTACACGGTCGCTTCCAGGTTGACCCTGTCTGCAATCTCGGTCAGCACCGCGTCCGCATTCTCTTCCTCTGCCTCGATCGACTCCAGCACCGCCGCGTCGTCGTTCAGACCGAGAATCTCAGCCCAGCGCCGCAGCGTTCCGTACACCGCGATCTCGTGATGCTCCACCTGCTGCGCTGCGCCGATTAGTGCGATGTCGCGAACGCCGGGATCGGTCGCATCCTTGATCACGTCGGACGCCTCCGTCGACAGCCCGTTGATCACCTTGCAGGTCTCGGTAGCTGCTTCGCCAATGTGCTTGCGCAGTAGACCCTCGACGCTGGATACATGTCCCTGGGTTTCGTCCAGGTGCATGCGGAAAGCATCACTCAGCTCTGCATCGCTGGAGTTCTGAATCAGGTCGGGCAAGGACTTGGTGATCTTCTGTTCCATGTCCAGAGCTTTCTTCAGATTGCTGATGTACAAGGAGCGCAAATCCTCGATATGCGCTGAAAATAATTTCATAGGTTCATCCTCCCATCTTCCATCTTGTTCGTTAAATCCCACGCAGGCCGGACCTGATTGCCATGCGATGTAACGAACATGCGATTACGCCGCGTTCCGGAAACGCTTGTCGAACAAATTCTCAAGAAAATCCCGCAGTTGGGGAAATACGTGACTGTTGATGGACGTCTCCCATCGTGCCGAGGGCGGGAATCTGTGTGCCGTTTGGGATTGCCTTGGTTGCTGGCACTCCATCGTCCAGCTACTATGAGAGGCCTTCAACGGCAGTGGTTGCCCCGGTGTCGGGAAATGGCAATAGATGAGGGATTCTGTTGAAAGCGCGTGAAGGGATTACTTTCAAAGCACACGGCTTAACCGGTTGGGGTATATTCGAAACTTTGAAAGGCTCTACCGAGCCGCCGCCTTGACCGGCCCTTCCAAAGGTTTGGCTCTGCCCTTTTTCTCCTTGTTATCGACAAAGTTTCTGGCCGCGTACGAGACCCGATCCCGCGCATACGCCGCATCGTGCCAGCCCTTGATCTCTACCCGCTTCCCCTCCAGGTCCTTGTAAATCGAAAAGAAGTGCGTGATCTCCTTCAGCATGTGGGGATAAATATCGGTGTAGTTCCAGACATTGGTGTAGCGCGGATTGTTCTTGCCCACCGCCAGCACCTTTTCATCCAGAACTCCCTGGTCCAGCATCTCCAGCAGCCCGATGGGGCGAACCTCCTGCAGGCACCCGGGGAAGCTCGGTCCCGGCACCAGCACCAGCACGTCCAGTGGATCGCCATCATCGCTCAGCGTCGAGGGGATGAACCCGTAATCACCCGGGTAATGGACCGGCGAATGAAGATTGCGATCCAGTTTGAACACGTGCAGTTCCTTGTCGTATTCAAACTTGCTGGTCCCGTCCAGAGGAATCTCAATGACCGCCCGGAAAATCTCGGGGCTCCGGTCGCCAATCGGCAACTCCAGGTAATTCACCATGTCTGCTTTCTCCTTGCCGCTCGTATGCGTTATGAGTATGGATGCGTGGTCGTGGGATAAGCCGCGCCGAGGTATATGAAAGTTTGGCCCGGAACGGCTGCCAATAATGGATGGGTCTGTCAGGGATGCGCCCGGGGTAATGGGCCGGTCCTACTATAATCACGGATTATGAAGGCGCATGTCTATGTCACGTTGAAGCCATCGGTGCTGGACCCCCAGGGCCAGACAATCCAGAACGCGCTCCGCAAAATCGGCTTTTCAGATGTAGCCGGCGTCCGTCAGGGCAAGTATTTCGCGGTTTCCCTCGCTGAAGGCCTCACCACCGACTCCGCCCGCACCCAGGTGGAACGCATCGCCCGCGAGGTCCTCACCAACCCCGTCATCGAAGAATTCACGTACCGCATAGAGGAATAGGCGCAGTTTCGCCTTCCCGGTGCGGAGGCCCCTCTATGAATCTCCTTCACCGCCAGCTCTGTTCCTCGGCACGATGGACGAAGGTCGTGCAGCGCTATGCCCTGCCGTGGGCCCTCGAAGAAATCAATCTCGACCGTGATGTGCTCGAAATCGGCCCCGGATACGGCGCCGCCACTGAAGTTTTGCAGGACCAGGTCCAACACCTCACCTGCGTCGAATGCGATTCCCATCTGGCGGACAGTCTTCGTCGCAAGGTCAAAGCCAACGTGACAGTTCGAAACGAGGACGCCACCGCAATGGCCCTCCCCGTCGCGTCATTCGACAGCACGGTTTGCTTTACCATGCTGCATCACGTGCCCTCGGTTGAATTGCAGAATGCCTTGTTCGCGCAGGTGGCTCGCGTCCTCAAGCCGGGCGGAGTCTTTGCCGGGACCGACAGCCGCAAGGGCCGCTTCATGCGGCTTTTTCATCTTTTCGATACGCTGGTCCTGGTCGATCCGGAAACGTTGCCGAAGCGGCTCACCGCCGCGGGATTCGTCAACGTCCAGGTCGACGTGAACCCCTACGCCTTCCGCTTTCGCGCCTATAAACCGCAAGCGGCCTGAATCCCGGGCCGCTACTCGTACCGCAGCGCCACATTGGGCTGCACATGCGCCGCGCGAAACGCCGGCACCAGGATGGCCACCACCGCCGCCGCCAGCAGAACCACCGAGACCACCACAAACGTCAGCGGATCAGTACCGCTCGTCCCATACAGCACGCTGGCCGTAAAGCGCCCGATCACGAGTGCGATCATCAGTCCGATGCCCAATCCGACGCCCGTCAACACCAGTCCCTGCCGGAGAACCATTCTCAACACCGCGAGAGGCTTCGCTCCCAGCGCCATGCGGATGCCGATCTCGCGCGTGCGCCGCCGCACCGCGTAGCTCATCACCCCGTACAAGCCGATGGCCGCAAGCGTCAGCCCCACCGCTCCGAAGATCCCCAGCAGCAGCGCCGAAATGCGCGGCAGCAGCAGCGATTTGTCCACGTGCTCCTGCATGCTTTCGATATTGAACACCGCCATGTTCGGATCGAGCGCCGCAATCTGGTCGCGCACCGATCGCGCCTGCGCCAGCGGATTCATCGACGTCTTCACCACGATCGTCGTCCCGAAGAAGCTGTTGGCCTTTTCCGGCGCCGCATTCAGAAACAGAAACACACCGCCAATCGGCTTCTCGCCAATGGTCCGCGACTTCGCGTTGCGCGTCACGCCGATTACCGTGTAGGAATCCTTGCCTTCGCGCATCTGCCGCCCGATCGGGTCCTGCCCCGGGAACAGGCGCGCCGCCATTGTCTCGTTGATGATGGCCACGCGCCGATCGTCCGACTGAACATTGAAATCCCGTCCGCGCAGCAGCGGAATTCCCATGGTCTGGAAATAGCCGCCGCCCACGTTGTTGACGTCCGCCTCCACCGTCTGCTTGGGATGATCATTGGTAGCCTCTACTTCGAAGTTATCTCCCTGCGAGCCAAGGCTTAGCGGCACCACGCCCACAAAGCTTACCGCATGCACGGCCGGCAACGCCGAAATGCGCTCCCGCAGTTGCGCCAGGAACTGCACCGTCTTCTCGTGCGAGTAGTTGTGCAGCTTGGGATCGATGGACATGATCAGAAGATTTTCAGGCTTGAATCCGATGTCGATGGAAGACGCATTCCCCAGGCTGCGCAGAAAAAGCCCCGCCGTGGTCAGCAGCACCAGCGAAAGCGCCACCTGCACAATCACCAGCGTATTGCGCAACCGCGAATGTCCCGCGTGGCCGAACAGGGCCGGGCCTTCTTTCAGCGCTCCCACCAGGTCGGGCCGCGTGGCCCGCAGCGCCGGAACCAGCCCGAACAGCAGTGCCGTAATCACACTCAAGCCCAGGGTGAACATCGCCACGCGCATGTCCACGTTGAAGTCGAAGACCACCGGAATGGGCAGCGGCAGCTTGAAATTGGAGACGGCGCGCGCCGCTCCCGCCGCCAGCAGGAACCCGACACCCGCACCCGTGAGCGCCAGCAGCAAGCTTTCGATCAGCAATTGACGGATCAGTTGCCGCCGACCCGCTCCCATCGCCAGGCGAATGGCAATCTCTTTTTGCCGCCCCGCGGCGCGCGCCAGCAGCAGGTTCGCCACATTGGCGCAGGCCACCAGCAGCACCAGTCCCACCACCACCATCAGCACCGCAATTAACGTAAACGCAGGCGTCGCCGAACCGGCAATCAGCCCTCCCGCGGTTTGCAGTGTCACGCTCTCATGGCGCTTGTCATCCTTGCGATACGTATCGTCAAGCCGCTTCTTGACCACGTTCACCAGCACCGAAGCCTGCGACCGGCTCACGCCCGCCTTCAGCCGCGCATCCAGCATCACCCAGCTGTTCTCACGCTTGTTCCGTGTCGATCCCTCGCTCATCAGGTCGGGCATCATTTCTTCCGACACCGCCAGCGGGATCCAGAACTCCGGTTGCAGCCCGCGGTCCACGCCATCGAATCCAGGCGGCGTGATCCCTACCACCGAAAAATGCTGCCCATTAATCACGATGTCGCGATTGAGAATGTTCGCGTCCCCGCCAAACCTCCGCCGCCACAGCTTGCTGCTCAGCACCACCACGTGATTGTGGCCTGCCGCCTGGTCGTCTTCCGGGAGAATGGGCCGGCCCAGCACCATCGGCACACCCAGTACCGGAAAGAAGTTCCCGCTCACCGACTGGCCCCACACCCGCTCCGGCTCGCCCTTCCCGCCCATGCTCCCGGGAATGAGCGGAAAGTGCGCCGCCACTCCGCCCTCGAAGATATTGGCGGTCTGATCGCGATAGTCGATGTAATCGGGGTAGGAAAACGATTGCCCTTCCGAGAACATCACCAGCCGTCCCGGATCTTTCACCGGCAACACGCCCCACAGCAGGCCGTTGGCGATGCTGAACACCGTGGCATTGGCGGCAAACCCCAGCGCGATGGAGACGATGACCACGAAACAAAAACCGGGAGCCCCGAGCAGGGTCCGAAAGGCATAGCGAAGATCCTGCACCAGCATCTCCATAGGTCGCCTCAATTGGAAAAAAGATCGTTCAGAGGATGATACGCCGATCCAGACCGGAAAGTTCTCTCCCTCGGCAACTCCCCGAGCGGCCGGGCAACACCCTCTAAATTCCTATTCCGGCCACGAAGAAGATCATGGCGACAGCGAGAACGGCAACTCGCACCCGATGAAGGGTGTCCCACCGGCGGTGTTCCCTTTGTGCGCCTTCCGTCAATTCACCGCCATCCATTCGGGCCATGCGGTTGTTGATTGGTACCAGGAACAGGAGAGAGAACCCGATCACGGCCGCCCAAATAGTCGTGGCCAGGCCGAATAGCACGACCAGGGACTCGTGCCGATGCGTGATCGTCTCCGAGAGAAGAAACAGCAGGCTCGCGATATACCAGAAAGGCATCGCCGTCCCTAGTCGGCGTGCAAAGAGCCGAATGGCTCGGGCCTGAGCCGCAAGGTCGAGCTTCCAAAGGACCGGATTCACGAAGGCAGACACTGCGAATTCGGCGCCGATCAGAAGGCCAATGCACAAAATTGCTGCAACATTCAGAAGGTTCATGATCCGCTCCTGGGTTTCAGACGCCCGACAAGCTTATACTGACTCAGAAAGCGGTACTGACAAATATGTCAGTAAACGAAGAGGAGGACGATGCCGGTATCGAAGAAGGACATGTCCGCCTGCCCGATTGATGCCATGTTGTCCGTGATCGACGGGCGTTGGAAGGGAACGATCCTGTGGCGGCTCTCCGCTGGCCCCTTGCGCACCAGTGAATTGCGTCGGAGCATTCCCGATATAACCGAGAGAATGCTGATCCGGCATCTTCACGACCTCGTTCGGGACGGGATCCTCATCCGGCATCAGGAGAACACGCTGCCTCCATGCGTGCGGTATTCCATCTCGAAGTATGGATGGACGCTGGTGCCAGTACTGGAAACGATCTGTGCCTGGGGTCGCGCCCACCTTCACCGCTTGAATCGCGCACGCTGAGTTTCTGGCTCGATCGAATTCGCCGGTTTCCGGATGGCCGCAGTTGAGCCGCACTCGTTCTCAACGAGCGCATCATCGACTATGCACTCGTTGGCACATCGCTGGTCCTTTACATTGCTGTGTGCCTAGACTTCCCATTGGAAGGCGATGGTTCCATCGAGCCGAATGTTGTTCTCTGGGACAGAATTTAGCGGGGCAGGCCGCATCTCAAATCTGCGAGTGGGGAGTACCAGATGTTTCGGCCTTTTGTTTCCTTGTTTTGCTGGTTCGCATTTGCACTCCAGGTCTTGGTCATAGCCGGTTGCGCCGGTTCAACTTCAAAGATGGCCACGGGCAGCGGAGGTGGCAACAGCCCCAGCCCCAGCGCCAGTTCCGCATGCGGCGGTTCGGGACATGGATATGACAACACCAGTGGAGTGAGTGTTTGGTTGCAGACGCCCTCGCCAGGTCAGAATCCAAGCCATGTCCAGGTGACCGCAACTGCAAACGCCTCCGTTCCGATCACCAGGTGGGCAGTTTGCCTCGACGATCAAGCCGTGTATCAGACAAGCAACCCTTCGAGTTCCGTCTCCCGGGGGATTGACATGTCCACTGGCCAGCATCTTCTCTACGCACGCGCGTGGGACGCAAACGGCAAATCCAACAGATCTGAAGTGAAGTTGATCCCGGTTGGGCCGCGCCCGGCGAGCAGTACTGTGCTGCCCACTCCGCCTGCAAATGCACAGGTGCTAAAGCACATGCAGAATGAGGCCTCCAACTGGAGCATCTGCAGCATATGTGCGGCTGGCACCAACACCACCGGAAACTACTGGATGGCGCCTTTCCAAAAGCAGCCGTCGCGCAGCGGCAGCAGCCTGGAGATGTATGCCGACGGGCCGCAGTGGAGCAACGTGCTGTTTATGGATAAGATCTTGGGAACCAATTCCGATTCCAATTTCTTGTGAGATTTTTGGGTCTACCACGACCCCGCTGCCGAAGCCCACTTCTGGGCCTCGGAGTTCGATTCTGGGTGATTCTTGGAGGCAAGGAATTCATGATCGGCAGCCAGTGCGACTTTGGAGACGGCTACTGGTCCACCTGGGATAGCGAGGGCGGCCGCTGGGTTCTCAATGGACTTTCTTGTCCGCACTGGGCGCCCGGCTGGCACCACGTCCAGTGGTACCTTGAGCGCATCAGCCCTACCTCCTATCGCTACGACACACTCGTTGTGGACGGTCAGGGTTACGGATTCAATCAGACCTGGAACTTCAACGACACCACTTGGCCGGATATGATCGGCATTCAATCCCAACTGGACCAGGATCCCACCGGCACTCCACTTCACGAATGGGTCGATAACGTGACTCTCACAATGTGGTAAGGCGAGCGGCCGGCGGTCGTAGACGACGGGATGTTGGACCGGCGTCGGAGCGGCTGATGGCGGTGGCTAAACCCGTCGCAAAGCATAGGGCTGGCGCCATCCAAAAACCGGGACTTCCGCCAGTTCCAAAAATGTTGTCAAGCCCTTGCGGCCAAACTTTTTTCCGAGATCGCCCCGCCGCCGGCCCAACCGCGTGTTATCACCTGCTTGTAAGCGATTGAAACAATAGCATGTTCTGCACCAACAGCCCTTTTTCCCCAATGCTCAAAATTTCTT
>Ga0070717_10002211_pt1 | contig 13677 bp, 10 predicted proteins | sample LARL113metaG_FD_71366 | JGI IMG/M metagenome (GOLD analysis project Ga0070717, IMG submission 71366) | Corn, switchgrass and miscanthus rhizosphere microbial communities from Kellogg Biological Station, Michigan, USA - LAR L11-3 metaG | ecosystem: Host-associated > Plants > Roots > Rhizosphere ... | reverse complement strand
AGCTTGGCATGTGCTAAAGCAGTCTTGCTTCTCGAGTAGCTATTGGCCCTACTAGCATGGCGCTACAAGTAAAATACAGAGGAGGCGATCGTGCAATAGCCGAAACTGGCTGGTGTCTTTGCCGCAAAGCGATCTTTGTTCGGGTCTTGATCCCACTGTGGCCTGACCAGTAGGCTCAAGTCTTTAAAATACGGTAAGAAATTTGATAACCGAAATTTACACCTTTCCACCGTCAAAAGAGTAAGGATACTCATATGCACCTGATCTTGTATCTAGTAGATGAGACAGCTCGAGCTAATGGAGGCGCGATATGTCATCCATGTTGGCGATGTCGTCGAGAATCTGTTCTCGATGGTCTGATGTGCTGCATCAGACGACCACATAGACACGTTCCATAGCGAGCAATTTGATACGGGAGCGTGCCGATGGGAGAAAAATATAAGAAATCACAGCGAATTCGCTCTGAGCCATTACTCTCGCCTGTCTCACTATCTGCTCCAATCGTTGGAAGACAGCGGGAGCTGACACTGGTCATGAACCACTATGAAGCCGCCAAAGGAGGGTATGCTCATATAGTACTGCTGACTGGAGACCCTGGAATAGGCAAGACACGTCTCCTGGACGAAATTGCCGGGCGGACCGCTCAGGATGGGGCGGTCATCCTGCAAGGTGGCGCATCTGAAGCGGAGGGCATGCCACCCTATCTGCCGTTCGTGGAGGCTCTTGGCCGCTACATTCAGGAGGCCCCCCTGGACCAGTTGCGTACACAGGTTACTGCAGCACAGCAGGTGCTTGCCACACTCTTGCCGGAACTGATCACCCGTCTCGGTGAGCTCCCCCCTTCTGCTCCCTTGCCTCCTGAACAGGCCCGCTTCCGGCTGTATGAAGCAATTGGGATGTTCCTCCAAGCCATTGGTGCACCACATGCACTGGTGCTTACCCTCGACGATCTGCAATGGGCAGACACCGCAAGCCTCGACCTGCTATGCCACGTTGCACGCCATCAGCCCAACGCCCATCTCCTCGTGGTGGGTGCCTACAGAGCGAGCGAGGCAGCTCACTGTCCCGCGCTTGCCAGTACCCTGACCGAACTCTATCGTCAGCGCGTGCTCACGACCATGACCATCGATCCACTTTCGGCCATAGAGACCGGTATGCTGGCTGAGAGCAAACTGAGCGGGGTTCTCCAGCCAGGAGTGAACGCCCTGCTGCATACACACAGCGAGGGCAATCCGTTCTTTGCCGAAGAACTCTTAGAGGGGTGGATTGAGGAGGGAGCCCTGATGCATGAGCAAAACCAGTGGATTGCCGTTACCCCACCCGATCATGTCCTACCTCCAAGCATTGCTGGTGCCTTACGGCAACGCTTCGCACGCCTCTCTGCAGAGAGTATCGATCACCTGCGGGTGGCAGCCATTATTGGACGCACCTTTAATCTCTCGCTGCTTGCCGCGGTGCAGGAACAGGACATGGAAGCCGTTGAGGCGGGTCTGCTTGATGCTGCACAGGCTCGGCTCGTCCGAGCCGATCAGACAGGAACCTTCACGTTCAACCACGACAAAATTCGTGAGTGCCTCTACACGGAAGTCAGCACCTCCCGGCGTCGACGCCTGCATGGGCTCATTGGTGGCCTCCTTGAGGCCAGCTATGGGCAAGAGCAGACCATGAATGTGCACCAACTCGCCGTGCTGGCCTTCCACTTTGCGCGCAGTAGCGACCAACCGCGAGGCATCCATTACTCGCTCTGTGCTGCAACACAGGCATTGCAAACAGCAGCGGCCGAAGAGGCCATCTCCTATTATCGGACGACCCTGGATCTGCTGAGTGAAGAGGACAGACGACGTGGTGATGTGCTGCTCAGGCTGGGCGAAGCGGCCCTGATGGCAGGTCAAGAGGAGGAAGCCGAGAGCGCCTATACTGCCGCACAGGGCTGGCTGCTGCAGGAGGGTGACCGGGAAGCTCTTGCGAAGGCCGTTCACGGATTGGGACGAGCCTACTGGCGACTGGATAAACGAGCAGCAGCGCGGGCAGCGCTCGAACAGGGACTGGCGCTGCTGGGTGATCATCCGTGTGCTGAGGCCGTGGAAGTCCTGACTGATCTCTCCCTTCTGCTCACTATCTACATGGGGCAGCAAGAGGAAGGGATGGCCTGTGCCCAGCAGGCAGTAGAGATGGCGAAGCTTCTAGGAGACACACGATTGGAGGAGCGAGCGCGTCGCATCATGGCGGAGAACCTCTCCCTGCATGGAGAGGAGCTCGTTGCAGCCGTGCAGTTTCTCGAGCAGGTCCTCAGGCGCACGGAGGCGAATGGCGATCTGTCGGAGGCCGCAGAGTGCTGTCTGAACCTGGCGGTGGCATCCTACTGGATGGCTGACATGGGGCGTTCTCATGAAGCAAGTGCTCAGCGGATCGCGTTCATTGAGCGCTGTCGGCAGTCACACCACTTGCGCACCACCTACACCTGGCTGGCCCTGCTCCACGCTTCGCAGGGCAGATGGAGAGAGGCAGAGCAGATGATCGAGCGAGCACATCCCATTGTCGATCATCTGCCCAGCCCCATGCTTGCTGCTTTCCTCCACCAGATCCACGGCTTTCTGGCCTGCCAGCAGGAAGCGTACCCACTCGCAGAGCGCGAGTTGCAGACCGCCCTGGCCATGGCAGAGCAGGATCGACACATGGGCCTGGGGATGCTCATGTTCTATCCTGGTCTGCTCGGCCTCGTGCAGGCAATCATGGGAAAGCAGGAGGAGGCACAGGCCTCCATGGCCAGCGTGGAGACCCACCTGGACCGGCTGCCGGAGGGAATCCTACCGACGGCGCCGCTCCTGATCTGTCTCGCTCTAACAGCAGTCACCCTGGGAGATCAGGAACGAGCGGTCCTCCTCTATCCCCGTCTGCTGGCATTTCGCGGCCAGCACTACTGGTTTCTTGTTGATCGCATCCTGGGACTGCTCGCCGTAGCGCGTGACGATTGGGAGACGGCAAGGATGCACTTGAGCGCTGCCCAAGCGATCGCTGGGCGCGAAGGCCTGCGCCCCGAATTCGCGCGCACACTGCTCGCAAGAGCCACGGTTGAGCTCGCACAAGACGGTCAAGGCAGCATCTTGCATGCCGAGGAGCTGCTGCGGGAAGCGCTTGCCCTGTTTGAGGAACTGGGGATGTCCCATTCAGCCCAGCATGCCCTCGGTCGGTTGAGCGCGCTTTCCTCTCGTCCAGGGCGTCGGGCACACGCAGCGCTTCCAGCTCATCTGACCGGGCGTGAGGTGGCGGTGCTCAAGCTGGTTGCCCAGGGCAAGAGCAATCGCCAGATCGCCCATGCCCTGGGACTCAGTGAGAAAACCGTGACCAATTACCTCACCCACATCTTCAATAAGACCACCTGTGAGAACCGGGCAGCTGCAACCGCTTTTGCGATCCACCACGGCCTGGCTTGAGTGACATCTCGCAGTCATGTTCCTCCCACCAGGGAGGTTTCTCCCTCATTCAGAACCTCTTCCGTTCGGCATCCGATCACGACATGATCCAGAGAGGAGGTTTCTCCCTACGGTGAGTGCCATTTCCTCTTCTTGAGAAGCCTCCACAAAGAGGGAGGTTTCTCCGATGTCAAAGGCCACCTCTCGAGGGTATATTTGCGCTAGCACAAGATGACGTGCACGTATGCGTCCTCACGATATGGATCCATCAGCCTGCCTGAGTTCCTGGCAGAGAAAAGGAAAGTGAAAATGTTCGTGACCGTTTCCACGTACCGGGCGAAGGTTGGCGAGGAAGATGCCATCATTGCCCTGCATGAGGACTGGCAGCGCAATCAGCGACCCAGGGCTATGGGCTATCTTTCAGGGGAACTGCTCAGGAACGTCAAGGCCCCCCGCGAGTTCATCGCCATTATGCGTTTCGAGAGCCAGGAGTCGGCACGCGCACTTGCAAACGATCGTGAGCAGGATACATGGTATCGGCGCGTAGTCAGTCTTACCGAGAACGTACCTGTGCTCATCGAGTACACAAGTGAATGGCTCTGCCACTGATGCACAGTTCAGTGCCTCTACGTGGCCGGAAAGGAAAAACTTCAGACGCACATCGCCAACCTCATTCCCTCTTCGATTCACGTGAAAAGAACGTCACACGGGGATCAAGCCATCAAAGGGAGGCCGCCAGGGAATCAAAGCGACCTTCGCGGCCGCTCTCGATTGAGTGTTCTACAGAAAATCTGGTTACCGCATTGGTAACCAGTCATACTCAGAACAAAGGAGGAAAACCATGTCTGAGAATCCTTACGAATCTGTTACTGAACTTCAAGACATCCCCGATGAACTGAAAGTACTGGATGGAAATGTTTTGCTCCTGCGAGCATACGGCAAAGGAGTGCAAATTTACAACTGTCCCTTTGTTGAGCCGCCCAACGCGACGCCGCACGCGATCCTGCTCACGGGCGATAGGGATGAAGGGGACCTGGTAGCTATTCACTTCAAGGGACCCAGCTGGCAAGCCATGGACGGCAGCATAGTCGTGGGTGACGCTGCCAACGCGAAACATGTGGTAGCTCCAGATCCCGATGGCGTTGACTGGCTCTTGCTCCCTGTCAAATCGACCACAGGTAATGGCTTGTTTAGCAAGGTGACCTACATTCAACGACTGTTTACGGATGGTGGGAAAGCGACTTTAGCTGGCTGCCAGCAAGTGCAAGACCAGAGTCAGGAACTGGTGGAGTACAGTGCGCAGTACCTGTTCTACGTCGCTTCAACTGAACCGCAGTAGTACTGCGGTTGCACTGACGAGGGCGTACTGGTTGTCTGGATAGTTGCTATGCCCTACATCGTAGCCATGGATCAGTAAGCTCTACCAATGATCATCTTGACCATCAGTGAGTTCTGCAGTGATCAAGATGATTATTGGTGACCAGTGTACATAACATACCGTTGCTAAAAGATAGAACTACCCTACCATGCCAAGGAGCATGACAAGATACTGCTATCTTCTTCTGTAGGCCCGTAAGCCTCTTGGCGGCAACCGTAGCGCCAGACCTCTGCCCATATAGGACAGAGGTGTATCACCCAAGAAAACAGGTGATGCATGCGTCCATCGACGCATTGACTAGTACAGATATTCTAACATACTTCTCTCTTGTAGTCAACAGTTAGCAACCCCTTGGATATGATTATCCTGGAGGGATGAATGGATTCATCGCTTTCATCTAATCAAGGGAGTCTCACATCGGCATCCGAAACATCCTCCTCTGCCTTCCTGCTCGAACGTGGAATATGCTACACTCAGCAAGGATGTTATGCTGAAGGAGTAATATACTTCGCACGCGCTCGTGAACGACTTTCTCCAGATCAGATGCATTTTGCTGTTGTGCTTGATGCGTTTATACAAAGCCATGCTCGTTTCTTGCAGGCGCAGCAAGCGCTTCATATGGCGAGCAAGCGATTTGTTGAGGCCGATGCCGAGCAGCAAACACAACTGGGTGCCTTGGAAAGACTGCTACCCGCCCTAAAGGAAGATACGGATTGGGTGCCTCAGCCCCATGTCATAGCCAAAGCGCCTGAAGTCTCATGGGTGTATCAGTCGCCTCAGTCACTACAACTGCCATCCACCGATCCCACCATTGAGCAGCCGTCACTGCTACCGCACTCACTTCTCAAAGACGGGGATGCCTTACCTGCGCTGTACTTCACCTGCTTCGGTCGTTTCGAGGTAAGACGATTGGGCCAACCAATTTCCCTCTGCTCAAGTCGCAGCGGACAGAGTATCTTACGTTATTTAGTAGCCAGGTCGGAGCACTGTGCAACAAGTGACACCCTCCAGACACTGTTATGGCCAGAGGATGAGCCGGATGCGGCCCAAAACAAGCTACATCTTGCCATCAGTGCCCTGCGCCGTTCACTCAATCAGGGTTACAGTTGTGAATCTGGCTGCGGGTACATCGTGTGCAAAAATCGGACCTATTATCTCAATCCAGCCGTGGTGGTCCGAACTGATGTAGACGAGTTTCTACACTATTACCAGGCTGGACAACAGACAAACGAGGAGAGAATGGCCCTCTATGAGAAAGCCTGTCGCTTTTACACGGGTACATTCTTACCTGAGGATATGTATGCCGACTGGTCCTTTCTTCATCGGGAGCAGTTAAGCCAGATCTACCTTACCATGTGCAGCGTGCTTACAGACCATTACCTGGAGGTCAAACACTATGAGGATGCCGCGAAATGGGCGATGGCAATCCTCAAAGAGAACCACTGCGATGAAGCGGCTCATCGACAACTCATGCGGATCTACGCCCTTCAGGGTCATCGAAGTGAGGCGCTACAGCAGTATCAACGCTGCGAACGCATTCTTCGCGAGGAATTGGGGGTGCAGCCGCTGCCTGAAACAGTGCATGTATTTCAGATGCTTCTCAGAAACGAATCTCCCCTCAGTCAATAATAAAGCGAAAACACAGCCAAAATACAGCGAAGATACAGAAAAAACACAGCCCTCCGTGTTACAGTGAATGCAGGAAAGCACCTGAGAGAAAGGATGCCAGGAGGATGAATTACCGGCTCCGCTTACCGCCGTGCAGCATCGCACAATACAGGCAAAGACATGATGAATAGCGAGATGCTCTCCTATCTAGTGCGATGCTGGCATGATGTGCAGGCGGACGCGACGCACCTCCAGGTGACACAGGTCGATACGGGGGAAGAGGTGCATCTTAACGATGGCACGTTCCTTCTTCGTATCTTTACAGATGTAAATGCATCAACGCTACGCTGCCTGATTCGCCACCTGGCGAGCGGGCGCGAGGCATATATCCAGAGCGGCCAGGCGATGCAGTCGTTTGTGCAAGAATGCCTGATGGCGCAGCCTGCTCCTCCCGACGCGCCGGAGCAGCAGATGCGCGTCCAGGATACTGGGGATAGCGGCGAAAAGCCGTGAACGCTTGACGATGTAATACTGTGATACATTCACGAGGGAGTACATGGCAACATACCAGGCGGTAGGAGCAACCTGCGAGGCCATTATGCGGCTGCTTCAACAATCATGGCGAAGCGAGCTATTTCAAGGGGCCGATTTACAGTTCAAGGTCTATCGCACCAGGGATTTCGCTACGCCGATGGATGCGGGCGTCTCGCTGTTCCTGTACCGTGTGACGGTCAACAGCGTGCAGCGTACGCCTCCGGCCAGACCTGCACCAGGAGGCCGACTTCGCAGGACGCAGTTGCCGCTCGAACTCCATTTCCTTATGACACCCTGGGCGAAAGATGCCTCGTTAGAGCAACTCATCCTCGGCTGGATGATGCGCACGCTCGAAGATACACCGGTACTGCCCGCGGGGATACTCAATACGGTGATTTCCGGCGTATTTGACACGGACGAGACGGTGGAAATCGTCGTCGGGCAGCTCACAAATGAAGAGATGTTTCGCATTTGGGATGTGCTGCCGATCAGCTATCAGATTTCAGTGCCGTATACTGCGCGGATTGTGCGCATCGACTCGGAGTTGGATCGGCGTGAGGCAGGCCCGGTACTGACACGGGAATTGGACTTTGGCGCTTTGAAGGACGCTTGAGGATTGTGAATGCAACGCTTCGTTTTGCTTGAAAAAGTGACCCGCCGGGCACCGCTCGGCTTGCGTTTCCTGGACCTCGTGCGTGAAGTACCTGTGACGGATGGGCTGGTCGTCACAGCGTGGCAGACAGGAACAAACAACCCGAAATACATAGCCATGCGTTCACCATTATCAGGCATATATGGCTTTCGGTCATTACCTGGACTTAGGCAATTCGAAGTAGCCGAACGCCCGGCCTCAGACTGGTGCGGCCCATCATCTCCCCCTGCCTCACCACCTGCACAACTAACGCCGGAGGAATTGACCAACCTGAACACGTTACAGGCGCTCTTGAGCAGTGAAGAGAACACCGCCAGGAGCAACTTCGTCATCTACGTCAGCGATCAGATGGAACGATTTCTACCGCAGCTACTCCTGATGTGCCTTCCGAAGGAAGAGCTAATCGAGGTCCCTTTGTTTTCAAGCCCGGCACGACCGGCCCTGGCGGGATTCGGGACAGTGCGCGGCGAGGTGGCCGAGCAAGGTACGCAGCCGCCAAGGCCCGCAAGCTGGGCGCTGGTAACAGTCAGCCCAGATGATGATGTCACAACATACGTAGCTGTAGCGGATGCGCGCGGGATGTTTACGTTATATATCCCCTATGCCAGTGCATTACCGCCTCTACAGGGTTCACCCCCACGCGGCAGCGGCACGATCGACCAGCTCACATGGCGGCTCACCATCCAGGTCTTTTACCAGCCGTCCACTCAGGTGTTTATTGCCGGAATCGACCCGCCTGATACCCTTTCAATCCTGGAGCAGGAGCGAGCGAACGTCTACGACCAGGACAACATACCTGGCTCCAGCCTGTTTCGCTCGATCTCCTTTGGAGGAGATGTGGTGGTAGCGACAAGCGGTCACTCGCAACTGCTCGCTGACCCTGCGTCGCCGCCATCACCGCCGTGAGCTGGGGAAGGCAGAGCACCTGTCGCCAGCGCGTTAACTGCTAGTTGTTGTACACATGGAATTGATGTTGTTGATCGGTGTACCATCCCCGCTGGGGAATATGTTCCGCATCGTTTTTGAGAGGGAGGCGATCCAATGCCCGAATACTTATCACCTGGCGTCTATGTAGAGGAAACGAGCTTTCGGTCCAAGTCAATTGAAGGAGTGAGCACCAGTACCGCTGGATTCGTCGGGCCGACGCGCTGGGGGCCGATCAGTGGCGACCCTGAGTTACTCACCAGTCTTGCTGATTTTGAGCGTATCTATGGTGGACTTGATACCCTTTGGTTGGATGGGAATCCAACGCCCAACTACCTTGCCCATGCGGTGCGTGCCTTCTTTGAGGAGGGCGGACAACGCCTCTATGTAAGCCGCATCTTTAACTTTGGAGCTGGTGTGTCAGCAGTTCCGCTTGATGGAACGACCAAATTGCCATCTAAGCATTACGCAATCGCCTCTGGTGACAATGGGGCCTTATCGCTTGCTGCGCGTTTCCCTGGCAGACTCGGCAAGATGCAAGTCACCTTCACAATAAAAGCAGGTGGCAATAGTCTAATCGATTTTCCTCAACCTACGAAAGAAGATCCAAATGCCAGGGGATATACACTCACGCAAGTGCAAAATGGGGATGTGGTGCATGTTCGTATACCGATCAAGGATAGCAACAAAAAGATCATAGCTTGGGATGATTTAACGTCTTCCGGGATCGAGAGTAGCCCACCTAGCAGCCCGCCGAGTGCATTATTGGGCGTTACCGATAGCCTCTTCCTCGTTCACTGGAATACAGTGGCTAATCCAAAGGATCCCTTCTGGGAGTTGCTCACTGACAATGGATCAGCAATTCAATTGAAGGCTCTCCATGACGTTTCACCAGATATTCAGGTTCGCCCAATTTCGGTACTCGTAGAGGTCGCCTATCCAACTCTCGATTCACAAGGACAGCCAGGCTTTAGTGTATCAGCGTTGCTCGGCGAGTTCGACTTTGATACAAGAAGTGTGAATGGCCTCATGAATGTCTTCACGCGCCAACCAATTACACGCTCGCTTGCTCTTACGACTCCTTTCTCAATTGAACTCGATAAGAACGTGTTTGTGATTCCTCCTGATGACCCAACGAAGAGCGCAAAGGAACGAGAACAGGCGCGAGAACAGGCACTCAACGCGATCACTTTACAGCTTATTCGAGAGTTGCTCGGTGCATCGGTAATTGCAACGCTTTCTAAAGTTGCAAAGGATGTGAAACCAGTTGATACACGTCGTGCCTACTTGTTAGATGGTGGTGATGATGGAGCATTACCTGCTGGGGTTAACTATGAAGGTGATCCCGAATTTGCGGATTTCATTAATGACCCTTTGCAAAACCCTAAAAATGGTCTGCTCGCTTTTGAGTCTGTTGATGATATCTCAATTGTAGCTGCACCGGGGTATAGTGCGATTGGCATTTCCGACGACATATTCGCCGCTCAAAGTGCCTTAATTGATCACTGCGAAAAGATGAAATATCGCATCGCTGTAATCGACACACCGCCCAACAATCTTGTATCGGATGCATTGGCTCATCGCAATCTACGCTCTTCCAAGTATGCTGCGTTGTATTATCCCTGGATTACCATTGTTGACCCGCTACGCGATCAGCGTTTGAACCTTCCACCGAGCGGTTTTGTGGCAGGCATCTATGCGCGTAACGATACCGAACATGCTGTTTTCAAGGCCCCTGCAAATGAAGTGGTACGACTCGCCATTGATTTTGAGCAACGCTTGAACAAGGCACAGCAGGATGTCCTCAATCCACAAAGTATCAACTGCTTCCGCTACTTCCCAGGGCACGGGTTCCTCCTGTGGGGTGCGCGTACGATCAGCGACGATCCCGAATGGAAGTACGTCAGCATTCGCCGCTACTTTGCCTACCTGGAGCACTCTATCGACAAGGGAACGCAATGGGTCGTCTTCGAGAACAATGGCCCGCAGCTCTGGCTCAACGTCCGCCACACTATCGAAGACTTCTTACTCAATGAATGGAAGATGGGAGGACTATTGGGCAGCAAGCCTGAGCAAGCCTACTTTGTGCGCTGTGACCTCTCAACCATGACCCAGAACGACCTGGATAACGGTCGCCTGGTCTGTTTGATAGGAGTCGCCGCTGTAAAGCCCGCCGAATTTGTCATCTTCCGCATTGGTCAATGGACTGCCGGAACCCCGGTCTAGCATATAGAGACGCTTCCCGGCGTCTACGAAAGGAGCAAGAATTATGGCAACCGAGCGACCCAATCCCTATGGGAACTTTAATTACCTAGTCGACCTGGGTAACGGCGATACTACAAGTGTGAAGGCCGGCTTCCAGGAAGTGACCGGGCTGAACGTTGAAGTCACCAAATCCGAGTATCGCAACGGTAATGAACTGAAGAATCATGTGCGTAAATTCAGCAGCGTCTATAAAGTAGGAGATGTCACGCTCAAGCGTGGGCTGATGGGCGCGGTCGATTTGTACACGTGGATCGACCAGGTGCGCACAGGCGATCCGAGCGCCAAAAAGAGTGTCTCGATTCAATTGCGCGACGAATCTGGGAACAATACCGTTATGACCTGGCGACTTGCTAATGCCTGGCCGATGAAGTACACCGGTCCTGCACTCAACGCCAAGACGGGTACCGATGTGGCTATTGAAGAATTAGTGCTGACGTGTGAAGACTTCACGATCGAGTAAGCGTAGAGCAAGCGTAGGAAGTAAAGGGTGTATGGGTACTACGAGCAATCTCTTGACCTTTCGAGGGCGATTACCGGGTGTTGTGTGCGAGGCTGCGCTGCCGCCTACGGCTGTAGAACCGCTGCGTCTTGACGTGGCGGCCTTCGTCGGCTTCGCGGAGCGCGGCCCGCTCGACCTGCCGGTAGCGCTGGAAGATCTCGGCCAGTACCAGGAGGTCTTCGGCCAGGACCTGCTTCTGGCGCGCACGCGCCTGGGCGGTCAGGTGGTGTATGCTGCGTTGCCCACAGCAGTAAAGGCTTTTTTCGATAACGGTGGAACGCGCTGCTATGTGGTGCGTGTCGCGGGAGACAATGCGCGTGCCAACCGCTTTCGTATGCCTGCATTGGTGGCCTGGGATGAGGACGCCCAGACGTTTCGAACGGTGATTGCGCCGGCAGGGTGGGCTGGTCGCTGGTCTGACAGCGTGAGCATCGGTACACAGTTGCGCAGTATGCCACTGCATCTGCAAGACAACCCACTTGTATGGACGGGAACCTCGACGACCAACAGCTTAACCTTCGACCTGGAACTTCATCTGGAGCTATCTACAGCCAGCACACTAGGGAAATATGATCTGTTACGTCTGCAATTCGATGGCCCGGCCAAACCGTTCCTGTACTGTTTCGTGAAATCGGCGGTGAAAACCGGCAACCCATCGACGACGGCGCGAGGCATACCAATAACCATCCAGGCCAGCATCTGGCCAGATTTCGTCTTTACCAGCGAACCAGGTGGAGCTCTTCCCACTCCGGAGCATGTCGAGCAGTTGACGGACACCGGCTGGGCATCGCTCCTCTCCTCGCCGCCTGCGCCCACGCCCGACCTTACCGCACCTGGAAATGGTGAGTATGTACTGCTCTTCTCAGGCACGGAAAGCATCAACATAGCACCGGGCGACCTGCTGCGTGTGATATGTACGAATGGCGATGTACTGCTCTTCCCCGTCGAGGTTGTTATCAAGCCTCAGCAGGGGCAAGACAACGCTTCACCGCCGGTGGATACATCACCACCCTCTGCAGGGCCAACCTTACAGCTCGTCAGCCGGAAAGCATACTGGCAGTTTCCATCCGACTCATCATCTCCCCCGTCAGCGGGGATGACTTCGCCACCCGGAGTAACATCCCCTCCGGCAGACCTGTACGGCGGCCTGGTAGAAGTGGACTTGCTGAACTTTGACCTGTTCATCAGCGAAGGGAAGGAAATCAAGGAAATCTGGCAAGGGTTGCAATTTGCAGGGGAGCAACGCTTCGACACTGTACCGGACAATTACTGGATCAACAAGCTGGTACCCTCACCAAATGACTTGCAAGCAAACGCGTCGCTGCTACATACAGCGCAGCGCAAAGTACCCGGCCTGGATCCGACTCGTTCAGCGCGGCTAAGTGTGCCGTTGCCTCCATCCGACAAACCGGATGATCCATCTCAGGCCGGGAAATGGATTTACCTGCCAATAGGGATGGCCGAGCTGCCGGGGCCAGATGAATTTGCGCCAGCTTTGCCAGACGATCCATCTTTGGTCATCAATACCTACTGCCCCTTGCCAAGCAAGGATGGCCTGGAACTCTTTGAACCAACGAAGTTGTTCCTTGACTCGCGACTTGAGGATGTCGGCGCGCTTGACCTGATGAACGAGGCCAACCAGGTGCTGTACCTGGATCCCTCCACGCAGGACAACCTACAACCAATCTACCTGCAAAAATTACACAGCCTGCTCATGATCGATGAAGTCGCGCTGATCTCCATTCCCGATCTTGTGCAGAGGCCGTGGCATTGCCTGAGGCCAGATATGGATCCATTGCCCTCGCCGCCGCCGCCGCCACCGCCGCCCGACTGGTCGCATTTTCAGGACTGCGATCAGCCACCCTACGTGCCGGTAGAGCCAACGCCGCCCACACAGCCGGATATCGATCAACTGCCGGTGATGGACGAGCCGAAAACATATGATATGACCGATTTGCTCTTTGTACAGCGCGCAATGGTCAATTTCTGTGCCGCGCGCTCCGATGTGGTGGCAATTCTCAGCCTGCCGTTGCACTTCAAGAGACGCGAGTCGCTGAACTGGCAGCGCAGGTTCACCGCCGGTCCGGGAGATTTTCTCGATAGCGGATTGCCGCCCAGCGCCATACCTGCCTTCATTGACGATACCATGCTGAGCTACGCGGCGGCCTACCATCCCTGGCTGCAGATTCGCGAAGAGGTCACACCACAACGCTCGCCGCTACGCGCCATGCCGCCCGACGGGACCATCTGCGGGATGATAGCCAAGCGCGAACACGCGCGCGGCCCCTGGATCGCGCCCGCCAGCCTGCCACTACTGGGTATCGTGGGCCTATCACCCACCTTCAGCGCGTCCGACTGGGCCGACCTCTTCAACGCACATTTCAACGTCGTGCGCCAGCCAATA
>Ga0070717_10002210_pt1 | contig 13680 bp, 9 predicted proteins | sample LARL113metaG_FD_71366 | JGI IMG/M metagenome (GOLD analysis project Ga0070717, IMG submission 71366) | Corn, switchgrass and miscanthus rhizosphere microbial communities from Kellogg Biological Station, Michigan, USA - LAR L11-3 metaG | ecosystem: Host-associated > Plants > Roots > Rhizosphere ... | reverse complement strand
CCCCCGATGACGTGCTGGTGTACGTAGCCCGCACGTGGCGCACCGTCATCGTCGGCCCGCTGCCGAAAGGCGGCGCGCCGGATCGCAGCGACGTCTTCACCGGTGCCATCCCTGGGGTGTCCGGTTGGACCGAGGTCCCTGTGGTCCGCGCCGGCGGCGCGGTCATCGGGCGCGTGCTCGTGAGCCTGCTCGGCGAAGGCGCGAACGAGATCGACTCTTCGACGCCGCCCTTCACGTTGGCCGGCGAGGTCTTCGAGAAGGGCGGTCACGCCGACCTGATCCGCATCTTCCTGGCCTTCGGCTCCGACCCACGCAGCCGCGCCACCGGGGTGCTCGAGGTCGGCTATCACCGCTCCTACGAGCGCCGGCCCGACTGGGGTCAGGTCGAGGCCCTGCGCGCCGCGGCAGGCCAGGTGGCGGCCGCGGTGGAGACCGCGCGCCTCTACGAGGAGGCGCGCCGCCACCTCGAGCAGCTCGAACTGAGCGCGGACGTGAGCCGGGCCATCGCCTCCTCGATCGACCTCGACCAGACCCTGACCCTGGTCGCGCACAACCTCGCCCGACTGGTCGACGCGTCCATGTGCCAGATCGCGCTCTACGAGGAGGACGCCGAGGGCTGGTACGGCGCGGCCGCTTCCAACCTCGAAGACCAGTGGCGCCATCAGCGCGGCGAGCGCTCGCAGCCCTCGTTTCTCTTCGACGTCCTCGACCACGGCGAGCCGATCGTGATCGAGGATGCGGAGGCGGCCGAGCAGGTGCCGCACGCGTACGTGAAGTTGTTCGGCGTGCGCTCGCTGCTGGCCCTCCCGCTGATCGCCGACGGGCAGCCGATCGGCGCCGCGATCCTGGCCGAGCGCGACCACCGCCACGCGTTCACGCCGGACGAGGTGCAGCGCGCGCAGGGTCTCGCCCTCCAGGCCGCGGTCGCGATCAAAAACGCGCGGCTTCACGCGCTCGCCGAAGAGGAGCGGCACCTTCAGAAGGACTTTGTGCTCGTCGGCTTCGGGCAGTGGGGCCAGAAGGCGTACCAGCACCTGCTCACGCTCAAGCAGTTCTTCAACTTCAGGACGCACGTCGTCGAGCACGAGGGGCCGGGCGCCCGCGAGCGCCTCGCCGCACGTGAAGCCGAGGTCCGCGAGCACGGCGACGCCTTCTACTGGGACACGCCCTCGCTGCCGGCGCGGGAGCAGCTCGAGCGCGAGCTCGAGTCGAGCTCGTATGTGATCACCTACATCGCGACGCCCGCGGCGACTCACCTCGCGACCTTGGCTCTGTACTACGACCTGAGCGACGTCATCCTGATCGAAAAACCGCTCGGCTCGCCGCCCGAGGAGTACCGCGAGTTCCTCGACTCGGCGCCTGGCGGCGTGGAGATCGTGGCCGCGGACCACTACTACTTCAAGCTCGAGGTGCGCCTGCTCCAGATGCTGCTGACCGAGGAGCGCACGCTGCGCGACTTCCTCGACAACGTGGAGGAGATCCGCATCGAGATCCTGGAGGAGCAGCCCCTGACCGGCGCCGCCGCCGACATCGGCGTGATCGCCGACCTCATCCCCCACGCCTTCGCGATCATCTCGCTGCTGACCCCGATCGACCGGATCGAGCTCGACGCCGACGCGCCCCTGCGCATCGGCCGCCACGAGGGCCTCACGGGCCAGCGCGAGAGCTACGCGCGCGTCAACTCGAGATTTCAGTACCACGGCCGCACGGTGCGCTTGGTCATCGACGCCGGCAAGGGCGCCGACAACGCGAAGTGGATCAAGCTCAGCGGCGAGCGCCGCGCGGCCGGGCGCAGCCCAAGCTACAAATTCGACTTCGGCCGCGGCGAGGCGATCGACGGCACGCAGGCCACGGTCCGAGCAGCGATCCGGCGCATTCGCGAGCCCGGCGTGCCGGACAACGCGCACCTCAACATGCTTCGGCACGTGATCGAGAAGCGACATCCGGCCGTCGGCATCCTGTCGATCCGCGAAGCCATCCGCGCCAACCAGCGCGTGCGCGAGCTCGAAGCCCTGGCCACCGACCTGCTCGCTCGAAACGAATGGATGAGCTACGCGGTCGGCACGCGGCCCGTGTTCGAAGCGGCGCACCAGCCGGCGGCGCAGGCGACTCAGAGCTGAAAGACCTTCTCGCCAGCAAGCGCGTCGTCGTCAAGGAAGACCGCCTGTTCGCGGTCTCCGCGCGCAACGGCGACATGCAGGCGGACAGCGTCGACGGGCACGGCCTGTGGCTCGGCGACACGCGCTTCCTTTCCCACTACGAGCTGTTGGTGAATGGCGAGCCCGTGGAGCCGACGGGTCTCGAAGCCACAGCGGGTTCCCTGGCGTGGCGGCTGGCGAGCGGGCCTTTTCAGCTCCAGCGCGATCGCTACGTGGCGGCCGGCATGCACGAGCGCATCACGATCACCAACGCCGGCGCCGAGTACGTGAGCGCGGAGGTCGAGCTCGTGTTCGGCGCCGACTTCGCGGCCATGCTCGCTGTTCGTGGAATAGTCAAGCTGCCGCCACGCCGGCCCGCGAGAATCGAGAGCTCCGAGCGCGGGCTGCTGCTGCGTGACGCGGAAAAAGCGGGGCGCTTGACCGAAATCGTCATCGAGCCTCCAGGCGCGAAGCAGACGTTCGCGCTGGCTCCCACAGAGAGTGCGATCGTAGAGGTCCACGTGCTGCCGCGGGCAGGCGTCGTGGTGCCGGACTTCGATGCGGGCGCGGCGAAGGCGCGCGAGGTCTACGACGCATGGGCCGCCGAGTCCGCCCACTTCACGACTGACAACCCCGCCCTCAACGAGCTGATCGAGCAGAGCCGCGACGACATGCGAATGCTGTGCGATCGCTATCCGACCGGCATCTACCCGACGGGCGGCCTCCCCTGGTTTGCGGTGCCGTTCGGCCGCGACGCGCTGTTCACGTCGATGTTCGCGCTGCCGATGAACCCACGCATCGCGCACGGCGCGCTGCGGTTTCTCGCCGAGCACCAGGGCAGGCGGGAAAACGCTGAGACCGAGGAGCAGCCGGGCAAGATCCTGCACGAGGTGCGGACTGGCGACGTCGTCGACGGCGGCACCTGGCCGCACATCCTCTACGGCACGGTCGACGCCACCGCGCTCTTCCTCGTCGCGCTGGCGGAGACGCATGACTGGACCGGCGACGACTCACTGCTCGACGAGCTGTGGCCGGCGGCGGAAAGAGCGCTGGGCTGGTGCGACAACCTCGGCGACTCGGACGGCGACGGCTGGATCGACTATCGCGGCGCTCGCGCCCGCAACCAGGGCTGGAAGGATTCGGACGACTCCCTCACGCACACCGACGGCACTCCAGCTCGGGCCCCGGCCGCGCTGTGCGAGGTGCAGGGCTACTGGTACCGCGGGCTGCTCGGCCTGGCCCGCCGGCGGCCGGAGCTGAAGGACGTCGCCGCGGCGCTGCGCACCAGGTTCAACCGCGACTTCTGGATGCCGCGCGAGCGCTTCGTCGCCCAGGCCCTCGACGGCGACCACAATCAGGTGCGCGCCCTCACGTCCAACCCCGGGCACTGCCTGTGGACCGGCATCCTGCCCGCGTCACGTGCCCGCCGGGTCGCGTCGCGACTGATGGCGCCCGACCTCTGGTCGGGATGGGGCATCCGCACCCTGTCCGACCGAGCGGTCAACTACGACCCGTGCAGCTATCACAACGGTTCGGTGTGGCCGCACGACTCCACGCTCGCCGCCGCCGGGATGCGCATGTCCGGAGGCGACGTCGAGGCGGAGGCGTTGGCGCGCGCGATCCTCGAAGCAGGGATGACCTTTCCCGACCGCCGCCTGCCGGAGCTGTGGTGCGGCACGCCGCGTGGGCCCGGCGAGACTCCGGACGACTACCGCAACAGCTGCAGCCCCCAGAACTGGGCCGCGGCCTCGACCTTCTCGCTGCTCAGCACGCTGCTGGGGCTGCGCGCCGACTCCAAGAGGCGGCGGCTTCGCATCGCGCCGCTGGCCACTCCGCTGTTCAACCGCCTCGAGGTGAGCGGCCTGCACTTCGCCGGACAGCGCCTGGATTTCGTGGTCGAAGGCACGGAGGTGCGGCTTGGTCGAGTTCCGGGCGGCATCAAAGTCATGGTCGCCTCCTGATGCCGCGCAAGCGCCACCACCGCGAGCCACGCGACCGCAGCATCGAATCGGAGCTGAAGTTTCGGGTCGGAGGGCCTCGCGACCACACGCGGCTGCGCAGCTTGCTGCGCACCATCGGCGCGAAGGTCGAAGGCACGTACGACGAGGAGAACTTCAGGTTTCAGGGCCCTGGGAAGACCACGCGCCGCACCACGCTTCGGCTCAGGGTCCTCGACGGCGGGCCGCGTGCCATCCTCACGGCGAAGGGGCCGGCCCGTTTCTTCGGCGGCATCAAGGTGCGAGAGGAAACCGAGGTCGAGGTGAGGGACGGCCACGCCACGCTGGACCTGCTCGCCCAGCTGGGCTTTCAGGTGCTCGTCGTCTACCGCAAGCACCGAACCGCGTGGAACCTGGACGCGACCACCGTGACGCTCGACAAGCTGGACTTCGGGTACTTCGTCGAGATCGAGGGCCCGCTCGAGGTCATTCCCACGGTCGCCCACAGCCTCGGCCTCGATCCGGCGAAGGCGGTCAAGGACAGCTACTCCATGCTGGCCCGCAAGCAGCTGGCGGCGGAAAAGAAAGCAGCGAAAAAAGCGGCCCCGGCCGCCGTTGCCTCGGCCTAGACGAGGTTCAGCTCGTAGCTCTCCGCGTCGAAGGTTCCAACGCCGCCTTCCGGCTTCCAGTCCAGCGCCCCGACGTGCGTGAAGCCGAGCTTCTCGGCGACGCGCCGGCTCGCCGCGTTGTCCCGGCCGGCCCACAGCGCCAGGCGTCGCGCATGCAGGCTGCGGCGCGCCCACTCGATGATCGCCAGGCACGCCTCCGTGGTCAGGCCGCGGCGCGAGTGGTTGGTGCGGATCCAGTAGTGGAGCTCGGGGGCATCGACCTTGTCCGCGTTCAAGCCGGCGACACCGAGCACGATTCCAGTCTCGCGCTCGACGAGCTCGAAATGGAAATGCGTGCGGGCGCTCCAGTCGGCCTGGCTTCGGGCGGTCTGCTGACGCACGCCTTCGATGGATGGGTCCCTGGCCCACGGCATCCATGGGAGGAGCTCCTTCTGGGAGGCGACGACCGCCTCGTAGATGCCCTGCGCGTGTGCCGGCGTGACCGGTTCGAGCAGGAGCCGCTCGGTCTCGATCAGCTCTTGGCGGGTCCGACCCATACCGTCTGCGCGTTCGTGAACTCGCGGATGCCGATCTCGGACAGCTCGCGCCCGTAACCCGAGCGCTTCACCCCGCCGAAGGGAAGGCGCGCGTCCGAGGCGACCATGCCGTTGACGAAGACCATCCCCGCCTCGACCCGCTCCGCCAGGCCGCGAGCCCGCTCGACGTCGGCGGTCCAGATGCTGGAACCGAGGCCGAAGTCCGAGTCGTTGGCGACGGCGATCGCCTCCTCGGCGTCCCTGACCCGGATCAGCGCGGCCACGGGCCCGAAGGTCTCCTCGCGAAACACAGGCATCTGCGGCTTCACACCGCCCAGCACCGTCGGCGCGTAGTAGTTGCCGGCGCCGTCCAGGCGCTTGCCGCCGGTGAGCACGCGTGCGCCCATGTCGACCGACTCTCGCACCTGGCGCTCGAGCGCGTCGAGGAGGTCCGCGCGAGCGAGCGGCCCGACCTGGTTGCCGCGATCCATCGGGTCGCCGACCTTGAGACCGCCGACCGCGGCCACGAATCGCTTCTCGAAGCCGTCGGCGACATCCTCGACCACGATGAAACGCTTGGCCGCGATGCAGCTCTGGCCGTTGTTCTGGTTGCGCGCCCGGCAGGCCACCGTCGCCGCGGTGGCAACGTCCGCGTCCGCGAGCACGATGAACGGATCCGAACCGCCGAGCTCGAGGACCGTCTTCTTGAGGGCCTTGCCCGCCGTGGCCGCGACGTGCGCGCCGGCGGCCTCCGAGCCCGTGAGCGTGACGCCGGCCACCCTGCGGTCGGTGATGATCTGGTCGACTGCGCCCGAGCCGATGAGGAGGGTCTGGAACACGCCGTCCGGCACCCCCGCCTCGCGAAAGACCTCCTCGACGGCGAGCGCCGACTGCGGGACGTTGGACGCGTGCTTCAGCAGCATCACGTTGCCGGCCGCGAGCGCCGTCAGGCCCGCGCGGAACGCCTGCCAGAACGGGAAGTTCCACGGCATCACGGCGAGCACCACGCCAAGGGGTTGGTAGCGGACGTAGCTCTGGGTCGCGCTGCTCTCGATGGTCTCGTCCGCCAGCAGCCGCGCCGCGTTGTCGGCGATCCACCCGGCCGTCCAGGCGCACTTTTCGACCTCGCCCTCGGCTTCGACGATCGGTTTGCCCATCTCCGAGGTGAGGATCGACGCGTACCGCGCCTTGTCGGCGCGCAGCACGCCGGCCACGGCCTTGAGCAGCGTGGTTCGGTGCTCGATGCCCGCGTCACGCCAACCGTGGCGGACGGCCCAGGCTTTCGCCAGCGCCGCTTCGACTTCGGCGTCGCCGGCCTCAGGGAAACTGGCCAACTCCGTGCCGGTTGCCGGGTCGATCGATCTCAGCACGCGTTCAAGGTTAGTATCCGAAGATGGCCCATGACGTTTCCGTGAGCTCGCTCGAGGCAGGCTTCATCGAAATGGCCAGCATCGTTCGCGCCCTGCACGGCGACTGGTCCGCGCCGGCCGCGGGTTACGACGGCTGGACGTGCAAGGACCTCCTGGCGCACCTGTCCAGCACCGAGGCGTCGCTGCCCGCCGTGGCCAACTCCGTCACCGAGGCGCCGAAGCCCGGCGCCGAGCCCTTCGACGCCGACCGCTGGAACCGATCCCAGGTGCGCAAGCGCGCGGACACGGACGTCCAGGACCTGCTCGACGAGTTCGACGCCGGCACGACCCGCCTCGTCGACCTGCTCACCGACATCGACCTGAGCCGGAAGGTGACGATCGGCGCGTACCCCGGCTACTCGCTGGGAGAGGCGATGGCCGAGATGCTCGAACACCAGCAGGAGCACCTGGCCGACCTGCGCCAATCGCTGCACGCCCACCCCGAGCAGTAATCCCCTCTCCCGCTCTGCGGGTGCGATCAGTAAGGCCGAACCTTATCGCGCTGGCGCGCAGGGTCAGGGTGAGGGCCAGCCTTGTGGCGCATCCACAGCGACAAGACGATCGTCGTGGCTAGCATTTCGAGCGTGGAACCACATCCGGGCTGGTCGCGCGTCGGCTTTCAGGGCGAGCCGGGAGCCTACTCGGAGGAGGCCGCCCTGGCGGTGCTCCCCGACGCCAAGACCATCGGCTTCCCCACCTTCACCCGCGCCTTCGACGCCCTCACCACGCGGGAGGTCGACGCCGCCGTGCTGCCTGTCGAGAACTCGCTTGGCGGCATCGTCCAGGAGGTCAACGACCTGCTCTGGGAGCGCAGCGGACTGCGCATCAGCGGCGAGATCATCCACCCCGTACGGCACTGCCTGCTCGGTCGCGGCGAGCCGGTGGTTCGCGCCCTCTCCCACCCACAGGCGCTTCTGCAGTGCCGGAAGTTCCTCGAGGCGCGGAACATCCAGGCCGTCACCTTCCACGACACGGCCGGCGCCGCACGCGCGGTGGCGGAGGGAATGGTGATGGGCAGCGCGGCGATCGCAAGCGCCGCGGCCGCCCGCCGATATGGCCTGAAGATCCTGGCCGAGGGCATCCAGGACGACGACTCCAACCAGACCCGCTTCGTGATCGTCGACCGGGGCGTCGCGGCGCCTCCCGGCCCTGGTCTGACCAAGGCCTCGCTGGCGTTCATCGGCGCCCACAAGCCCGGCAGCCTGGTGAGCGCGCTCAGGTGCTTCTCCGAGCGCGGCCTCAACCTGACTCGCCTCGACTCGCGTCCAGTGCCCAACCGTCCATGGCAGTACCGCTTCTACGTCGACTTCGAGGTCGGCGACACGCAGGCGGCGATAGACGCCATGGCAGCGCTGCAGACCGAGGCGAACGAAGTGAAGCTGTTCGGCAGCTATCCCGCGGCCGAATGAAACCCAATCTCTTCGAGTCGAAGGTCTTCCCGGTCGAGACGATCGAGCTCGACGGCGTGGAGGAGAGCTTCCTGCGCGGCGGGCGCCACCTGTTCAAGCTGCTTCCTCAAGCGCTCGTGGGCGTCGAGCAGATCGGCGTAATCGGATGGGGCTCCCAGGGCCCCGCGCAGGCTCAGAACCTGCGCGAGTCGCTCGAGGGCACGGGCGTGCGGGTCGCGGTCGGGCTGCGCGAAGGATCGGAGTCGCTGGGCGAGGCGCGGGCTGCCGGCTTTTCCGAGAAAGACGGCACGCTCGGAGAGATGTTCGACGTGATCGGGAAGTCGGACCTGGCGATCCTGCTCATCTCGGACGCGGCCCAGGCCGAGCTCTACCCGAAGGTCTTCAAGGCCCTGCGGCCCGGGTCGACGCTGGGCCTGTCGCATGGTTTCCTGCTCGGGTACCTGGAGACGGTGGGCGGGAAGTTCCCGGCCAACGTGAACGTCATCGCGGTGTGTCCGAAGGGCATGGGCCCGTCGGTGCGCCGGCTGTACGAGCAGGGCCGCGAGGTCAACGGGGCAGGGATCAACACCAGCTTCGCGGTCGAGCAGGACCTCGACGGCCGCGCGACCGATATCGCCCTCGCGTGGTCTGTGGCTCTCGGTGCGCCGTACACCTTCAAGACGACGCTCAAGTCGGAGGTCGTGTCCGACCTGTTCGGCGAGCGCGCGATCCTCCTCGGGGCGGTTCACGGCATCGTCGAGGCGCTGTACCACCGCTACCTCGACGAGGGCTCCACGCCGGAGGACGCGTTCAACCGGGCGTGCGAGTCGCTCACCGGGCCGATCCGCGAGACGATCTCGCGCGAGGGCCTGGTCGCGGTCGACGAGGCGCTCGACGCGGACGGACGCCGGGATTTCAGGCGGTCATACGACGCGACCTACGCAGCGTTCAAGGGCGTGATGGCGGAGCTCTACGACGAGGTGTTGAGCGGCAACGAGATCCGCAGCGTCGTCATGGCGGCGAAGCGGTTCAAGGATTACCCGATGACCAACGTCGAAGGCTCGCCGATGTGGGCGACCGGCGCAGCGGTACGGCGGCAGCGCGGGCGCAGCAAGACCGAGCTCGACGGCTTCACGGCCGGAACTTTCTGCGGCGCGATGATGGCGCAGATCGACATCCTCGTCGAGCACGGCCACCCCTATTCGGAGATCGCCAACGAATCGATCATCGAGGCGGTCGACTCGCTGCTCCCGTACATGCACGCGCGCGGCGTCGCCTACATGGTGGACAACTGCTCGACCACCGCCCGGCTGGGTACGCGCAAGTGGGGCCCGCGGTTCCAGGCGATGCTGGAGCAGGTCGCTTTTCCATCGCTCGCCTCCAAGGATCAGACCCCGGACGAGCCGCCGGAAAACTTCCTGACCCACCCGGTGCACGAGGTCCTGCACCAATTGAGCGAAATGCGCCCAGCAGTGGACATCGCCGTCACATAAAACGGTTGTGTGCACACAACCGCATTTCAGGCCGCCGGCTTGACGGTTGTGTGCACACTTTCGTAGAGGTGGCCGCGCACGAGGGCGACTACCGAGCCAGGGGAGTTGTAGATGTCGCCCGAGGTGAAGCGGAGCAGGCGGATCCCCGCATGGACGAGGCGATTCTGGCGGCGGTTGTCTTCAACAAGCGTGCTTCGATGTGTGCGCCCGTCGTACTCAATCGCGAGCCGAACGTCGGGGTAGTAGAGATCTGGACGGCCAAGAAACCTACCTGAGCGATCGTGGATGGGCGCCTGGGCGTGTGGTTTTGGCAGTCGCGCCAATATCAGCAGCATGCGCAACCGCGTTTCCATGGGCGACTCGGAAGCAGGCTCGACATGCAGAGCAACCCGACGCAGCCTCTTCACCCCCCAGACCCCTTCATAGCCTTGGATTGACCTGCGAAGCGCCTCGGGGTGAATGAGCTTGGCGTGAAGCGCCATGTCGGCGATGACCACCGCCTCGGTGACCGACAGCCTGCCGCTTACGTCAAGCAGCATGCGAAGTGGCGAAGTCACAGGGAACCCGCGTCGCTTGACGACGTCTCCTGCAGCCAGCGCAGAGCGCCGCACGATCATTCCAGATCGGGTCGTGACGCCGAGAGACTTTGGAATCGTGACCTCGATCCGTTCGCCCGGTTCGACGTCCAACCCATGGAGCCACGCCGCCGTCCTTCCGGAGAACACCGCCGCCGGAGGCAGGCGGCCCAACGCCGCCTGCAGCTTCAAGACCACAGCGACAGCGTGCCGCCAACGGCGTTGGCACGACAAGGCCGGCTGTTAAGAAGGGCCGCGCCGTTCTTAGAGGTACGTGTCCGTCGTCAGGTTGTACAGGCGCGGGTTCAGGCCGATCACCTGGTCCGCGTCGATCGGCACGTCGACCAGGATCGACTGGCCCTTCGCCGAGTAGCACGCGTCGAGGATCTCGTCCAGGTTGCCCAGGTCCGGCCGCAGCCGGAACCCGTCCCAGCCATGCGCCTTGGCCGCGGCGACGAAGTCGATGTTGTTCAGGACGCCGTGGTAGCGCTCCTTCTCCCAGTCGGGGATGACGACCTCCAGGCCCTTGTCCACGATCGCATAGCGGCCGTTGTTGATGATGAACAGGTTCATCCCGAGGTTCGACGCCTCGGCCAGCGCTCCCCCGTAGAGCCGCCAGCAGCCGTCGCCTGAGAACACAAACGTGTGCAGGCTCGGGTCCGCCGCCCGCGCGCCCACGCCCAGGCCGAACGCGCCGCCCATCGCCGAACCGTCGTGCACGGTGTGGAAGGGGATCGACGGGTGCGGCCGCTGGGCCACGTACTGCCGGTCCTTGTACGCGGTGCAGACGTCGTCGAAGCCGATGCTGTGCGGCCTCCACGAGCGGTGGAGCTCACCGTAGAACTCGACCGCGTCGACGCAGCCCGGGCGCACCTCGCGCGAGATGGTCCGCGTGTTGAGGTCGGTCGGGAGGTTGACGGGCGGCCGGTCGGCAATCCTGCCCTTGAGCCTGGGCAGCACATACTCCAGCGTCTGCTCGATGTCGCCACGCACGACGCGGTAGTCACCATCGACGCGGTGCCGGAAGTCGCCATCCTTGTGGCCGTACGGCTCGGTCCAGGCGGTGAAGTGCCACAGGTGGCCGGCCGGGATCGACCCCAGGTTCAGCGAGTACTCGCCGGAGTCGAACCCCAGCGTGATCACGATGTCGTCCGACTTGAGCGACCGCCAGAGCTTCATCGCCTCGTCGTTGCCGCCGAACGAGATGTAGCCGTACCCGTAGCGGTTGTCCTGCGAGATGGCGTTGGCGCCGTTGACCGACCAGACCGTCGGCGCCTGCAGCACCTCGGAAAGCTCGGTGGTCAGCTTCGTGATGCCAGGACAGCGCGCCGCTTCGGCGCCTGCGTAGATCACGACGCGGCGGCCGCGGGCGATGGCGGGAAATTCGCTGATGAAGCGATCCGCGTCGACCTGGTCGAGCATCCGCGGCCGCTCGCGGCGCGGAACGTCGACCTCGACGTCCTGGGAGAGGATGTCCGGGTGGAAGGCGATCGCCACCGGTTTGGAGGCGGCCAGGATCGACTGCGCCAGCTCCAGCTGATCGCCGAGGCGAGCGATGTCGTCGATCACGATGCACGCGTCGCCGAGCTCGGCGCGCAGCTGCGGAATGATATTCATCCCGTGCTCGGAGACGTCCTGCAGCGGCGAACGGCCGATCGACAGGGTCGAGTTGAGCGCGACGATATAAACCGCAGGGATGTTGTGGAGCTTGGCGTCTGTGATCCCGCTCGAGCCGAGCTTGGTGGCAGCTCCGGTTGTGGTCAGGCAGCCGGCGATCCGGCCCGAGGCGAGGTAGTAGCCAAGAGGCACGAAGCCGGCGACGTACTCGCCCATCGTCTGCATGCGGGGCACGTTGTCGGCGTGCTGCGGGCCCAGGAAGGGCTGCAGGTGCTTGGTGACGTGGATCAGGCCGCCGCCGTTGACGCCCGAGAAGAACGTGATTCCCCACTTGCGCAGGGTGTCGATGAGCGCGAAGTTGCCGCTGGACCGGTCCAGTGCGGTTTTGTCGATCGGTCTGACGGCAGTGCTCACGTTCTCAATCTCCTTGGTGGTTGGTGGCGGCTCAAAAAAAGAAGGCCCCCGCTCTTGCAGGGGCCTTGGCGTCTCGTTCCGTTTTGACCGGCTAGGTCGCGAGCGCCCCCCTGCGGAGGCCGATAAGGGCCAGGAGGCCCTCAAGGGATACCGCTACGAGCAGGACGCGGTTGGTTGACATCGGAGAGCGAATCCTACAACTCGGGAACGGCCGGTGTCTTGTGAATGGGTGACAAAACCCGGCCTCCCTTGGCCTGAATGCGGTTGACCGCGCTCACAACCGCCTTCAGAGAGGCGGTCAGGATGTTCGGGCTCATCCCGACGCCCCAGAGCGCCCCGACCCTGTCCGCCGTCGCCTCGACGTACGCGACCGCGGTGGCGTCCGCCCCGGCCCCGACCGCGTGCTCGACGTAATCCACGACCTGCAACCGGATGCCGCACTCCCTGGCCAACGCGTCGGTGAAGGCGGCGATCGGTCCGTTGCCCTTGCCGGCGATCGTCCGCTCCTCGCCGAGCAACCGCACCAACGCCTGGAGCCGCGTCCGGTCCGGCCCGCCGCCATCAGCATGGTCGCTGGTGTCGTGCTCGACCAGCTCAAAGGCGCCGGTCGGGCCGAGGTAGGTCGCCTCGAAGGCGCTCCAGATCTCGGGCGGCGTGATCTCCTTGCCGGTAACGTCGGTGATCTCCTGGATCACCCGCATGAACTCGATCTGCAGCCTTCGCGGCAGGTCCAGGTGGTAGTCGTTCTTCAGGATGTAGGCGACCCCGCCCTTCCCGGACTGGCTGTTGACCCGGATGATCGCCTCGTAGGTCCGCCCGACGTCGTGGGGGTCGATGGGCAGGTATGGGACCTCCCAGATCTCGCTGTTGGAGGCGGCTCGAGCCTCCATCCCCTTCTTGATCGCGTCCTGGTGCGAGCCCGAGAAGGCCGTGTACACGAGCTCGCCGACGTATGGATGGCGCGGGTGAACCGGCAGCTGGTTGCACGCCTCGACCACGCGCCTCAGCTCGTCGATGTTGGTGATGTCCAGGCCTGGGTCGATGCCCTGGCTGAACAGGTTCATCGCCAGGGTCACCAGGTCGACGTTGCCGGTCCGCTCGCCGTTGCCGAAGAGGGTCCCCTCGACGCGCTCGGCGCCGGCCATCATCGCCAGCTCGGCCGCGGCCACGGCGCTTCCGCGGTCGTTGTGCGGGTGGACGCTGAGGATGTAGCTCTCGCGGTCGCGGAAGTTGCGGTCGCACCACTCGATCTGGTCGGCGTAGATGTTCGGCGTGCTCATCTCGACCGTCGCCGGCAGGTTGAGGATGATCCGGTGCTCCGGCGTGGGCTGCCAGACGTCCATGACCGCCTCGCAGATCTCCCTGGCAAAGTCGAGCTCGGTGCCGGTGAAGCTCTCCGGCGAGTACTCGAAGACGAAGTCCGTCCCGCGCTGGTCGGAGGCCAGCCGCTTGATCAGCTCGGCGCCGCGGACCGCGATGCCGACGATGCCGGCGCGGTCCAGGCCGAAGACCACGCGGCGCTGCAGGGTGGAGGTCGAGTTGTACAGGTGCACGATCGCGCGCCG
>Ga0070717_10002209_pt1 | contig 13690 bp, 11 predicted proteins | sample LARL113metaG_FD_71366 | JGI IMG/M metagenome (GOLD analysis project Ga0070717, IMG submission 71366) | Corn, switchgrass and miscanthus rhizosphere microbial communities from Kellogg Biological Station, Michigan, USA - LAR L11-3 metaG | ecosystem: Host-associated > Plants > Roots > Rhizosphere ... | reverse complement strand
CTTCTTCTCCCGTTTGCTGCTGCCGCGCACCTTGACCAACGTGATCGGGTTGACGGCGGGCGGAAGCATGCCCCAGACCATCGCCCGATCGAACATTTGCTTCATGGTGCGCCGAGTGCGTCCACGTGATGAAGTGGACAGCGCAAGCGACTCGATCCAGGTCTCGACCTCGGCCGGCCGAATGTGCGCAAGTTTCACGCTTTCCCACCGCGGGAGGATATGCACATTGATGGTGGATGTATCTGTGTCCCGAGTGGACTTGGCCAACTTCGGCAAGTATTCGTCCTTGTACTTCCTGGCCAAATCTCCCATTGTGGCGGCCATCGGAACCGGGCGCGCATCCCCGTTGTTCAGCCTCGATATCGCCGGCTCCAGGTGTTTCCATAACTCACCCTCATTCGGAAACTGCGACACAAGGAAGCTGTCCTGGTGCATCACGCCGCGGACGCGATAACGCCACTCCCAAGAGTTCCCCGCCTTGCGGATAGAACCACGCTGATACTTAGGCATGAAGTGTATTTTACAGGAAATGTGGGGATTGTGGGGGCTATTGATTTTGTAAGTTACTCATTATATGGAGCGGGAGACCGGGATCGAACCGGCGACATTCAGCTTGGGAAGCTGACGTTCTGCCACTGAACTACTCCCGCCCTTGAAAATCAACTGCGAGCCTGATGGATCGAGTTATCATCCAATTTACCATCCAGATCGTCACGCGCCGAAGACGGGAAATGGCTGCTCAAAACCCGCAAAATCTCCCTTTGGCGCGAGCGCAACGGCGTGGCGCATAGCCTTCCTGGACAGTAAAGACCGGGCGCAAAGCCAACCTCCAGAAGTATCTCGCACCCAACCGCAAATGGCAATTCTTGCCGGTCCAAATCACCCTGGCCCTTCTTTAATATACCTTGACACGTATATGCTTAAAACGGTATATAAAGAGAGTGGAAAATGTGTTCGAGATTATTGCGGAGCCAAACCGCCGCGCAATCCTGAATCTCCTGGTCTCGTCGCAACAGTCCGTGGGAGAGATCGAGCGTCGACTGAGTATGCCGCAGCCCACGGTATCAAAGCACCTGCGCGTTTTGCGCGAGGCCGGTTTCGTTGTATCCTCGGTGGACGCACAGCGCCGTCTCTACCGGCTGAGGCCCGAACCGCTTCAGGAGGTGGATGTCTGGCTGGCTCCCTTCCGGCGCTTCTGGTCCGCTCATGTGGACGCCCTCGAACGCCACCTCGACCGCATGGCGCAACCGCCATCGAAACAACGCGAGCGAAAACCAAAACGTACTAACGCGGCCGCCCCCGCAAATCTGCCCATACGAGGAAAACGATGAAAATCAAACTGACCAGTGTGTACGTCGACGACCAGGAGAGGGCCCTGCGCTTCTATACCGAAGTGCTGGGCTTCGTGAAGAAGGCCGACTTCAGCCAGGGGCCGTTTCGTTGGCTCACGGTGGCCTCACCCGAGGAGCCGAACGCCACGGAGCTGCAGCTGGCACTCAACAACAATCCGGCGGCCAAAGCCTACCAGGAGGGCATGTTCCAGCAAAACCAGCCCGCCGCCATGTTCTTCACCGACGACTTGCAGGCCGATTACGAGCGTATGAAAGCACTCGGCGCCGAATTCACCATGCCGCCAACCGACGTCACGGCCTCCAAGATCGCCATGCTGAGCGACACCTGCGGCAATCGCATTCAGGTCACGCAATTGATGCGCTGGCAGGACTAAAGTTCAGCGCGATCGCCAGTGCACGCCGATCAGGAAGGGAGAATATAAGTGATCCAAGGCCAGCAGTACATACCTGGGTCGGCCAGCGGGGCGCGGGTACAAAAGGGCGGAGAGAAGTGGACGCTCATTCTCGTCCGAGAGCTCCATCACGCGCCGGAAAAGGTGTGGCGGGCTCTTACCGAACCGGAGCATCTACGTGAATGGGCGCCTTTTGACGCCGATGGGAACCTGGGTACCGTTGGAAGTAGGGTGAAGCTCACTTGGGTGGGAACGCCTGCGCCGATCGAGACAACCGTAACGCGAGCCGACCCTCCAACCGTGCTTGAATTCGGCGATATACGGTGGGAACTTGAGGCCTTCCATGGTGGCACCCGCCTGACGCTATGGCACACCATCGATCGCCGCTTCATCGCGTGGGGCGCTGCAGGCTGGCACATTTGTCTCGAGGTTCTGCCTCAGGTCCTCAGCGGAATAGTCGTAGCACGCATCGCCGGTGCCGATGCCGTGAAGTCCGAACGTTGGCAGCGATTGAAGGACGAGTACGCAAAACAGTTCGGCATTGAGTCCCCCAGTCGGGTGCGCCCAACGCCCAAAAACCTTGAAGAATAGGAGAAGGAATCCCCATGGAATCGACTCTGCAGAATCCGGCCCTCGCCGCCGCCGGCACCAACACCAAAGCCAGAACCATCACCTACTGGACGATGACCATCCTCGTCGCGATGCCCATCGGAAGCGGCGGTGTTGCGCAGATCGCACAATACCTTGCCAATCCCCACGGCATCGTACCCGTCCTTGGCTATCCAATGTACTTCTTCGCCATCCTGGGATTCTGGAAGGCACTGGGCGCCATTGCGATACTCGTGCCCCGCTTTCCGCGCCTGAAAGAATGGGCGTATGCCGGTATCTTTTTCGACCTGACAGGCGCGGCCGCCTCCTGCGCCGCAGCGGGCGGTTACGGCGCTTACGGCTTTCACGTCATAGCCCCGCTCATCATTTGCAGTTTCACCATGGCATCGTGGGCGCTGCGGCCCGAGAGCCGTAAGATCGGCAACCTCATTCCCGCGAAAAACGGCTATCTCGTATAGGCCACTCAGCCCAGTCAGCGATGACTGCATAGGAGAGACCGCTGACCTGCTCACTCGGTAGGCCGCGAAGCGACGCTGACTTGTCCGTTAGGCTCTGCGAGCCGCGATACTTCATGAAATCAATGCGCGTTCGTTTTGGCGTCGCCCTCCGGCCGGCGATAGCGAACCACCAGAAGGGTAATATCGTCTGACTGCCCGGCCCCTTCTGCGAAGCTCTCCACCGCGCTCAGCACTGCTGTCTGAATCCCGTCCAACGTGGAATCCGGATTCCGACTGAGCACGTCCTTGAGCCTCCCAACTCCAAAAGGCTGTTGTCCTCTGTCCTCAGCTTCCGTCACCCCGTCGGTATAGAGCAACAGGGTGTCTCCCGGTTCGAGCAGGATACGCGATGCCTTGAACGACGCTTCGTCCAGCAGGCCAACGGGAAACGATCCGCCCGTATAGAGTTCGCTCACCTGTCCTCGCCGCAGCAGCAGCGGTGACGGATGGCTGGCAGGCACAAATTCGAGCATACCGTCGCGATCGAGAAGTCCGAAAAACATGGTTGCGTATCGGCCCACGGCGTCGCGCTCGCAAAGAAAACGGTTGAGGTGGTCGAGAACCTTCACTGGTTCCACGCCCAGTGTCATCCCGGAAAGCGCTCCCTGCAGCATGGTGGTCAGCAGCGCAGCCCCCAGGCCTTTGCCGGCAACATCGGAAATCATGATGGCGACGCGCCCGTCGGGCATCGGAAACACATCGAAGTAGTCGCCGCCCACCTCGTGGCAAGGCCGGTGAATCCCCATCACCGCCAGGTGCGGATAGTCCTGCAGCCCTTGCGGCACCAGGGCTTGCTGAATCTCGCGCGCGATGCTCAGTTCCTGCTCCAGGCGCTGGCGTTCCCGCTCCCGTTCCACCAGCCGCGCATTGTCCAGAATGCTCGCGGCCTGCCCGCTCAGTGCATCTAGAATCTGCCGGTCGAGCGCCGAAAATGTGGCCGTGCGCCGCGAATCGAGATACACCGCGCCCAGCAATTGCCGCCGCGCCGGCTCCTCGGACTCCTCGTCCTGCGTGCGCGGCGCACCCTCGCGCGGCGAGCAGTAGAGAGGGATCGCCACTGCCGAGCGCAACAACTGTACCACCACGCTCATCGCGCTTTGCAGATTCAAACCCGCCAGGTTCAGGTCCTCGCTGATCACCGCGGATTCCGACTCCATCGCCCTCGCCAGCACGGACCGGCTCGGATTCATATTCTCGGCGGCGAGATTCTCGCCCTTCCGACCCCGCGCTACCCTCACCTGCAGCACGCCATTGGCGTCCGGCTCCAGTAGCATGCCCCGGTCGGCGTGCGTGATCGCAACGGCGTGATCCAGCATCGCCGCCAGCACCGATTCCAGCGGAAGCTGCGAATGCAGCAAAGAAGTCGCTTCCAGAAGCAGTCGGAGTCCTATCAGTTCATCGTTCGAGCTGGTGCTCCATGAACCAAGAATGCTCCGGAGCTTGGCCACTGGTTCGACCGGTGGGGGCTCCCCCGGGTGCAGGCGAAAGACAAGCTGGCGGGAGTCGTCGGTTCCCAGCCGAATTCGGTCCCCGTCCGCCAGTGTCCTCTGCCGGATCGCTTCGCCATTCACGAAAATGCCATTGAGTTGTCCGCGATCTTCGATGAACAAACCGTCCGGTCCATCGCAAATGGCCGCGCATTTCCGCGAAATATGCAGATCGTCAAGCGGCAGGTGATTGCCGCTCTCCGTGCCTCGTCCGATATAAAACGGGAGTTCCTTGATCGCAACCGTCCTGGACGGCCGGTCGGAAAATGCGACCTCAACAAAGGCCGGAGCGAGATTCGATTGTTCAGGCATGATCTTTTCGGGACGTGTGAATTCTAACAGCGGCCTCCGCCTCGACGGACGCGCGAACTCATGAATTGTGTTGCACGTCCACCTTCAGTCGGGGAGCGCATTCACCCGCGCGTCAGTCGGCCCGGGGACGACGAGTGCCAAATTTGATAACCCTTTGTGCACAGTCTCCTTGCGCGGAAATGTTGACAATCCCGCCGATTGATAATATTTTAAGGTCTCACCGCCCCCACGGTCTTCCCTCATGTGTGCCGCCTGGTTCTGTTTATGCTCTCGGCATGCGTATCTTGCAAAGCAGTTCGTTCCTAGCAATGGCAGCGGGGCTCGTTCCGAAGTCAGAAGTGTAGCGAGATGCGCGGGCGTTCTCGGTGAGACGTGGATTCCCTTCCGCACGATGCGCAGACGGGTACAACATCCAAATTCACTCATAAAACCAGAACTGCTGAAGGAGAACGATGAAAGCGGCAATCGCGTGTTCGATTCGAGTTGCAACGGTGGCGGTCTTGATGGTTGCGGCCGGCGTCACATTGGCTTCCGCTCAGTGCCTCACGGCTCCCAGCTTTTACCCCGACTTCGCGTCGAACCAGAGCTGCCTTTCGTTGAACGGACCCAACACAGGCTCCCCCTCCTTTGGGCCGCCGCCGTTGATTACGCCTCCGTCCTCTTCCGCCGTATTGCGGCTGACGAAAGCCGAGGGGAACTTGGCCACCTCGGCCTGGTATAGGACGCCGCAACCAGTCGCGAACGGGTTTTCGACTACGTTCTCCTTCCAAATCGGCGGGACAACGTCCGGCTCGGACGCAGATGGAATCGCTTTCGTGATTCAGAACAGCAGCCACACGAATACCAGCAACGGTGACTTGACTGCCCTGGGACCCGGGGGATGCGGCATCGGTTTCGGCGGCAGCACCACCACCTGCGCCAATGGCCAACCGGGCATCCCGAAGAGCGTTGCCATCGAGTTCAATACGTTTAACAACTTCGACCCGGTGGATCCGAACACCAGCAATGACGTTGCAATTCAGAGTTGCGGCGCCGCGGCCAACATCGTCGACTACAACTCCGCATGCGGGCTTGCGCATTTCAATCTCGCGAGTTCTCTGGCTGACGCCAAAGTCCACACAGCAACAATCACATACACTCCTTCCACGCTATCGAACTGCGGTAATAACCACAACCAGACCTGTTCAAGACTTGACGTGGTTCTCGACACCGTCCCGCTCTTCAACGGCGGCGTACTGTTCGACATCACGACCATCGGGCTTACTGACTCCACAGCTTATGTCGGTTTCACGGCAGGCACCGGTGGCAGCAACGATGAACAAGACATCCTGAGCTGGACTTTCTTCCCGACAAGCCAGACCCAGACGCAGACGGTGAACCAGGGGCAGACCACACAATTCAACATCAACGGCGGTTTCGTCGAAGGGAACCCCACCGGATATAACTTCACCGCCCAGGATATCAACAGCAACAACCAGCAACTGCAGATGACGGTCACGGCGATCCCCTTGAGCCAGCGGGACTGCAGTGCGCTGGTGGACAAGAACCCCAACTTCGCCACTGCCCAGTGCTTCGTTTACCAAAATGGCGGAGGCCAGGGGAAAGACGCGGCGGTGCTGTTCGAGGTCACCTGTCCGCAAACCGGATCATGTGGTTCGATGATCAATCCGTTCGATGCCCAACTGGGCACCCAGTTCAGCTTCGATTGCTCTGAGAACCAGCCGCTCCTTTGCGGGCTGCCACATGACGGCACACCCACAAGCTTCGGTTTTCCCAATATCACCGCCCCTCCCAATGGCAATGCGCTGCCCTCCGTCGGCTTCCTGAAAGGCGAGGGTCCCGACCCCGCTCACCCATGCACACCTGACCCCACCGGTAAGAAGCCGCTCTTCCAGAGCAATCAGATCCAATCCTTTGGCCTGAGCGATACCAGCGGCAGCGTGAAAGGCGGCAGCGGCGGAACCACCTCCTGCTGGGTGATGACCTACCTTGCCCAGCCCGAATATCCCATGGTCAGCATTACAAAACCCATCAACGGCGGGACCTATCCGCAAGGACAGCAGGATGGAAACACCCTTGCCAACTACTCGTGCTCTGCGGTTTCCACGCCGGCCGGCTCTGCCGTCGGACCATATCTGACCATCGCCAGCTCAAATTGCACAGCGACCGATTCTCCCGGCAACACCGTGTCCAATGGTGCGCAATTTGACACCACTACGCTGGGGCCGCATACGTTCACAGTCGACGCGCAGGACTCCGCCACAAACACCAACGTGCAGACCGTCACCTACACCGTGGTGGCGCCCATCGTTCCCGCTGCGGGGAACAAGTGCAACGGAGCAATCTATACGGGAACGTTCAAGGGAAATCTCACCGTCACCACCGGTCAGACCTGCGTCTTTCATGGCGGAGGAGTCACCGGCAACGTGACCCAGACCGGCGGCACACTGGTTCTCCTCAATGCGGCTGTGGGTGGCAACCTGCAGGTGAGCGGCGGAACCTACGCGATCGGACCGCAGGCGTCCGTGAAGAACAACCTTTCCGTGCAGAATACCCCCGCCGGATCGCAGGGCCAGGTTTGCGGCGCGGCGATCGGGGGCAATCTCCTGATCCAGAACAACGCTGGCGCGGTCCAGATCGGATCAGCTTCGTGTCGTGGTAATAACGTCTCCGGAAATATGGAAGTGGATAATAATGCCGCCCCGATCGGGATCTTTAACAACACTGTCGGGGGCAATCTGAACTGCCAGCAAGATCCCTTCATCACCGGAAGCGGAAACACCGCGAAGAAAAAACAGGGCCAATGCGCAGCATTCTGAGCATATCTACCGAGCCGGGCGCCCCAGGCCTCGATTTTGAGACCTGGGAATGCCCCGCTCCTGGGTTCAAACAATCAGAGTCAGGCACCCGGTCAAGATCAGTGCCCCCGACCAGATCACATCCAGGTTGATCCAGCCCTTCCGCAGCAGTCCCAGTCCGAAGCGGTCAACCACAAGCCACGCCACGAGCGCGGTCACGGCCAGATAACCCAATCCATGCGCCAGCGTCGCCATCGCACCAGCGAACGCCTGCGTGGATGCTCCGCGTGCGTGGCAAGACGGGCCGCCGGCCACGGCTGTCATCGAAAGAAACACCGGTACAACCATCAGCCCCGCTCCATGCGCCGAAGCCATCAGGAATGACCACAGCGTCAAGCCGCCCATACCCACGCGCATAGCCGCCCAGCGCGGGTGCACATGACGATAAAGTTGCCGCGCGCCAAGTCCCGCCAACAGCAGAGCCACCGGCCACCGCAGCATGGCGGGAGTCAACGCGGTACCGGCAACAATCGCGACGGCGATAGCTGCTGCAATTGCGAGCAGGTGCCCCAGCGTTAACGGGATCAGCGCCCGCCACACCGCGGAGCGCTTGCTCTCCTGCATCCCGAGCGCCACCGCGAATAGCCAGCCCATCCCGGGATTGAGGCCGTGAAAGGCCCCCAATCCCGCGAGTGTGAGCCACAGAATGCACGTTCCATGCATAGTGCTGCTCCTTATGCGTAGCAATACGAGTCGGACGATGCATCGCCGCTCTGCAGTCGTGTCTGGTGGGGCCGCATGCCATCAAATTGCGGAAAGAACCGCGGATCGATGCGCATCTCGCCTGTCGCCGGATCCACATCGAGCTTCATCATCCAGCCCTTCACGCCGTCGGGATAGATCTGGTCGTCGACCGCTGTGTACAGTGAATTGGTCACGTACACACGTCGTCCGTCGCGGCTTAACTCCACCATCTGCGGGCCTCCGTTGAGCGGTATCCCAGGGTTGGAGGGATGTCCCGCGCGCCGCACGATTCCACCGATTTTCACCGTGCTGTTCAGCCTCGGATGAAACGGATCGCTCACGTCGTACTGGCGGAATTCACCCGTGCCCCAGCACGAAACGTACAAATACTTATCGTCGAGCGAGAGGTTGATGTCGGTAATGAAGGGCGGCACCGCACCGAAACCTTTCAGCATCGGAGGCAGCAGTTCCGGATCGGCCGGTTCGGCGGGAATCTCGATCACCTTGCGAATTTTCCACTCCGCATCCTGTTCGCGCCCGTCCTTGTACCAGAGCCAGATCGACGAAGAAAGATCCTTGAGCGAAATCACCACTCCCACAAAACCGTATGCGTTGGTTGGGTTGCGCGCGGGCCGCAATTCGAACACCAACTGCTGCTCCGCTCCAAGATCAAGCACTTGTTTATGGCTGCGCTTCTGCAGGTCCCAGACGTGAATCTGGTGGCCGTACTTGCCGCCCAGCAACAGTTCCGGAATCAGCCCCTCTTCGAACATGTTTGGTGTGCCCCACTCGCTGGTGATCATGGAATCGTGGCCCAGGTGCCATGCGAAGTCGTAGGACAAATACTGCGGCCCGCGATCCATCTCCCATCGCCCACGCACATCGAACGTCTCAGGATCCATGACAAAGACGCCGCCCGGCCCCTCTCCATCAGGTGCGCCCAGCGCATTCATGTAGATACCTTCGGGCCCGCAGTGAACCGTGTGCAGACGGCTGTAGCCGGTTTGCTTCATCACCGTTTCCGGTTCAATCACCTTCACGAGCTTCGGATTTCTCGGATCGGGCTTGGTGTCGAGAATATGGATTCGTGACGACCGCAATCCCGGAACCACCAGGTAACGCCGCTCCATATGCGGGTGGGGCGAATACGGGCACAGGCAGGAACTGCAGGCGTTCCAGCCAAAGTGGTGCAGCTCGTCTCCCGTGTTCGGCATGTTGGCCAGGCCGACAATTCTGCCATACGAGTGCGATCCCGGGTCCACGTCAATAACTCCGATCGCGTCCGGACCACTCTGCGGGGTTGGATTCAGCATCGCGACATAGGCCAGCTTTTCGGCCGGCGCCTCCATCGCCATCTTGGGCGACGGGTAGAAAGTAGGGTCAGGTTGCCATCTCATCTGCTCAAACTCCTCTTTGCGTAATCCGGTTGATTCCCGGTTCCAAAGACAGTCTGCGGCGCAGCGTGCTTCAAAGGCTTTTAGGCGTTCTTGATTTTTCCTGGAGCTTTTCTTTGTCGTATGTTTTATGTTTCAAAGGGAGGTCGCGTTCCAATTTGGACGGGGTGTACGAGTTCGGATCATTCCGTCTCGAGACCAGCGAGAGGCGGCTTTTGCGCGATGGGCGTCCGATCCCGCTGCGCGGAAAAGTGCTCGACACACTCTGTGTGCTTGTCTCCCGGCCCGGGTGCTTGATCAAAAAAGACGAGTTGATCGCGATCGTCTGGCCCGACACAGTTGTTGAAGAAAACAACCTCGCTCATAACATCAACGCATTAAGAAAAGCGCTTGGCGACCCGCGCTTGATCGAAACGGTTCCCGGGAAAGGTTACCGTTTTGTGGGCGCAGGCCCTGCCGAAGTAAAGGCCCCGCCCCCGCGCCACAGCGAGGTCCCGCCCGACGGTCCCCTGCTCTTTGAACGAGACCACCAGATCCAGATCATGCAAGATGCGTTCACCGCCGCTCTCAGCGGGAACCGCCAGTTTGTGTGTATCCCGGGTGAGGCCGGAGTAGGCAAGACAACCATCGTCAATGCGTTCCTGCATCAGGTTCGCCGCACTTCTCCCGCACGCATCGCCCGCGGCCAATGCCTCGAAAATCGCGGCGAAGTGGAGCCGTATCTTGCCATTCTCGAAGCGCTCGGGCGCTTGTGTCGCGAACAGGATGGGGATGAAGTGGTCTCCCTGCTCTCTCGCCGCGCGCCCACATGGCTGGCACAAATGCCCTGGTTGGCAAGCGAAGCCGTTTTGGCCCAATTGCCGCAACGCAACCTTGGCGTCACGCGCGATCGTATGCTCCGCGAGTTTGCCGAGTTTGTTGAAGAATTGGCCTCGTCTCGCCCCCTCGTTCTCGCAGTCGATGACCTTCATTGGTCCGACGACTCCACACTTTCGCTGCTCGAAATGCTCGCCCGCCGCGATGATCCCGCGCAGTTGATGCTGATCGGAACGTATCGTCCGGCCGAGGCGACCCGGGCTCGCCAGCCACTCGAAGCCTTGGCGCAAAGCATGAAAATTCGTGGGCAGTGCTGCGTCGTCCGGCCTGACCTTCTCAGTGCCGCCGGTGTTCATTCCCTCATCGAAAGCGTACTTCCCGGTCTTGGCCCCGATCGAACTCTGGTGGAAACGGTGCACCAACGGACCGGCGGGAATCCTCTTTTCGTGCTGGCACTAATCGACCATTGGAAGACAACCCGCTTGGTCCTGCTGCAGCCCGAAGGCTGGCGGGCCGCTGCCGATTTTGCCGAACTGGGCAAGGGCGTCCCCGAAAGCCTGACCGCCATGATCCATCAGAACCTGGAGACGCTCAGCCCCGAGGAACAAGCGCTTCTGGAGGCCGCCAGTATTGCCGGGCGTGAGTTCGTCGCCACTGTTCTCGCTTCCGGTCTTAGCTGGACAGAAGAGTATTCGGAGCGGCACTGCGCGGCTCTCGCCCGCCAGGGAACCTTTATTCGTGACGCCGGTGTGCTTGAGTGGCCCGACGGACGCCTCTCGTCGCGTTTTGGTTTCATCCACCCGCTGTATCGAGAGGTGGTGTATCGGCGCGTGCCCGCCGCCCGCCGGTCGCGCCTCCATCTGGTCATTGGCGTGGAACTCGAGAAAGCATACGGCGCCCAGGCAGAGGCCAACGCCAATCAACTCGCCCGGCATTTCCGCTATGGGGGCGATCATCCTCGCGCGATTCGCTACTTCCGGCTCGCCGCCGAACAGGCCTTGCGCCGCAGCGTCCATCGGGAAGCGTTAAGCCTTCTGCAGACGGGTCTTCATCTCGTGGAACAACAGCCCGAAACACCGGAACGCCACTCCGAAGAATTTGCATTTCGTTCCATGATCGCGCCCACAATTCTGGCGGTAGATGGGTTCGCCGCGCCCGAAGCGGTCTTCAATTTTGAGCGTGCCCGCGATCTCGGAATTCGGCTGGTGCGGGTGGAACAGATGTATCCACTCCTCCTTCATCTCGCCTCGATGCACGAACTTCGTGGCGAATTCCGACTGGCGGAACAGGTCCTCAATCAAAGGCTCTCCCTGCCCCGAGCAAGAGACGGTGCAGTCGTACAGATCGATTCCGACATGCTCATGGCATGCTCTTTATTCCATCAGGGTGAGTTCTCTCGCTCGATTGAACGCGCAAAACACGGAGTAGATCTGTACGAACCGCAGCAACATGCGAACCTGGTTGCGCATTACGGCGAGAATCCCGCAGTTGGGTGTCATGGATGGGCCTCGCTCTCCCTGTGGTGCATGGGATACGTCGATCAGGCCCTCAAACACGTACAGCAATCCCTTGAACTCGCCGAGCATCCTGACCTTCTGTTCAGCCTGGCAGGCGCGAAGGTCCGCGCGGCCCATGTTTACCAGCTACGCCGGGATGTTCCTAATACCCTGCGCTGGGCAAACGAGGCTGGGGCTCTTGCCGAGGAGCACGGATATAAATACAAGCATTATTTTGCGCTAGCCCTCAAAGGCTGGGCGCTTGCAATGGCCGGGCAGTTGTCCGACGGGCTAACCCAGATGCAACGGGGAATGGCACTCTTGGATGAGATCGGCGCGCAAATCGACCATCCGTATCTGCTCGCACTTCTATCGGAGATCACTGCCGCGAATGGCCAGTCTTCACAGGCGCTGACCCACGTCGCCCAGGCGCTCGGTATTGTACGTGAAACTCGCACGTACTTTTATGAAGCCGAACTTTACCGTCTGCGCGGCGTCCTGGTTCTTCAGACTGGCGGCCGCGCGGCAGAGAATGAAGCTGAAGCGAATTTCCGCCAGGCCCTCGAAATCGCGTCCCGGCAGAAAGCGAAGGCCCTTGAACTGCGCGCCGCGATAAGCCTCTGCCGCCTCTTGCACATGCGCGGAATGCCCGGTGAAGGGCTCCGGATTCTCGCCGCGGCTTACGAGTGGTTCACGGAGGGCGCGGTCACCGCCGACCTGACCGAAGCAAGAGAACTGATCTCAAGTTCCTTGCATTCATCCCAATCTGTCAACTGAGCGGAACGTCGCGCGTTCCCTGATTCCTGTTCCCTGCTCCCAGTTCCCTGTCTTTATCAATCCAGGTGCAGCTTCCAGAGCGTGTACGTCAGGATTTCGTGCCAGATAGCGTCGCTGTCCTGGGCGGCCGATTCCAGGCCCATCCGCGGGCGCGGCGACGTCAGCACATTCAATCCGTTGGCCGCGCAGATGGCGCGAATGCGAAACATGTGCGTGCCGTCGCTCACGATCACCAGGCGGCGCAGGTTATTGGCTTCGGCGATGACAGCGATCCGCCGCGCTGATTCCGACGTGCTGCGGCTGTGGGTTTCGGCGATGATTGCGGAATCGGGTACACCCCCGCCCATCAGGTATTCGCGGCCCACGCCGCCCTCCGAATGCTCGTCCGCGCCTTCACTGCCTCCCAGCGTCACAATCAGCGGCGCAATGCCGCGCTCGTAGAGGATGCGCGCATGGTCCAGACGCGCCCGGAACACCGGCGAGGGCCGCCCGTCGTACTCGGCCGCGCCAAATACCACGATCGCATCTCCGGGTGCGGCCTCGTCCAAAAGCGCGTAACGTTCCACCTGGGCGTATACCCACCAGCACCAGGCCAGGCTGGCCACCGTCATCGCCGCAAGCACCCCCACCGCCGTCTTCAGCCACCACCGCCGACGTTTGGGCGCGCGGACCTGGGGCTGAGACGAACTGTACGACGTGCTGTTCATGCTGAACCGGTTATCGTTGCAGGACCATCACGATTTCATGGGTGGGAATGGCGCCCTCGCGCAAGACCTCCCAGCGCCCCTGCCCCAGCGACAGATCGACGATGGTCGTCGGCAGGCTCCGTCCTGTGGGTCCGCCGTCGATGATCAGTGGAATCCGTTCGCCAATCTGGTCGCGCACCGCCGCCGCGTGGGTGCATTCCGAATGGCCCTGCAGGTTCGCCGAAGTGGCGGTGATCGGCAGCCCGAACTTCTCCACTACCGCACGTGGAATTGCCGCGTCAGGCACGCGGATGGCCACGTTCCCGGTGT
>Ga0070717_10002206_pt1 | contig 13696 bp, 4 predicted proteins | sample LARL113metaG_FD_71366 | JGI IMG/M metagenome (GOLD analysis project Ga0070717, IMG submission 71366) | Corn, switchgrass and miscanthus rhizosphere microbial communities from Kellogg Biological Station, Michigan, USA - LAR L11-3 metaG | ecosystem: Host-associated > Plants > Roots > Rhizosphere ... | reverse complement strand
CGATGATCAGGCCGCGTGCGAGGAAACTGGTCGGTTGAGTGGATGTGGTGCCGCGGCCTTCCTTCAGTGATGGAATGAGGTTCACGCGAATGGCATAGAATGCCGGAGCCGCGCCAAACAGCAGTACCGTCAGCATGGCAATCAGAGTGGTGAAGGCAAGTACCTGAGCATCGAGTGATACGCGAAGTTGAACTGTTTCCTGTCCTGCGGAAACCATGCGGAGGAGAAGATGCATGGCCCACCACGCGATCCATGCGCCGAGCGCGGCCCCCGCTGTGGCAAGCAACGCGCTCTCGACCAGCAGCTGGCGGAACAACCTCCAGCGCGCGGCGCCCATCGACATGCGGACGGCGATCTCGCGTTGCCTGGCTGTGGCGCGAGCCAGCAACAGATTGGCCACATTGGCGCATGCGACCAGAAGCACAAGGCCGACGACGGCCATCAAAATCTTCAGAGGAGAGGAGAATTCGTGACGAAGCTGCGACAGTCCTGTAGCGGCTGGAGTCAGAGCGATCTGCGCGTGAGCGATGTCATCCAGTTGTTTCTGGCTGGGTTGCGGCCCGATGTAGGTGTGGAGAATCTGCTTGAAGAGAAGGTTCGTATTCGCGCTTGCCTGATCGACGCCGACCCCAGGCCGCTGTCGCGCCACGATGTATAGCGACTGAAACATCTTGTCTTCGAGACCGTTCCAGCCGGGGGAGATTTCCTTTTGCATTGCGAGCGGGATCCAGAGATCGGGGGCTTGGCCGACAATCACGCCGAAGAATTCCGGTGGCGCCACGCCAATTACGGTATACACCGTGGGGCCGAATGTAACGGTCCGACCTACAATGCCGGGGGTTTTTCCGAAGCGACGTTGCCACCAGGAATAGCTTGCGACGGCAACCGGGTGTTTGCCAGGGGTTAGGTCGTCAGCGTCGTTCAGCGTTCGCCCGAGAATCGGATTTACGCCAAGAGTGTTGAAATAGCTGCCTGACACTAACTCGACATTGATCTTTTCGAGGTTCGTGCCATCTGCAACACGGCCATGCGTGCCAAACAGGATGCTGCTAATCGCGGCTACATCGGAAAAGACCTGGTTCTTCTGACGAAATTCGCGAAAGAACGGATACGAGAAAAGCTGCCAGCTCCGGTTGGGCAACTCATCCATGCTCCCTCGCCAAGTTCCTTTGCCGAAGAGTAGCAACTGTCGTGGTTCCTGCACGGGAAGGTTTCGGAGAAGTACCGCATCAAGCAAACTAAAAATGGCCGTGTTTGCGCCGATCCCCAGCGCGAGTGTGATCACCGCTACTGTGGTGAACCCCAAGCCCTTGCGCAACTGCCGCAGGCCAAAGTGAAGGTCTTGAAGTAGTCCTGTCATTGGTTCACCTCGCTACTCACAGCGCAGAGCCTCCATGGGATCGACTCGTGCGGCGCGGCGCGCGGGAATATAGCTGGCCAGTAACGCGAACACCGCAAGTACACACGCCACGGCAGCTAACGTAGCCGCATCCCAGGACCGCACACCGAAGAGCAATCCGCGAATCAACATGGCTGTCCCAACGGAGCAAAGCAATCCTGCAACGATGCCAATCCCGGTCAGCCAGGCTGCCTCTCGCAGGATGAGTTGGTAGACGGACTTGCGTTGAGCGCCTAGCGCCATACGCACCCCGATCTCCCGGGTTCTGCGTCCCACCGAGTAGGCGATTACTCCGTAGAGGCCTACTACTCCCAGCAACAACGAGACGGCGGCGAAGCCTCCGACCAACCAAGCCGACGAGCGGTGCAGATACGCGCTCGGGGACTGATTGATCTTGCTAGCGAAGGTCATCTCGTTCATGGTTCCGATGCCGGGATCGACTTCTCGTATTGCGGCCACCAGCGCCGGCAAAAGCGAAGCCTCAGATCGTGATGTTCGGGCAACAATATTGAAGGCAGTGTCAGGACTTTGATTGACTGGATAGTAGACTGCCGGCCAGATGCTATTTTCGAGAGAACCGTCGCGGATGTCTTCCACAACTCCGACTACTTCGCGAAGTGACTCTGGCGAGAGTTTTATGTCGCCAAATTTTCTTCCGATCGGATCTTCGCCAGGGAAGTATCTTCGCGCCAGAGTTTGATTGATGATCGCCACGCGAGGCTTCGATGGGTCATCGAATTCGGTAAAGAATCGTCCCTCGGCCAGCCTGGCTCGAATCGTACTGAAAAATGCTGAGCTGACATCCCGCTGATTGACCTCATTGTGTTCGCCGTTGTAGGGATGTCCGACGATCCTGATCCAACTGGTATTGCCGTTGAAACTGACGGGCAATACAGAGGTGGTACCCACCGACTGAACGCCTGGCAAACCTGAGACTCGATCCAGAATCTTTCGGGTAACGTCAGCTTGTTGCGCATCCTTGGGATATGCAGCCGGAGAAAGCTCAACTTGAACCGTCGCCAGATGGTCCGGCTGAAATCCGACTTCGACGTGCAACAGGCGATACAGGCTCTTGCCCAGCAATCCGGCGCTTACGAGAAGGACGACCGCGACGGATAGTTCAACGATCACCAAGTTGGCACCGAACCGCCGCCACAACGTGCCGGCATAGCCTCGTGCACCTTCGGCGAGGCCATCGCGAATCTCCGCGATCGAGAGTCGGAAAGTGGGTGTGAGAGAAAACAGAATTGTGGCAGCTAGTGAGATGGCTAGACCGAACGCGAAGACGTGAGAATTCAGCCCAAGTCCCAGCAGGTACGGAACACGCGCCGCGATATCCTTCGAAATAAAACTTGTGAGAATTTGCATCGCCAGCTGGGCCACTATCAAACCAAGAGTGCCGCCCACGAAAGCAAGTGCCAGCCCTTCGGTTGTGAATTGGCGCAGGAGGCGAAGGCGTGAAGCCCCTAGCGCGCCGCGAACGGCGATCTCGCGCTTGCGACTTTCCGATCGGACCAGCAACAGGCTCGAGACATTGACGCACGCGATCAACAGCAGAAGACCTGCTCCACCTAGCAGGGCGAGCAGGATCGGCTTAACATCCTTGACAAAGGTCTCGGAGAGCGGCTTCACCCATGCGCCCTGGCCCTTGTTATCAAGCGGGTACTGAATCTCCAGCTGAGCGGCAATCGATTTCAGGTTTGCCAGCGCCATTTCTTGAGTCACGCCATCTTTCAATCGACCGATTGCGTACAAATTGTGGCAGCTGCGAGATGTGTTGCAGTAGCCCTCCGCGCGGAGCGTGGTCCAGAATTCGCTATCACCCTGGGGAGCAAACTGAAAGCTTTGCGGCAATACGCCGATGATACTGTAGGTATTGCCGCTCAGGCTGACGGTCTCGCCGACAACATCTTTTCTTCCGCCAAAACGTTTCTGCCAGGTGGAATAGCTGAGGATTGCGGTCTGAGGCGCTTGTAATTGTTCTTCTCCGTCGTGGAAGTCACGGCCGAGGATCGGAGGCACGCCGAGCGTTCGGAAGAATCCGCTGCTCACCTGCACGGCCGAAACGGGCTCAGTTCCGGATGGCGTGCGGAGCAGATAGCCAAACTGGTTGTAGGCATCGAACGAAGAGAAAATCTCGTTCTGCTTTTTCCAATCAAGAAAGTCATAATAGGAGATGTTGCTGCGGGGAAATACCGCGGCGGTTTCGGCGACATCGACCAGACGGTCAGGATGCGCGTAGGGCAGGGGCCGTATGAGTGCTGCATCGACGAAGCCGAAAATCGCAGCGCTTGCACCAATGCCGATCGTAAGAATTAGTATTGCAGTGACGGCAAAGCCCGGGCTTTTGCGCAACTGCCGCCATGAGTAGCGAATATCCTGAAGCCAGTTCTCCATATCATGTCCTCACTCGTAGCGCAGAGCCGTCATGGGATCGATCTGCGAAGCTCGCCATGCAGGTACCGCGCAGGCGATTGCCGCGACTGCTATAAGCACCGATAGGGTGACGGAATAGGTCGCGACGTCGAAACGAGAAATGTCGAATAGCAAGGCTGCGATTGCCTGGCTGGCGATTAGAGTTCCTACGAGACCAAGAATCGTACCGATGGCGGTGAGGGTCATGCCCTGGCGAACAATCAATGCGACGATGCCGCCGCGTGAGGCTCCCAGAGCCGCTCGCACGCCGATTTCTCGTGTTCGCTCGGCTACACTACCGGCAAGGACTCCATAGATCCCGCTCGCGGCCAGCGCCAGAGCTACTAATCCAAATGCTTCGAACAGAATTAAGACGAAGCGCCTTTCTGCAGCGGATTCGGCCAACAAAGTCTCCATGGTCACAATCCGGACGATCGGTTGGTCGTTATTAATGGACCAGATGGCGTTCTTAATTGCAGGAACGAGTGCGGAAACGTCGCCGCGCGCGCGAACGACAAGGGACAAAGTTCGCTCCGGGTAGGTCCACTGAGTCGTGGTGGTGTAGACAGCGTCAGAGTCGGTCAGTCCCAGTGACTGCTGCTTTACGTCGCCAACGACACCGACAATCCTGTACTCCGGTGTGCCATTTCGCCCGCCTATGTGAAGGCGTTTTCCGAGCGGATCTTGATTGGGGAAGCGCCGCTTCGCCAGTGACTCGCTGATGACAACTACGGGCGGTGTCTTCTCAGCGTCGCGTACGTCTAGAAAACGCCCGCGGCGCAACGGAATTTGCAGCGTATCGAAGTAGTCGGCGGTTACTGCGTAACGATATGCGGGATAGGCGATTTCGGGATCATCCTCCTCAAATTGAGCGCCATAAACATCCAAATCTCCACTCAACGGCAGTTGGCTCGTCCCGGCCGCCGCTGTGACGCCAGGCAACAAGCGCACTGCGTCCAGCGCTTGCGCAAAAAACTGATTGGATACACGCTCGTCGTCGTATTTTTGACCGTTTGTCTGCACTTGAAGACTGATCACGTTCGAGGCGTTGAAGCCAGGAGGCACCGCTAACAACCGGCGGATGCTATGAAACAACAGACCGGTACTCACCAAAAGCAATAGCGCGAGTGCGACTTCAACCACCACAAAAGATTGCCGAATCCGCCGGTGGCTCCCGGCGACGCGCTGCGAGCCTTCCTGTAGAGAGCTCTGGAGATCTCTACGTGAGACCTGCCACGATGGAATAAGCCCGACCTCAAAGCCCACGAAAAGCGTCACGGCGAACGCGAAAAGGAATACGGCGGCGTTGAGCCGAATTTCATGCATTCGCGGCAGACCGCTGGGACTCAGAGCCAATAGCGTGCGAATGCCGAACTCCGTTATGAACATCGCGACGATACCGCCGAGAATTGCCAGCAGCAGGCTCTCGGTCACAAGCTGCCTTCGGACTCGTTCCGCAGGGGCGCCGAGCGCGACCCGCAAGGCGATTTCACCCTGCCGCTGTGCCGCTCGGGCCAGCACGAGGTTTGTAACGTTGACACACGCGATTAATAAGACCAGGATAACCGCACCAAATATCGCTACCAGTGCTGGTTTTACGCCACGTGTCACGTCGTCCTGCAGCGAGTCAATCACAAATCCTTGCGACAATAACGCATGGCTCGCGCGCGGAAACTCAGCTACCGGAGCACTCGCGATCCAATTGAGGTCACTTTTCGCCCGGTCCTGCCTTACACTGGCGTTCAGTCTGCCGATCATGCGCAAGTGGTGTCCCCACTCGCGGGATTCCTGCGACGAAATGTTTTCGGAGTCGTACTGCATGGGGGCCCAGGCCTCTGCTGCGGGAGACAGGACATTTTCGAATGTGTTCGGCATTACTCCGATGACCGTGTAAGGTTGATCGTCGAGCCGGATTTGCTGCCCGATGATGGCTGAGTCACCGCCAAAGCGGCGGTGCCATAGACCGTCGCTTAAGATGACGACCTTTGGTCCGTTCAGCACATCGTCTGCAGGCTGGAAATCCCGGCCCAACGCGACCGGTACACTTAGCACGCGGAAATAGGCGGCGCTCACGCGTTGTGCTTCGAGACGCTCAGGTTGATTTCCGCCACTGATCGCGGGCTCCCACGACTTCGTCACGGCCAGCGCTTCGAAGGAATGATTGCGGGCCGCTACCTCGCGATAGGTGTGAAACGCCTGTCCAATACGTGCGCCATTGCTGCCCGAGTACCAGATCGTCATGATGCGGCTGGCGTGCGGGTAGGGAAGAGGCTCGAAGAGAATTGGATTGAGAACACTGAAGATCGCGGACGTGCCGCCAATTCCCAACGCTAAAATGAGGATCGCCGCAGAGCCGAAGCCGGGGTTCTTCCGCAACTGCCGCAATGCATAACGAAGATCTTGAAGCAGATTCTGCATAGAGACCATTTCACTCAATCTCGCAATACCAGGATGGACTCGGGCAGTACGCAAGTCTGGTACGAAGCAAGCCAGTTCGCCAGATTCTGTCCGCTCACTCGTTACGCAACGCAGTCACCGGATCGACCTTGCTCGCCCGATATGCCGGAACGATGCATGCGACGAGAGCAATCAGGGCCAGGACGGCAGCAACGGCGATGAATGTCGTTGGGTCCGCCGGTTTCACCTGAAAAGTCAGGTTTGCAACAACCCGTCCCAACCCGAGGGCCGCAGCAATTCCGATCGCAACGCCGAGCAATGTGGGTCTCATGCCTTCTATTACGACCATGCGAAGCACATCGGTTACTCGCGCACCAAGAGCCAGGCGGATTCCAATCTCCGGTACGCGCTGGCGAACGCTGTACGAGAGCACGCTGTAAATGCCGATGGCGGCGAGCAGGAGCGCCAGTCCTGCAAAGGCACCGAGCAGGAGCATGTTGAATCGCGATTGCGATAAGGAATTTGCGACCAAGTCATCCATGGTGAAAATGTCCCGAATGGGCATTGAACCATCGACCTGGTGGATCGCATTCGTGACCGCGGAAACCATGCTCCCCGGAGACGTTGCTGTACGCACTACCAGCGTCATCGGGAATGACCTAAACGCGAGGTCCTGAGGGTCGGTGAGTTGGCCCAGCGGAACGTAAAGCGCCGTGGAAGGCCGCGTCTGGTCCAGGCCGTCGAGCTTTACATCGCCAACCACTCCCACGACTTCACGAATTTCACGTGGAGAAAACGTCAACGTAAGCCGTTTCCCAATCGGATCTTCGCCGGGCCAGAAGCGTCTTGCCATTGATTCGCTGATCAGAATCGACGCCGGCCTGCCATTGACATCCTCGTCGCCAAAATCACGGCCTCGCAAAAGCGGGATGTGCATAGCTTTGAGATACCCAGCGCTAATCAGTCGAACATCGACTTCGGGCTGATCCGCCATTGCGGCTTCCGGCTGGCCTTCTATCTGAATCGGCTGATGGGATCCTCCGTTGTCCAGAGGAATGTCGTCGACGACGCCCGCGGATTCCACCCCGGGTAGCGCACGCACACGCTGCAGCATCTGGTCAAAGAAGTTGATTTGTTGAGCAGGTTGAGAAAATTTTGCGCGGGCGATGGCCGGAGTCATGGTGAGGACGCCGTGAGAGTCAAATCCGGGAGCTACATTCTGAAGCTGCTGAAAGCTGCGAATCATCAATCCGGCACCAACCAGCAGGATCAGTGACAGAGCAACTTCAGCAACCACCAGAATTCTGCGGGTGCTGTGCCTGCCGGAACTCATGTCGGTCCGACCCAGTCCTTGTTTTAGAGCCTGGTTGACGTCGGATTTAGCCAACCGCGTCGCGGGAAGTACTCCAGCAAAGATGCCCGTGAGCACTGAAATGCAAACGGTGAATGCGAGGACTTTCAAATCCAAGTGGACCGTCAAGGCACCGGGGGTTTGATTTCCCAGAAACGACAGGATCAACTTTTGGCCAAAGGGCGCGAGAATCAATCCGAGCGCGCCGCCGATGACGGCCAACATTACGGACTCTGTCAGTACCTGGCGGAGTACGCGCCAAGCACTCGCGCCCAGTGCAGCACGAATCGCAATTTCTTTCTGGCGGCTGAAGGTCCTGGCCAGGGCAAGGTTTGCGACGTTCGCGCAGGCGATCAGCAGGACAAATGCGACCGCGCCCAGCAGGACGAGCAGTGCGGGGCGAATGTCCTGGACCAAGTCTTGATGCAACGGTACAACCCGCGCGCCCCATCCCTTATCGTCAGCCGGGTAGAGTTGCTCGAGGCGTTGTGAAATCGTGTCCATTTCAGCTTGGGCTTGCTTGACGTCCACGCCTGGTTTAAGCCGCGCGATTACGACGGAGTGATGCTCACCGCGCACCGCCCGCTCCTTGTCGGTCCAGCCCATCGGCGTCCACATCTGTGCGAATTCTGGGAAGCGGAATGACTCTGGCATCACACCGACTATGAGATAGTTCTGGCCGTCCATGGTGACGTTGTGGCCGACGACGTCGGCGTTCGCGCCGAAGTGCTCTTGCCAAAAGCGATAACTCAGCAAGACCACATTCGTATGGCCTGGCTGATCTTCTTCCGGCGAGAAAACACGCCCATGCAGAGGCTGGATTCCAAGCACTTCGAAGAAGCCGGAACTGACTGCGCTCGCATCTACTTGCAGGGGCTGTGCAACCCCGGTCAGGGTCAGGCCGCGATAGTTGTAGATCGCCATGCGGTCAAACACGTGGTTATCACGTTGCCAGTCGAAGTAATTCGCCGCGGATACCGAGAACGTAGGCATTCCCGGAAAGCTCTTCGCCGGCGGAGTGTGCCATACACGAACGATGCGTTCGGGATCTTTGAAAGGAAGAGGACGCAGCAAGAATCCATTCACAACGCTGAAGATCGCAGTGTTGGCTCCAATCCCCAGAGCCAGGGTTAAGACGGCAATTGCGCTGAACCCCGGACTCTTCACCAATTGTCGCAGTGCAAAGCGGCTATCTTGAACCAGGTTTTCCATATCAACTCTTAATCCTCTTCATTCATAACGCAGCGCAACAATGGGATCGACATCCGTCGCCCGTCGCGCAGGGAGATAACATGCGATCAGCGCCGCCGCGAATAACACCAGTGCCACGCCGCCAAAGGCAAGGAAATCAAAGCTACCGACGCCGTACAACATGCCGCGCATGGCACGGCCGACCAAGGCTGCGCCACCCAGTCCTATAGCCAACCCGACCAGGGCGAGCGCAAGACCTTCTTTGAAAATGACTGCAAGCACTTGCTCGCGTGCTGCGCCCAACGCCATGCGTAAGCCGATTTCGTGCGTACGCTGGGCAACCGAGAAAGTCATGACGCCGTAAATTCCGACTGTCGCCAGGAGCAAAGCGACACAGGCAAACGTTGCGTACAGCGTGGTCAGAAACCGGTCTGAGACCAGCCCCTCGTCCAGTATCTGGTCCATAGTCTTTACATCTGCGAGCGCCACCTCAGGTTCCATTGAGTTCATTGCAGACGCGATACTCTTACTTATGCTCAACGGGTCACCCTCGGTGCGCACGGCAAAATTGACCCAAGGCCACGGACTCTGTTCAAAGGGGACGTAAATGTCAGAGCGGTCGTCATTGCGCAGACTTCCGCCGCGCACATTGTGGAAGACACCAACGATTTCCCACTCCAAGGGCGGACCCAGCTTCGCGACTCCAGGAATCAGTTGCTCGATGATGAGGCGTTTCCCCAAGGGTTCGGTGCCAGGAAGGAATCGGCGTACGAAGTTCTCGTTGACTAGTGCGACTCGTGGGCTGATGGCTGTGTCTTGCTCACTGAACGCGCGACCGCGCACCACTTGAATGCCGAAAGTCTGGAAATAGTCAGGAGTAACCATTCCAAACCCCGATGTTTTCCTGGCGGCCGCGGCTGCTTGAGGCTGGCCCGCGATGTTGAATGGCATTCCGAATCCAGAGCCTTCAATCGGCATTCCGGTTGAGATCGAAGCGTGCTTGACGCCCGGCATCGATTGCAACTTCCCGAGCGCCTGGCGATAAAACGTGATGATCTGATCAGGCTCTGTCAGGCGTTTCTCGGGCACGGGAAAACCAAACGTGAGGATATTGTCGGTGCGAACACCCAAATCAACGCGCGTGAGATTGAAAAAACTGTGCAGCGCCAGGCCAGCGCCCGCTAGCAGTGTCAGCGCGAGGCCAAACTCGGTAACGACTAACAAGCGCCGAACATAGTGACGCCCTGCTGCTGTTCCGCTGCGACCACCTTCTTTTAAGGTTTCATTAAGATTCACCCCGGCCGCATGCGAGGCAGGAACAGAACCGAAGAGAACTCCGGCAACAACGGTGGCGGCAAAAGTGAACAGCAACACTGGAAGGTTAATGCGGACATCTGCCTCTGAAGGCAGCGTATATCGCGGCATCAGTAGAACAAAGGCTTTGATCATCCCCAGTGCCAGCAAAAGTCCGATGGCCCCGCCTAGAACTGATAACGTCAGACTCTCAGTCAGAAACTGCGAGAAAATTCGTCTACGGGTCGCTCCAAGCGAAGCCCGTACAGCGACTTCGGTTCGCCGAGTTACTCCTTTCGCGAGAAGCAGGTTGGCCACATTGGCGCAGGCGATAAGAAGCACAAATGCAACCGCACCCAACAATAGCCAAAGGTTACGAATCTCGTCCGGCGGAAGAAAGTCGTCTTTCAATGGTTCGACGCTTGCTCCCCATCCGCCGTTGGATTCAGGATGGTCCTTTGCGATGCGGGTAGTAACAAGGTCCATATCCGCTTGGGCTTGCTTCATTGTGACGCCCGGCTTCAGGCGTCCCATCGCCAGCAACCAGTGATAATCGTGATTGATTTGTTCCGGCTTGAATGCGAGTGGCACAACTAATTCTGTCGAGAGCCGGTCGGTCGGCCCGGGCGCCATTACGCCGATTACGGTGTAGGACTCGCCATTGAGCCGGAGTTGCTGGCCGACCATGTCGGTTCGTGCTCCCAAGCGTTTCCATAGCCGATTGAAGAGAATAACTTCATGATCTTTTCCGGGCTGTCCTTCTTCGGAAGAAAAATCGCGCCCCATGGCGAACTTCACCCCCATCATCGTGTAAAACCCGGGCGTGGTCCGCTGTACCTCCACTTGCTCTGGCCGCTCTGACGTGGCCAAATTGATTGTGCCGCCAGTCCAGGCATTTAAGTCCTGAAATACGCTGTTCTGACGTTTCCAGTCGAGAAAGTCACCGGCCGAAATGACGTTTCGGCCATCCTGAACCTTAGACCAAATCATCACCAACTGGTCTGGGTTAGGGTAGGGCATCGGAGCAAGCAGAGTGGTATAGACGACGCTGAAGATTGCCGTATTTGCGCCGATGCCGAGAGCCAAGGTGATGACCGCAACCGCAGTGAAACCCGGCGTCTTGAGCAGGATGCGCAAGCCGTAGCGAAGGTTGTGGAATAGTCCCGTCACGCTCTCCCCCGTTATTCGTACCGCAGCGCTACCATCGGATCGACCCTTGCGGCTCGCCGCGCTGGAATGTAACTTGCGGCAAGGCCCACCGTCGCGAGAACAATACCGACAGCTCCATAGGTCAGAGGATCCAGTGGGCTGATGCCGTACATTGCGTTGGCCACAACCCGCGCTGCCAAGGCAGCCAGAATCAGCCCGGCTACCATGCCGGAGATCGTCAGCGTTCCACTCTCGCGAAGAATCAAACCAAGAATGTCGCGCGGCTTAGCGCCCATCGCGATGCGCACGCCGAATTCGCGCGTGCGCTGTGCTACCGAATAAGCCATGACGCCGTACAGTCCCATGACCGCCAGAAGCAAACCGATCGCGCTCAGCAGCGTGAGCAGACTCGCGCTGATTTTCGCGCCGTAAAGCGATCCGGAAATGTACTCGGTCATGGACTGAGAATCGAAAATCGTGACTGCCGGATCAATGGCGGCGGCCTCACGACCAATCGCCGCAATAGCTTCGTTCACCGAACCGGAAGTGCGCACGTGAAAGGTGAGGCCATATTCCGGGCGGAAGATTTGCCGGACCGGAATGTAAAAATATGGCTGCGGATTCTCAGTGACGCGATGGTACTTGCTGTCCTTCGCAACGCCGATGATCGTGAACCATTCACCCCACCCATGCACCTTATGGCCAATTACGTTCCGGTTTGGCAGAAAGCGGCGCACGAATTCCTGGTTGACAATCATGACTTTCGGGGCAGTTGAGTCGTCATGCCAATCGAAATCGCGGCCTTCGACCAGGCGAATCTTCATGGAATCGAAAAAACCCGGGGATATGAGATCGCGATAGATCTTCATGTTTTCATTCCGCCCGGGAACATATCCTTCTATTACGAGGGTCTCCCAGTTGCCGCCAAAAAAACCCAGAGGCACGGAATCGTCGTAACTGACGGCAGTGACTGCGGGCTGCTGTTCCAGCCGTTCGCGCAAACGCCGACAGAAGTTATCGGTCTGTTGCGAGTTGTAACCTGTAGTGGAGAAATCGAATCGCGCGAGTGCAACGCCCTGAGGGGAGAATCCCGGATCGATGATCCGGGAGCGCTCGAAACTTCTGAGAAATAGTGCCGCTCCGACCATGGCCACGACGGCCAGGGCAACCTCGGAGATGACCATTAGTCCGCGCCAGCGCAGCGCATTAACACTCGACATTCCGCTACGTCCGCCCTGTTTGAGAGCGTCACTGAGATTAGCGCGGGATGACTGCAGGGCGGGTACGAAACCGGCAAGGAGCGTGACCATCAACGCGAGAGCAGCTGTAAAAGAGAACACACGCTGATCCATCGGGGGCGCGACCATGACCGGAAAAGCAACCGCGGGAAGAAGCCATCGGAGAGCCGCTCCCAGCCATTTCGCGAGGGCTAGACCGAAGGTTGACGCGATCAGCGCCATCAAAAATGTTTCGGTGAGGAGTTGAATCATCAGGCGACCGGGCCTGGCTCCGAGCGCCAAACGGATGCTAAATTCCTGCTGACGGCCTGTCGCGCGAGCCAAAAGCAGATTGGCTAAATTCGCGCATACGATTAACAGCACGACGCCTCCGCTGCCCATGAGGATGGTTATCGGTGTCAGCAGCATCGTCTGTGTCCCGAAGTGCGATTCCGAAACAGGAAGTACCGTGGCGCCGATACCTAGATTCGAGTCCGCGTCTTGCTCCGCGAGTCGTCTTGCGAACGCTTGCACCTCGGATCGCGCCTGGCCGATGTTGGCGCCCGGTGCCAGCCTGGCCAGTAACGAGAAATTTCGCGTGTTGCGATCGTTGAGCATCCATGTGCCGGTGTGGGTCATCTGCCCGTACATCGTGATGGGCACCCAGAAATCAAAGTCGAGGCCTGCATAACTACCGTGAAAGCCTTCGGGAGCCACGCCGACAATCGTTAGCGGCGTTTGATTCACTCGCAGCGTCCTTCCGACAACCGAAGGATCCAGGGAATAGTGCGACTGCCAATATCCGTAGCTGATCACGACCACTGCATGCGAGTTCTGTGCGTCATTGCGTTCGTCGAGGGAGAAAAAACGTCCGGCGGACGGTTTGAGACCGAACATGTCGAATATGCCAGCTGAGGCTATCTCTCCCCAGGATCGTTCCACATTTGGCGATTCACCGACAGAGAACAAATATCCGCGATACGCGGTGACCGAACTGACCAGGCGGAGGTTGTCACGGAAATCGCGGAAGTCGAGATAAGACGTCGTGATCGGCTCTCCGTCGGGAGCGGTGTTCTCTATCGCCACGATTCGCTCCGGTTCGGTGGCGCCAGGGAACGGATTCAGCACCAGCGAGCGCAACCAACTAAAGATCGTCGTATTGGCACCGATTCCGACGGTCATGGTCAGAATCGCGACCGCCGCGAAGGTAGGGCGAGTTCGGAAGCTTCGCAATGCGTAGCGCAGATCCTGGAGGAAATTAGTCATTGGAACCGTCCCCGCGCG
>Ga0070717_10002205_pt1 | contig 13697 bp, 10 predicted proteins | sample LARL113metaG_FD_71366 | JGI IMG/M metagenome (GOLD analysis project Ga0070717, IMG submission 71366) | Corn, switchgrass and miscanthus rhizosphere microbial communities from Kellogg Biological Station, Michigan, USA - LAR L11-3 metaG | ecosystem: Host-associated > Plants > Roots > Rhizosphere ... | reverse complement strand
CTCGACGAGGAGCTCGGGCTCGGCTCGCTGCCGACCGACGAGGCCGAGATCGCGACCACCGAGCTCGACAAGTACGAGACCCTGAAGCGCCTGTCCTGGGAGTCCGGCCAGCGCGTCGTGTGGGAGTACTGGGACGGCCGCGAGTGGCAGCCGCTCTCGATCGACGACGAGACCCAGGGCTTCACCAGCAGCGGCTTCGCATTCTTCATCGCGCCCGATGACTGGGCGCAGTCGAGCAAGTTCACCGAGGAGCGGTTCTGGCTGCGCGCGCGGCTCGAGCAGGGCGGCTACGTCAAGCCGCCGCGCATCCGCATGATCGTCTCGAACGCGATCGACGCGTACAACCAGGAGACCGTCCGCGACGAGATCCTCGGCAGCTCGGACGCCTCGCCGCTCCAGCAGTACAAGTTCCTCAAGGGCCCGCTGCTCGAGGACGAGGTCGTCGAGATCCGCGAGCGCCAGAAGCCGGCGCCCGAGGACGTCGCCGACCTCGGCGCGGACGCCGTGCGCCCCGACGACCCGGAGAACCCGCAGAACAACGAGGTCTGGATCCGCTACAAGCGGGTCGACAGCTTCTTCGCCTCGGGGCCACGCAGCCGGCACTACACGCTCGACTACGTCACCGGGATCATGACGCTCGGCGATGGCCGGCGCGGCATGGTGCCCAACGAGGGCAAGAACAACATCGTCGCCCGGTCGTACCGCATCGGCGGTGGCTCGCTCGGCAACGTCAACTCGAACACGCTGACCTCGCTCGGCCGCGCCCTGGCGTACATCGACGGCGTGACCAACCCGCTGCCGGCCACCGGCGGCGCGGATCGCGAGACCATCGACGAGGCCAAGAACCGCGCGCCGTACACGATCAAGAGCCGCGACCGCGCGGTGACCTCGGAGGACTACGAGATGCTGGCGCTGCGCGCGTCGACCACGCTGGCGCGCGCGCGCTGCGTCCCGGACCGCTCGAACCGCGGCCACGTGACCCTCGCGCTCGTGCCCAAGGGCGAGCTACGCGGCGACGAGTTCGGCCGCCGGCTGGTGCCGTCGAACGAGGTCCTGCGCTACGTCAAGCGCTACCTCGACGAGCGCAAGCTGGTCGGCACCGTGCTCAACGTGGTGCGGCCGCGCTACAAGGACCTGTCGCTGCGCGTCGTGCTGATCCGCCGCACGGTCGGGACGTCCGATCGGCTGCGCAAGGACATCGAGGTCAAGCTGCGCCGGTTCCTGCACTCGCTGGCGGGCGGGCGCGACGGCAAGGGCTGGGAGTTCGGCCGGCCGGTGCTCAAGGCCGAGCTGATCCACCTGGTCGAGGAGGTCCCGGGGGTCGAGGGCGTCGACGCGCTCGAGATCCGCGACGAGCTGCGCAACGTGGGGGTCGAGCACCTCCGGCTCGACGACGACGAGCTGCCGTTCCTGGTTCACGTCCATGTCGCGGAAAAGGTCCGCGACGACATCAAGTAGGCCAATGGCAACGGAGCAGCTCATCAATCGCCGCGTGGTCCGCGTCCCCGACGTCCTCGGGCGCACGCTGACCAAGGCCCAGATCCTCCTCGAGGATGCCGGGCTCGCCAAGGTCGTCACCCTGTACCGCGAGAGCTACGAGGATCGCGACACCGTCCTCGAGCAGCGTCCGGCGCGCGGACAGATGATCTACGAGGGCACCGAGGTCACGATCTGGGTCGCCCGGCGCGGCTACCTCGAGAACCTGCCGGCGATCTACCGCCGGAGCGACGGGGTCGGCCGCAACCTCGTGCGCGACGTGTGCTTCCTGTTCGAGCACATGTTCGACTCGGTCGAGGTCAACCTGACCGACGGCTGGCGGTTCTACGACCCGCACACCACGCCGGTCGAGTTCCTCAACTGGCTGTCGGGCTGGACCGCGTTCTCGCTCGATCTCGACTGGCCCGAGCCCCAGAAGCGGGCGCTGATCAAGCGCGCGGTCGACCTCTACCGGATCCGCGGCACCAAGCGCGGGCTGTCGCTGTTCCTGCGGCTGTTCACCGGCCACGAGCCGGACATCGCCGAAAATACGTGGCCGTTCAAGGGCTTTCGCGTCGAGGCCGAGGGCGCCGAGCTCGGCGCGCGGGTCGGGCTCGACTCGGTGATCATGCCGCCGGTCGACCTGGCGCACTGCTTCGTGGTCACGATGCCCATCAAGTTCGAGACCGTCACCTCGGAGATGGTCATCCGCATCCATCACATCATCCAGATGGAGAAGCCGGCCCACACGCACTACTACCTGCGCTTTGCCGAAGAGCAGGGCGATGTCGAGCTTCGCGAGTTCTTCTCGATCGGCCTCCGTTCCGGTATCGGCATCGGCGCGGAAGTCGTCCAGACTACAGAAGACGAGTCCGAAGGAAAGTCATGAGCGAGAACCAGCAGCAAGGCTTCAAGCGCATCAATTTCTTCAAGGGGTTTCTCACCACCGAGAAGGACTGGAACGACGCGGAGCGCTACCACATCGACAAGCGGCGGCTGCACAACCGCATGTTGCACTCGGCCGGCATCGTCAAGGGCTACGCCGGCGACCTCAAGGTCAACGCCCGCGCGCGCGGCGATCTGTCGGTCGAGGTCCAGCCGGGCTACGCGATCGACGGCATGGGCAACGACCTCATGATCTTCGACGCGACGATCCGCAACATCAACCTCGAAGAGTTCCGGCTGCCGCAGACCGTCTACGTCGTGCTGCGCTACTACGAGGAGCTCACCGACTTCATCGCGTACAAGGAGAACCTCGAGTACAAGGGCCACCGCCGCGTGCTCGAGTCGTGCCGGGTCGAGCTGTCGCAGACCGAGCCCGACATCATGCGCGAGGTCGAGCTCGCGCGCGTCTACCTCGAGAAGGGCGTGCAGCGCGTGCGCGACGCCCGCGATCCGGCCGACCCGAAGCCCAACGAGATCGACCTGCGGTTCCAGCCGACCGGCGGTCTGTCGGGCTCGCAGCTACCGCCGCACCTGCGGCTCCGGCTCGAGAATCTGCTGATGCAGGTCCGGCGCGGCGCGCTCGAGTACACCCGGCGCGGCGTGATCTCGGCGCACGACGTGGTGCAAGCGTGCAACACGGCGCTGATGCTGCTCTACGCCAACCTGCTCGACCTGCGGAACATCTTCGACATCTTCAAGCTGATCATCGACACCGAGGGTGAGATGGCGCTCGACGTCGATGTTCACCACCCGAACATCGCGCAGAAGAAGGAGTTCTCCGAGTATCGCCGTCAGGTCGAGGTGCTGCGCGGCCTGCTCGGCGAGAACAAGAACAACATGGACTCGTACATGAACTTGCTCGCCTACCAGAGCAAGTGCGCGGAGATCGCGATGTCCGCGGTCGCCGGCGAGAAGCCGCAGATCGAGGCGCCGGCCGAGAAGAAGGATGCGCCGAAGCTCGCCGACATCAAGGACTGGGAGGGCGTCAAGCAGATGCCGCAGCCCAAGCCTTCGATGGACCTCGAGGGCCTGACCTGGGTGCTGGTCGACGAGATCGAGATTCTCAACAAAGAATCCGAAGACAAGCACATGTTCCAGATCAAGGAGGCCAAGGACAGCTACCGGTCTCGCCAGAAGCTCAAGTACCCCGACGGCACCACGGTCGAGGACACCGGGCGCGCGCACGTCGACGGCTACAGCGAGTTCAAGGTCATGAACATCACGCCGGGCCGCCCGGTCGTCGTGCTCCGCCGGATGGACTACGTGTATGGCGACTACGAGCTCGAGCTCGGCGTCAACGGCAAGAAGGTCGGCATCGTGTCGTGCGTCGGCACCGACCGCGTGCATCGCTGGCGCAACTGGCCGGCGCTGATCGCGGCGGAGAACGTGACGGATCAGAACCTGATCATCCGCCAGCAGTCGGTCACGGCAGGCCGCGACATCAACATGTTCCATATCTGGGTGTATCAGCCCAAATAGAACGAGACTTCCGGACTTCGCCGCCCGCTGGCGCGGGGCAGCTCAGCCGCCGACGATCACGTTGGCGGAGCCTTCGATCATCTGACCCATCCCGCCGCAGTGCTGGTCCTGGTCGCCCATCCGATGGGCGGCCTTGCTGTTGATCATCACCGTGCTGCTGCCCATCTTGGCGGTCCACGTGTTGGGCCCGCAGCACGCCATGTGGATGCCGGTGTCGTCGACCCGGACGGCGGGCAGCTTGTTCACGTTGCAGTCGGGCGAGCCGATGATCGCGGGGCCGACCGCGGGGTGCGGGCACGCGGGGCAGCCGTGGGCATCCACGGGCACGTTGGACTTATCACCGAGTCGACATTGGCCAGGCATGGGTGCTCCTCGCGATCAGGTGAAGCCGCCGGGGGTCATCGTGCCGGTGCCGACCAGCGGCGCGGGCACGATCGGCGTGCCCGGGCCGGCGCCGACGCCGAGCACGTTGTTGACCAGCGTGCTCACCTTCCACAGATTGTAGGTCTTCTCGAACGCGTCGGCGATCGACTCGAACAGCTCGGCGGAGAACGGCGCGTTGGGATCGGCGAGCTGGCCGACCATCTGCATCTTGAGCACGCTGGCCGAGATCGAGACCGGGACCTGGACCAGCGCCGCGAACGGGCAGGGGATGTTCGGCATCGGCGGCAGGCTCGGCGCGGGCACGAGCGCGAAGCCGGGGTACCACGGCATGCCGGCGACCTTGACCGTCGCGGTGAAGGTCAGCCACGCGGTGCCGAGCACGGTGGCGATCACGTTCGAGTACTTGAGCTCCATCGGCGACGCCTTGGGCGCCGACGCCATGATCAGCGGCGTCCACGGCGGGCCGACGATCTGGCCGCCGACGGCGACCGGGCCAGTGATCACCACGCCGACCAGCGTCGCGGCGGTCTGCCACTGGCTCCACGCCGAGCAGATCGCCGAGCAGATACCGTCGATGAACGCGCCGACCTTGGCGATGTGCATCTTCTGCGTATCGGTGTGGTACTTGTTCATCGTCGCCGCCTGGAACAGCGGCGGCATGCCCGGCGTCGACATCTTCTCGTTCGGCTTGAACGCGCGACCGTACTGATCGCCGGCCGCGCCCTGCGGATCCTTCCAGTTGGTGGGGACCGTGAGGTTGAACGACGTGAACTTCAACCGCGCGAGTTGTTGGACGGCGCTGGCAATCGGGGCGGGCATGGGTTCCTCGGGCCTCCACCATATACGGATCGAGCGGCTCGCACGTTCCCTGCATCGCTCACATCTTGCGCGCCCTTAGGTAGTGAATTGCGTAGGTTGCGCAGCTCCGGGCATCCCGGCGCAAGGTCCACGGCAGCTCGGCCTCGTCCTCGATCCGGTAGCGCGCCGAGAGCTGCGTGCCATCGCGCAGCAGCGCGGCGAGGTCGACCGCCGGGTCGGCGCCGCCCAGGCGCTCGGCGTCGGCCATCACCGAGCTCTGCCACGCGTACGGCGAGGACAGGATCAGCTCGCCGCCCGGCGCGCACAGGCCGTCGAGCACGGCGAGCAGCTGGCGCGGGTTGGCGACCGAGTCGAGCAGGTTGAGCGCGACCACGCGGTCGAACGCGCCGGGCACCAGCGGCGGATCGAGCGCGTCGCCGCACACCAGCAGGCGGCGCGCGGCCGGCACCGAGCGATCGCCGGCGGCGACCGACGCCGCGGCGTAGCGCCGGCCGATCATCCGGCGCGGGTAGTCGACGCGCTCGCCGTCGAGCAACCGGCGCGCGCGGCGGACCGCGCCGAAGTGCAGGTCGAGGCCGGCGACCTGATCGGCGCCGCGCGCGAGCTCGGCGACGATCCGGCCGGTGCTGCAGCCGAGCTCGACGGCGAGGCCGACCGGCGCGGCGGCGCGCGCGGCGATCTTGTCGACCATCGCCTGCACGGCGAGCCCGGCGCCCGGGCCATCGGGCGGCGGCGTCGCGCGATCGCCCCAGTGCGCGTCGAGATAGATCGACAGGTGCTCGGCGAGCCGCGGGTACGGCGCGTCGTCGGGGCCATCGCCGACCAGGAGCGCGACGACCTCGGGCGACAGCTCGCGCTCGACCACGGTGGCCATCTCGGCCCGCAGGTACGCGGCCGGATCGGCCATCACGATCGGCACGCCGTCGATCACCGGGTAGCGCCGGCCGCACGCGCAGCTCAGGACATCGCCGAGCGGGCCGGACGGATCCAGCGTCCGGACGTCGATGCGATCGGCGGTGCGCGTCCGGCACCCAGGACAGACCAGCACGAGCTCCACGATGGGCGACGATAGCCGACCGGTCGGTCAAAACGATGCGGTCACCGCCGGGATCCGCGGCGTTGCCTGGCTTTCCCCGGCAAGACCTGCCCACCTGCATTTTTCGCGCATCGAAGCGAGATTCGCGCGGCGGCGGCGCCCCGCCATGGTGCTAAACTAGTCGCGCGCCGGGGGGATGTCAGGCCAGCGCATCCCACGAGGGAATCATGTTCCTCAGATATTTCGACTTCATCTTTGCCCCGTTCCGCGCGATCAACAACAAGATCATTGGTGTCAAGAACATCAAGGGCAACATCAAGGGCGACATCATGCGCGCGAAGTCCTTGGGGGCGCGCGGCAAAGATGCGGTGGGTCGGGCGGGCGAGTTCAACAACAAGCTGAACCAAGCGGGGCAACAGGGAGCTCAGATGCAGCAAGGACAACCAGGAGCGGGGGCTCCACAGGTTCCCAATCCGAACCCGCCGGTGATCACCAAGGGGTTCTGGATCTTCGCGAAGAAGTTTTGTTCGCAGTGCGAGCAGCAGCTCGACAAGAGCTGGGACCAGTGCCCGTACTGCCAGCAGATCGCGGCGCAGGCGGTCGCCGCGCCCGAGAAGGCCAAGGCGATGAAGACGCAGGCCTTCGTGATGGATGCCAATGGCGGTCCGGGGAGCACGCAGCTGCTCGGCTGGATCGTGCCGCTGCAAGGCCCCCAGCGCGGCGAGCTGATCACGCTGTCGCCGATCAGCACGGTCGGCACCGATCCGAAGTCGACCGTGCTGCTCAACGACAAGTTCATGTCGTCGAAGCACGCCGAGATCAAGGCCGAGAACGGCGTCTGGGTGCTGCGCGACGCGGGCTCGACCAACGGGACCTACGTCAACAACCGGCGCGTCGATCGCCACGAGCTGGTCGACAATGACTTCATCAAGTTCGGCAGCGCGCTGCTGAAGTTCAAGAGCCTATGAGCACGCACAACCTCCGCTGGATGTTGCTGTTGGCCCTGGTCGGGTTGTGGGGCGGCTCGCCGCGCACGGCGCGCGCCGAGGGTGGCGATCTCGATCCGTCGAAGATCGAGGTCCTGATGCAGGTCCGGCCGCCGGACAAGAACAACGACAAGACCAAGGACGACGCGCCGTCGCTCGAGGTCACGGTGATCGGCGGCCCGAACCTCGGGCTCGAGAAGTTCACGCTCAAGGAAGACGGCGCCAAGCAGCCGGTCGAGCTCAAGCCGTCGTCGAAGCGCGACTTCAACCAGGGCACCGAGACGCTGTCGGTCGCGATCGTGCTGCTCGGCTGGGAGATCTGGATCGGCAACGACAAGGTCCCGCCGTCGGCGGCGTTCGCGTCCGACGATCCGTCGCGCGTCACCGGCGTGCTCGACGCGCTCGAGCAGGCGCTCGACAGCGTGAAGTTCAAGGACGCCGGCCCGCCGGGCAGCCTCGGCATGGTGATCACGTTCGCCGACAAGGCGGCGATCAAGGTCCCGATGGGCCCGCTGTCGGCGATCAACGGCTCGGCGCTCGGCACGCAGTCGGACTACTTCGGGACCAAGGGCCACGAGCTGGTCCGCGCGATCGAGCTCGCGATGTCCGAGCTCAACAAGACCCAGACCGCGCGCAAGGTGCTGATCGTGCTGTGCGACGGCGCGGACACCGACAACGAGCACGCCAAGGCCGCGCTCGCCGGGCTCAAGGCGCAGGCGTCGCGCAGCGGGATCCAGACCTTCGGGTTGATCTACCGCGCCGCGAACAACATGTCCGAGGACGTGAACGTCCTCACCGCGCTGGTGCCGCAGACCAAGCTGCTGACCGGCGCCGACACGATCGGCCCCGCGATCTCCGACATCCTGTCGCGCATGGCCGATCGCCAGTACCTGACGTTCCCGGGCTTCGACAAGAAGCTCGACGTCGGTCTGCCGTGGGACGGCAAGCAGCACAACCTGGTGCTCAAGATCGACAAGACCGACCTCGAGCCGGTCGCGATGACCTTGTCGCCGGTGTGGAAGGCGTCCAAGGGCGGCTTCCCGTGGCTGGTGCTGATCATCGTGCTGGTCGGCGTGATCCTGTTGATCGTGATCGGCGTGAAGGTGTTCAGCTCGAAGCCGGCGCCGATGCCGGTGCCGCTTGCCGCGCCGGTGGCGGCGGTCGAGGCGCCCAAGCCGATGGGACCGGCGAAGACCGTGATGATCGGCGTGGGCGGCGACGACGGCGGCTTCCCGGTCGTCGGCTGGCTGGTCGCGCTCAACGGTCCGCAGGCCTACCAGACCCTGCGGCTGCGATCTGGTGGTACAAAGATCGGCACCGCGCCGCCCTGCGATATCGTGGTCAACGACGGCTTCATGAGCACCGAGCATTGCCAGATCAACGCGTCCCCGCAGGGCTACACGCTCGTCGACGGCGGCTCGACCAACGGCTGCTACGTCAACGATCGCAAGATCCAGGGCAAGCTCGATCTGGTCGACAACGACACGGTCACCCTCGGCAAGACGAACTTCAAATTCAAGTCGATCGTCTGAGGTCCTGTTGTCGACGGGAGTGTTGATCGCGCTGATCGTCGTCGGGGCGGTCGTCATTCTCGGCGTCCTCGTGATGGTCGCCAAGAAGAACGCCACGCCGGCGAACCAGAAGATCTGCGGCGGGTGCCAGCGCGTGATGTTGCCGGCGTGGACCAAGTGCCTGTTCTGCGGCTGGGCGCCGGTCGCGCGGCTCGAGTTCATCCTCGGGCCGATGGCGAACCAGACCCTGTCGCTGAGCGAAGAGGTCACGACCATCGGCTCGGTCGCCGGCAACACCGTGGTGCTGGCGGATCCGGCCGTGTCGCGCAAGCACGCCGGCATTCGCAAGGTGAATGGCTCGTACGAGCTGGCCGACCTGGGCTCCACCAATGGCGTCTACGTGAACGGCCACAAGGTGCCGAAGAAGACGCTCGAGCCCGGGGACATCCTGCGCGTCGGAAATACGGAAGCTGTCTTCCGTCCTGAATAGTCAGCGTGGCCTTCGCGATCCGTGAGGCGGGTATGAAAGTGAGGTACTGGCGCAGGGGGCCTGGCCCCGGTACCATCGAGGAACCCAATGGCACGACTCCTGTTCCGGGATAGCCAGGGCCGCGAGGGAACGGTCGAGCTGTCGCCGACCGAGACCGTCTATGTCGGTCGTGGTCTCGAGTGTGCGATTCGCACGGACGATGGAATGGTGTCGCGTCGCCATTCGCAGATTCGAATGGAGGGCGGGCGGTTCGTGGTCGAAGACCTCGGCAGCGCCAACGGGACCCACCTCAACAACACCCGCGTGCAGAAGCAGGCGCTCGGTCACGCCGACGTGATCCAGTGCGGGTCGTTGATGATTCGCTTCGTCGATGAAGGCGCGGTCAACATCGTCCAGCAGCCGGTGCCGATGGGCATGGGCGGCGCGGTCCCGCCCAAGAAGGGCGGCACGATGGTGATCGAGCCCAACCAGGCGCCGCCCCCGCTCGCCGGTGGCTATGGCCAGCCTGCACCGTTTGGCTCGCAGCCGGGCCCGCCGCCGGGCTACGGCGCGGCGCCTGGGGGACCGACCGGGTACGGCTCGCAGCCGCCGCCCTACGGCGGACCGCCGGTCAACCCGCTGGCGCAGACCGGCGTGCCGCCCTACGGCGGACCGCCGCAGATGCCGAGCGGCGGCTCGATCCCGCCCGCGAACAATCCGTCGCCGGGGTTCAGCGCCGCGCGCGGCGGTGGCTTCGGCGGCTCGGTCGCCTCGCAGTCGCAGCCCAACGCGCAGGCCTACGGCGGCCCGCCGGCGATGCCGACCGGGACGCCCAACTTGCCGTACGGCGGCCCGCCCGGCATGCCGCTCGGCGGCCAGGCGGGCATGCCGCTCGGCGGCCAGGCCGGACCCTATGGCGGCCCGCCGGCGATGCCGATCGGCGGCAACGGCCCGCCCCGGCTCGGCGACAACCCGAGCATGTTCGAGCGCAACGGGCCGATGGGCGGCGTCGGCGCCGCGGCGCGCTCGGCCGATCCGGTCGACAAGGTCATGGTCGAGCTCGGCCTCGAGTACGACCCCGGCAAGGCCGACGCCGAGATCAAGTCGCTGCGCAGCCAGCTCGAGAAGGCGACCGCGAACTACGAGCGCGAGGTCGCCGATGGCAAGCGCGTGCGCGCCGAGTCCGCGGCGCTGCGCGAGCGCGCCGAGGAGCAGAAGGCGCAGATCAAGGATCGCGAGGATCAGGTCGTCGCGCACGATCGCGTCGCCGACGAGCTGCGCGACGAGCTCCAGCAGACCCGCAACGAGCTCAACCGCTCGCGGACCGAGATCGGCGAGCTCGCCGAGAACATGGCGGCCCGCGAGCGCCAGGCCGCGCGCGCGGTCGAGGACACCGCGAAGCTGCGCGAGGACATGGAGGACAAGAACCGCCAGCTCATGGAGCTGTCGCGGACCAAGGACGAGGGCTGGAAGAAGCTCAACGAGCAGCTCACCGAGATCGAGCACCTGCGCGAGGTGATCAACGAGCAGGAGCGCATGCTCGAGGAGCGCCGCGTCGGCCTGATCTCGCAGGAGGAGGTCATCAAGGAGCTGCGCGCGGAGAAGGAGAAGACGCTCAAGTCGGTCGCCCAGCTGCGCGCCGAGCGCGACGAGGCCAACGGCAACTCGTCGCGCAACGCGGCGCAGGTCAACGCGCTCGAGGAAGAGAACCGGCGGCTCGGCCGGCTCCTCGTCGAGGCCCAGACCGACTCGGGGCGCGGCGGCGCCCAGCCCGATCACCTGATGAAGATGACCGGCGATATCCGCGAGCTGCGGGTCGAGCTCAAGAAGGTCGAGGCCGATCGCGAGCGGCTGCAGGAGCAGTACACCTCGACCGACAAGGACCGCGAGAAGCTCGAGGGCCGGCTGGCGCAGATCGAGGTCGAGCTCCAGGAAGCGGTGCACGGCAAGCTCGCGGCCGAGAGCGCGCGCAACGTGGCGCAGGACGCGCTGGCCAAGGCCGAGGTCGCGCGCCACAAGGCCGCCGAGGAGGCGCTCACGGCGTCCAAGGCGCGCGACGTCGCGTCGACCGGCGGCGACGACGCCCGCCGCGAGCTCGACCGCCTGCGCAAGCGGGTGGCCGATCTCGAGAAGGTCCAGGTCCCGGTCGCGACCCCGGCCGAGTCCAAGGAAGCCCAGCTCGACCGCGAGGCCAACGAGCGCAAGCTCAAGGACGCGCTCGAGAAGGCCGCGGCGGCCGAGCGCACGCAGAAGTCGCTGCAGGCCGAGGTCGACGCCGCCAAGACCGACGCCGCCAAGGCGCGCGCCGAGGCCGCGCGGGCCAAGGCTGCGGCGGATGCCCAGGCCGTGGCGGTGCTCGAGCACACCACGATCAGCAACGTGGGACCGGGACCGGCCGCGGCCGAGCTCGCGCGCGTCGCGCAGGAGGTCTACGAGTCGATCAACGACATCCTGTCCGAGATGCGCAACAACATGCGGCTGGTCCAGGGCGAGCTGCCCAACCTCAAGGCCGACGGCCACACGCTGGAGGCGGTCGGTCAGGCGGTCGAGGCGATGGTCGACAACGCGGAGACCGCCAAGGGCGCGCTGCGCGGGCTGCGCGATCTCGCGAACACGCCGGCGTGATGCCGGGGAAGCAGTCATGACGATCGAGCACAAACGAAGCAGCAAGGGCGAGATCGAGGATCTGATCAAGGCGCGCTACTCGCTGATCTGGATCACCTCGCCGGAGGAAAACCGCGTCGAGGAGACGCTGCGCAAGCTGTGCGTCGAGCGCGAGATGCGGCTCGAGGTGTGGTCGATCACCGAGGGCTTCAAGACGCTCGCCAACGGTCAGGGCACGCGCGACGTGAAGGATCCGATGAAGGCGATCGATCACGTGATGCGCGCCGAGGGCCGCGCGCTGTTCGTGCTGCGCGACTTCCACCCGTTCCTCAAGGAGCCGGCGGTCGTGCGCCGGCTGCGCGACGCCGCGACCGAGCTGCGCAAGACCAAGAAGAGCCTGTGCATCCTGTCGCCGATCACCAAGATCCCGCCCGAGCTCGAGAAGAGCATCTCGGCGGTGCTCGACTGGGAGCTGCCCAACCGGATCGAGATCGAGGCCGCGGCGCGCGAGCTGATGCCCAACCTGCCGGCAGCGACCCAGCAGGAGCTCGAGAACGATCCGACGTTCATGGAGCGCGTGGTCGAAGGCGCGCTCGGCCTGACCCTGGTCGAGGCCCAGAACGTGTTCGCCAAGTCCGCGGTCCGGACTCGAACGTTCGACCTCGAGACCATCCTCGAGGAGAAGAAGCAGATCATCCGCAAGAGCGGCCTGCTCGAGTACTACGAGCACCGCGAGGAGTTCTCCGACGTCGGCGGCATGGAGATCCTCAAGGACTGGCTGGTCAAGCGGCGCGCAGCGTTCTCGTCGCACGCGCGCGATTTCGGCCTGCCGCTGCCCAAGGGCATCCTGCTGATCGGCGTGCCCGGCACCGGCAAGTCGCTGACCGCCAAGGCGGTCGGCGCGCTGTGGCAGATGCCGCTGCTCCGGCTCGACGTCGGCAAGATCTTCGGCGGCCTGGTGGGCTCGTCCGAGGAGAACATCCGCATGGTGATCAAGACCGCCGAGGCGATCGCGCCGGCGGTCCTGTGGATCGACGAGCTCGAGAAGGGCTTCTCGGGCACCGGTTCGTCGGGCCAGACCGACGGCGGGACGACCTCGCGCGTGTTCGCCTCGTTCATCACGTGGCTGCAGGAGAAGACGTCGCCGGTGTTCGTGATCGCGACGGCCAACAACGTCCAGCAGCTGCCGCCCGAGCTGCTGCGCAAGGGCCGGTTCGACGAGATCTTCTTCTGCGATCTGCCGGACCGCGAGGATCGCGCGCAGATCCTCGACATCCACGTCCGCAAGAAGAAGCGCGACCCGGGTCAGTTCGACATGGAGAAGCTGGTCGACGCCACGGTCGACTACTCGGGCGCCGAGCTCGAGCAGGCCGTGGTCGCGGCGCTGTACGACGCGTTCGACAGCGGCAACGATCTGACCACCGAGGGCCTGCTGCACACGCTCAAGGACATCGTGCCGCTGGCGATCACGATGCGCGAGCAGATCGACGCGATGCGTGAGTGGGCCCGTACGCGCGCCCGGCGGGCATCGGCACGCACCCGGACACCTGCTAAGAAGGATGGGTGGATGGCGCGCCATGGCGCGGCCACGGTGAACCTCGGCGATAAAGCCGAGGGCACGAGCGACGACGGGGAACGCAAGCTCGAGCTGTGACGTAGACTGGACAAGAACCGATGTCTCACTTCACCAAGTGCGCTCTGAAGATGACCAACCTGGCGGCGATCAAGAAGGCGCTCGCCGACTTGAACTGGAAGTTCGTCGAGGCCGAGCAGGGGCAATCGGTCGACGTGCGCGGCTATCAGGGCGACAAGCTGAAGGCGGCGATCTCGATCAACATGGGGCGCTACGACGTCGGCGTGGTCGATAACACCGACGGCACGTACGACATCACGGCGGACTGGTGGGGGGTCGAGACGACCAACGGGATCTCCGAGGAGGAGTTCAAGCACCAGCTCAGCCAGCGCTACCAGTATCACAACGTCAAGCA
>Ga0070717_10002203_pt1 | contig 13700 bp, 27 predicted proteins | sample LARL113metaG_FD_71366 | JGI IMG/M metagenome (GOLD analysis project Ga0070717, IMG submission 71366) | Corn, switchgrass and miscanthus rhizosphere microbial communities from Kellogg Biological Station, Michigan, USA - LAR L11-3 metaG | ecosystem: Host-associated > Plants > Roots > Rhizosphere ... | reverse complement strand
GAGTTGGCCCCTGAGTTGGTCCCTGAGTTGGCCCCAGAGTTGGCCCCTGAGTTGGCCCCAGAGTTGGCCCCTGAGTTGGCCCTCGAGTTGGCCCCAGAGTGCCAGCGGTTCCTGCTTGCGCAGGAACCGCAGTGCGCCATACGCCAAGACACACATCATCGGCGAACTAAAAAACAGCACCGTTGGCGCAGGCTTGCCGATCCTCTGGTAGAACGCGCCGATGATCGCAGTCGCACCCTTGCGGTCCAAGGGCTCGCATCCCCGCCCGATCGCGAGCCATTCCCCATACAGCTGCGTGAGGCGCTTCTCCTGGCCGGGCGTGAGTTGGGTAATGAGCGCCATCAGTCCACCACGCGGCGCACTTCTTCCGGGGCGTACTCCCGCTGCGCGCGAATCTCAAAATCGCCCCTTGGCAACTGGATCGGGCCATGTTCGTCATGGACAATGGCAACGCCGCCCTCATCCGTCACCGACAAGAACGCGCCGTCGCCAACGTCGTAAACCGTGGCCGCCTTGATGTCGGCCACGCGATGGCAATGCCCGGTTACTTCCCCGTGCATGAGGATGCCATCTGGCCGCACCTTCTTCTCGCCTTGCGGCGGCTTAGCAATGGTCACCATTAGCAAATCGCCCTGTCTAAATAATTTCTTTTCCGTTGATTTCATACCTTTCTCCTTTTTTTTAGCTAATCCAAAAGTTCCAGATTCCGCTGCACGCCGCGCCCCGCCCAACGCCAGGCGCTCGCGTGGTTTTCGTTCACGTCCCGGATGCAGAGTGCCCGCACAAGCGCAGCAATCTCGGGCGTAATCGGAGTTCCGTGGTAGCGGATCATTTTCGTTTCTATCGACGCACCCGGTTAAGATGCGTCCAGAGAAACGCCGGGACCTTCCGACAAAAAGGCCCCGGACTTACAAGGGCACTACACGTTGCCTTCCCCGAGCCTCCTTTCAGTTGGAATTCCGGCGCCTGCCGGGGAAACTTTGTTCGCGAATCTTCCGCGATAAACCGCCCAGACCGCCGTCCGCTCCGCTTTGTTGAATCCCGCGATTGCACGAGCCAGCGCGAGCTTGCGGCCCGTCTCCTTGCAGAAGTTGTCTTTCGGATGGCACTCGGCCTTCCCGTGCATGATTACCTTGCCGTCCGGCTGCTCGACGAGCTGGCAGGTGACTCTGCGGTGATTTCCAGCGTAATCCTCGCTACCTTCCAGGTAGCCGAAAACAATCTTGTACTCCGCACCCCCAAGTAGAACTTTCACTTACGCGACCCCTGTCTTGAACTCGCTCGCCCGCGCCGCTATCACCTGCTGCTGTTCAGTGGCAGTCTCGGGCTCGCGCCTAGTCCGCTTCTGCTGGCTCAACACGTAACGATGATGCTCGCTGAGGATACGGATGGCGAATGCCTGATCTTCCGGCGTCATCGAATAGAATTCGTCGTAGAACGCGATCTGCTGATCCTTGCGCGGCCTGGGCATCACGCAACCTCCCGCCATGCCGATCGCTCCGAATTCGGCTCGTACAGCTTGCCCGCAACGCGAACCTTGACGTCCGGCTCAACCTGCATAGGATCAGGCACTTGGTCAAAGCTCGGATAGTCGGCGACGGGTCCGCTATCGACCGACATCCGGTCCCAATCCGCCTGCTGAGCGATCGTCTTGTACTCCCCGTGGAACGGCTCGATAAACTTGCGCTGCTCTTTGGTGAGAGCCTGAAAGAAGGCTTGGTAGGCGGCAACACCTTCCTCAGCCGCGGCTCTCGCCCTCTTCTTGATCTGCTCGTCAAGCGCCATGGGAGCCCCGGTGTCGTTCCAACGGCGAATACGCTCACCGTCATCCTTGGTCAGTAGCTTACTGCCAGGGAACAGCGGCAGGAGCGGCTCCGGAACTTTGATCGGTGTCGCGAAATGGTTCTGCTCATCCAACTGGAGAGACACAAGCATTTCGAAAACGAAATTCTTCTCGGCGATGGGAAGGATGCCCAGCGGCATGAAACTATCCTTGCCGTCAATCTTCACAATCTTCGTCTTCTCCCGCGCCCGTAGGCAGAAAATGATGTGCATGGGGCTCGACAGGCAGCGGTTGACAAACTTCTTGTGCTCCCGCTTTGCCTTCGCCCAGTTCGGCATACCGCCCAACTTTTGCGTTTCGGCGATATCGCAGCAGCCGCCGATACCTTCCCATTCATGCGTTGCGGAATCGATCACGCATACACTGTGGCCAGATTTTTCGGCCACCTCAATGCATTCGAGGTAGCGCGCTGGCGTGAATGGAGGGTCAAGGGCAACGATATCGTATCCGTTCGGCAGGGCTTTCATGATGCCAGGGCTATCGGCATACATCGCGCCGCGGCCATTCTCCGTGTCGATCATTCCGACCCGACCCTTGGGGCCGGCGATACCAGCCGCCACCAGGAGCGCCGAGTAAGTCTTGCCGCCACCAGATACTGACGAGATACTCATCAGCATCGGAACCGATTTGCGAACAGCTTTACGAAATTCGAGTGCCATAAAATTAAAAGCTCAGTCCAGGAAGTTCCTCATCCGCGAGGGGATCAATTGTCTGCGCGTACCGCCATGCGCGATCCACGCCAAAGTGGTCCATGTGCTCCTTATAGGCGCGGCACAGTTCGCGCGTCTCCAGTTGAGCCCGCATCCAGAACAGATTCGGATTGCCGCCCCGCTTACCGCGCAGGACGCGGATGCGGGTCTCGTGGGGCTCCTCCGACTCCACGAAGGCCATAACGAAATCCTTTTCCGGCTCACCGTTCAGTGCGCGTAGCCAGGTGTAGAAGTAGGCTTGGCGATAGTACTGCTCGTACAGGATCGCGTCCGCAACGCTTTTTTCGATCGACTTGCCGCGTTTCTGCGCGAACGTCTTAATGTCCAGAGTGCAATTCGGAGCCACCCAGTCCAGGCGCGCCTTCAGCGGAATGCCGGTATCTGGATCGGCAGCGAATAGCGCCGCTTCCGAAGATCCTTCACTATCCAGAATCTCAATGAGTTTCGGCTCATCGCGCAGGATTGTCGCGGCGCGCGCCAATCGTTGCCAGTCCGCTGATCCAAGCATCGTTTTGCCGGCGTGCGTGGCGGCGTGGCGCTCGGTGAGCACATCGAGAATCGGCGCATTTGGATCATGGGCCAGGGCGCGCTCGACAAGTTCCGCCTTTCGTTTTGCCGTGGACGAGAGCCCCTTGGATTGGAGCCAAGTGCGCAAGTCATCCATCGTGATAAGACAGTCGGGAATGTCCTCGGCGGAAATCTCGCGTGCGTAACGCGCGTCAAATATGTCTGGCTCGAGAACTGCGCAATGCAAGGCTTGGCCGAATCGCATCTCGGGCGTGGGCTCGTCCGGTACGCGGTCGGGATTGACCCAGCGGTACCAGTAGCGTAACGGGCTAACCGACAAGTCGCGCATCCCGCTATTCGACAAGCCGGGCGCCGCGTCGTATTCCTCGAAGGTGGAGGATGTCTTTTTTGTAAGTGTCGTGCTCATCTGGGGGCCTCCAGTAACCGCGGCGCCGTATCCGCGACTCTCACTTTCATCTTCCTCAACCTCTCCAAAACCATGCTCTGCGTTTCCGCGCTCGGCATATTCACATGCGCATGCTTGGCGATCGCCCGCCACTGTTCCTGGTCCATCGCGGCAGCCATTTCCGCCGAGCAGCCCTGGTCGGCCAGGAAATCGGCGAGGGCGATTACCTTCCGCAACCTGCCAGCGAGTTCAAATTGATTCGACATTTTCAATCCCAGTGCCGCTGCCTGGGCGAGCCGACCAAGCGGATCGCGTTTTGCTTCCGCTGCTGTATTTTCAGGAACTCGTTTACTGTCCATGATTTTCTCCACAACAAACTGCGTCCACTTCGCCAAATTCGCGCCGATAGGCAACGGTGTCCGCATTGCTGCGGCACGCGACGCACGAGGGTCCCTGCAGCCAGATCAGAACCTTGGTGAGAATTGGTTGATCGGCCGACGTCACACCCGTCCTGCCGTACATTTGATCGCCGAAGTAGGAGCGGTTCGCCTCGCGCTCGCTTGCCATCTCGCATCCAAGCTCGAAGCCCTCGAAGATTTCATCTTCCGTGAAGCCAAGCTTCAGGCAGCGGGCGTACTGATGGCCCGGATACTGGCTGTTCCAGTAGTAAGCCGCGTCAGCCACGCGAGCCTCACGAAATTTACGCAGGCGCTCCAGGTGCAGGCGGCGCTGCGGGGTGACGGAATCGGCTGCGACGGGCGTCTCGGCGGTGAAGGTCACAGGGATCGCCCTCCGGGCCACTTCCAGAATCGGGCCACTACGGCCACATTCGGGCCGCTACCGCGAGGGGTAAGTGCTATGTTTTCAGCGGAGGCGTTCGCAGATATTTGAGCCGCTACGCTTCCATGGCATGGAAGAGGTCGGGAGTTCGAGCCTCCCCAGGTCCACCATCCTAAGTTAGCTACGCTCATAAATTTAGACACATAACTCAGTCGCTCTTACTCCGGGCCACGTGACTTGATTCGGGCCACTTCCAGAACGGTCTTGACTTCGTGAGGTTCCAGTCTGAAGCTTAATAGCTCGCAAACCTCTCGATCTTTAAAGCAACTCTCAGAGCCAGGGATGTGCCAGTGTTTTCTGCCGCCACTTCCCTCACATCCCCGGCCATCCGTGTATTCGGCGACAACAACTTCACCTTCAAAGCGCACCCAATAAAAACCGGGAAGCCGCGTAGGGTTGGACCTCACTGCGTCTTCCCCTCCGGCCCATCCAGCAGCCGCTCGAACATCTTGCCCACCTGATCCCGCTCTCGCTCAGCGTCCGTCAAGCTGTACTCGTAGGTCATGTCCATGCTGGCGTGCCCTGCCGACTTCTGCGCTTCGAACGGCGTAGCGCCTGCCTGTTGCCGCCACGAGATATTCTGGCGCCTGAATCCGTGCCATCCGAAGCCGGGATAATACAGCCCGAGGCGTTTCAGTGTCGGCCTGAGAACGTACCGGAGTAAGTCGCGCTCGTCGGGCGGCGTGAGACCGTCATCGCCCACGAAAATGTAGCGGTCTTTGATCGCACAGGTGACCGCCGAACCTGTAAAAGGAGGAGGCACTAAAGAACCCCCTGCGAAACCTTGCACGCCGATCCAGCGGCGCTTGAACTCTTCCACCAGCGGCCCGAGCTGCCGCGTGCGCTCGCTCGCCTGCGTCTTCGGCTCGTCCAGATCGCCGCGGTACCACCGCTGCGCCACCTTCAGCGTGCCCGCGTCCAGGTCTATGTTGCCCCATCGCAGCCCGAGCACTTCCGAAATCCGCAGCCCGGTTCCGAAGATCGTCAGGATGATGAGCTTTACATCGCCATCGAGCGCGCCCAGTAGCCGCTGCATGTCGTCCCGCGAGAGAAGCCGCTTCTCATGCGCCAGCGCCTTCCGGCCGCAGCGCACGCCCTTAGTGGGATTGTCGCCCGCGTACAACTTCCAATCCGCCGCCGTGGTGAAGATCGCCGAGAGGATCCCTTTCAGGTCGATCCGCGTCCACCAGGACAGTGTTTCCGCCTTCGCTGTAAGCCACTGCTCGACCGCTGGCCGGTCGATCTCACACATTTTCATTTCGCCGAACGCCGGCAGAATGTGTCGAGCGATCTGCCCGCTGTACTTCGCTTGGGCCGCAACACCCAACTGGGGCACGCGCACGTTCAGGAATCGCTGCGCGACGTGCTTGAATTTTACCTGCGAGTCGGCCAGGATCTTGCCCATGTTGGCGGCTTCGAGAGCTTCCGCACGCAGCGCCTTCGCCTGTTTCAGTGTGATCGTGTCGAGGAAGCCAAGGGTTTGTTTCCGGCGCATCAACTGGCGACCGTCCGGTCCGATGATCGGAACCGTGATCCGCACGAAGTAGTAGGGGCGCGAAACGTCGCGGCGAATTTCCAACTTTCCGTTTTGGTATTTGCGAGGCATCGAATCCCCCTCCTTCAGGAGGATTCGTCGGATTATATCTTGATGGCGCTCGGTCAGCATTTACCGCCCTCTCGCAATCCTCGCCGCCAACTCCGGCGAATCGGGCACAACAAATACGATCGGCTTACAATTCGCGCAATAACAATACAGCTCTGGCCGCGTCGCCCAGCGCGAAGAGAACAGCGCCTCGCGCGCGATCTTGCTGACGCAGTTGATGCACAGAAGTACCGAGTTGGCCCGGTAGATTGCAAAGCCGTTCTCGCCGACGCCGACCTGGAAACAAGGTGCGGATTCAATCGCGGCCTCATCCTGCGCACGGTCACCGTTCTCTTCGGCGATGCCGAGTAACTCGGCGGCGCGGTCCTGAAATTCCGCTTCGTCGTTGGCAGCTTCGACTTCCTGGCGGCGCGTCGTGGCAGACTGGCGCGGAAAGTGCGTTCTCATTCAACCTCCGCTACATCTTCAATCGCGGCGAAAAACATTTCCACCGTGTCCTGAATATCGGTCGCCAACTCAGCAACATCCTCAGCGTATCTCTTAGCGTTCTCGCTATTGGGGTCCGCTGGTTGCCGATCCGCCATGAAATACTGCGCTAATTCAAAGACTTTTGGATCTACGCTCATGCGACCACCTTGTCGATGGGCTCGCGCAGCCATGTGCAGCCGCACTCAGCCAGCGGCTTGTCGCAATCGTCGCACTCGGCAACCTGGGTGGCCATTAGGAATGCGACAACGATGCCGGTCACGGCTCGGGCGTCCGCTCGGTAACCTCCTACGCGCCCCGTGATGTCGTCGCACTTTGCATCCCTCAAGCACGCACAGGCTTGGTCTAGAGCGCCAACCGCCTCCTCGATGAACTTCAGCGCTTCCCGGTAGGCGTCGAAGCGAGTGACGCGGCCCAACCGCCGCTCGACCGCTGAGGCTTTTAACATTGAATCCATCAGAATTCGTCCTCCCACCGTTCGATCAGCAGCCCAGCCACGATCCCGATACAGACGCAGATAAGCACCAGGGTCATAGGCCAGCCTTCGCGAGCGCGGCTTCTTCTGGCACCTTACGCACTCCTTCGCATTACAAGCGGCTGCGAATTCACCGCCCTACGCATGGGCTTCGGCCCATTTGGATCACGGTAGCGGTTGATTGCGTGGCGCAGGCCGCGCTCAAGTAAGCTACGCCGGATGCCAAGTTGCCGCTCGACCGTGCGCCCGTCACGCTCTCGAATGATGAATAAGTCCTCGATGCGATCGATGATTTCCTCAGGACAAAAATCGCCATCCGTATCTCGTATCGTTTGAACGTGTTTCGTGACCGGGGGATCGGGCATACGTGCTCTCGTTTACACTAAGCCGTGCGCTTCTTGCGCTTTTCTTCGCGCTCAACTGCCTCGGCTAGCAGGCGATTACAAACTGCCTGCTCGGAGCCTTCGTCAACGGCAAGGTGACCGATGGCCTTCTTTAATTCAACCGGACAGCGAAAGCGCAGCCATTCGGTGTACGCGGTATTTTCTGTTTCTTGTTCGTTTTGCATTGTTGTGGTAGTCTCAACTAGGTTACAGTTGGATCATACAGCTACTTGTAGTCATTTTGCAAGCACTACTTTGTATGCAAGTTGCAAAGCGTATCCAAATGCCTGAAGCGAAAGAAAATATAGTTTCAAAAAATCCGCCGATCAGGTTGCCGGATGAACTTACGGCCGAGCTCCGCAAGGCGCAATCCATTTATCAGGCTCGCGGCGAGAAGGCTCCCAGTTATGGAGTGCTCCTACTGCGCGCGTGGGCGGCGTACAAATCGGAGGGCACCCACGCGGTACTGGGGGACCACAATCCCCCAGTACTGAGGGAGCCTGCTACCCAGTCCACTACCCACAAAATCGACGGGGAATTAGCCTCCGTGGGGTCTGACCGTGCGATAACATCAATAAGTCGAAAGTTGGATCAAGTACTGGAAATATTACATGGGGACCGTGATCGCGATACGACGGGAGAGTTTGAGCGAGGAATTGAAGAGGCTGGAGCGATTGCGGAAGAGGCTCGACGCCTTACACGCGGCACTGCCAAAGTTGGAGCGCCGGTACGCAAGCGAGTTAAGGTTCGTGCTGGAAAAGCAAGAGCATGAAGGAGGAAGGGAGAATCCATGAAGGATCTAACGATATTCACGGTGGCGCTGCTATGCGTCTCGGCCGGCCTGGCTGAATAAGAAGCAGGCCGATAAGAAGATAGCGGAGTTGGCCGCAGGGAGCTGGCCGCGCTTCGCGAGCAGCCCGAACCAGGGTGGGGTCTCAGGCGTGACGGCCAAAGTTCCGGCCGTCAAGGCAAGGGATACACTACCCAGCTCGAATCCGTCGTTCACCCAATTTGAGGCTTGGAGCGGCATCACCGTGGTGGCTGGCGGCGTCCTCAACCTAACAAGCACTGGCGACTACACCGGGGCCGACCATATCGCGATAGCGATCGAGTGCCCAGCCGGCGCCAACCTACAGGGCGCGGGCATAACCGTTTGGTGGGGATCCTCCCTTGCCAGCCATTTGACGCTCACCGATGTGGTCAGCGGCGCGAGCTTCCTATTGAAGAATATGGGCGGCTCGACCGTTCCGGTCTACGGGTCGCAACTCATGCTGCAGGTGGTGAACCCCGGCTCAACGGCTATTTCCTGCGACCAAGTCACGGCATACGCGGTGGTCCACTAACGGCTTATTAGGGAGAAAACAAGGAAGAAAAATTGCGGGGATAAAACCGAGGGAGTAAACGAAAATGAGAACGCTGCTAACCTTTCTCTTTCCGCTCGCGCTTTGGGCGAGCCCATTGGAAACCGCCCCACTGGGGCTAACCGGCTACGGCACGCTATCCGATCCTGATTGCGCGCCTTATGGCGGAGAGTGCTTGGGCGGCCTCGGCTTGGTGATCCGCGCCAGCGGCACGAACGGTATCGACACCGTGTCGATCAACTCCCGCGACGTGGAGATCACGGCCAATATCGACGGACAGGACTTCTACCTGACCAACTTGTCGTTCGACGAGGGAGTCAACCAATGTTTCCTCTATTTCAGCTACGTGGTGGACCTTTGCGGCGTCACTATCGATGGGATCACCGGCATCGGCGCATTCCACTTGGGCGGCCCGAATGGGCTTGTGCAAGTTTACAGCTCTACCACGCTGGCGCTTCTGGCCGAGGCGCGGATAGTCAATACCGCCATCCAGGTTTCGAGCGTGACCTACGGGCCGGGAAGCACGTACTGTCCCACCTGTCCGGGCGGCAGCGGGACGTTCCAGGCGCAACTCGCAGTGGTCGACCCGCCGCCCGCCAGCGTTCCGGAGCCTGGCACGGCAGCCATGGGGCTGATCGGGCTGGCGGCGCTCACGCTGCAGGTTCGCCGTGTAGCGCATACCGCTCAATTCGAAAAGTGCAATCGTGCTTTGTCGAGTAATGAAGGACTGCCTCGAAATGGCCAGTGATTTCAACAACGTCGGCGTCGGTTTGCGTAGGCTCGTCCCAAGTGACGAGATAGGGATGCCTGTATTTAGCCTTGAGCCATTCCACCGCTGAGGCGGCAGACGCAGCGACACCATTCACGAAGCGCTGCTCGTAGTCTCCTGACTCTATAACCCAGGCCCAATTGACGAGCCGAGGCCCTGGTGGCGCATCCATTTAACAATAAGTCTAATCTTTTCATCAAATACTGTCAATGTGGTTGTCGCAATTTGTACACTTACTTGACAACGCCGGTATACTGAAGGTAGACCAAACAGTTTTTATTTTTCTGTAGGCGTACTTAAAGCCGCGGGCTTTCCCGCGAGGTGAGGTTCGTGCTTGCAGGAAGCGCCACGGGTCGCTGTCGGCGGCGACCGAAAAGACTGTCACCGTCAGGCCGCGGGAATAAACTTCTTCCGCGAGGTAACGAGCTTCAGCGTCCCGGCTGAAGAGATTTCGGGAGAGCAGTACCCGGAGTCGAAGCGCTGGGAGCGCGTGAACGTCTTCACGCCTCAGCCCGAGGTGTTTCTTTTCTCCGTCTCGTCATCCTACGCGTTCTGGCTCATCAAGCAGCGCATGGTCCGCGTGATGCGATCGAGCAAGAGATTCCGCGGCGTCAGTATCATCCCCGAGCAGCACATCGCCGCAATGGCGACCGCAGTCAAGGAGATTCACAAGCCCTCCGGCGGCCGGCGCGTGCTTGGCTACGCGCATAAAGAGTACTCCGAGTTCGTGCCCGCCGGAGTGTGGACGCTCGACCGATTGCCAGACTGGGCGCAGGCTGTTTTCCTGAAAGTGGCGTTCGACCGCGGCGCTTGGCCCGGATCCGCGCAACCCCGGCCGCGGCGCCGGGCCAAGGTAATCGAGATGCCGAAGCCAGCCAACTGGCGCGAGAAGATGGTCAAGCGGATCGCCGCGTGAGCGTCATCCTCCTGGCCGGGCTGCTATACGTGGAAGTAGCTTTCAGCGTGATGCTGAAGAGATTTTGAAATGAAATACTTTTTTGCTCACATCGCGGGCGAAGCCAAGCCAGACATCACGAAGTTGTCGGGTTGGGATCTCGGACTAGTCCGCGTCCAGGTATGTCGGCACGAGTTTTCGTTAGACTCGATCATCCTCGATTTTTTGGAAAGTCCAAAGTTAGCTTCCCAGATAGCATCGCAGATGAACTGCCTCTAAATTCCGCAAGTTTCCCAACCCGCAATCCCCTACGGCCCGAAAATACCCATGCCAAGCCAGCCGCCGCGCTATCTCGGCACCGACTACGACAACTTAGAGTTGTTCGAAATGCCATCCTGGGACTTGCCGGGCCTGAAGCCAAACATGAACCGCCGCCGCCGCCGCCCATGCAAGAGCCGTCTCCCACGCTGAGCGAATCTGCCTATCGCGCCATCTGGGCCGAGTGCTATGAGCTTTGGCTTGAGTGCCGAGCTGGCTCAACCGGCAACGTGCGCGCCCGTATCGGCTGCGTTGACTTCGGTCGGCCGATTGAAGAGTATCTTGCCGACGTTATCGTACTGGCGCGTCGCAAACTCACGATTTACGAGTTGATCGTCTTCACCCGCGCCTACGTGTGGCAGTGGAATGCGCATCGATGCTGCCGCTCCCTCAGGATCGATCGCGCACGGTTCTACCAGCAGTCCCAGGACATCCAGACCAAGCTCGGTCGCGCCTTCGCCGCGAATGGAATGCGGCCGCTTGAATACTTCAGGCCCGACAGGATGAGGCCGCTTCCGCCGATTCTTCTTGACTTACCTGAGCAGTCACGGCTACAGTGAGTCACCGACCAGGATGACCGCCGCCACTTTCTCATCCGAGTACGCCCGCTGGTTCCCGCAGATGGTTAACTACGCGCGCCGGCAGCATGGAATCGCGGATCCGGAAAATGTGGTGCAGCAGGTGTGGGCGCAAGCGTGGCAGCGCAAGCACCAGTACGACGGCCGCGCCTCAATCCGCACATGGGCATACGCCATCATGCGCAACCTCATTCGAGATATACGGCGGAGGCCGGAGAACCGCGCTTTAGAGTTCGCGGCTGACCCTCCCGAGTTGCCACTGCGGCCGAATTACAATGCCGCGATAGACGTCGAGCTGCTGCTCGCGGCGATGACGCCAAACGAGCGAGTGGTGGTCACCCTCTATCACCTTGCCGAGATACCCTTCGAGGAAATGGCGGAGATGACAGACCGGCCCGAGAACACACTGAAGACCATGGCTTTTCGCGGGCGTAAACGGGCGGCTGAGTACGCGAAGGGCGCCCACGAGCTAACGCTTACTACGCAACCGCCCCAAAAAGGCCGGATTCTTGGCCACGCGGAATCAGCGGCGTAGCCTCAGCCCTTTGAGCCGACATCCGCAATACTGGAATATTGCGGAAGTCATTTCCGGCCATGGAATCAGAGCGTAAGTACCTTACGGAAGAAGAGCTTGCGCGGTTCCTGCGAGGCATTGATTCGGTTCGCGACAAGGCAATTTTCACCGTTTGCTACTGGCGTGGCCTGCGTGCGAGTGAGATCGGCCAACTCAGGCTGAGCGACTGGGACCGAACCGAAGACCGGTTGTTTGTTCACCGCGGCAAGGGCTCCAACTCCGGATCATTCCCTCTCTCGCCGGCGGAGCGACGGGCGCTCAAGGCCTGGTTTCGAATCCGCGGCGCGACCGCCGGTCCGCTATTCCCATCGCGACAAGGTCGCGGCGTGAGCCGGGAGCGAGTGTACCAACTCTATCAGGCTTACGCGGAACAGGCCAAGTTGCCACCGGCCCTGCATCATCCGCATTGCCTGAAGCATTCAATCGGCACGCACTTAGTTGGCAAGATCGACATCATGGCCCTGAAAGACTGGTTGGGCCACCGCGATATTCGATCCAGCCTTGTCTACGCAAATTTCAGATCACGCGAGCGGGACAAGGCAGCACAAGCAATCTACGCCGAAGCCGAAACGCTGTAACTCGCCCCTCGATAAACACCTATCGATACTCGCCGGAACCCTCTTTGGCTGGCTCATGGGTCAGATCATCCAGTTCGCCTTACCGGCGCCCAGACCGGCGAAAGCCGAAATTGTTCCGAAGGAGAAGCGTACCGCTGTTCCGCCCATCAAGCTGACGCCGGTGCAAGTCGCCTGGTCGATTCGCGAGAAGCTCGAATTTGTGGCCCAGGTTTTCGAAGAGCATGAGATCACGCCAGCCGACGGCTGGACTATGTCGTGCGGCTGCCGGACCTGTGAGCGCTACCGGCACATTTGGCTGAATCCGGCAGTGCAAAGAATTCTCGGCGAGCTGTTCGACTGAGAGACGAGACCCGCCACGCCCATTGCAGCGCGGCGGCTACCGGCGTGCGGTCCGTCGCAGAGGGATGCTTATCGGCAACTCTCCCGGACCGCCCCGGACTACAATAGTTACAATAGCTTCATGTCTGCCGTCAAAGTAGAACTTGAGCGCCAGCCGGAATTCCGCGACGACGGCACGCGAAAGCCAGAACTCCCGATTCTCAAATGGCCAGTGGTTCCGCGCGTGGGCGACGATGTGGATCTTCAAATCGGCGAAACCGATGAGTCGATCAATGGCACGGTCCATTCCGTTATTTGGTTTAGCCCCACATGGGTGCGCATAGTGGTCAGAGAATGATGAACCGGCGTACATTTCTCAGCTCGCTCTTCGGTGCGGTTGCCGCGTCGGCGGTCCCGAAGGTCGTGCCGAAGCCGACGCATGACCAAGACAGGGGTGATTTTGTCACTCGCATGGATGTGCTCTATGGTTTCGAGTGTGTGCCTGAGTGTGTGATAGTCGGATGAATCGCCGCGCCTTCCTCGGTGCCATTTTCGGAGCCGCATTCGCGTCGGCGTTGCCAGCGCCAAAGCCGAATCTTTACCTCTCACTCAGGGCTTTCAGGGAGCGGTATCTCGCCGCCGCGTCGAGCCGAATCGCGGCCCAGATCGACGCCAAATTGGTGACCGACGGCTGGGCCACATCGCCGCTCAAGCCCGGTGATGTTTTCACGATTGCTGGAGTCAACCAACTCAACCCGCCCAACCGGAGCCCGAGCCCCATTGAGTTTCGCGTGATCCACAGCTACGAATTCGCATTACCTTCACTTGGCCCGAGCGGGCCGCCTGATGGCCGCAACCGTAGTCGGTAGTATCCTGCTCCCCGTCGGTGTCGACATCCTCAAGCGGGATGTCCTGCCGTACCTGGTCGCGCTCGTCGACAAGTTGCTCGGCGGAAAGACGCCGGCGCAGCCCGATCTGGGGGGAAACGTAAAGTTCCCACTCGTGGTCGCAGCCGCCACAGCATTTGACAAGGTGATCGCCTCGCTCGGCACGGCA
>Ga0070717_10002202_pt1 | contig 13703 bp, 16 predicted proteins | sample LARL113metaG_FD_71366 | JGI IMG/M metagenome (GOLD analysis project Ga0070717, IMG submission 71366) | Corn, switchgrass and miscanthus rhizosphere microbial communities from Kellogg Biological Station, Michigan, USA - LAR L11-3 metaG | ecosystem: Host-associated > Plants > Roots > Rhizosphere ... | reverse complement strand
GAGTTAACCTCATATGGGCTTACCGGATTAGTTGTAGTGCTGGCGGTCGCGTGTTATTGGATGTTCGATGACGCCGCTTGGACGAAAAACAGCCGGTCCTTCGATTCGATTAATAACGCCCGTTCGCTCGGCTCTCCCTTACACGCTGAAAAAGGCTCTCACACCTTACATATGCGCAGAGTGCGGCGTCGCTCTGACCTAGAGACAGAGTGACCTGGCGTCTTACCATGCGCGCCGTTGTCTTAGGCTGCAGCTACCAAAACATCCATTACTCACGGCCGCTCAATTCGGCTTGTGAGCCTGGCGACAACTATTTATCAGGCAACGGGAATAAAAGTGGACGTGAGCCGTTCTTATCTGGTTGGAACAAAATAAAAAGACAAAAGAAGTGGAGAATAACCATGCAGGATGGCAGTCCGCAGAAATGGTCGAATACTTCTTCATTCATACCAACATCGTTGCTGTCAGTATTTGTCGTCCTGGTGGCCGTCGTCAACCTCTGGGCACAAACCGCAACCACGGGAAATATTGCAGGCATAGTTACCGATCCTGCAGCGGCCGTCGTCGCTGGTGCTCCAATCACACTGAAGAACGTCGATACTGGCAGTTCCACTTCGACCACGACCAATGCACTAGGATCGTACAATTTCTCACTTCTACAACCCGGACACTATTCGGTGACGACGAGTGTTGCTGGATTTCAGGCGATCACCAGGAATGTCACGGTCGCTCTCGGAACCAGCACGACGGTAAACGTGCAATTGTCTCTCTCATCGCAGAATGAGTCGCTTGAGGTCACCGACCAGATAACGGGCGTGCAAACTGAGGACGCGAATCTCGAAACAAATTTTAACGCCCAGCAAATCGCCGTCTTGCCGAATCCAGGCAACGACTTGAGCGCTGTTGCACTAACGGCGCCGGGTGTGGTGATGAATACCACCGGAGGATCAGTTTTTGGCGGCGGTAACTATGAGTTCTTCGGTTTGCCGTCGAACTCCAATGTGTTCACGTATGACGGCGCCAACGACAACGACCCCTACTTCAACATCAATAATAGTGGCGCGACGAACCTGACTCTAGGCCTGAACGACGTGCAGGAAACCAGCGTCGTAACCAACGGCTACAGCGGGCAATTTGGCGGTCTGGCAGGAGCCAACATCAACTATGTTTCGAAGTCCGGCACGAATGCTTTTCATGGGAATGCAGAATACTGGTGGAACGGGCGAGCCCTTAATTCCAATAACTATTTCCGGAATCAGGCGAATGGGATTGCAGGGAGCCAGGTAGCCCCACGTCCGTTCGTAAATGCCAACCAGTATGCAACCTCGTTCGGCGGGCCGATCAAGAGAGACAAATCTTTTTTCTTTGTCGACTATGAAGGCATTCGCCTGGTGATTCCGTCGCTGTTTTCGGTCAACTTGCCCACACAGCAGTTTGAAAATGCGGTAGTTGCGAACCTAAACAGTGTCAGTCCTGCCTCAGTGCCGTTTTACAATCAGCTGTTTGGAGTCTGGAACGCGACTCCGGGGGCTGCCCGCGCTCAGAACACGCTCTCTGGCGGGGGGTGTTCGAACGTCACTAGCCTGTCGGGAATTGCATTCGGAGCAAGCAACCCGTGTGCCACCCAACTTCAAGGCGGAACATCTCAAGCCACCAATGATTATCTGATCGTAGGTCGCTATGACCAGAGCATAGGCAACAACGACAAACTGTTCATCCGGGTGCAACATGAAAGCGGCCTCCAGGCAACCTACACTGACCCTCTGAGCCCGGCCTTCGATGCTCATAGTGCGCAGCCGGAATGGCAGAGCCAGTTGAGCGAGACCCATACATTCGGAAACAACAAAGTAAACAACTTCATCGCCTCTCTCCAGTGGTACAGCGCGCTATTCACGATGACGAACCCTACTGCGGAATTCCAGACTCTTTCCCAGACGGTTGCATTCGGCGATAACTCTCTATTTCCTTTGAACAATCTGGGAACCCTTTTCCCCCAGGGGAGGTCTGTGACCCAGTACGGGATAGTCGACGACTTCAGTTGGGCTCATGGAAGGCACGGTTTACGGTTCGGAGTGAACTTCCGCCGTGACGATGTAAGCGACCACAATTTCACCGGCATTATTCCCTTTGCTCAAGAAACGTCGCTGAACGATTTCGCTTTTGGGGGTGTCGCTCCCGGCAACAACGGGGTCGGAAACTTGGTCGCACAGAATTTTCCTCTCAACACGAATGTGCCGATCGCGCTCTATCAACTGGGCTGGTATGCATCAGACGAGGTCAAGGTCACCTCCAACTTGAAGCTAACGCTTAGCATGCGGTTTGACCACCTGTCGGATCCAGTCTGCCAAACCAATTGCTTCCAAAGCTTCGCGGGTTCGTTTCAAAATCTAGATCGGACGGCACCCGTGAATCAGGCCCTAACTACGGGATTAAAAACTGCCTTTCCCTCCGTCACGTCGGTCGTGTACGAACCTAAAGTTGGCTTTGCGTGGTCGCCCTTCGGCGCTAAGAACACTGTCGTTCGCGGCGGATTCGGCATCTTCAGTGATGCCATTCCCACCGGCGCGATCGATGACATCCTGACCAATGCACCAAATGATCCGTCATTCGCCCTCTTCAATGGCGCCCTCTCACCCGCGGCGCCCGGCAATCTCAACGGTCAGGCGATAGCGGCGAATGCGGCGTTTCGCGCCAACTTTGCGAACGGCGGCGCGGTTCCCGCTTTCAACTTCTTCAACCCGGGAAAAGTGCAAATTCCCCGTTACGACGAATGGGACGTGGAAATACAGCAGGCGCTGGGTTGGCACACCACGATCAGTGCGAAGTACGTAGGCAATCATGGTGAACATGAAGAGATCACGAATCCAGCTCTAAATGCTTTCAGTCCGAATGGGGGCGCATTCGGGGGGCTGCCGGCCACGATTTCTGACCCACGATTTGGAGTGGTTGCCCAGACGCAAAACTCCGGTAACTCGAACTACAACGGCGTGACTCTGACAGCCGCGCACACCTTTAACGGCGGGCTCCAGTTCCAGGCGTCTTACACCTATAGTCACGCTTTGGATGAAATCTCAAATAGCTCGCTGAATCCTTTCGGCTTAAACGCCAACGGCAATGTGGATGTCGTCACGCCATTGAATCCATCCAATATTCGACAACTCAACTACGGCAATGCCGACTACGACATCCGGCAATCGTTTGTGATGAACTACGTTTGGAGTGATGCTTTCCGCCACCTGACGGCCCGGGGACCGAACACTCTCGTAAAAGGCTGGACGTTTTCCGGAACGATCTTCAAGCATAGCGGATTTCCATACTCGATCTGGAGCAGCAACCAGACAGCGGCTCTGCAAGGTAGCTTGTTCGGAAGTACGAGCCCAGCCACCACCACTGCTGTGCTTGCGGACGTCGTCGGAAATCCAAACATTAACTGCGGGGGATCAGCTGCACAACTTGTGAATGGCCAGCCAAATCCGTGTTACAGCGCGGCAAATTTCGCCGACCCAACCAATAATTTCGGCACCCAGCGCCGCAACCAGTTTCGTGGTCCTGGATACTTTGACACGGATTTCGATGTGGAGAAGTCATTCGGGATACCGAGGTGGGAGAAGGCCCAGTTCTCCGTGGGCGCAAGATTCTTCAATCTTTTCAATCATCCGAACTTTGCTTTCCCAAACACAAATGTGGACAGCAACCAGTTCGGACAAATCACGCAAACGGTCAGTCAGCCCACGACAATTTATGGCGCAGGGCTAGGAGCGGACGCATCTCCAAGAGTAATCGAACTGCAAGCTAAGTTCGTCTTTTAGCCGGCACGCGAGCGAAGGAGGCGCCTCCCTTGTGGGTCGCCTCCTTGGCCGTGTGGCGTAAAGCAGTTACAGAGGTTCAGCTTCCCCTCCGAAGATGTGTCACCCGCCAGGAACATCGCGACTTATAGCGGAATAAATGCCGACCCAAAAGAGTTGTATATGTAGATCTAACCCAAGAACGTAAAAGAAGCATAAAAGATCGGTCTGATGCCGATTATCACCATACTCATTCCAGAGCGTCTCGTGATGTTGTTATGGCGGTCATCAAAGAGTTGACAATCAAATGACATTCCAGATGCATCTCGTCGTAGGACACCGCGTCTAACGCACAGTACGACTGAAACCAAAATCATAAGAAAAGGAATTGGAGCGCAACGATGAAAGAACAGAATTCTCCATCTACGGTGGTGTCCGAAACGAACCCATCTGAAGCCAACCAGTCTTCGACAGAAGATAGTGTTCAGCGTCACTGGCAGGGTGTAGTCAAGCGACGCTCATTCCTCAAGGGCCTGGGGATCGCAGGCGCGGCACTCTCGGCTGGCTCCTTATTGGGAACCCAGGGCAACGCGGAAACCGCCCGGAGCAGAGGCAAGCTATCCAAAGGCGATGTTGCACTCCTGCAGTTCGCGCTGTGGGCCGAAATTGTCGAGAGTGATCTGTGGACCCAATACGCGGAACTCGGCGGAGTCGGGCCTTGGGGCGGCGGTGCCGCACAGGCGAGCGAAGAATTCCAGGGATTCATCGGAGGAAATCCTGCCTACAACCTGGCGCTTCAAAATCTGGACGGCGATATGCCGCAGTACATCACCGACAACACCGATGATGAACTGAGCCACGCAGCGTTTCTTACGGCTTTCTTGAAGTCCAGAGGTGAGGTACCGCTCGACCTCACGCCATTTATAAATCTGCCGAGCAGTCAGGCGACAGGGGCAAGGCAAATCAAACGGCTTACCAATCTCATGAACCTCAATGTGGATCTCAGTTGGTACACCCGCTATCGCAGTGGAGACAACCCCGATTTAGGTACGGCGTTTACGGGGCCTTTCGTCATTGAGAACCAGCCGGCGATTCCGCTAAATGATACGGACACTCCCCCTTCGACCAATCCAACAGTTCCCATCACAGGCCGTGATGCCGAGCGCATACAAGCGATCGCCAACACCGCGGGATTTCACTTTGCGTTTATTGAGCAGGGCGGCGCAAGCCTCTATCCGACGCTGGCCTTTAAGGCAACCGACCCAACAGTCCTACGAATTCTGGTGAGCATTGGCGGAGTCGAAATTGACCACTTCGGGCTGTGGCACGATAAGGGCGGTAACGCGGTGTCTCAACCTTTGGCCGGTGTTGTCGATCCTGTGACCGGGCTAACCTTTCCGGATCTCAACAACCCTGCCACAGAGCTCACCCAGACCAACAAGATCCTGCCTGAGCCATGCAGTTTCATCAGCAAGAGCCTGCCCCCGTGTTCGGTGATCCGACCGACATCGACCGAGAATGGCGGCGCAGTAGCTACTGTAAAGGCTTTCACGGAAGACGGGCTCTTCATTGGTCAACCGCCCGAGTTTCTTGAATTATCGATGCGGTTGGCCCTCGCAGCAGATTCGGTCCGACGCGCCTTTTAATTGTTGCAAGCCCTCCCCCGTTGTCTGGGCAGGCGCTGTCATCTGGCGACAGGTTGCAGCGCCTGCATTTTTACGAATAACATTTTGAGATGTTCTCACTCGATCCGAGGAGCACGTATGTTTGAAGGACTGTTTCAACCGATGCATCTGCTGGTTATTTTCGGAATTGCCCTGCTTGTCTTCGGGCCCAAAAAACTTCCCGAACTTGGTAAAGGAATCGGAGAGGGCATCCGCGGCTTCAAGTCAGCCATGAAAGGTGACGAAGAGAAGCCGCCAGCACCACAACGACCGTTGCCGACGGCCATAGCGTAACCAAGGGGTGAATCGTGGGTTTGGGTATCGAAATCCTGTTCATGCTTATGCTCGGATTGCTGGTATTGGGTCCAAAGCAGCTGCACACATTGCTGGGACACGTGGCGCGGGCTAAAGCCCAATTTGAACAGGCAAGCCGCAGCCTTAAGTCGCAGCTCGCGACGGAGCTCGACGCTACACATCAGGAGGGGGAGACTGATGCCTCGCATGAATTGGCCGGGGCATCGGTGAACCATCCTCGGATCGTCGGTGGCGGAACAGCGAACCCACCGGGTTAGGGTGGCCCTTGCTGCGGGTTACCAGGGCGATCGCATTCGGAAGATCTTCCTGAATAGCGATATTGATCATCGCCATTTCTATCTTGAAGGCACCCTGAATCCTCGCGACAGGCCTGATCAACTGAATCAGGGCTATCTGCGCGGTCCCGTGAAAACAGGTTGCCACGTGATTCTGAACTGTGAGGACCGAGATCACTCCTAGCGGCGCGAAGCTCACAGTTACTCCAAAGGAATTCAAGACACTGGAGCTCTTGAAAAAGAACGCCCAACGCGTGCTCTCGCGGGATGAACTTCGCGATAGAATTTGGGTACGAGACATACCCCTGCACGACGGAGGGTAGACAACCACCTCTTGAGGCTACGACGAGAAACTGGAGAGCGACCCTTCGCACGCATCACACCTTCTCCCATGCGGAAGGACCGGTAAGAGCGGGGAGCAACTGTCGCTTCTTTGTAGGTAATGGTTGACTGTCCTTCTGTTGACGCATCCACCGCCGGGCTATGCGGCGTGGACTCTCGGCAATAGCCATTCCTTCGGCACCGACTGAAAAATCAATTCATCTTCAGGGGCGGTGAAGTCGATTCCGCAGCGCGGACAAGTGAAGTCACACCACGATTTGGCATTGTCGCGTCCCGTGTGGTCTGGTGGCCTGAAGGAAATCGCTAATGCACCGCAGTCGGAAACTGGGCAAATCGACCCTGCCGCAACCACCTCATCGCGCTGATCCCAGTCCTCTAGCATGGGGATTTGCCTCCACGTTGCGTCGTTTCACTGTTACTAAGAACGCGGGACCGAATGAAATATTCCCGATATTCCCTCATAGGACCGCAATTCCTCAAGATTGAGCATCATCGGCGACTATTCCCCGCGAAACCGACACTCAGGGTTGATGGTGCTATTGGTTTTGACACCGGTGATTGTTGTGTAAACAGAGATCGGCTTATTAATCATTCAGGTTGTTGCGAGGTTGGGGCAGTCGAGACCGACCAGAGTTCCTTTGGGCGGCAGGCTTTCCGGAACGGAAGTTGGCATTCTCGGTGCACCGTACGGCTTGCAACAAACCCAACATAAAGTTCCAAAGCAATTGCCGCCTAACTGATGAGCACCGCACTCCTGGCCCGTATTACTTACACGGAATCACCTCTTGCCCCCAACGCAAACATGCACTTCAGGGGAATAAAAGATCAACACTTTGGTTATCTCCACTGAAAGGCAAGCCGATTTTCAATCAAAGGAATCCAATGTGAACGGGTTGAACATGATGTTAATAGGACTCGCGTTCTTGGCCACAGCATCGCAGGAAGTTGCGCAAGCGGCTAAGGATGCGGGGGCGCAGGTGCGAGGGATACATGAAATTCAGGTGACTCTCAGAAAATACGAATTTAGCCCTGGCTCGCTGCGCGTCAGGAAAGGCGAGCAGGTCAGACTGATCATGGCCGCCGCGGACCACGATCACGGATTCAAGCTGGACGACTTTAACATCAATCAGAAAATCCCTAAGGGAACGACGGTTGTCGTCGAATTCACCGCTGACAAGGCTGGCACTTTTCAATTTCGCTGCTCGAGTGTTTGCGGCTTAGGCCACAGAAATATGAAAGGAACACTGATCGTGGAGGAGTGAGCGAAAACCATCCCGTCCGCGGCTCACCTAAAGAGCCCGCGGTTTAGGAGGCGGTACATCAGGACACTCCGTCCGTCCCAGTTGGAACAAACGTCGGGTACGTTTTTCGCGAGTTAGTCTGGTTGCATTGATAACCACAGCATGAGGCTAAGACAACAGCTGGAAAACGATACACCTCAGGGGTTCAAGCAAGAAAATCAAATTTAAGGAAACAGACAAATGACTAAGGAAAACGTGAGGATTGCAAGTGTGGTAATGCCGGTGATGATTGCGATGCTGCTGCTGTTCGCGGGATCATCGCGGGTCACAGCAACTGACCAGCCCTCCGCGGCAAGCGTGGCGGTGAAAATCGATAATTTCGTTTTTGGGCCGCAGACGATCACGGTACCCGTCGGAACGACGGTTACATGGACAAACAGTGATGACACTCCTCATACGGCCGTGAGCACAAACGGCGTGTTCAAGTCGAAGGTGATGGATACGGACGAAAAGTTCTCTTACACGTTTACCAAGGCGGGAACGTATTCCTACTACTGCTCGGTCCATCCGAAAATGACCGGCCAGGTCGTGGTGAAGTGAGTAAGGACTCCCTCCATTTTGCAGCGCGGCCGCTATCGGAGCGTTTGTATTCGCCGCCATTACTGACTCCACGCGCGTAGCCCAGAACGGAATAGTAAAGGACACGCTTCGACGTGCGATGTCACTTCTTTCTGGAGCCTACTTTGAGAAGACTGCTTCGCTGCGGCTTTGTGGGGGCGGCTGCACTTTTATATGTCGCGCGGATTGGTGCGCAGTCGTCCACCGTGGAAACACCGGAGGCGAATCCCGGTCGTCCCACGGTTTCAACTCCTGCGACATTGACCCCGGTGGGCTACCTGCAATTTGAGAACGGCGGACTCTATGCCGAGACCTCACCTGAGTTCACAACGCTATTTGGCATTAACCAGGTTACCAAGCTCACTGTTGCATCCCGCCTTCAGTTACTCGCCCTATCGGCGCCACTTGCTCAAGCAAGTGGCGCTACCGGCGATGCTCTCTCAGGCAGTCGCCCCGGCGAGGTCTTCGCGGGATTTCAGGCAGTCGTATCGGCCGGTGAGGGGCGTAAACCTAGCGTAAGCCTCAGCTACATTCGCCGTCTCTACGCGAGTCCCGCGCCGGAAATCGACATCGGCACGTTCAGGAATAGCGCATTGATCCTGCTGAGTGACGACGTCGCAGGTTTCCACTTCGACATCAACAACATTTTTTCCGAACAGACTAAAGGCATAATACGCCGAGGACAATTCGGCCAGACCCTCTCGATTTCACACCCACTGGGACGGCTGACAGTCGCAGGCGAACTCTGGCACTTCACACAGCCACTCACCAGCAGGAATGCCGTCGGGAATTTGTGGGCCGTCTCGTATCCGGTCAGGAAAAATCTTGTGCTGGATGCCGGATTCGATCATGGCCTCACCTCTTCCTCGACGCAGTGGGAAGGGTTTGCGGGCTTCACGTACCTTTTGCCTCACCGACTGTGGGGGGCCCACGATGCAAAATAAATGTGACGCGCGACCAACTTCCCTTCCACGCTTGCAATAGTTCAAGAGACACTTCGGACACTTCGGGAATAAAACCGCGCGAGCACCGTTATCAATAGTGACATTCAAAACATTTTAATAAGGACAAATCATGAAAACATCGTATTTCACAGCTGTACTTACTCTGACTTGCCTGCTGGGGTTTGGCGGAAGCGCCCTCGCGCGCGACAAAGCACACTCGGTCGAGATTTCTAACGTCGTGCAAATCGGCGCTACAACACTGAAACCTGGCAACTACAAGGTCGAGTGGCAAGGGACTGGCCCTGCGGTCCAGGTGAATTTCCGGCAAAACGGGAAGATCGTGGTCACGGTGCCAGGAACATTGAAGACGAATGATGGTCAAGTCACACAGGACGCCATCGTGACTGAAGCAACAAGCGCGGGTACGTCAATGCTCAAAGAGATAGATTTCGGTCATCAAAAAGAGGCGCTAGCGTTTGACCAGAACTTAGGCAGTATGTAGTTGCCGCAACTCAGTTTGGAGGTCGATCTACAACTGAGGCCTCATTGGGTCATTTGCGGAGCCAGGAAGCCTCGTTCGAAGAGCTAGGATCTCTTCAGAACACAGGCTCCACGGTGATCTGTGGCCTATTCTTTGAATACGAGCCTCGGGCACACACGCCACTAGAGATGAGAGATGGAGGGACCTTCGAATGTTGGAAAGCATTGTTGAGTTGCTGGGCGGTCTATTTTTGAGCACTCTGCCTTTACTGTTCGGTTCTTGTATCGTTGGCTCGATTGTTGCGGCCCTACGAGGTGTCAGCCATGAAAACGACTGTCAACGCGAGGACGTGAACCAGGTCTTCGACGTCGTGGCTGAAGTGACCGTGTTGGATGATCGGATGATAGAGACGGCGTCATCGTGATGACAAATCCTTAAACTCACTTTGGTTTATGAGCTGTAGGGAGAACTCGGCGTGTTTGCCAGGTCTCTAAGAAGAAAACTCAGAAAGACCTAAAGGCCGTCCTAATCACTGGGTGGCCTTTTATTTTGCTGTTCTGAACGAAAGCACTAGCGCTGGCGACATCGCGAAAATGGTTCGTAAACCTAGAAAATCCAGTTCTGGAATAAATCCTGCTCGATGCTTGTTAACTCTAGCAGAGCGCAAATGCTCCTAACGTCAAAGGACGATTGAAGCGCTGCTTAACTTGAGGCGTGTCGAACGCGGAATGGAAGAAATACAAAATGCAACATCGAGCTATAAAATTTGCGTCCGCGGCTTTCTTTGTTACCTCTCTAGCTCTTGCTAGCGATACCTGGATTCTCGACTCTAACAGATCCAATGCCCGCTTGTTTCAAGGCTCCAGAGCTAACTCAGATTCAGTGAACACCGGTGTCGCACGCGTGACCGGAAAAGTAAAGCTGGACACAAACGATCTGGACACCTCGTTCTTTGAACTAAGTATTTATCCTGCGGATGAGGACTGGGGGCACGCACTCAGTCCTGAAGGCACCTTGCCCACCGGCTACGTCCCAGACGCGACGGATCAGACCCTGCTGCTGACATTCAAGTCTGCGCGCATTCTGAGGACAGCGGACGGCAAATTGGAAGTGATCGGGGATCTTACATTGACTCGCTTGGAGCGCACCGTCACAGTGACGCCAACTGAAGCATATGCCCGGCCAGTGTACGGCGATCCTGTCATTCACAATGAAACTCACGAAATCAAGTTTCTATTCCCGAGTGTGAGCGCTGAGCATTTATTGGGACCTTTGACTCCAGCAATGCTGCAGAAAAAAGGAGTGCTGGAGATCGTAGGGTCAGCGCGCGTCGAGCGTGAGAAGTTTCCGGAACCGCTAAATGCGATAAAAGCGACCAATTGGCCAACTGTCGTACGGAACAATGACCGTCGCATGCCATCTACGGTCGGACAAGACTGTGACGGGGCCACATGCACTGGAACGTTGGTCGAAGCAACTCGCTATGACAACTGTCAAGTGCCCGCCTCCGTGGGAGACGATTACAGCGGCCCCCAATGCACTGCGGCTACAGGTAACGAAACAACAATTGTTCTGGACCTAAAGTTCCTCCACACGGTCCAAGAACCGTCGGCAGGAATGTTTTTGGAGAGCGGCGACCGGCGATAACCTATGGCGAATACTTCCGCTATTGTGGCCGGTGTAGCCTTTGTCACACTGGCCGCCACCAACGTAGTGGTGATGCTGGAAGCTTCACAGCCCTCCCGCAATGCGACGACAAGAAACGGCTTGATCACTGCTCACCGGGCGGGTGGGTACTTGTTTGTGATCCTATTCTGCATCATGGCCTACAGCATGAGTCAGAGGCTTGCCGGTTTGGGGATAGCAGATCATCTGCCTACGCACCTGGTTCTACACATTGTGCTTGTGCTAGCCCTCGTGCCTCTGCTTCTGTTGAAAATATTGATCGCACGCCGCTACAAGCATAGCCATTCGTCGCTAAAGGCACTAGGAATAACTATTTTCGTGATTTCGTTCGTGCTTGTGTCCACCCTACGTTCTCAGAACTTCTTCGTTCGGCGAACCCTGGGAGCTTGGCGCTGAGGCTCGCGACCGGCTTAGTTGTTGCAGTGTGCCTGGTTCAGTGCGCCTTGGTCTTTAGGAAGAGGAAACAGCCGCGTGCTTCCGTGGAGTCATCGGGCGTTCCGAAGATTCCGGCTCGGCTGACCCCACTAACCAACCACGAAAACGCGAAGAGCCCGATGAATCTTCTGCTGACACAGACGGAGTGTCTTGGTTCAGCGTGAAATGGAGAGCGACGTTCTCCGTTAGTGCATTGATTCCGCCCCTTCGGGGCGGGGATTTTTTGAGGCATTGGGGGTCTATCGTCCGATGACTCTGGTGCCATGCGGTACCAACCGCACGAGAGTCCTGAGCTGCAGTGGTCACTGCAAAACCGGGCCATTTTGTTTTTTTGGCCGGTCGCTCCGTTTTCCAGCGAAAAATTTGGCGCCAGGATCGCTTCAGAGCGACGATCGCCAACTCGCTGGACCTGGAGAGCATCCCCCGGTTTGTCCTGCTTTGTGATGACCACCGAGCGGATGAGCTCCCGCGCGGTCGACCATCGGCTCGACGAGCCCCGCCAGATTATCCCTCAGCATAGTTGCGTCCCCGCAGAGCTCGCTTCCGTTTCACCTGGCGCAGTCATTGTAGCTGCAGAACGGGATCGCGCAAACAGCGAAGGCATTGCCTGCTGCCGACGAAGTTGCCGTTGCCGGCGCGCCTCTTCCAACTTACGATCACGCGCCGCATGAATCTCCGCCTGCCGTCCCGCCAGCATTTCCTGCGGTGTCACATACCCGATCGCGCTGTGCAGACGCACCGTGTTGTAGCGATCCACGTAGCTCTGAATCAAGCGGCGCGCATCCTCCACCGTCAGCGGCGTGAGTGGCCGAATGCATTCGGTTTTTAGAGATTTGTGCCAGCGTTCCAATTTTCCATTCGACTGCGGATAGAACGGAGAAGTTCGGACGTGAGTCATACCGGAGATCCGGATGAACTCCTTGAAGTCACGGGCGATGAACTGCGGTCCGTTGTCTGAGATGATCCTGGGCTTCGCTTCCGGGTATTTTTCTTTGGCTCGTTCCAGAATCATTTCAATCTCCGCTTCCTTCATCGATTCCCGCAGATCCCAATGCACAATCGACCGACTATATCCATCCAACACACTGCACAAGTAGTAGAACGTGCCCGCCAGGTTGATATAGGAAACATCGATGTGCCAGTGCTGGTGCGGCTGGAGAGGCTGTTCGAACCCCGTCCCTTTGCGCGAGGGTTTGCCTTTCCATCGCGACAGTAGTCCGGCTTGCTGCAACACTCGCCATACGCTCGCCGGACTCACCGCTACCACTTCCGCATCCAGCATCATGAACGTCAATCGCCGATACCCTTCCAACGGATTCTTCAGATGGAAGCCAATGATGGCTTCCTTCTCCCACGGCTCCAGCCAGAAATCCCGGGGAATCCAACCATTGTGCTCATTCACTCGCCCGTAGCGCTGGCGCCAGTCGTAGAACTTGCTGGCCCCAATGCCCAGCCACTGCGGAAATCGTCCGACGCCGATCTCGGTCTTCTCCGACCAGCGTCGGACAAAATCCACCACTTGATCCCGCACATCATGCGGCACCCAGTTCTTCGTTAAAGCTCCCCAAGACTTTTTTTTAACGCGATGTGCTCGGCCATCAGTTCGGCCAGGACTTCGTCCTTGGTCTGGACTTTCTTCTCCAAGAACTCGATCCGCTTCTGCTTCTCCTCGACCTGACGGGCGGGACGTTCCTTCGCCTGGAAGGCGGATGCTCCGTTCTCAAACAACTCCTTCTGCCAGCGATAGAAGACGGTGGGTTGCAGCCCCAGTTCTTCACACAAATCGGAAACCGGGACCTTATCTAAAAGATGGCGTCGCAGAATGGCCACCTTCTCTTCAGCGGTGTAGTGTTGACGCTCTTTTCTCATACGTTCGCTCCGTTATCTTAACGGATGAACGTCTTCTCCACTTCCAAC
>Ga0070717_10002201_pt1 | contig 13706 bp, 15 predicted proteins | sample LARL113metaG_FD_71366 | JGI IMG/M metagenome (GOLD analysis project Ga0070717, IMG submission 71366) | Corn, switchgrass and miscanthus rhizosphere microbial communities from Kellogg Biological Station, Michigan, USA - LAR L11-3 metaG | ecosystem: Host-associated > Plants > Roots > Rhizosphere ... | reverse complement strand
GGCCGGCTGACCCGGTGGAATCCCGGGACCGACGGTGAAAGTCCGGATGGGAGGAAGCACGCGCGGGCGGCAGCCGCAACCAGCTGCCGGCCGTGTACGCGCGTCCGCGCGCCCCCGGAGCCACCTGGCATAACGGCTCCGAGGAGAGGAAATCGCGGATGTTCACCGGAATCGTCGAGGAACTCGGCGAAGTCGTTGCTGTCGAGACCCTCCCGGGAGCGGCCCGGCTCACCGTGCGCGGCCCGCAGGTAGTGGCGGACGCTGCCCGCGGCGACTCCATCGCCGTCAACGGAGCCTGTCTCACCGTCACCGAGGCCGCGGACAAGACATTCACCGCCGACGTCATGGCGGAGACATTGCGGCGGACCGTGCTCGGCACGCTAGCCGCCGGTTCCCCCGTCAACCTGGAACGCCCGCTGCGCTTCAACGGCCGCCTGGGCGGTCACCTGGTTCAGGGCCACGTGGACGCGACGGCCACGATTGTCTCCCGCAGCCCGGCGGAGCACTGGGACGTGGTCCGCATCGCCGTTCCGCCGTCTCTCGCCCGGTACATCGTGGAGAAGGGTTCGGTGGCCGTGGACGGGGTCAGCCTGACCGTCTCGGCCGTCGGCGGCGCCGATGAGGAGCCCTGGTTCGAGGTGAGCCTCATACCCGCCACCCTGGAGCTGACCACCCTGGGCCGGGCGGAGCCAGGCAGTCAGGTCAACCTGGAGGTCGACATGATCGCCAAGTACGTGGAGCGGCTGACCCGCACGGCGCCGGCCGATGACGAGGAAACGAAGGCCCGGCCATGACCACCAGCCCGGCTGCGCACGGTGTCCCCTGGATAAGCGGACCCGGCCGCATGGCCGCACCAAAAACCACCTTCCCGAACGACACCCCAGCGAACCGCCGGCTACCGAACGGCTCACCAGCACCCGGAACGCCAGCCAGCGGCACGCCAGCTAGTCCGGCTACCCGGCTGGACGAGGTGTCGCGGGCGATCGCCGAGGTCGCCGCGGGCCGCCCGGTGGTCGTGGTTGACGACGCCGACCGGGAAAACGAGGGCGACATCATCATCGCGGCCAGCAAGATGACGCCAGCGCTGATGGCGTTCATGATCAGGTACACCAGCGGCGTGATCTGCGTTCCGCTGCCCGGTGAGGATCTCGACCGACTCCAGCTGCCGCTGATGACCGCCCAGAACACCGAGCGCATGCGGACCGCCTTCACGATCAGCGTGGATGCCCGGGACGGCGTGACCACCGGCATCTCGGCCAAGGACCGGGCGCGGACCGTCCGAGCCCTGGTGGACTCGGCCACCGAGCCCAACGAGCTGGTCCGGCCTGGGCACATCTTCCCGCTGCGTTACACCGAAGGCGGCGTGCTGCGTCGGCCCGGGCACACCGAGGCCGCTGTCGACCTGGCCAGGCTGGCCGGCCTGGCGCCGGCCGGCGCACTCGCCGAAGTCGTCAACGACGATGGCACGATGGCGCGGCTGCCCGCCCTGCGGGCCTTCGCGGATGAGCACGGGCTGGCCCTGATCTCCATCGCCCAGCTCATCGAGTTCCGTCGGCACTCCGAGCAGATGGTCCGGCGGGTCGCCGAGACCCGGCTGCCGAACGCCCACGGCGAGTGGCGTGCTCTCGGCTACCAGAACTCAGTCGATGGCACCGAGCACGTCGCGCTGGTGCTCGGCGACCTCGGCGACGGCCAGCAGGTCCTGGTGCGCGTGCACTCCGAATGCCTGACCGGTGACGTGTTCGGCTCGCAGCGGTGTGACTGCGGCGCACAGCTGGAAGCCTCGATGGCGGCAATCGCCGCCGAGGGCCGGGGCATCGTCTTGTACCTGCGCGGGCACGAGGGCCGGGGCATTGGCCTGCTCAGCAAGCTGCGCGCCTACCAGTTGCAGGATGGTGGCGCCGACACCGTCGACGCCAACCTGGAACTCGGCCTGCCCGCGGACGCCCGCGAGTACTCGACCGGGGCGCAGGTCCTCGCTGACCTCGGGGTCCACTCCATCCGCCTGCTCACCAACAACCCGGCCAAGGTCCGTGGGCTGGCGGGCTTCGGCATCGAGGTGGCCGGCCGGGTTGCGTTGCCGGTCACGCCCACTCCGGACAACGTGCGCTACCTCATCGCCAAGCGGGACCGGCTCGGCCACCTGATCGACGGGCTACCGCTCACCACGGAGATCGCAGGGAGTCCTAGGGGATCATTCAGGCCAGTGAATGGCGGGACCCGCGAGATTCGCCCGGACGGGCTGGCGCCGGACGGACTGGCGCCGGACGGACTGGCGGAAGTGCGGTGAGCGAGCCGGAGGGGCGCGGTGCCGCCTGGACTGAGGAGCGGAGCCTGAGCGAGCCGGAGGGGCGCGGTGGTGCCTGGACTGAGGAGCGAGGAGCGAGGAACGAGCGAAGGAGCGACGAGGGAAGGCGGCGCCTCAAAAGCGCCCCGGAGGCGAGCGGGGAACAGAGTACGAGCGACGAGGGAAGGCGGCGCATGAAGGGGGAATGGGGAGGCGGGCGGGGCCCCGCAGGCGAGCGGGAGACGCGGTGAGCGGCGCGGGACGGCCAGGCAGCGAGGCGGTCGACGCGGGCGGGCTCACCCTGGCCCTGGTGGCGGCCCGCTGGCATGCGGAGATCACCGACAGCCTGGTGGAGCGGGCCCTGGCGGCGGCCAAAGCCTGCGGGATCGACGACCCGCTGCTGGTCCGTGTGCCGGGTGCCGTCGAGTTGCCCGTGGTGGCCGGCGAACTAGCCGCCAGCCACGACGCCGTGGCCTGCCTCGGCGCGGTGATCCGCGGCGGAACGCCGCACTTCGAGTACGTATGCGATGCTGTCACCTACGGCTTGGCCCGGGTCGCGCTTGACGCTGGCACGCCGGTGGCCAACGGGGTGCTCACCTGTGACACCCTGGAACAGGCCCGCGAGCGGTGCGGGCTGGACGGCAGCAGTGAGGACAAAGGATGGGAGGCGGTTGTGGCCGCCCTCGACACGGCGCTCGTGCTGCGCTCCCTCCGCGCCACCCGCCCGGAAGGCCGGGACCGCCCGAGCGCACCGGCTCGCGGAGCCGGAGACCGCCCGCGACATCAAAGCAGCCCGCGGTAAACCACCCAGCATGCTCGCTTGGCGCCCGCTTTCCCAACCTTTCACGCGTTCGGTACTCACAAAACGTGATAAATCGGGCGTGATCATGGTCGTAACGCGTGAAGAGTCGCCGGATCTGGCCGTCGATACCCGGATCTGGCCCACCGGATGAAAGGCTTCTGCGTTGCTTTCGCTCGTCCTGCCCAAAGGCTCGCTGGAGCGTGCCACCCTCGACCTGTTCGACGCGGCGGACCTGACCGTCCGCCGGTCCTCTGACCGCGATTACCACGCCTCCATCGACGACCCGCGGATCGAGCGGGTGCGGTTCCTGCGCCCCCAGGAGATCCCGTCCTACATCGAGCGCGGCCTTTTCGACCTTGGCATCACCGGGCGTGACTGGATCACCGAAACCGGGGCCGACGTCGCCTCGCTCGGCGAACTGCACTACTCCAAGGCCACGTCGCAGCCGGTACGCGTGGTGCTGGCCGTGCCGCAGAGCTCGCCCTGGCAGTCGGTCACCGACCTGCCGGAAGGAGTCCGGATCTCCACCGAGCTACCGTCGCTGACCAGCCAGTACCTGGCCGAGCACGGGGTGAAGGCGATGGTGATCCCCTCGTACGGCGCCACCGAGGCCAAGGTGCCCGACATCGTCGACGCCATCGTCGACCTCACCGAGACCGGCTCCTCGCTGCGCCGCAACGGCCTGCGGATCATCGAAACGCTGCTCACCAGCTACACCGAGCTGGTCGCGAACACCGGGGCGTACGCCGACACGGCCAAGCGCGCCGCCATGGAGGACATCGCGCTGCTGCTGGCCGGCGCGATCCGGGCCCGGGGCAGCGTACTGCTCAAGCTGAACGTGCCGTCGGCGCAGCTCGCGGCGGTGTCAGAGATGCTGCCCGCCATGTCATCGCCCACCGTCACCGCCCTGGCGCGCGGCGACATGAACGCTGTGGAGACCGTTGTGCCCAAGCGCGGGGTCAACACGCTGATTCCCGCACTGAAGGCGGCGGGCGCCCGGGACATCCTGGAGATCCCCATTTCCAAGATCGTCGAGTAAAGCCGGGCGTCAGCCGCCTGAGCAGGGGTCGCCAGTCTGGCCGTTGACGCGAGCTGAGTAGCCCTATTAGGTTAGCCTTGCCTAAGAATCGATCGATGCCGCATCGTTCAACCCGGGGAGTTCTGTCGTGGGTTCAGCTCAGATCGCCGTGCTTGGCGCGATAGCCGGGTTGACCATCTTCCTGGGCCTGCCGGTTGGCCGGCTGCGCGCTCCGATGCCCAAGGTACGGACGATGCTGAGCGCGACGGCCACTGGCATCCTGATCTTCCTGCTGTGGGATGTTCTCGACCATGCCTGGGCACCGGTGGACGCCGCGCTGAGTGGCCACAGGTACGGCTCAGCGTTCGGCAACGGGGCGGTGTTCGCGCTGTGCTTCGGTGTCGGCTTGGCCGGCCTGGTCTACTTCGACCGGTGGGTAGCACGGCGCGCCGCCCGGTCGTTCGGGCCGGGAGCGGCGTCGGTGGCTGAACTACGGGCCAGGCGGACCGGTCTCGCCCGCTTGAGCGACCTGCCGATGATGATCGCCATCGGGATCGGCCTGCACAACTTCGCCGAGGGCCTCGCTATCGGCAACTCAGCCGCACGGGGCGCGCTACAGCTCGCTGTTCTGCTGGTCATCGGGTTCGGCTTGCACAACGCTACGGAAGGCTTCGGCATCGTCGCGCCCATGGCCGCCGAAGGCCGCCGCCCCTCTTGGCGCTACCTGTTCCTGCTGGGGCTCATCGGCGGCGGCCCTACCTTCCTGGGGACCCTGGTGGGACAGCGCGTAGTCAACGAAACGCTGTCCATCGGGTTCCTGACCTTGGCCGCGGGGTCCATCCTCTACGTCGTTATCGAGCTGCTGGCGGTCGCGCGCAAGCAGGCCCTGAAGGAAATCACGACCTGGGGCATCTTGCTCGGCGTCCTGCTGGGCTTCGCCACCGACGCCATCGTCACCGCCGCCGGGGCCTGACCAACAGCCACTGCCGCCCGGTTCCAGTGGAGCTGCGGAGCGTCCATCGGCTGCTAATGACCTGAGTTGGCGTGCTCGCCGTGGCGTCGGGGAGTGGCGTGAACGTAATCTGGAGGTACCTCCGGGGAATGCTCAGGCCCTGGCCGCGGCCTGCGGCGGTCGCCGGTCAGTGCCGACCCCGGTCCCGGGCTGGGCGAGACGTTCCGAGGTGACAGGCCGTGCGAGACATCCTGGACCCCATAACCAAGTGGTGGGACAGCGGAGAGACGTTCGGTCTGGCCACCGTGGTGCGCACATTCCGCAGCGCACCCCGGGAGCCCGGCGCCGCCCTCGCGGTATCCACGGAGGGTGAGGTCACCGGCAGCGTCTCCGGCGGCTGCGTCGAAGGCGCCGTGTACGAACTGGCGCGTGAGGTGTGCGAGACCGGGCAGCCGGTCTTGCAGACCTACGGCGTGAGCGACGACGACGCACTCGCTGTTGGCCTGACCTGCGGCGGGATCTTGCATATCTTCGTGGAGCCGGTTGACCCCACATCCTTTCCCGAGCTGGGTGAGGTGGCTGCCGCGATCGCCGAGGGGGAGCCGGTGGCCCTGGCCACGGTCATCGAGGGGCCGGGCCGGGTCGGGTCGCGGCGGGTGATCTGGGCCGGCACCGGGCCGTCGGCGGGCACCGAGCCGGCGGAGGCAGAGCCGGCGGAGACCGAGCCGGCGGAGGCGGAGCCGGCGGATTCGGGGCCGACGGATACCCAATCGGCCACGCTCCGCCGGAGTGGGGCGAGCGGCACCCTGGGTGCCGGAGACCGGCTGGATCAGGCCGTCGACGACGATGCGCGCGGCATGCTCGCGCAGGGACTGACCGGCGTCCGCCGCTACGGCGCGCACGGGGAGCGGCGCGGCGACGACCTCGCCGTGTTCGTGCACTCGTTCGCGCCGCCGCCACGGATGCTGGTGTTCGGCGCCATCGACTTCGCCGCGGCAGTGGCTCGGGCCGGAAAGTTCCTCGGCTACCGCGTGACGGTCTGCGACGCTCGCCGGATATTCGCGACGCCAGCCCGGTTCCCCGAGGCCGACGAGGTTGTGGTCGACTGGCCGCACCGGTACCTGGCCGGCACCCCGGTGGACGCGCGGACGGTGATCTGCGTGCTCACGCACGATCCCAAATTCGACGTGCCGCTGCTGGAGGTCGCGCTGCGCACGCCCGCCGGCTACATCGGTGCCATGGGCAGCAGGCGTACCCATGAGGACCGGCTCGCCCGGCTGCGCGATGCCGGGCTGTCCGCCGCCGAACTCGCCCGGCTGCGCTCCCCGATAGGACTCGACCTGGGGGCCAGGACACCCGAAGAGACCGCCGTGTCGGTCGCCGCTGAACTCATCCAGCTCCGCTGGGGCGGTTCGGGGCAGCCGCTGACGGCGACCTCAGGGCGCATTCACCACGGCTGAGCGCGAGCCCAGTGGCCGTTCGACGCTTTGGGGGGCTGCTCTACGCTTGGTGACCATGGAGACACCTGTCGCGGGAGTACTGCTCGCCGCGGGGGAGGGCAGGAGGCTCGGCAGCCCCAAGGCGCTGGTGGAGCTGGGCGGCGTGCGGCTGGTCGACCGGGGCGTCACGCTGTTGCGTGAAGGCGGCACGGCCCCGGTAGTGGCGGTCATGGGGGCGGCGGTCGTCGAGTTGCTCGGCGTGATCACCGTGCACAACCCAGACTGGCGGACCGGCATGGGATCCTCGCTGGCAGCCGGCCTCAGCTCGGTCCCGGTCAGCGCCGAAGCGGCGGTGGTCGCCCTGGTGGACCAGCCGCTGGTCGGGTCTGGTTCTGTGCGGCGGCTGATCGCCGCGTACCGGGCGGGAGCCCGCGTCGCGGTGGCGGCCTATCATGGCCAGCCGCGCAACCCGGTCCTACTCGCCCGCGAGCACTGGCCAGCGGCGATCGCCCTAGCGGAAGGTGACGTCGGAGCACGGCCGTTCCTGCGCGCCCATCCGGACCTGGTGACGCTCGTGGAATGCGCGGACACCGGCCGCCCGGACGATGTCGACACTCCGGAAGACCTGGCCCGAATCGTCGCGATCGTTGCGGCCGCCGAGCCGGCCGCCGAGCCAACCGCCAGCTGACCCTCAGTCGGCCACGCTGACCTGGATACCCCAGGTATGCGTCACGCTGTCGCCTGGCTCCAGCAGAAGCAGGTCCACCCCAGAGGCGAAGGCGTTGGGGGGGCAGGTCATCGGCTCGACGGCCAGGGCCCTGCGGCGGTGCGGGGGGTCCAGCGTGTCGCCGGTGAACACCTGCAGCCACTGGAAGCCCGGACCTGCCCAGAGCGCGACCTGAGTTCCCCCGCCGGACAGGCGCGCCCAAGCGCGGCCATCTGCGTCGCGGGCCAAGCCCGTGAGCGCGTGATCGAGGCGCGTCGCGGCGATCGGCCGGGACTCGCGGAAATCGTACGGGGTGCCCGCCACGTCCTCCACAGGTCCGGACGGGATGCCCCGTTCGTCGGCCGGCAGCCACAGCCCGCCGGGCAGCATCAAATCGCAGTCATCGATGGCGGGGGTGCCCGCGGACAGGTAGGGGTGCGAACCGGTGCCGTACGGGGCGGGTGTCGAGCCCGCGTTGCGCGCGGTGATGCTGACCCGCAGGCCGCTGTCCGCGGCAAGCCGGTATTCTGCCTCGATATCCAGGCAGAACGGGTATCCCTGCCGGCCGAGCAGGACGTGCCGCAGGAGGACGGCCTCCGGGGTGAGCGCCGCGACCTCCCAGCTGGCCCACCGAGTCAGCCCGTGAATGGCGTTAAGGTTGGCAGGCTCGCTCAGGTCTAGCTGGTATCGGGTGCCATTGATGCTGTAGCGACCGCCATCTACGCGGTTCGGCCAGGGAGCGAGGAGCTGGCCGGAGGCACCTGGCGGCAGTACGTCCGGGCCGTACTCGCCGATGACCGGCCGGCCAAGGTGATGCAGCGCCCGGAGCCCGGCGCCAAGCTGGGTAACCGTGGCTTGGTAGTCGCCCGCGGAGATCTCGTGCTGCATGCCGGTGAGCGGAACCATGACTTGCTTTGCCTGCGTCTCTCAGTCCCATTCGCACCGGCCCTGTGCCGGCGACACTGCGAGCGATTGTGTCATTGCCAACCGGGCATAGTGCCGGCGGGGCTGCTTGGGGAGCGGGGGACCGTCAGCCCCGCCGGCTATTGCACCATAGCCGCCCCGGCGGCCCATCCGGGCGAAGTTCCTCAAGCCGCAAGGAGTCCACAAGATCTACCCGCGGCGGTTCACCGGGTCTGCCAGGGAGGATCGGCATCCCCTCGGCGCCCCCTGGCCTCAACGTGTCACCGGGTGCCCGGGATGAGCCGCCCGTGGCCAGCTCAGTCTCATATTGTAGCCTCATGCATACTCTTCGTGGCTGTTTCCCGGTAACCTGGGGCATCGGGGGTATTGCATGGCAGATGAGCCCGCGCTGACCGCGGATGCGGTGGCGCGCCGCCTCGGTCTGGCTCCTTCGACACTGCGCTCATGGCGCCGGCGCTACGGCGTCCCGGTCGTCAGCCCAGCGCGGGTGGGCAGGTGCTCTACACGGCCGAGGACGTCGCCTACCTGGCGCACATGCGCAGCCTTATCGCGGCCGGCATGCCACCCCACGAAGGCGCCCGGGTGGTCCTGGCCGAACACGCCCCGGCGCCGGGAGCTCCCGGTGATCGATCGACTGTCCCCGCCCGGCGTTCCTCGCCCGGCTATGCCTCCGTGCCGCGCGATCTGATCATTCCGGGCTGGTCGGCTGCGGTGCGCGAGCTGGCTGCTGCGGCGATGGCCCTGGACGCTCACCTGATCGTGGAGATCATCCGCGTGGCTGTGGCCTGCGACGGGGTCATCGGTACCTGGGAAGACCTCCTCACTCCCTTGATTGCGGGGATAAGTGATCAGCAGGGCACGTCAGGGAGCCTCATCGATGTCGAGCACGTCGTGACGGCCGCCGCGTGTGACGTCCTGGCCGAGGCCTCCGCGGCGCTGTCACGGCCAGCCCAGCACCCACCGGTGCTGCTGTCGTGTGCCGAGGACGAGCAGCACACGATGTCCCTGCATGTGCTGGCGGCGGCCTTGGCCGAGGAGGGGGTCGCCACCCGGATGCTCGGTGCGCGCGTTCCTCGCCGCGCGCTGGCCGAGGCGGTCTGGCGCAGCCACCCGGCCGTGGTCTTCCTCTGGTCGCAGACCGCTGCCACGGGTGACCCGGCTCCGCTTGCCGACCTGCGGGATCATCCCAGCCGCCCCAGGCTCTTCGTCGGCGGCCCCGGGTGGGACCCCGCCGGGATCCCTGATGTCGTCCAGTTCCTGCCGAGCCTGTCCGCGGCCGTGGCCGAAGTCGAGGCGGCCCTCGGCCTGGCTCCTCCGGCGTAGCGGCACGCCTAACCGCAGCAGGCTCGTGCCGCTACTGACGGTATTTCCTGGCCGCTGATCACAGCCAGGGCGGGCCACCTCGTGAGCATGGACACCGGATTGCTGATCGCGGCCCGGCAATATGGTTGACATCGAATAGTCAGTTATGGATAATCGAAACTGACCAGAGCGGGACAGCTATCCGATTCCAGGTAAGGAACATCGCGATGAACACCACCCAAATCACCCAGACCGGTCCGACCGGGCCGGCGGCACCGGTCCGGATCCCGGCCAGCTACACCGTGGCCAAGCGGCTCGGCAACTGGACCACCGAGCGCCAGTTCCAGGTGCGCGCCCACCGCGGGCACGCCGTGCTGGACCTGCGCTCCCCGCAGATCCCGGCCGGCGACATCGAGATCGACCTCGATCTCGACCACGCCATGCTCAAGCTGCTGGTCGCCGATGACGCGGTAATCGACGACTGGGACCTGCGGCGCATCGGCCGCGGCCGGGTCAAGGACGCCGAGGCCCCGCAGGCGACTGGCGGCCGGCGAATCGTGGTCACCGGCCAGATGCGGAACGGCGAGATCCGCGTCCACCGCCGCGGCATCGCCATCCTGTCGGCCATGTGCTCCCGTGCGTACCTTGCCGACCTGCGCCGGGTGCACAAGGAGGGCGGATACCCCACCGTCGACGACCCGGCCCGCAGCGCCTGACCATCCACACGCCGAAAGCGCGTGCCGCCGTAAGCGGCGGCACGCGCGGCGGAGGAGCAGATGGCGAAGAAGCGGAAAGTCGGCAACTTGCTGGCGCTGGCCGTGCTGTCCTACATGACCGTCAAGCCCATGCACCCCTACGAGCTGGGCCGCACGCTGCGCGACCACGGCGACGCGCGCAGCATCAAGTTCAACCACGGCTCGCTGTACATGGTCGTTCAGCAGCTAGCCAGGGCTGGGTTCATCACCGAGCTGGAAACCACCCGGGAGGGGCAGCGCCCGGAACGCACCGTGTACGCGATTACCGACGCAGGCCGTCATGAGCTACGCGACTGGCTGCGCGAACTGGTCGAGGAGCCGCAGCACGAGTACCCGCATTTCGTGGCCGCACTCTCGCTGATCGGGGCGCTGCCACCAGGTGAGGTCGTCGAACTCCTGATCCGCCGGCTGAGCGAGCTCGCAAGACAGCGGGCCGAGATCCGCGACCTGATCGACAGGACGGTCGCTACGGGCGTGCACCCGCTGTTCCTGGTCGAGGAGGAATACCGGCTCGCCCTGCTGGAGGCCGAGTCGTCGTTCGTCGAGCGGTTCATCGAGCAAATCACCCAGCCGGATACCGGCTGGGGGCGCATGTGGGCCGAGTTCCACGGCGCGCCCATCCCCATCGACAGAAGGAAGCAGTCATGACCCACACGCGCACCGCCCTGGTCATCGGCGGCGGCATCGCTGGCCCGGCCGCCGCGATGGCGCTGCAGAAGGCCGGCATCCAGGCCACCGTGTACGAGGCCTACGAGAACACCGCCCAGGGCATCGGGGCATTCCTCACCATTGCCTCCAACGGGATCGACGCGCTGCGGACGATCGGGGCTGATGGGCTCGCGCTGTCGGCCGGGTTTCCCACACCGAGGATCATGCTGCGCAGCGGCACCGGCAAGAACCTGGGCACGGTCGGCACCGGCCTGTCGCTCCCGGACGGCACGACCAGCCATACGCTCAAACGCGCCGCCCTCTACGACGCGATCCACGACGAGGCCACCTCCCGCGGCATCGTCGTCCATCATGGCAAGCGCCTGATTGACGCCGAACAGACCAGCGATGGAGTGCGCGCGGTGTTCGAAGACGGCTCCGACGCCACCGGTGAAGTCCTGATCGGTGCCGACGGCGTCCGATCGGTGGTCCGCAGGCTCATCGACCCGAACGCGCCCGCGCCGACCTACATCGGCCTGGTCAACCTCGGCGGGTACGCCCGCGGCGTCAGCGTGGATGCCGAGCCCGGCAGCTACACCATGATCTTCGGCAAGCAAGCTTTCTTCGGCTACGCCCTTGCCCCGGGCGGTGAGGTGTGGTGGTTCGCCAACGTGCCCCGCGGCGATGAACCCGCCCGCGGCGAAGTCGAAGCGGTCACAGCCCACGAATGGCAACGCAGGCTTGCCGAGCTCTACGCCGAGGACGCCGGGCCCGCCGTCCAGCTCGTGCAGGCCAGCGACACCGCGGACATCATGCAGGCCAGCCCTACCCACTCAGTGCCTCACCTGCCCGCCTGGCACGCCGGCCGCATGATCGTCATCGGGGACGCAGCGCACGCCCCGACCCCCACCTCGGGTCAGGGGGCCTCACTGTCCATCGAAGACGGCGTCCTGCTCGCCAAGTGCCTGCGCGACCTGCCCGACGTCCAGCGGGCGTTTGCCCGTTTCGAGGCGCTCCGCCGCCCCCGTGCTGAGCGCATCATCAAACAAGCCGCGCGGATCAACAGCAGCAAGGCCGCCGGGCCCGTCGCCCGGGTGTTCCGGGACGCGATGCTCCCGGTCATCTTGAAGATGACCGCCAACAGCAAGCAGGTCAACGAGGTCTACCGCTACCACATCGACTGGGACGGCCCTGTCCCCGCTCACGCATAGCTGGGCGCAGACCGGTGCCTCATGGGGGCTCGGCCCAACCTCCCCCTGCCGCCGCAGCCGCGCGGGACTTCGCAGCGGGTGCTGCGCCGATCACTAGCCGGGCGGGGTGAGGGAGCCGCTGCGGACGGCCTCCGCCGCGAGCACCCCGAACAGGTAGAAGTACGCCGCTTCCTCGTCGTCGAAGGTGCGCACCTCGTGCCTGACGCCGTCCGCCGCGCTGAACACCTCGAAGCCTTCGGGCGTGCGGATCAGGCACATCGCGCCGTCAGCCTCCTGTTCCAGGGCGTAGGCGGCGCGCGGGATCGCGGCCAGGTCGGCGAGTTCAGAGAAGATCGACCGGGTCGGCACCCGCTGCCGGCGTGCCGACCGACCGCCTGGCTCGCGGGCGCGACCGCTCCGCCCCGGGCCGAGGCCCGCCGCGTCCGACCCCGGCATGCGGGCATCAGGGGCGGGCCGGAAGCCGTTCTGCGTGTTCGGCACGTCCAAGGGCTCGCGCCACCCGGTCGCCTGGTCCAGATAGCCGGTCCCGTTCCAGGCCTCGCCGGGCTGCACGGCCACGCCGTTGTGACGGCCCGGGTCCCCCCCGGCCGCAGGCGGGAATTCGGTCTCCGCCCAGGCGCGCCTGGGCGCCGTGCCATAGGGATAAGTCGGCACCGGCGGGGTCTCGGCCGGTGGCTGGGTCCAGTGCAGGGGCTGCTCCACCTTCTCCTCGGTGAGGCCGGTCACCTCATCGCGTGGTGTCAGCAACTCGAACACGCCGCGATCCACCTGCCAGTAGCCGAGATCCCTGGCCCGGCGGGCGTCGGTGCCCAGGTAGGTGATGTGCAGCCGGTTACCGAGGTCGTCAAGGACCAGGCAGGGCTCGCCCCGGAAGATGCCGACCGGCCTGGACTCCCACAGGGCGTCGACTTCCGCCCGGACGACCTTCTTGCGCCAGTGCCCGGTCGCGGGCTCGAAGCCGAGTTCCTCGGGCGGCGGCAACGCCGCGAACAGGACCACGTCGGACGCCGCGGGGCCGAGCCCGACCTCGTACGGCGCGCCGCGGTAGCTCGCCATCAGCCGGAAGCGCATGGCTTAATGCCGTCCGACGGGGTGCAGCCACACCTGCCCGTCGTAGCGGGCGATGAATTCTTCGCCGTCGGACACGACGCGGTAGATCTCCGCACCCACCGGGACCGGCACTGGCAGCGTGTAAAACTCGGGAATCGCGCTGCGTGGCGCGCCGGGCACGCCGGTCTCCGCCGTCGGCGGGACCAGGGACGTCCCCATATCCAAAGCATGCCATCGCATAACGAAGATCTCCGGCATCTCGGCCGAGAACTCCGAGCCGGCGTAACCGAGGCCGAGGGCCTCATAGAAGCCGGCTGGGCCGCGGAAGGCGCAGTCCCGCGCCCGGTACACGTATCCGGCGATCACTGACCGCTGCCCGTTCAGGTACGGCTCGACAAGCCGGGGCGGGATGACCTTCTGCATCGGCGTGCCCGGCTCAATGATCCTGGTCACCTGCTCGGCGTGGGCCAACATGCTCCCTTGGGGTCGGTGAGTTGATGATGCTCAAGAGACTCTCATACGGGGATTTCCCACTCAACTGCTTCGGCTGAGCCCGCGCCGCCGCAGCGGTGTTGCTGTGTCCCGTGGGCTCAGGTGGCGGGCCAGGCCGCC
>Ga0070717_10002198_pt1 | contig 13709 bp, 13 predicted proteins | sample LARL113metaG_FD_71366 | JGI IMG/M metagenome (GOLD analysis project Ga0070717, IMG submission 71366) | Corn, switchgrass and miscanthus rhizosphere microbial communities from Kellogg Biological Station, Michigan, USA - LAR L11-3 metaG | ecosystem: Host-associated > Plants > Roots > Rhizosphere ... | reverse complement strand
TATGACAGCATTGGGATAGACAGGGAAGATGATTTGCGAGAGTTTGAGCAGAGTCTGCGCAGCCGGTGAACGTGCGCAGCTATGCTCGTAAATTCGCGGGCTGACGCCCTGCCCAGTTTTCTGCCGCAGCGATTCGCCTTGCAATTGCCGGATGCGAGTGGAAGAACCATTCCACGAATCTGGAAGGTGTGCGTTCGGCTAGATTCTGGTCGGCGAGCTTGTTCATCGAAGAAATAAAAGGCTCGATGCTGGCAATCGATCGAAAAGCATAGCGGTCGGCTTGGCGCTCGTTGAAACGTGAAAAGGCATTCAAGGCGGGGAGAAGCAGGAATCCGAGAACTGTCGAAACCAGAACCAGCAGAGGCAGGTTGGCAAAATCAGAAAGCGTCTCGAACATGTGCCGGCGTTCGATGGTGTAGTGCAAGGTCCAATTCGCCGCCCAAAATCCGAGCAGCGTCATGCCCGCCTGCGCCAGGATGCTTTTGAAGATATGCCGGTGTACGTGATGCCCGAGCTCGTGCGCCAGCACGGCTTCAATCTCGTCGGGGGAGTAGCTGTCGAGCAGAGTGTCGGCCAGGATAATGCGCCGCGTATTACCCAGACCGGTTAGGGCAGCATTGGCTTTCTTGCTCTTCTCCGAAAGCTTCCACTTATATACTCCCCGCACGCGAGTTCCCGCGCTCTCGCTCAGCCGCACCAAACGCGATTTCAGTTCTTCATCTTCAAGAGGCTCGAATTTGTAAAAAATGGGGAAAAGAACGACAGGAGCAATCTGTGCCAGCAACACAAATAACCCCAAAAACGCCGCCCACGCCAACAGCCACCAATGCTGCGGAGCTTCGCGAATAATGAAGTAGAGCAGTTCGGTAACAATGCTGGCCAGGATCACTCCCACCAGAAATCCTTTGAATTCGTCCCAGATCCACGCTCGCAGCTTTTGATTGGAGAGCTGAAACCGGTGCTCCAAGCGAAAACCGTAATAGTCGAGGCCTAATCCGAGCAGCTTGCCGATGCACATCAGCATGACGACGTACAGGAAGACGGCCAAGGTGTAGTTCTGAAAACCACCGCTATAGGCCAGATCGCGCAGAGTTCCACTCCAGCCGGTTACAAGAAGCGCCAGCAGCAAAATCAGTCCAAGAACAAAATCCGCAATGCCTAGCCAGCGTCGAATGCGGTTGTAGCGGCGCGCCTCGGGCGAGTCTGTGGGAACGGTGGTAACTGTTACTACAGAAGTCATCGATATGGATTATCTGCTAGTGGGCGGCGAAGCGCCATACCCGGAAGTGAATGGTTTTCCGTGTGCGAGCCTGTCTTAGGTGCTGGTAACAAAGGCCTCCGACGTCGCAAGAATTTCGTTTACAAGATCCGGCGAAGCCGCTTCGGCGTAAACCCGCAGCAGGGGCTCGGTGCCTGACGCCCGGAACAAGACCCAGGCCTCCGCTCCATTACCGTTGGTGGGGGCGTCCAGGAAAAACTTAATTCCATCGAGCCCCTCCTTTTTTAAAACGCTGTAACTGCCCAGTCGTTTGGTTCCATCGGAACGCGCTCGCTGGATCGCCTTGTGCTTGACCTCTTCTGTAATGTGCATATCCCGGCGGCCGTAATAATGAGGTCCATACTCGCGTTGCAGATCGGCCACAAGCTGGCCCAGGGGTTTGCCTTCGTCTGCCATGACGTTGGCCAGCAGCAGGCAGTTAAGAATGCCGTCGCGCTCGGGAAGATAACGCGAGTATCCAATTCCGCCGGACTCTTCTCCGCCCATTACGATTTCTCGCTCCATCATGAGATCGGCAATATGTTTGAAGCCGATGCAGCACTCGTTCAGCTTACGGCCGTAGCGCGCGGCAATGCGGTCCACCATGCGCGTGGTGTTGAAAGCGCGAACCACCTCGCCCGGCCATTTCTTTCGTTCCAGGAGCCAGCGCAGCAGGACTGAAAAAATCTTATGCGAATCAACGAAGCTGCCGTCTTCCGCCACGGCGCCGATCCGGTCGGCGTCACCGTCTGTGGCGAGGCCAGCGTGACTGTTGTTCTTCACCACCGTTTCCTGAAGCAAGGCCATGTGCGGCTCGATCGGCTCAGGGTTAATTCCCGGGAAGAGCGGATTCAACTCCTGACGAATAGCAATGTGCCGGATGCCGCGCTCGTCGAAGATCTTCGTCAGAATGCCGCGGCCGGAGCCGTACATCGAATCGACCACAAAACTAAAATTCGCTTTGGCGATGAGATCGAGATCAGCGAAGCGGGATACTGTGCGAATGTAGGCTTGCTTCAAATCCACTTCTTCGATTGGGGCGGTGCGGCCATTCGGCATAGCCCCGGCGCGAACTTCGTCTTCAATCACCTTCATGATCGCGGGCGTAGCTGAGCTGCCGAATTTCGCTTTGAACTTCACTCCATTCCAGTTCCATGGGTTGTGGCTGGAAGTGATGACTACACCTCCGGCTGCACCAGAAGCCTTGACCGCCAGCGAGATCGCTGGGGTAGGGCTGTAATCACCGGCGAGCTTGACCGGAATTCCGGCTTCGGCAAGAACCTCTGAAGCTACGCGGGCAACGCGCTGTGATGCGAAACGGGTGTCGTAGCCCACAATTACGCCATGTGCAGGATCTTCGTTCTTCAAGACATAGGAAGCGATTGCGCCAGCGACACGGCGCACATTCTCATACGTGAAGTCGTCGGCGATGATGCCGCGCCAGCCGTCGGTGCCAAATTTAATTGGACGCTCGTTGCTCATTGGTGATTTTCATTAGCTTGAGACAAGCAAACCTGCAGTGACGACTACCAACCAGGGACTAACCATCGCTACACAAGTTTGTGAAATCTCTTCTCATCCAGGTGCTTTACGACTTTTCCTACATCCTGTGCCTGATCGAGCGTTGTGATTAATAGCGCGTCATCCGTGTCTACTACTACAAGATCTTTTATTCCCACTGCTGCGACAAATTTTCCTGGAGCGTGGATGTAATTTCTCTCTGCATTCAGCGTGAAAATGCCCTCGCTGGAAATCAAGTTGCCATTCGCAGGCTGCGTCTTGGTGACACGATGCTCGTGCAGTGCCGTCCATGAACCGAGGTCGCTCCAGCCGAAATCAGCAGGCAGACAAATGATATTAGAATTCCGTTCGCCTTTGGCCGAACGCGGCTCCAGAATGGCGTAATCCACGCTGAGGTTGTCGCATTTCGGATAGAGACGCCGCAAAGCTGCGGCGAATTTGCTCGTGCCGAAGACACTTGCGATTTCCTCCAGAATCTGAGCAGTCTTCGGCAAATGCTCACGCAACGCATCGGCAAGCGTGCGGGCGCTCCACAGAAACATGCCGCTGTTCCAAAAGTAATTTCCTGCGGCGAGAAAACCGGCAGCGCGCTCGGCATCAGGTTTCTCCGTGAAGCGGCGAACACGTAAGGCGTGGCCCTGGAAGGAAGCACCGGCTTCTATGTAGCCGTACCCGGTCTCAGGACGACTTGGCCGAATTCCCAGAACCACAATGTTTTCGTTCGCCGCTGCGATACGGATGCCTTCGCCAAGCGTTTTACGAAAGCGATTCTCATCCGCGATCACGTGGTCGGAGGGAAACATGCCGATTACGACGTCGGCATTATTTCTGCATAAAAGGAAGGCAGCGAGCCCAACTGCCGGTGCTGTGTTTCTTCCTATTGGTTCCGCAATAATTTGCGATTTGGCCAGCCGAGGCAGTTGGCGCGAGATTTCGCGCTGCAGATCTTCGTTCGTAATCACCCAAAATCTCTTCAGTGACGCCAGCGGCAGCAGCCGCGAAAGCGTCTGCTGAATCATGGTCTGCTTACCATCTAGCGTGAGCAATTGCTTAGCACGTCGCTTGCGGCTCAACGGCCAAAAACGTGTGCCACGGCCGCCAGCGAGAATGATGGGATAAAACTTTGGAATCGGAGTCACGTTGATGTGTGCATCTGCGCCCAATTTGCCTTCTGCGAAGCGGAGTGAACGCCCCTCCGTCTCACGCTACGTGCGAGGAAACTTCCCTCAGGCAGCACAATCGGAAATCGCGGATTACCTTCTAGTGGCCGGCTCGGGCAAACAATTTCCCGGCACGGCCGCCCTTATCAGCTCCACTTCCCACTGCGGTCGCACCTGAAACTTAGACATGCAAGCCGGCACGACGACCGCATCGCCCTTGGCCAGCGTGACCGGTTGCACGCCAGCAACTTCCACAATGCCGCAACCTTCCACCGCCACCAGAATCTGCACTGAGTTTTTCCCGGATTGATCTGACATGCCGAACTCATGTGGCGACTTCAACGCAAACATATCAACGGCAAAATAAGGGGCCGCGACTAGCCTTGAGTGTCGGCTCTTACTACCGTTCAATTCTACGGGCGCGGGCTTAATTACTTTTCCGGACGCTACTTTTTCTTTTACTGCTGCCAAACCTAGTTCGAGGTGCAATTCGCGCGGGCGGCCGTAATCATATAAGCGGTAGGTTGTATCCGATTGCTGCTGAGTTTCCAGCAAGATTGAACCGGGGCCTAATGTGTGTACCGTCCCGGCGGCAACGTAAATCATTTCGCCCGCATAAATATTCATCCAATGCAGCAGATCTTCGGCTTTTTTCGCTTGAATTGCTTTCCCGAACTCATCCCGCGTAACTCCCGCTTTCAAACCCAGCGCGATCTGCGCCCCTAGTTTGGCGTGAACCACGTACCAGCATTCCGTTTTTCCCCAAGGTTCCCCGACGCGGCGGGCCGCTTCGTCATCGGGATGGACTTGCACAGAAAGCTTCTCGTGGGGGAACAAAAACTTCAGCAGCAGCGGAAAACGATTCGGATCTCTTGCTGCATTGCCGATGAGCTCCCGGCCATAATGTGTGCTCAATTCGGCAAGCGACTTACCGGCGAGTGGGCCGTTCGATACCTGGCAAGCATCGCCGGTCAACCATGCCTCCCCGATCTTCTCGGAGAATCTATGATTGGGATAAACCGGTGATAAATCCAGTGTGCCCCAGGGGCGCGGATCGAACGCAGGCAGCATCCGGAATGGGTAAAGTTCGCTCACCGCAATGGCGGGGCAACAGAGCGCAGGCCGCAATCCAACTTAGAAGCTTAACTTGGCATAGAGGCTGCTTGCAAAGACAGTACCAGCGCGCCAACAAAAATTCGGTCACCCAATGCTTCCGTCAGGTCGTCAGGGCTCGAACCGCCGCTAGCGTTGTTTCCACTTCAGCGGGCGATGTGAGCAGGCCCGGTGAAAGGCGAGCATAAAGGGTTTTATACGGAGTCACGCTGGCTATGATTTTTCGTTGCCGGAGCCGGTCCACGACCTGCTGTGCCGGCATACCTTCCACCTCAAAGCAAACGATACCAGCCGAAAGCTCCTCCGCCATCGGAGTATAAAGCCTAATTTTCGGCATCTTCGCCAGGCCCTCTTTGAGCTGACGGTTAAGCGCGTGAATTCTTTCTTTGATCGCCTGCTTCCCAATTTTTTGATGGAACTCGAATGCGCGGTTCAGAGACCAGCGGTGCTCAAAAGAGTGAAAGCCGCCCGGCGACATAGTGGCGCCGATGGGCACCGGTGCTTCCGGACGGATCTTCATCCACATCTCGTAAGTTGCATCGTCGAACGCGGGAATCGTTGCCGTAGCGGATTTCCAGGCAATCGGACTGCCCCATACCAAGCCAGTACCTCTCGGCCCGAACATCCACTTGTGGCATCCCGCTACGAAGAAATCGCAGCCCAACTCCGGCAGGGTGCTGCCGTCCACACCCAGGCCATGGACCCCGTCCACACAGAACAGCACGCGGTCTCGCTCATCTCGCCCAGCGTTGATCTGCCTAAGCGCGTCGGCGATTGCGCGAAGCGGAAGCTTCACGCCGGTGCAGGAGTGCACCCAGGTTACAGCCAGCACCCGGGTCTGAGGTGTAATCGCCCGTGTCACTCTATCAACAATCTCATCCACTGACTTATCGGCGGCATCTTGATACAGGGGAACTCTGCGGACTGATGCGCCGGTGCGCTCTGCGCGAAGCCGGAGCGACGTTTCGGTCGAATAGTGATCGTGAGTGGTGGTCAAGACTTCCTGGTGCGGACCTAGCGTAAGCCCGCCGTAGAGCAAGCCGAGACCCATGGTGGTGCTGTCAGTCAGCGCGACATCGCCAGGATCTACACCAAGGTAATGTGCCGCCGCGGCGGCGACAGCGGCTTCGGCCTTCTCTGCGTTTGCAAAAAAATATTCGATGGGGTTCTCATCAAAGTGTCGCCGATGTTCCTCAATCGCGTCACGGACCGGCTTGGGATGAGAGGCCAGGAAAAATCCGGACATGTGGATCAAATCAGGAGCCAGGTTGAAGCTGGCACGAAACTCCTCCCAGCTCATAGACGTTGGTTCCAGCTGTGCAGGCGCAAAGGCGTGAGCTTCGCGGAGCGCGTTTGCCAGAGCGGCCGCTCCAACCAGATGCCCAGTGCGCACCAGGAAATCCCTGCGGTACATAGCGCCTCCTGGAACTAGAATGCTAATTCTACAGCGCCGGGGTCGTTGAATGGTTCTCAATCAGGACAGCTTGCGGATGGAGGACGGGCGTCCTCGCCCATCTATCACAACATCGTCAAGAATTTGCGCATGCGCTCCAATCCGCGGTCGAGTTCAGCGATTGTCGTCGCGTAGGAAACGCGGATGTGGTCGCGGGTGCCGAAACCCTCTCCCGGAACGGTGGCCACGTGGGACTCGCGCAAGAGTTTCCCAGCCAGATCGGAAGCCGATTTCACTCCGCTGCGTCCGAAGAATGCAGAGACATTTGGATATGCATAGAAGGCCCCTTCCGGCAGCGTGCATTTAATTCCAGGAATCGAGCGCAAGCCTTTCACGATGTGATCGCGCAGCCGGATGTATTCCTGGCGCATGTCTTCCACACATTGCTGTGGTCCGTTCAACGCCGCCACCGCTGCCTTCTGCACGATGGAAGTCGGGTTCGACGTTGATTGGCTTTGCAGCTTCTGCATGGCACTCACGATCGGCGCCGGGGCGAGCGCGTATCCCAATCGCCAGCCGGTCATCGCGTAAGTTTTCGAGAGTGAGCCGACGATCACCATGCGCTCGCGATATTCGCGCAGCGAGCCAATCGAGAAACGCTTGCCCGTGTAGCTCAGGTACACGTAGCACTCGTCAGAAATCATCCAAATGCCGCGCTCTGCTGCCAGCCGAACAACTTCCTTCAAATCGTCAGGCGACATTACTGCGCCTGATGGATTCGATGGCGAATTCAAAATGATGAGCCTGGTTCGCGGGGTGATCAGGCGTTCGATCATTTCAGCGGTCACGCGAAACCCTTGCTCCTCGTCCGTTTCGAGCAGTACGCACTTGCCACCGGCGTACCGAACGATGTCTTTGAATGAAACCCAATAAGGCACCGGCAGGATGACTTCGTCCCCGTGATCGACCAGCACCTGAATGGCATTAAAGAGCGCGTGCTTGCCGCCGACCGAGGCGATCGCCTCTTCGCGCCGATAGTCCGAGTCAAAATCCACCGCATGACGGTGAACAATGGCATCCCGCAGTTCGGTCGTTCCGCCCACCGCCGTGTACTTGCTGAAATTGCTTTGGATGGCATTGATCGCAGCGTCTTTCACGTGCTGTGGAGTGTTGAAATGCGGCTCCCCAGCGCCGAAGTCTACGACGTCGATTCCTTGCTGGCGCAGCTTGTCGGCTTCGGCGACAACGGCCATGGTGGCGGAAGGCTCAATCCGGTTGATTCGCTCGGTAAGTTTGAATTCGGCAGGCGCTTGTGTAACTGGAGTCATGCTCGTTTCCTTGTCTTTGATTTTCTCGCGTTCTCTAACTTTGCCGCTGGTTCCAACTTTTCTCGTAATCTTTGTTCGACCATCTGCGGGACCAGGTCTGCAATCGATCCGCCGAGCTTTGCGACCTCGCGCACTAGCCGGGAGCTCAGATAAGAATATTGCTCGGCAGGCATCATGAAAACCGTCTCCAGGTTTGGCTGGAGCTTGCGGTTCATCAATGCCATTTGTAATTCATATTCATAATCGCTGAGCGCGCGAATGCCGCGCAGCACCGCGCTGGCCTTCATTTTGGCGGCGTAGTCGACGGTCAGGCCGTCAAATGTGTCGACGCGAACATTGTGGAATTCCGCAGTGAGAGCTTCCAACATTCTGCGCCGTTCCCCGAGGCTGAATAGAGGATCTTTTTCGGGGTTGCGCAGAATCGCGACGACCAATTCGTCAAAAATTTTGCTGCCACGCTCGATCAAATCCAAATGCCCGTTGGTCGGTGGATCAAACGAGCCGGGATAGATGGCGGTGACTTTTTTCAATCTGCCTCGGCAAGGCTGGAGTGAAAGAAGATTTTATGCGGCAGGAGAGGGAGATGGCAATGTGGCGCGGGACGCTGAGAGATCTAGCCAGGCTTCTCGCGCCACTGTAGGCTCAAGATCCGCAAGGAAATCTGTCGTTCTACCGATCATCGGTTGGGGCGGCTGGCCCGTTCTTTGGAGCATTAACCAAAAACTGACCATACCCCACCCTTTTCACTTGCGAAAAGGGTGGGCATCACGGCAATTGGAACCTCCAAAACTAAACGCCGCTTCATGACGGGCCCAAGTGCTGCCAGCGATGGGTACTCCCACTTCACTCAACAGCGGCTCGGTGTTGGTATTCACCTGCACGGGCGCGGACCAGCTAACTCCGTTGTTTGTGGACTTATTGATCCAGACGTCCGAATAGGAGTAAAGGACACCATTGAAGATGTGATCGGAGTCCACGAGATCGGAACCGTGCCACACAATGTAAATGCTGCCATTGGTTGATAATCCCGAGCGGTCTACGGCCATCCCTTGCAGATCAATCAACGCACGGAATCCCCCCTGGAGCAGGGTTCCACCTCCGACGCCGACCACGTCGGCGACCTTCACAGCCGCCCCAAACAAGCCGCCGAGAGAAGGCGCCCGCCTAAACAGAATTGCTCGCTCGGTCGGAAGGGCCGGAGAGTACTGCTCGAAGGCCACATTGACCGCTCCCGACGGAGAAAATGCGACTTGGGAGCCTTGGTCGATTGCATTGCTGGTTAAGAACCGTTGGAGCACTCCAAGTCGCTCCTCCATTAGCCGACCCTACCAGCTCGATGGCAACCCTCAAATTGGCCAACCCGTTTGTGAAGCCGCAGATGCTGCCGCTGCTGTCAAAATCGGTGTAGGTCATGGCAATTTGGCTGGGATTCGCCGGGTTTACTGCCATCCAGTCTTTGTCCAAAAAGTGAGTACGACCATTTTTCGCCACGGCAATGATCGGAGCACCGAAAGAGGTGCCCCCATTGGTTGACAAGGAAACAGAAATGTCCGAGAGTGGCGCTCCGATGGCACTCGTAGACTGCAAGAGCGACGAGTAGTAGAAGTTCAAAGTGCTGGTGCAGGCCAGCACTGGATCGCCCAGCAGGAAGTTTACGGCGCTGCCTGAGACGTTCGCGGGCAGATATCCCTCGTCCTTGTACGTGGTGGTGCCTGTCGTGGTCGATAGGGCGAAACCATTAACGCTTAGGTTGGCGCCGTTTGTGGCGAAGCCGCTCTGCCAAAAACTCCCGCTGTCGTTAAAGCCCACTACGACATGAGTCCCGCACCAGGCGCTTGAAGTCTCGCTCTGGGTAAATCCGCCCGAGAGACCATATTTAAAATCGGTCGCAGGGTTCGAGACCCTCACCGGGCTCAAAGTTGTCGGAACGTCCGTCAGGCTGAGCTGGGAAGACACATTTGCGCTGGGAAGCTGGCCGGAGCCTAGCGCCTTCTGAATCTGCAATGCCCTCCCTTGCAGCTCAGGCCATTCTTTTACCACATGGAAGAAGTTGAGAGCTGACCCCGAGAGCATTTTTTGTTGTTGTGGGGACAGCTTGTTGTAAAACGACTGCGCTGCCTGCAATCTCAGCCCGACAGCATCCAAACCCTCTCTTGTTACCTGAGCCCGCACCCCTGAGGCGGCAAATAGTCCAAACGCACACAAAACTACTCCAGCAAATACACCATTAACTTTCATGTTATGCCTCTCCTCTCCTCGCGAAAGTTGTAAGGATCTGGGGGGGAAGCGAAGGATGCCCATCGTGGCCCGGCATCTTCCATGCCAGCTCGACGAGTTTGTCCTCCAAACAAAACCAGACGGAGTATAGGGCAAAATGCCTTGAAAAGGTGTCAATCAAAAATGAATTTCTTGTGGACGCATACACCTCTTTTGCACAATTTGTGCAAACCTCGTACAAACCCATCTGAGGTATTTAGGCAGAGATACTCACTAGACTAAGTAAGAAGAAGAGGTTGGAAGCTCGTGGGTCAAGCCAAGCCCGCGATACTCATCAGGATTCACAAATTTCACACTAAGCCCCGTGTGCGGTTGAGCAGGAGCGCGGAACAAGATGGATTAGTGCTTTTGATCGGATTGTTCGATTCGCCGTTACCGCCTGGCCGGTGCCTTCCCCTCGGTTCCCGTCGGCATGGTGGTCACACGCGCGCCTTGGCTGATCCCTTGTTGGGCGGCTGCAGCTTGCGCCGCTGGCGGAGTCAGGCCGAGCTCCTTGCGAACTTCAGCCTCAAGCTTGGCATAGACGTCTTTATTATCTTTCAGGAACTGGCGAGCATTCTCGCGGCCCTGTCCGATGCGCTCGCCTTTGTAGCTGAACCAGGCGCCGGATTTTTCGAGCAGATTGTGATTGACCGCCAAATCGAGCAGGTCGCCTTCTTTGGAAATGCCTTCGCCATACATGATGTCGAATTCCGATTCGCGGAAGGGCGCGGCCACTTTGTTCTTTACTATTTTCACCTTGGTGCGCGAACCAGTGACCACATCGCCTTCTTTGATGGCTGCGATGCGGCGGATATCGACACGCACAGACGCGTAAAACTTGAGCGCGCGGCCGCCGGTGGTAGTTTCGGGGTTGCCAAACATCACGCCGATCTTTTCACGAATCTGGTTGATGAAGATCAGGCAAGTGCGGGATTTGGAAACAATGCCGGTGAGCTTGCGCAAAGCTTGCGACATCAGCCGTGCCTGGAGGCCCATGTGGCTGTCGCCCATCTCGCCGTCGAGTTCAGCCTTGGGCACCAGCGCAGCTACTGAATCCACCACCAGCACGTCAATCGCGCCCGAGCGGACCAACGCCTCGGCGATTTCCAACGCCTGCTCGCCATAATCAGGCTGAGAAACCAGCAAGTTGTCCACGTCCACGCCCAGTTTCTTTGCATAAATCGGATCCAACGCATGTTCCGCATCGACGAAGGCAGCCATACCACCAGCCTTCTGCGCCTGCGCGATCACTTGCAATGCAATGGTGGTTTTTCCAGAAGACTCGGGTCCGAAGATTTCAACCACGCGTCCGCGTGGAAAGCCACCCACGCCGAGCGCAGCGTCAAACGAAATCGCACCAGTTGGAATAACAGAGATGGGGACGATGGCTTCCTTTGAGCCCAATCGCATGATGGAACCTTTGCCAAACTGTTTCTCGATCTGCGCAAATGCCAGGTCAATTGCTTTGGTGCGTTCGTCGGCCATTGAGAACTGCTCCTTTATGAAAACGTATGGTGTTGACGGCGGATTATATACACATCTTATGGCGAATAAAAAGCGAATTCAAGAGGCCGGCGGTGGAAATCTTCCGAAAAGAAACTCTTATGTAAGCTGCTCGTATAGTCTACCAACGGAGCGGCGGAGAACGCCCTGTTTTTATTCCGTACACCCGCTCCACAGCCTCCCATCATTTTGTGCTTGGGGAGAGTTGCTGGTTTGGACTACAATCGAGACCCACCGGGACAATCCTGCTCGCAACCAACGCAGCCGTGCGTCCTGGGTCACGGATTTACATCCGAATCACAAGGAGATCTTGGAAAATATGAAGAAGCTACTCACGTTGTTGTTTGCTGCGGCCCTGACCCTCTCGCTATCCTCCGCTGCGTTCGCTCAGGACACATCGAGCACCGCCCCGGCTGACAAGAAGGAAGCCAAGGCCGAGAAGAAGGCTGCCAAGAAGGAAAAGAAGGCTGCCAAAAAGGAAAAAAAGGCCGAGAAGAAAGACGAGATGAAGAAGGACGAGCCGAAGTAAACCGAGCGCTCAATCTAGTATCTTCAACAGCCCCGGCGTCAGAGCCGGGGCGTTTTTCTGCTTCCAACGTAAAGTAATTTTTGCTGCTCTGAACGCGGCAGATCATAGTAAAATTCGCCCCATTGGAGCTGTCTGTCGGCAACTTACGTGACGCATGTTGCGCCGCCATCTGTCCACTCTTTAGGAGGTCTTAATGGAAGAGCAGGCCCTTGGGACATCTGCAACACCCGGGAAGTCTGAAGCTCAAGCAACTCGGAAGGAAGATCGTAACGTTTGGGTTCTAACCGCGTACGGCATTTCGGGCTTGGCATTGCTTGGGGTGCTGCTTTACTACTTCTCCAGTTACATAACGCAGTAGCGACGGTCGCGATTGTATGCCGATGAAGCGCATGCTGTGGCGACTCATTGCTGACTTCCGAATGCTGTTCTTCCGAACATGCTACAATGACCTCCGCTTAACCGTTTCTTCCAGTTAACGGATATCCAGCGGCTTCCCCTAGAACAGTGATGGATTGAGCTCCGTGGCCCACGACCCCTCCGAGAATACCCCTGTCACCTACGCCGATGCCGGGGTTAACATCGAGCGCGCCAACAAGACCAAGAAACGCATTAGATACCTCGCGCATAAAACTTTCACTCGCAACGTGGTCAGCGAGATTGGCGGCTTTGGCGGGATGTTCTCCGTCGATAAAGCGAAATGGATCGATCCCGTGCTTGTCTCCAGCGTCGACGGGGTCGGCACCAAACTTAAGATCGCTTTCGAGATGAAGACACATCACACCATCGGCGCTGACCTGGTGAATCATTGTGTCAACGACATCGCTGTGCAGGGCGCCACGCCGTTGTTCTTCATGGATTACTTGGCCACGGGAAAGCTCGAGCCGGAGGTCGCTGAAAAAGTCGTAGAAGGCTTGGCTGAGGCCTGTAAGCACAATGGATGCGCGCTGATCGGCGGCGAAACCGCCGAGATGCCGGGTTTTTATCCTGAGGGAGAATACGATCTTGCCGGATTCATTGTTGGCGCAGTGGAGCGCGAGCGCATCATCAACGGAAAAACAGTAGAAGTTGGAGATGTAATTCTGGGTCTACCTTCGAACGGCCTGCACACCAACGGCTACTCGCTAGCCCGTAAGCTGCTCTTTGAAATCGCCGGCTACACGCCCGAGACTTACGTGAATGAACTGAAGGGCAAAGTTGGCAACGAGCTGATGCGCACCCACAGGAGCTATTGGCCAGTGATCAAGAAGCTGTTGGCTGGGGAGTGCGTCGCCGCTATGGCACACATTACCGGTGGAGGCATCACGGAAAACTTGCCTCGCGTGCTACCGCGCGGAGTGGCCGCTGTTGTCGAACTCGGCTCCTGGCCACTTCCGCCGATCTTCGAGCACATGCAGAAGCTGGGCAACGTCCCCAAAGACGAAATGCTGCGGACGTTCAACATGGGAATAGGAATGCTACTGGTGGTCCCCTCGAAGAAATTCAAGAAAGCCCAGAGCGTGCTGGAGCGCATTGGAGAGAAGGCTTACACGGTGGGGCGGATTGTGAAAGGTGAGAGGAAAGTGATGTACACGTAGCATGCGTGGCGCGGGCGGCCTCGCCCGCGATAGTGATTTGACTCACCGCGTCAGCAAATCTACTGCGTCTC
>Ga0070717_10002196_pt1 | contig 13712 bp, 6 predicted proteins | sample LARL113metaG_FD_71366 | JGI IMG/M metagenome (GOLD analysis project Ga0070717, IMG submission 71366) | Corn, switchgrass and miscanthus rhizosphere microbial communities from Kellogg Biological Station, Michigan, USA - LAR L11-3 metaG | ecosystem: Host-associated > Plants > Roots > Rhizosphere ... | reverse complement strand
TGGATTCCGCCACGCTGATCGAGGGCGATGCCGGCCCGCTCATATGGAACAACGGCCGCCGGGCCATTCACGATGGCTTGCAGCACGCGATCCAGGTCGAGAGTCGAGGTGATTTCGCCGCTGGTTTTGACCAGCGCTTCAAGGATTTCAACTTTGCGCTCGGCCATCAGCAGACTGGCATTGTGCAGCGCGCCTACCGCGGTTTCGGTCAAAGTTGTCAGCGCAAAAAGCTCATCTTCATCGAAGGGATTTCCATCAAGCCGATTCACCGCTTCGACTACTCCAACCAAGGCGCCGCGATCAATTAGAGGAGCCACCATCAATGAGAAGACCGCGCCCTCTTCGATATCGGTATTGCGTTGGCTTAAGCGTTCATCATCGGGTGAATCAATCAACACCGGCTCTCCGCTGTCGGAAACATCCCCGGCGATTCCTTCGCCAGGTTTCTGCCGGGCTCCTTCGTGAACTGTAGGGTCGGTCCCGGCCTGCTGCATCAGCACCAGAGACTCGTCTCCCTGCAGCAACCACACGTTGACCGCCTGGCAGTCCAGCACTTCTCGAAACTTCGAGCCAATAATGGGCAGAAGCTGATCAAGCTCTAACGTCGAGCCGAATACCTTTTCCAAATCATAGAGCTGAGTGAGGCGAGTGATCGAGGAAAGAGTGCTGTGTCGTTCCTGTTCGTATTGAACTGCATTTGCCAACGCGCTGGCGGAGACGTCGGCCATCGGCTGCAATGCCAAAAGCGTGCTGTTGGTCAATTCCGTTTCAAAGCAGACGATTTCAATCGCGCCCGAGAGCTGACCGCGATTGGTAAGTGGCAGATAGCCGAGGGAATTCAAAGTCCGGCGCACATTCAGGTGGGCATATTCTTCGCGGACCAGTTTCTCGGCAGCGAGAACAAACGGCCTGGCCTTGCTCGCGATCATGCCCAAGGTGCCATGTTCGGCGGGAATCGACGAGTCATGCACGGCGACCTCGCCGGCAGTGGCCTGCGGAGCCCAGACCTGGCCTTCGTCAAGTGTAGCGAGTAGATAGACGTTTGCCGCGGTGCCCGGCAGGAGATCCGTAATCGCCTGTACGATGATGCGGGCGCGAGGCGAGACTTCGCGATTATCCAGCAATTGGGCCGAGAATGCGGCGATGTCAATCGCCACTACCGAACCCTGGGTTGCCATGGCTTTTGCCCCGAAGTGACGTCGAAAACACAGCCCGCAGGCCGTGGGCAAAGCCCCCCTCTTGCAAATTTAGAGGGCTTCTTCTAAGTTGAGTGACTCTAGCAAACGGTCGCGGCGCTGTCAACGCATTGCTGGCCGCCAGAAACGGTCGGCAGACAGGGGCTCCAGGTGGACATTGAGGTTCGCAGTCAAGGCCAAGTCAAGATCATCAAGCTACGTGGACGTTTAAGTTTGGGAGAGCCGGTCGATCGCCTGCGTGCGACCGTAGAAGACCTTATTAATTCTGGAGACACGCGTTTGGTCCTGGACTTGGGGGAGTTGGCAACGGTTGACTCCAGCGGCATCGGCTTGCTCGCTCGCTTCCTCACTTCCGCCAAGCAACAGGGTGGATCACTCAAGCTGTTGAATCCGTCGAAGTTCGTTGTACAAACTCTGAAACTGGTCGGGCTGCTGAACCTATTTGAGGTTTTCACAGACGCCCAAGACGCTGTGGCTTCGTTCTCATAGGCACCGACCAATGAAGTGGGTTCTTGAGTCGCATCGCGCCCAACTCTTTTGCCCAGCGGCTCTTTCAGCTATGCCAGTTGTTCCTACCGCCTGAAAAGATAGCTGACCTTGACAAAGAGCTGGCGACCGTCGTTGGTAAGCCGGTTGGAGGTGCGGAGCAGGCCTCCGCCGTTGGGATCACATTGTTCAGATCCCGGCAGATGGAAACACAGGCCGGGGTCAACATTCTCAAGGTTCGAGTTGTACCCGACATAAATCGCCGTCCCCGGGTGTGCAAAGTACGTGAACAGAACATCGAAGTTAATGTTCTTCGTGGTTTGCAAGGAAGAGAAGTTGGGATTCGTCAACAGACCGTTGTACTGAGCAATGAAGCGCAGCGAGAACTCGCGCGTGAACTGATAATTCCACTTCGACCGGACAATATCGCTGTTGACCACGCCATGGTGGACCAGTCCGTTTACCACACGCTCCAAAATGTAGGTGTTGTCAATCTGCAAGCGAGTAGTGGGTTTGATTCCAATGGTCTGAAAGATTTGAGTTTCATTTCCCGTGTAAGGCAGCTGACCCGCAGCCGGCACTACGACTACCGTCCCGTCGCGAAAAATTCGCGTGCTCCAGCTGAACATCCGCCAGGGACTGCCGCGAAAAACAATGCCGCCCCCGGTCTGGGCGTATTGGTGATTGCTGGGAAGGCCGGAGAAATCAACCGGGCGAAGGACATCGGATTCATACCAGCCCACCGGCGCGAAAATAATGTTGCGTCGGAAGCCGAAAACGTAATCCCCGTTGATGTTTTGCAGCAAGATTGAGCCGTGGTGGTCCCAGAGCTGGGTGCCGTTTTCTTCGGGACCGTGAAAGACCAGATGTTTGCCTTCGGGACGCCAGTAGAAATGCCCGTACTGATTGAGCGATCTCTGGTCAACGCGCTGGAAAAAACCGGTCTCGGTGCGAAAGTTGGGAGTAATGTCGAGGTATTGCAGATCGAAGGTAAAACGCCGTCCAGTGCCGACCAACACGCCTTCGTGATGCTGGCCGAAGCCGTAGCCGGTGGTGATGTCGAGCGTCGAGCTCATGTATCCGCGATATTGCGCGTTCCAGTTTTTGTTTATGCGGAAGGTGCCGTCTAGGCCGCCGACCCGGTTAAACGTGTTCTGAAACTCGCGGTCGGTGTACATGGCGCCGATGCTGGACTGCTCGCCAATGTCGTAGCTCACGCGTCCGATGCTGAAGCGAGCGCGTTGGCCGTGCGTCGGATCACTGTCGGGCACGATGAGCCCGGGTGAGCGATCGTCACTTACCAGAAAGCCCAAATTCCAGGGCCCCTGCTTGCCAGTCAACCGGATGCCAAAATCGGGATCGGCAATTCTCCGGGTGAAAACCAGACGGGTTTGCAACTGTCCAATCGCGATCAGGGGAGCTTCGAAGAAGTTTGAGTTTTCCAGAAAAAACGGACGTTTCTCTGGGAAGAAAACCTCGAAGCGCTGATTCACGGTGTTTTGCGGTTGATCGGATTCAACCTGGGCGAAGTCGGGATTGACTGTGGCGTCGAGCACCAGGCTGTCGTGGAAGACAAACTTTCCATCGAGCCCAGCCTTGCCTTGGAAGCTCGCGGAATCGAAGCGAGGCTGGGCAGGATCTCGGGTGTCGAGCGAACGAAAAGTGCGGGACTCTAGGTAGGGAATGAATTGCATGTTGTGTCCCGGAGAAATGTTTTCCAAACCGGTGGCGCTGGCTTCCTGGTTCAACCGGCCGGCCAGCTTGGCCGAAACCCAGGGCCAGTTGTCATATTCGTTGTTCTTCGCGATGTAGCGAGTGAGGGTCACTCCCCAATTGTCGGCGCTGGTGGGATGAAATCGGAGGCTGCGAAATGGGATGGCGATCCATATGACGAAGCCGGAGGAGTTGATCTTGGATTTCGAATACCACAGCGTGTCCCAGGAGTAGTCCGTTCCCTGTCCTTCGGTGTAAAGGGCGTCGGCTTGAACGCCTCGCGGATTAACGTCGAAAACGAAGGCGTGGCGCTGGTCGCGAAAAGTGTCGAGGGTGACTTCAACATAGTCGTCTGAATCAAATGGCTGCGAAGGCTCACGCCGGGTCAGGTCAGCGCGTACGCCATTGTGCTGGTCCCAGCAAACCAGAACTACGTACAGGTTGAGTTGGTCATAACCAATGAAGCCTTCGGTGCGGTCGGTGGCGGGCTGGCCATCGGAGGGCTGGTTCTGGCGAAAGTCGGTTACGCGCTGAAGCTCCAAGGCATTGCCATGGGGAGTCATGTCCTCGAAATCTTCGATCTTAGGAGCACCGTTGACTCTGGGAATTCTCAGAGATGTGGCAGCCACGCTGACCTTTGACCCTGCCACTGCGAGCAGACTCACAACGCAACACGGCAGGAAAAGACGCCATCTTCGAAACAAGGAGCCTCTCAAGCATCACGCGGACTGCGTGGGCGGACGTCCCGACAACTAGGTCTTTGACGTTGCGCAACCGAGAGAGTTAGCCATCGTGGGCGCGGACTTACGGAAATTACTGAAAGCACGGCGGCCCGCGCATCTTAGGCTTGTCCGCGCCATCTCTGCCACTCTTCCGGGTACGTTACATAGGATGAGTCCAACTCTCGAACCGCATTGCAACCGAGCAATCTGAGCGTTCGATCAACGTCAATGCTTAGAATTTCAAGGGCGCGGGCGACTCCGGCCTGCCCTGCAGCGGCGAGTCCATAAGCATAAGCGCGCCCGATAAGCACTGCGCGCGCACCCATGCAGATTGCCTTCACGATGTCGCTTCCTCGCCTGACGCCTCCGTCCAGCAGCACTTCGGCCTGGCCATTCACAGCAGCGGCTACTTCCGGCAACACTTTAATGGTAGGCGAAACGCCATCCAGTTGCCGCCCGCCGTGGTTCGACACGACGATAGCTGCTGCTCCCTCATCCACCGCGTGCCGCGCGTCGTTTCCAGAAAGGACACCCTTGATGACGATCGGGCCGGCCCAGCTCTCGCGTATCCAGCGGATATCCTCCCAAGTCACCACTGAGCGCCGCAGAGCAGTACCGACGTCAATGAGCGGCATTCCTCCTTGCCCGGGAATAACAACATTTTCCAGTCTGGGTACACCGCCATCGAGCAGGAAGGAAGCCAGCCATCCCGGGTGCGCGATGAGCTGTGGCAAGAAAGGCAGCTTGGAAAAGGCGCTTCCCGTTAAAAGTTCGCTCATACCGTTTCGCGGATCGCGTTCGCGCATGCCTGCCACCGGAGTATCAATCGTGATCACCAGCGCCGAGAAACCGGCTTTGCGGGCACGTTCAATCGCGCCTTCGGCAACTTCGCGACCGCCGACCAGATAGAGCTGATACCAAACCGGCCCAGAGGAACCTGCTTTGACGTCCTCCAATTTGTGCCCGGAAATGGTCGACAGAATATATCCCGTGCCGGCCTCACCGGCAGCGCGAGCTGCGGCCACTTCTCCGCCAGGATGCATCAAGCGGCTGTAACCCACGGGCGCGAGCATCGCCGGAAAGGAAATTTCATTTTTCAACACCTTTGTGCGCAGGTCAGTCTGTCCCACAGCGACCGCCTGCCGCGGGCGGAATGTGACGGCTTCAAAGGCACGGCAATTCTCTCGCAGCGTGACTTCACCCTCGGCACCACCGTCGAGGTAATCGAAGACTACTTTCGGCACACGTCGTTGCGCAAGACGTCGAAGGTCTTCGACATTGATTACTCGCGGAGAAGCCACTTTGCGTGCCGCCCAGGTCATTCCTCTATCTCGCATCGCGCGTCATAGATTTTGCGCCTCGCTATGGTATAGAAGAAAAACGGCAGGTGCCAGAGTCGCCATGAATCGCAAGCGGGGACGGTTCCTGGGTTTCTCTATGCGGGAAGGGAAGATCTCTGGAGCTGCTATTTCGGGAGCAGTAGAATTTCACCCCTACTAATCTCTCGGCCTGCATTGCGTGCTCGAATTATCGGAAGCGCCGTATAAACAGAGAATGCCGTTCTGATCGATAGAGCCCAATTACATAAATTATCGGTTTGCTCTTTGAGGAGAAGATGACCTGGCGCATTCGCAGCAAGGGAGTCCCGCGAGGGACGGCCAACAATTCTGCAACTCGCGCGTCGGCGGCAGTGGCGTCGACTTCCTCGTCAGCATAGGCCAGTTCTACGCCGTAGTTGGTTTCCAGAGTCGAAAATAGAGAAACCTTTCCCAGCGGTGCTTTGACGAGTCCAGGGAATTCGTCAGCGGGGAGGTAGCAAGTTTCGAAGGCAAAAGGTTCGTCGGAGCTATGGCGAACGCGCTCGATCTTCACCATTTGAGTCGCGGCGGGACGGCCCAAACGGGCTGCAATCTCCTCCTCGCTTTCAATGATCTTGGCCAAAATGATTGCCGAGGATGGAGCCAGGCCCCGACTGGCCATCTGCTCGGTATAACTCATCAGCTTATTGAAGTGGATCCGTGGAGGCGCGACAAACGTGCCCGCACCTCGGCGCCGGCTCACGATTCCTTCCCGCTCCAGTCCAGCGAGCGCGTGGCGGGCGGTCATCAAACTCACCGCATGGACCTTTGCCAGCTCTCGTTCCGAACTGACCGCATCCCCGGGCTGCAGCTGCCCGGCTTCTATAAGTCCGCGAATTGCGGTCTGGATGCGCTGATATGCGGGAGTACCGTCTCGACCGTTGGCCGCCATTTTATTCCTTCATTCCTTTAGAGCGTTTCGGGTCACCTAAGCGTGCTATATAGCTACTGATACCAAAAGTGCGCCGGCTAGCCCCTGGAACCGCGTTTTGTCTACCCTCTTAAAACCTTCCATTTTCCATAGCCCATTACAACTTAAATTGACAAATCAACTTTTAGCACGATAAATGGTTTTCAAAAATTTTTATTACAAGCCTTAGTTTTTTCTTGACTGTCATCACTCCATTGCTATATAGCATTAACTCATCCCGGGGTCTAGTAGAAAAACACTACTACATCGCCACCTGGAAAATTGAATATCTGCTTGCCTGGAGGCTATATGCGCAGGGCTTTGTGGCTGGTGCTCCTTCTGTGTTTATCTCTCAATGTTCAGTTGACTGCTCAAAAAATTACCGGAACAATTTTAGGGACAGTGACTGATCCCTCGGGAGCCGCCGTTGCCGGGGCAACTGTTACCGCCCGCAACCCCGCGACCGCTGACGTGCGTACGACGACCACGAGTTCGTCCGGTACCTATGCAATTGCAGATGAACCGGCAGGCACCTATGAAGTGATTATCAAGGCCCCTAACTTCAAGGAATATGTCAGCAAGGGCGTTGAGCTAAACGTCTCCAGTAACGCCATCGTGAATGCCGCCCTCCAGGTCGGCGGTGTTTCAGAGCAAGTTACAGTTGAGGCCAGCACCGTCCAGGTGGAGACGGCCAGCGGCGCAGTCGGCAATGTGGTTGAAGGCAGCGAGGTGCGGGAGTTGCCTCTGAACGGCCGCAACTTCATTGAGCTAACCCAACTCGCTCCGGGCGTTTCGCCTATCGCCGGCTTCAATGTGGTTAAGAAGGGACTGGAAGGCGGTACCGACTTTTCCGTCAACGGAAACAGCGTTACTTCCAACCTCTTCCTGGTGGACGGAGTCAATAATAATGACATCGGTTCCAACCGAACCATTCTGATCTATCCTTCGATCCAGGCGATTGATGAGTTCAAGATTCTGCGCAACAGCTACGGCCCCGAATATGGCCAGGCTGCCGGCGCCATCATCAATATTGTCACTCGCGGAGGTACTAATCAGTTTCACGGCGGCGTGTTCTACGACGGCCGCAATGACTTGTTGAACGCCAACACCTACTTCAATAATCTCAATGGCGCGAAAAGACCGCCGCTTCACCGCAACGACTACGGCTTCAACATTGGCGGGCCAGTAATCAAGGACAAGTTGTTCTTCTTCGAATCGGAAGAATGGAACAAGGAAAAACGAGGTCTCGGCCGCTTTGCTGAAGTTCCGACGCTAGCTGAGAAAATGGGAGACTTTTCCAATCTAAAGCCCGGGGTTGACGCCAACGGAAATCCCTGTGACCCGGTGCCCCTAGTCAGTGGAAGCCCGGTTACGGCCATTCCCACAGGTCAGCTCTCCGTCGGTGGGCAGACCATGGCCTTAACTTACCCACTTCCAAATATTACCGGCGCTCCTAATTGCATTAATTGGGGCGCAAACCTAAGCGCACCGGTACCATGGCGCGAGGACAATGTTCGCGTTGATTTTAAGGTTACGCCGACACTGAGCCTCATGGGACGTTTCACGAACGACGATTGGTCCCAGCCGTTTCCCAGCACGCTTTCGTACTGGGGCGACGATATCTACCCAACCATCGAGGGTAGCTGGAAGCAGCCCGGACGACAAGCGACCGTAAAATTGACCAAGCTCCTGGGATCGAGCGCAGTAAACGACTTGCAACTGTCTTTTGCCATGAACCGGATCAGTGTTGCGCAGAGCGGCACAGGTGTCCCGGCGAGTGACATCCCGTCAAATTCCCCGCTGTCTGGCAAGGCCCTGACTCCGGTTGAACTTCAGTTGGCCACTAACGTTTTCTCGCCACCGTTTTTCCCCACTGCTCAAAAATTTGGTGGAGCCCAGGGGCTGGGGCAACCGCTGTTTTGGAGTGCAATTAGTGGGACCCAGAACACCCAAGGCGGCAGCGGTGGATTGGGCGATATGGGGCCCTGGCACAACAACGAGCAACTCATCATTCTGAAGGACGATGTCAGCAAGGTGATGGGTGCACATACTTTCAAAGCAGGTTTCCTGGCCACCAACAACCAAAAGAATGAGGAATTTGATAACAGCTCTGGCCAGAACTCTCAATACTGGAGCACGGCCAGCGCTGCAGGCAGCAGTGGCAATGGAATCTTTGACCTGCTCTGGAACCAAAGTACATGGGGTGGCTCCGAAAATTCGAATACGGTTTTCTCGCAAATGCGCTGGCACGACTATGAGTTCTACGGTGGCGACAACTTCAAGGCCCGCAAGAATCTGACTGTCGAGTATGGAATTCGGTGGTCTTTCCTGCGAAATACATTTACCGGCGATAATCACTATGGTAACTGGCAACCCAGCGCTTACAATCCGACGATCGGGGGTACATCTCCGTGCAACGGTGAGCTGTTGCTACAGCCTGGGCTGGCTCTTTGCCAGCAACTTGGATTTCTGGGCGCAAAGTTGGGCCCGAATCGCTCACTGCAGCAGCAGAACAACTACGAGATCGCCCCCAGAATTGGGTTTGCCTGGGATCCCATGGGTGATGGCAAGACGTCGGTTCGTGCTGGTTTCGGTCAGTTCTACTTGCGCGACGCCGTCGGTCCCTTGGAGGGCGGGGTAGAGGTGGCGCCTTTTGTAACGAACGTTGGATTCACTCGTGGTCTCGATGCGGTGCCGACGGGATTGACCGCGTCAGGAACACCCAGCAGGTCGACGGCGCTCACTCAAAGCAGTCCCTACGCCCTGCAATACAACTTGACCGTGGAGCGGGAACTGTTTGCGAACACGAAGCTGGAACTTGCTTACGTGGGAAACAAGGGTCACAATCTCGTGAACTTTGCTGACGGTAATCCGGTTCCGTTCGGGCAGCGAGTAAACTTTTCGGAACTGGACAAGAACGTCGTCCGGCCCTTCGGGAATGGCAATTGGGGCAACATTTTTCAGAGGCAATGGACAGCTTTCTCTACCTACAACGCTTTCCAGGCGCTGTTCAGGACCCGTATGAAGGCGGTGGATGCGCAGTTTGCCTACACCTGGTCCAAGTCTCTGGCTAACACCGACATTACAGACTCGAGTGGCGGCAGCAATGCACTGAACACCTACCTTGACGCGCTCAATCCGCGCATAGATTACGGCCCGACCCAAATCAATCGCCCACACATCTTCGTGGGGAATATCGTCTACAACGCGCCGACACTGGCCGGACAAAACAGCTTTGTCCGCACCGGCTTGGGTGGGTGGGAGATCTCTTCCATCCTTAGTTATACCAGCGGCCCTTCTCTCACCGTCCTGGCAGGTGGCACGGGTGCGCCCGGTGGAGTCATGGGAACCGGGTTTAACAGTGGCGAACGACCGAACCGGGTGGCTGGAGTGTCTTGTCGCGCCCACGGGGCGCTTAGTTGGCTCAATCCTGCGGCCTTTACGTTGGATCACTACGTACTCGGCAGCGATCCTACATCGCCTCGCGGAGTTTGTCTGGGGCCGGGTAATGCGCAAACTGACTTCTCCGTGGCCAAGAACTTCAAGATCACGGAGCGAGTGACCGCGAAGTTCAGCATGGACTTCTTCAACCTTTTCAACAAGACGCAGTTCATCGCTACGTCGATCAACACGTCCTTCTCGAATAACGGCACCGTTTGCACTGCGGCAGCCCCTTGCGCCGGTTACGCTAACGATACTCTCAAGTGGGATCCTAGCCTGGTTCAAGGAAACTTCGGCGTGAATGGTGCGGCCAAGGATGGTCGTCAGATTCAGTACGGTCTGAAGATCGACTTCTGAGAGCCTGAGCTAAAACTAAAGGGTGAGGCTTGACTTCGGTCACGCCCCGCCCTTTCCTTTTACCTGTCCAGCGGATCGTTTATAGGGCTTCAATGAACGCGAGAGGCTGCCAAGGCCTCGTAAGCAGCTCCCAGCACTGGAGCATCCTCGTTCAATACCACGTACATGGGGATTCGCGCCAGTTGTGAGCTGAGTTTGGCTTTGTCGCTGAAGACGCGCACAAAGCTTCCGTCCTTCAGCTTGGGAAGAATTTTCAGAGCGATGCCGCCGGCAACGTAGACTCCGCCGAAGGGCAGAATTCGCAAAGCCATATTTCCTGCTTCCGCTCCGTAGGCTTCAGTCCAGATTTGCAATGTCTCGACACACGCGGAGCACGAGCCCGCCAGCGCTCTCTGAGTGATTTTTGCCGCGGAATCTCCAGCGCCATCGTCAAAAAATGCGTGGTGCACTCCCGGGAAAATGATTTGATGAATGGCACGGAAGCCACGCCCTGAAACAATTTCTTCCGTGCAGACGCGTGGCATCCGTTGCCTGAGAGATTGCAACACCAGGAGCTCCCGATCGTTTCGAGGCGCGAAGTCGGTCAAGCTGGCCTCTGAAGGAGACACCCGGTAACGCTGACCATCCCAAAACAGAATCGCTTCCCCCAGCCCGGTTCCAGCCGCGATTAGCGCCTTCGGGGCCTGCGGTTGGACGGCGCCATCATTGAGTAGTAAAAGGTCTTTCTGCGGAAGATGAGCCAGGCTCAAGGCGGTAGCCACCAGGTCGTTCAGAAGCGATATTTGGCCCACGTTGAGATCTAGACTCTGGGCAAGAGTTCCGGCTTCGACACTCCACGGGAGATTATTGGTTAGAACGTGGCTGCCCACGATGGCGCCGGCTACCCCAAAAGCTGCAGCGGTCAGACCCGTGCTGCCTCGGTTCGGGTCAGCCTTGAGAAAGGCCGCACGGAAAGCGTGAACCAGGCTTTCCAGACTGGCAAAATCTTTACTTCGGAAGCTGAGACGGAAGACAGGTTCGAGACCATCCCCGTTCTCGAGAAAGACTATGAGCGTGCATTTGGTGCCGCCGATGTCGCCCGCCAATATCATAATTTCTTCGAGTTCACTCTACATCAGGTCCCACTACTTAAATAGCGTACCGCAACGTGCCAAAGAAAATGTCCGTTCCGAAAGAAGTGTGCAAACTAGGCAGCAACTGCAAGAAGAGTATGGAGGCGCGGGTCGGAATCGAATAACTAAGGGGTATTGAAAGCAGGCAAGTTACAGAAAACAAAACCGCACGATTACCCAAAACGCAACAAGCGCGGGTCGGTAGCACAAAACTAGCACGAACCCAGGATCCGTTCGCCATCCATTCGCTTCAATAACCCACAGCATAACCGGCGTATGCAGATTGACTGGCCTGACGCCTTTGCTAAGGACCTGAGCCTCGCAATCGCCGCATCAGACATCCCGCTTCTCGCAAAAAACGCGGAGAAGTGGTGCACCCCTGCTCTTCTAACCGGCGGCTCGCCCACCTGACCATGGTGGATTTTGACCTGTAGCTCGACCCCGACCTCAGAATTTGAAATCCCCTCCCCTGTCAAAAGAACGTGATTGGTGAATCCGGATCCCGCGCCGACGGCCAGTTTTGGCTTGACAGATGGATTTGCAGCTTGGAAAATACTTCTTGCTTTGCGGGCTGGCGCCAGTCTCTTCCCCGGCGGGGCTATCCCTTCTGTTCGCATTCCAGGTTGTACGTAACACTCGGCAGTAGGCTGTGGATACCCCCGGCAGAAGGGTAGGTTTCACTCGTGCTCACACGTGTTCAAGAAATATTCCAGATTTGCTGTGTAGTTCTCGCGTCAAACTTCCTCTTGTCAGCGCAGCGCCCCGTCGTTAAAACGGTGGCTGGCGCTCATCTAGGAAACCACAAACGAGCTTCGTCTGCCGATTTCGCGGATTTAATCTCAGTCGCGGTGGACAAAAAAGGGAATCTCTAGCTGAGTGATACGGACCATTGCCAGATTCGACGAGTCGAAAAAAATGGACTTATAACAAGGTTCGCTGGAAGCGACACCTGCGGGTTCGCGGGCGATGGAGGGGAAGCCAAGTCTGCGTTGCTTTCTTTCCCGTTCGGAATTTCTTTCGACGTGGAAGGCAATCTTCTGATCGCAGATGTCGGGAATTCTCGAATTCGGAAGGTCGACGCTTCGGGGAAGATTACGACGGTCGCGGGCAATGGAATTTTGGGTTATTCAGGAGACGGCGGACCGGCCACTCAAGCGAGCTTGAGCGACGCCCAGGGTGTGTTCGGCGATGCGTACAGCAACATCTACATTGCTGACTCCGGCAATAATGTGGTGCGAGTAGTGGATGCGGCAGGAGTGATTCACACAGTTGCGGGAACCCCTGGCTCAGGTTTCACCAGTAGCGGCGATGGCGGGCCGGCAACATCGGCTTCCATCTACTTCCCTCTAGGCGTGGTCGCGGATAACCAGGGCAGCTTCTACGTGGCGGACTCTACCGGCCGAGTGCGAAAAATTGATTCCACGGGAACCAATACGACATTTGCCGGGAACGGGCAGTTCCCGTCTATAGGGAATACCGGCAGGGGTGGGCCTGCCACGGGCGCCAGCCTTGGACAGCCTCTGAACCTGCTTATCTCTAACGGCAAGCTCTATATCAGCACCATTGCCGCTTATATCTGGGCTGTCGATCTGAACGATCAAATCGCCAACATCATCGCCGGAACAGGAGTGCAGGGATTTGGCGGAGATGGCCAATCCGCACTTTCTGCAGCATTTAACGAGCCTTGGGGCATGGCTGTCAACGCGGCAGGGGATTTAATTGTGGCGGATTCCTGGAATGCGCGGGCCCGGGAAATCTCGCATTCGAATCAGATCGTGAGCACAATTGCGGGCGGTTTTTTAGGCGACGGCGCGCTTGCAGTGGATTCAGGTCTGGATGTGGTTCAGGGAGGAGGAATCGCCTTTGACGCGAACGGGAATCTGTATATTGCAGATAGCCAGAACAATCGTGTTCGGAAGGTGTCGACAGATGGAGTCATCACTACATTCGCGGGAACTGGCATTTCGGCCTATTTAGGCGACGGTGATCCAGCTTCAAGCGCTTCTCTCTCAGATCCGACTTCAGTTGCCGTGGACGCCGGGGGCGAGGTTTTCATCGCCGACTCGGGCAATGGAGTGGTTCGAAAGGTCGACACGAATGGGACGATTTCCACTTTCGCAAGACCAGGTTTTTTTGGCGCAGGCCTATTTAGCGGCACCTTTGCCGGCTTAGCTGCCGATCGCGCCGGTAATCTCTATGTCTCCGACGGGATCTTCGATGTGTGGAAGATAGATTCGTTCGGGAACTTCACTTTATTTGCCGGAACAATGTTCGGGATTGGGTTTAATGGAGATGGGATTCCGGCAACGCAAGCAGAGTTGAACTTTCCGGCAGGGCTGGCTGTAGATAGTTTGGGAAACGTGTACATTGCGGAATGGTTCGGCCCCAGAGTTCGCAAGGTTGACACCAGCGGAATT
>Ga0070717_10002195_pt1 | contig 13712 bp, 14 predicted proteins | sample LARL113metaG_FD_71366 | JGI IMG/M metagenome (GOLD analysis project Ga0070717, IMG submission 71366) | Corn, switchgrass and miscanthus rhizosphere microbial communities from Kellogg Biological Station, Michigan, USA - LAR L11-3 metaG | ecosystem: Host-associated > Plants > Roots > Rhizosphere ... | reverse complement strand
GATAGGGCAGGCGGCCTCCCAGCTCGAAGGCGTGCCCATGGAGCACCTCGGCTCCCTGCGCAGCCGCCCAGGCCACAAACTCGCTGGCCAGCCGCGTTTTGCCGATGCCGGCCTCCCCCACGAGCAGCACCGCCTGCGGCTGTCCCTGCCGGGTCTGCTGGTAGCGGCCCACGAGCTGGCGGAAGGCCGCGGCTCGTCCCACGAGTGGGGCCACCAACTCGCCTGGTGGTCGACTCTCCACCGTGGGGGAAGGATGGGCTGGAGCAGCGCCCCAGCGCGTCTGGGTCACCCGAATGCGCTCGGCCAGGGCCACTGTCTCGGCGGATGGCTTGACGCGCAGCTCCTCGGCCAACCGAGCGCGCAGGGTGGCGTAGACCCGGCCCGCGGCGGTCGGGTCGCCTTGCGCCAGGTGGACGCGCATGAGACGCCGGCAGGCCTCCTCTGAGAGCGGATCCAGCGACAGCCAGCGCACCAGCGTGGCTTTGGCCGGCTCCAGCTCGAAGCCTTCCTCTTGCCAGCAGGAGAGTCGCTCCAGCAGGAGCTGCACGCGCACCTGCCACTGCTGCTGCTGCTGCTCGTGCCACTGGTCAAAGGCCGTTTCCTCGCGCAGCCAGAAGCCGTCGAGGAAAGGACCACGCACCAGGGACAGGGCGTGCTGAACCGTGGCGACCAGGGCGGCCCGCTGCTCCTCAGAGGGGGCGGCAGCGAGCCCCTGGGCCGCTTTCCAGGCGCGCTGCACCACGTCGAGGTCCCGTTCCAGCGGCGCCTGCGGGTTCAGGCCCAGCAGCTCCGGCTCCCGGAGCAGGTGGCTGTGTCCGGCCGCCGGGGCGTCGGCCAGCAGGTTGCGCAGCAGGGCGAGGGCGTTGCGCAAGGCATTGCGCGCAGTGGATGGCTCACTGTCGGGCCACAGCAAGGCGGCCAGTTGACTGCGGGAGTGCAGGCCTCCTTCGACCGCCAGGTAGAGCAGCAAGGCTTCGGCCTTGCGCAAGGCAAAGCTCAGGCGGCGCTCGTCATGGAACATTTCGGGCGTACCGAACACTGCCAGGCGTAATAGACCCATGGCATACCCTCCACAGGCGGGATAACACAGGGGACGACTCCTGGATCACTGGCCGCGCCGCCTTGCTCTCGTGCGGCTGCCCGAGCCCTCTCTCTCTGGACCAGGAGAACCAACTGCCGTTTATGCTGGGTTGACCCCTCTCTAAAGATTACCATGCTGGATGGGAGAGGTCAACAGACGAGCATTGCTTCACCTGCCTGTTCTGCTGGTGGCCAGATGCTCTGCTGCGCAGGCTCCAACCGTTCAGGATAGTTCCATTACGCTTCCATTACCGTTCCGTTACGCTTCCTCCTTATCTTTTAAATGAGAGGACGAAAGGAGTGCTTTGATGGCGCAGTTCCAGATCGCCTACCTCCCGCGACGGGGAACCCAGGAGCGCTGGCGACGACTTTGTCAGGACGTAGCGGAATTGCGCCCAGAGCAGTTTGCCGCAGTCTGCCGGCAAGCGGGGATCACCCAGGTGCAGGTTAGACTCCTGCAACTGCTCCACAGCGAACTCCTGCTGGTCAGCGTGCAGATGCAGGAGCCGCAGCAGACCCTGCCGGAGTGACCGACGAGTTTCTCAAGGTCGCCGAGCCGATACGGGACTTCTATGAGTGGCGCAACAAGGCCGGTGAGGCCCTACTCCGCCTCGACCGGGTACGCTTCATCGCGCCGGTGAAGGCGGGTGCGCGCATCCGCAATCGAGTGATGTTGTTGGCAGCCGAACCGCAGGACAAAGGGCGTTTTTCCCCACCTTCCAGAATGCGGTCGAGATTGAAGGCGGAACAAAGCCGGCGCTGATTGCTCAGACATTGGCGCTCTTGATCCCGGAGGAATGAGACGATAACCTACGACTCGAGCAGAAGGAAAGGAAGAAATTGTATGTTACATCTCGCAGTCTTACTTGACGATAGTGCTTGCACTAAGAAGTGCTTGAACTAAAAGGAAGGAGATCTACCATGTCAGGATCGCTGATCGAACACACACCCGCTGCATACGACTACCCGTTACTCATCAAACACTTACTGCATACCCCTCTAGCGACGGCTCCCGATCAGGAGATTGTGTACCGGGATAGCAGTCGCTATACCTACCGGACGCTGCGCCAGCGTATCGGTCGGTTGGCGACGGGCCTGGCCGGACTGGGAGTGAAACCAGGCGATACGGTGGCAGTGATGGATTGGGACAGCCATCGCTACCTGGAATGTTACTTCGCTATCCCGATGATGGGAGCCGTCTTACAGACGGTCAACATCCGCCTGTCACCGGAACAGATCCTCTATACCCTCAATCATGCCAGGGCCGATGTCATCCTCTGCCTCAATGAGTTCTTACCGCTCCTCGACGCTATCAAAGAGAACCTGGAAACGGTGAAAACCTTTGTGCTGTTAAGTGATGGAGACACTCCTACTGAGCAGCGGCACTCTCTCGTCACCTTTGCGGCAGAGTATGAAGACCTGCTGGCCAGGAGCGCCGAGGACTTCGATTTTCCTGACTTTGATGAAAACACGCGCGCTACGACCTTCTATACCACCGGGACCACGGGCAATCCGAAGGGAGTCTTTTTTAGCCACCGGCAGCTCGTGCTGCACACCCTGGCCTCGCTTGGGTCCCTGGCCAGCACCCCTGAACACCAGCGTTTCCATCGGGGTGACGTCTATATGCCCATTACACCAATGTTCCACGTCCATGCGTGGGGGGTTCCCTATCTCGCAACGGCTATGGGCGTCAAGCAGGTCTACCCGGGTCGCTACCTACCGGATACGTTGTTAGCCCTGATCAAGCAGGAGCACGTAACTTTCTCCCATTGTGTGCCCACCATTCTGCACATGATGCTGACGAATCCGGCGAGCCGGGATATTGATTTGTCCGGGTGGAAGGTCGTCATCGGCGGTTCAGCCTTGCCAAAGGGTCTGGCGAAAATGGCAATGGACAGGGGGATCGATATTTTCGGCGGCTATGGCATGTCCGAGACGTGTCCGGTCCTATCGATTGCCCAACTGAAACCCGACATGGCCGAACTGGACGCGGACAAGGAAATTGAATACCGGACCAAAGCAGGTATTCCGATCCAGCTCGTTGATCTGCGTATCGTTGATGACGAGATGCATGACGTGCCCCACGATGGCAAGGCAAGCGGCGAAGTCGTTGTCCGCGCTCCCTGGCTGACTCAGGGCTACCTGCACGACTCAGCCAATTCCGAGAATCTGTGGCGTGGCGGCTATCTGCACACCAACGATATCGGCACGATCGACCCTGAAGGCTACCTGCTGATCACTGATCGCATAAAAGATGTGGTCAAGAGCGGTGGTGAGTGGATTTCTTCTCTGATGATCGAAGACATCATTTCTCAGTACCCAGGGGTCAGTGAAGTGGCAGTCATTGGCATACCAGACGAGAAATGGGGAGAGCGTCCGCTGGCCCTGGTCGTGTTGCAACAGGAGAACGCGAGCGCGGTCACGGAGCAGCACATCCAGGCTCATGTCAAAGCATGGGCAGAGCGGGGGGTCATTTCGAAATGGGCGGTACCAGAAATTCGCTTTGTGGACGTCCTCGAGAAGACCAGTGTTGGCAAGTTGGACAAGAAGGTCCTGCGCCAGAAGCACGGCTAGAACAGGCAGACTGAAAAAGGTGAGGAAACGATGAAGAAGCAATGGATACTCGACGAGAGCGTCAGCACGCCATCGAGGAGACCTGGGCGGTCTTGCCAGGCGGAGAGTCGCTCCAGCAGGGCGAGGGCGTTGCGCAAGGCATTGCGCGCAGTGGATGGCTCACTGTCGGGCCACAGCAAGGCGGCCAGTTGACTGCGGGAGTGCATGCCTCCTTCGACCCCCAGGTAGAGCAGCAAGGCTTCGGCCTTGCGCAAGGCAAAGCTCAGGCGGCGTTCGTCATGGAACACTTCGGGCGTGCCGAACACGGCCAGGCGTAATAGACCCATGGCATGCTCTCCATTGACGCTGGATTGACCCCATTCTCTACAGAAAGATTACCATGCTGAATGGGAGAGGTCAACAGACGAGCATTGCTTCAACCGTTCATGATGGTTTCATTGCGCTTCCATTACGTTTCTGTTACGCTTCCTCTTTATCTTTTAAGTGAGAGTACGAAAGGAGTGCTTCGATGGTACAGTTACAGATCGCCTACCTCCCGCGACGGGGAACCGAAGAGCGCTGGCGACGACTTTGGCAGGAAGTCTCGGAATTACGACAAGACGAGTTTGCCGAAGTCTGCCAGCAAGCGGGGATCACCCACATACAGGTCAGGCTCCTGCAACTGCGCCAGAGCGAACTTCTGCTGGTCAACGTGCAGATGCAGGAGCCGCAGCAGACCCGTGAGGCGTTGGCGGGTTCCCGGTCTCCGTTTGCTCGCTGGCTGCGAGAGCAGGTTCAGGGCTTGCTGGGCTGGGATGTGCAGGAGGCGCTGGCTGACCCGCCAGCGGACCTGCTCTTCACCTGGGAGGCGCACGACCTGTGCAGGGCTTCAGAGATAAGAGGAGGATAAGTATGGAATTCCGCAAGCATTTCCCCGGCAGGACAAAACACCTCGACAGGGGGATGTGGAGCTGGCAACTCGAACTAGTGGGGTTTTCGCGCCAGCAGATTGCTAACCTCAGTCGAGTCAAAGCGCTCTATCAGCAAGGGGTCTATTCGGAGGCCACTCCTGAGCAAAGGCGACTGAAGTTTGTGCGCTGGCTCTACCAGCAGAATCGCCTGCAAAGTTAAGACACGAGCATTTGCGCAGAGCACTGGCAGCCGACAATCACTTTGCATCTGTCTCGTAGTGCGAAACCTGTAGTGTGTAACCTGTTTGTAACAAAGTAGTCGATCGTTTTGTCGTTAACATTCAACAAAAGGAGTAACAACATGCAACACCTGATTAAAAACTTCCGCTCGATGTTTCTGTTTCGCGGCCTTGCCGCTATTGTCTTCGGCGTGCTCACCCTGGTCTGGCCAGGTCTGTCGCTGACTGTTCTGGTGCTCTTGTTCGGCATTTTTGCCGTGATCAATGGCGTCAGCGCTATGGTTGTCGCCCTGCGCAACCGTGAAGAGAGCCACTGGGGGGTTCTCCTCTTTGAGGGTATCCTGGGTGTCCTGGCGGGCGCCGTGGCCCTGGTGTGGCCTGGTATCACCGCTCTCGCCTTCCTCTTCCTGATCGCAGGCTGGGCGATCCTGACCGGTGTCCTGGAACTCGTAGCGCCGCTGGCCTTCCCGATGAGCTTTGGGCGCGCTCTGCTGTCGGTCCTGTCGGGCATCGTCTCGATTGTCTTCGGTGTGCTGATCGCCGCCCAGCCTGCCGCCGGGCTGCTCACCGTAGCATGGTTGATCGGCATCTACGCGATCATCATCGGGGTCATGTCTATCGTGGTGTACTTCGAAGCCCGCTCGGCTGCCCATAACCTGGTCGGAACCGCGCGCTAGCCCCACGATACTCTCCTGTCTGCGGCCTCGCCACCCAGAGCGGGCCGCAGACAGGAGAGCACCTTTTTTTGAGCAGGACAGGCCGAACAAGAAGAGGAACACATCATGGAACAGATTGATCATGACGAAGAACGGCAGGAACAGGCGCCTCCGGGAGCCGGTGACACCGGGCAGGCGGCGATAAGGGCTTCAAAAACCGACCGGCGCCGCAGGAGAGCGGCTGCTTTCCTGCTCCTGGGAGATGTGCTGCAGCTCCTGCTGTTTGGGCTGCTGGCGGTGTTTATCCATATCCATCCGCTCCTGCCTCTCGATGTGTTGATTACCCGCTCCTTTCAGGAGAACCAGGCTCTCTGGCTGCGCATCAGCATGCTCGTTATCAGCTATCCGGGGAGTTCGTTCGTGCTGCCCGCCCTGGTGGTCCTGACGGTGGTGATCTTCTGGTCGCTAGGAGACCGCTTAGAAGCGGTGTTCGTCGCGGGGCTGTCTGCCTGTAGCCTGCTCCTCAACCTCCTGCTCAAGCTCCTCATCCACCGGTCACGCCCCAGCTCCGGCCTGGTGCACATCATTGTGACGAGCGTGGGCTACAGCTTCCCCAGCGGTCACGTGATGGCCTACGTCGCCTACTTTGGGCTGCTCTTCGCCTTCGGCGTCCTTCTCTTCCGGGGCAGGCGCTGGTGGCGCATCGCTCTTCTGATCGTCTCGGCTGCCTTCGTGGTGCTCATCGGTCCTTCGCGCGTGTACCTGGGAGACCACTGGGCCAGCGACGTTATCGGCGCCTACCTGATCGGTGGGGTCCTGTGGGGCCTGGCCGTGGGCCTCTATTTGCCCCTCAAAGAGCGCACCGTGCTGGAGACGCGGCGCTCGCGCGCCCGCATGCGGGAAAAGCGGTTCCTGCGCACGTTTCCGACAAAGGATTAAAGGCGTCATCTGATCAGGAGAAATCACGATGTCAACTGAAGTATGACACAAGCAAGCTGCGTTCCAGCGACCGGCCTCGAGCGTGGGGGAATCGTGCTGACCTCCCTCATCCTCGTGGCGGCGGTCGCCAATCTGAACCTCTCGGTGGCCAATGTCGCCCAGCCCTCGATCGGCAAGGCGTTCAACGCCTCGCAGGTCGCGCTCGACCTGGTGGCGGTGGGCTTCTCGCTGGGCCTGGCCACCTCCATGCTCTGGTTCGGTACCCTCGGCGACCGCTATGAGCGCAAAAGGATACTGGTCATCGGGACGACGCTGGCCATGGCGGTATCGCTGCTGGTGGCGGCGCTCATCCTGGCCATCAACTTCGCGCACAGGCCCAACGTGGGAGCGCTCGTGCTGGGCCTCTCCGCCATCGCCCTGGCCTTCTACATGCGGCAGCGGCGGGCGAAGAACCCGCTCTATGACCTGCATTTCGTCGGGCGCCGCACCTTCTGGGTGGCGGCAGGCGCCGGGATCATCGTGTTCGGCTCGCTGATGGGTGCTCTGTTTAGAGGATGGCTTGACTGGTTCCCTCAATAATGCTGCATGGACAGAAGTTATCAATCCTTATTCTGGCTCTCCGATCATTTCAACGATCAGAGGATTTCCATCATAGGTGATTTCTCTGGCGCCTGTACTAGAGCTATCCACGCCTGTCCCTTGTCGCTCGAGGACCAGGAGGAGAGAAAACGTTCTCGTCATGGGCATGCCTGCATAGGCCCCTTGCCTTTTTCCAATATGCAGGCGTTTCTTCGCGTCATCCCAATGCAATTCTATCGTTGAAAAGGCTCCGTTTTCGTAGTTATATGTATCCCCCTCATCCTCATAGAGCGTAAAGGTAGCATCTTGCCCCTGGTAGATACGCAGCAGGAGAGCGGAGTTCCCGCTGGCTTCCGCAGTCGATTGGATATCCGGGCCAAAGGGTACAATAGACCCCGCGCGTACGAATAGTGGGAGGATCTCTAATGGAGCATCCGCTTCCACCGTTTGCGCTCCTGAAAACCGTCTGCCCGTCCAGAAATCGTACCAATCACTGCCTGCTGGTAGATAGACCTGGCGTGTTTGGGAATGCGGAGGGAGTGGTTGCGACCCGGGAAGATAGTACATCGGCTCCGTGACCGGATTCACGAGAAACGCCGGCCCAAAGAGGTATTGATCGGCAATGTTGTAGACCTGGGAATCCTGCCGGAAATCGAAAGCCAGGGCGCGCAGCATCGTGTAATCTTCCTGCGTCACGCGACCTGCCAGCGAGTAGAGATAGGGCAGGAGACGGTAGCGTAACCGGATGAACGTCACCAGCGTATCATAAAAACGCGAACCGGGTTCCCCAAAGCGCCACACTTCACGCGGGGTGTCCGTCCCGTGGGAGCGGAAGAGCGGAAGAAAGGCCCCGTACTGGAAAAAGCGCACATAAAATTCGCGGTAGCCGAGGTCTTCGCTTCCCTCTGGAAAGTCCCCATCCCAGAACCACAGGTCTTTTCTCGTGACAAAAAAGGCTCCAATATCTGCTGTCCAGTAGGGTAATCCGGTCACGCAAAAATTGATGCCTGCCGCGATTTGCTGTTTGAGCGTCTGCCACTTTGCCGAAATATCGCCTGACCAGGTGATGGTCCCATAGCGCTGCTGCCCGGCGTATGCAGAGCGCGTCAGATTGACTACCCGTTTGCTCCCGGTGACCAGGCGTTGACCCTCATAGATTCCCCGGCTGTGCTGCAGCGAGTAGGCGTTTATATACTGGGGATCCAGGTACTTTTTTGCCTCTTCTGTATTAATTCTTCGTCGTTCCTCTGGTTCTGGCCTGGTCTCTCCCGTCCAATCTGCTTCAAAGGGTTCAGTGCAATCGCACCACCAGGCATCCACTCCCAGAGAGAAGAGTCCGTCGTTAGTCTGCTTCCAGTAGAGTGCTCTGGCCTGCTCATCGAACGCGTTATACGTCACCTGATCTCCCAGCAGGAAGCCGTGTTCGAGCATCTCTAGATGGTTGGGACCATAATTATTCATCGTTGGCCAGATGGAGACCATAAGCCTGGCCTGTAACCGGTGCAGGTCTTCGATCATGGCTTGCGGCCGGGGAAAACGTTCTGGATCGAGGGATTTTTGCCCCCAGAGGTCTCCCGGCCAGGAACGCCAGTCGAGCACGATCCCATCAAGGGGAATCCGGCGTTGTCGATATTCTTTGACCACCGCCAGGAGTTCTTCTTGCGAGTTGTAGCGTTCTTTTGATTGGAGATAACCAAAGATCCATTGCGGCAACATGGGGACCTTGCCGGTCAGGAAGCGGAAGCCCTGGATAACCTGATCAAATTCTGGCCCGTAGAGAAAATAAAAATCAAGTTCGTCATGGATATCGCACCAGAGGAAAGACCCCTGCTCGTCATCATGAAAAGTCATCAAGGAATAACAATCCAGCAAGATTCCATAACCGTTGGTCGAGACAAGCATCGGGACCACAGCTTTCAAATTTTCCTGGTAGAGATCCTGCTGCGTTCCCCGCAGATTCAAAAAGCCTTCTTCATGTGACCCCAGACCGTAAAGCGCTTCCCCCTCACTCCACACGAATTCTAGTTGGGTGTGATAGGCTTGCCGGTCAACGACTTGCTTGACGCCTTCAACCTTCACACGCGCCCCATCAATACCCTGGACATCTGCTCGTACTATTGTCTCGTCAAAAATAGAACGGAATACGGGTGTTGGGGTAAGTGTTTTGCCTCCTCGTTCAGGCTCTCTGGTCAGCACCCGGCCCCGGCGATCACGGTAGACGAATGCCGCGGTCTCTTTCTGGACCTGGATTTCAATGGCGGAGGTGGTAAAGATGAGCATGTGCGGTGTCTCTCGCACCTCGTATGCTACCCCTGGCACGGGTTGGGCCACAATCATCAGGCTTTCCCGGGCAGGTGGAGATGGTTCCCAGGCGTAGCGAACACGAACGATGCTGGCGGTATAGGCGACGAGTTGCAGTGTCCCCTCGGTTGTCTCGATGCGTAGACCGTCCGGCTCTGCGTGATATGAGGTCACTCTCATAGATGGCACCTCTCGTTTGACCTTCCCCCGATAGCGCTTCTCAGCGCCGGAAGAAGCTGTTTTCAGATTTGTTCCACCAGGGCGCTGTTGACCTGTTGTTGCCAGAGGCGCTCAAATCCCAACCCCGCGGTCTGTGGCGCATGGACCAGCCCGTGAGCATCAACACAGTCCTCTCGCACGACCGGATTGCTGAGTACCAGCGACTCATAATAGGTGGTGTTTGAAATGGCCATACACAGGTGTTGATGGATGCGCCCAGGCCCGTGAACTTCGGCGCGTAAGCGAAACGCGTCGGCCAGGTGGGCAATGCGCATAGCGCCGGTAATGCCTCCGCGCAAGTTCCAGCTCGTTCGGACATAGGCTGCACAGCCCGCTGCAATAAAATCCGCGGTATTCATATGCGCTCCGTCCGACGTTTCCGCCACATTCAACGGCACCTTCACTGCCCGTCCGAGCTGCTTGTAGGCCGAGATACTGAATTCGCGCATCGGTTCTTCATACCAGAGGTAATCCGCCTCAGCAAGCGCATGGCCCAGGTAGACCGCATCGGGAAGATCAAATCCGGCGGACCCGTCGTACATCAGGGGAAGATCCGGTCCGACATGCGCACGTAACGCCTGGCAGAGCCTGGCGTCCTGGCGAGCATCCCCCCAGGCATGCAGTTTGATCGCCTGATAGCCCAGCGCCAGGCATTGGTCGGCCACATCGAGATACTCTTTAATCGATGCAAAGGTCACGGTACTGGCATAGGCCGGAATGCTCTCCCGAAATCCGCCAAGCAGCCGGTACAAAGGCAAGCCCGCGGCTTTGCCCGCGATGTCCCAGAGCGCGGCGTCGATGAGGCCGTGGATGTAGATGGGAAATTCCTCCACTCTATCCAGTTCCCACAGGCGATGCCAGATCCATTCCCGCTGCAATGGGTCCTGTCCCACTAACTCATCTCGCAACCGGCGTTCAACCAGATCGGCGACGATTGGTCCGCGCAGCACCGGAACAACGCCCTCGATACCCTCATCGGTCTGGACGCGCAAAACGGCATGAATGGCAGGGCCATCTGACCCTGGCAAACCATTGCGCCACCGGAAAGCAGGCTCAACAGCTCTGGCTGGACGAAATTCTACCTCAATCCCGCAAATACGCATGATGTGTTCCTTTCTTGAGTGAATGAGGAAGTCACGGCTTCGACAAACGAGAGACAGCACTTATCCTCGCGGTTTGTAGGGGCCGGTACTCTGCCGAATGCTTAAAGGAACTTGCAGTAAGGTTTGGGCCGGAAAGGTGTGGGGCTCATCGAGTTGTCGAATGAGCATCTCCGCGGCAAGTCGTCCGAGATCCTGATAGGGGAAATCGATGGAGGTCATCGCCGGGTGCATCATTTCGGCCAGGTGCGAGGGCAGCATGGTCACCACAGAAAAATCCTCAGGAATACGAAGGCCGCGTTCCTGAACCGCCCGTACAATACTGCCGACCACCCAGGAATTGATGGTGATGATGCCGGTGAGTGCGGGCCGTTCCTCCAGAATGCTGCGTACTAGCTCATAGCCTTTCTGAGGGTCGGGCGGACAGGGATAGGTTTGCCCGCGCAAACCGAGCCGGGCAATGCTCTGTTCAAAGCTTTGCGTGGAACGGATGGCGTATGATGATCCTCGCTTCATCGCCGGACCAATATTCAGATAGGCAATGTCTTGATGCCCAAGTCCCGCCAGGTACTCAACGCTGGTCCGTAAGGCCGCAGCCATATCCAGATCGACAAAACTCGTGCCCTCGTTTTCCGGGGAATTGTCGAGACCATGGCCGATCATGACAAAGGGGTAACTGCGTTCCTTCATGAAGGCAATACGTGGGTCCTTTGCACGGATTTCCATCACGATCACACCTTCAATGAAGCCTCGCTTCATCATTTGCAGCACACCCTGATCTTCATCCTGGCCTGACCAGAGGTAGAGTCCATAGTTGCGCTCCGTCGTCACCATGGACGCGCCTTCGATAAATTCCAACTGCAAAGCAGAAAGACCGGTGCCCAGGGCAGGGTAGAGGATGCCGATGGTATGCGTGCGCTTACTGCGCAAGGCTTGCCCCAGAGCATGTGGCTGGTAATTCAACTCTTCGATAGCCTGTAAGACCCTGGCGCGGGCGTGCTCGGAGACGGACCGTTTCCCGCTGAGGGTGTAGGAAACCGTACTGACCGTTACTCCTGCTCGCTTAGCGACATCAACGATAGTAATACCCACAGGACAACTTCCTTCTTTGTGTCAAGGCTGGCGAAAGCGAAACGTTTCTCTTCGTGTATTGTAAAGTGTTTCCAATTTGGTTGTCAAGCCTTGACTTTCTGGTTCGCTTTGACTATACTCATTTCTATGAGCGATGCGAAACGTTTCGCATGAAAAAGAGACAGCAGAGGTTTTTACTATCCCGGCTCGCAGACAGGGCATTTATGAAAGGAGGATGATTTTTCCAAGAACGATATGTCATCCGTACTTACGGACATCGGTATCTTCCGGAGTTCATTCGTAGAATCAGACGACGTTTTCGCCGTTCCTGAATCGAGAAGTACATCCTCCATTAAGGAGTCAGGAGGTTTCTCATGCATCTGTTATTTCTTCGCGCAAGAGGTCGCCATGCGTTCTACGCATCGGTTTTGATGCTGGTGGTCAGTTGCGGTTTTTTGTTGGCCGCCTGTGGAGGCGTTCATTCCTGGCTACATCAGCCATGGCGGCTGGCGCTGTGGCTGGAGCAGGCATGCTGGCCGACGTCTGCCCATGCTCGTCTCATGTGAAGCGTTGTTGCTTATTTAGCGTTGAGTGTTTCCCACTCATCGCCCCAGAGTTAGGAGTTTCTACGATGCAACGCCTCTTTCGCGCACCCCTGCGCCTCCAGAAGCGCACGACGATCGCACTTCTGCTCGCGCTCTTTTCGCTCTCGTCCCTATTGCTCGCTGGCTGCGGCGGATCTTCATCCAGCAGCGGCGGATCTTCATCCAAAATCACCCTGACGGTGCTTGAGAGCGTGGGCTGGGTCCATCAACCAGAGATGGATCTCGCCAAGAAGTTCGAGGCCCAGACTGGCATCCACATCCAATACCAGATCATCCCGGCCGCCAACTACTTCCAGGTCCTCGACACCAAGCTCAACTCGGGCCAGGGGCCGGACATCTTCGGCGGCCAGAGCGGCGTGTCCGACCTGCAGGTCCAGTACAACGTTACGCAGAATGCCGTCGATCTGTCGAACCAGGAGTGGGTGAAGCGGGAAGATCCAAACGCTCTTGCCCAGGCGACCCTCAACGGCAAGGTGTATGGCCAGGAGATCTGGGACATCTACAGCGGTTATTGGGTCATCGTCTACAACAAGGACATCTTTCAGAAGGTGGGGATCACCAGCGTCCCGGCGACGTACAACGATTTCGTGGCCGATTGCGCCAAGATCAAGGCCGCCGGCATCAACCCGATCTACGAGCCGATCAGCGACGGATGGCATCAGGTCCTGTGGTACCCCGAGAGCGGCGCCCGGATGGAGCAGCTCGAGCCTGGCCTCTACGACAAGCTCAACGCCAACCAGGCGACCCTCGCTGGCGACCCGGCCTCCAACAGGGCCATGGCCCAGATTGACGAGCTGTACCAGAAGGGGTATTTCGGTCCCACCGCGTTGTCCGACCAGTACGCCAACACCGAAAAGGAGATGACCAGTGGGAAGTACGCGATGACGATCGATGGTCTTACCGAACCGGCGGCCATCCAGGCCGCCGACCCGAGCGTCCAGGCGTCGAGCTTCGGCTTCTTCCCCATTCCAATCCTCGACAACCAGTTGCTCCCGACGCACCCGGCGGCCCCGACCAAGTTCGTCTATGCGAAGGGGTCGCACATCGCACAGGCCGAGCAGTACCTCGCCTTCCTCGCGCAGCCGGCGAACCTGCAGTACTACGTCGACCACGATACCCTCTCGGAGACAGTAGACTTCAGTGGTGTCAAGGCCAAGTGGACGCCGGATCAGCAGGCGTTCCTCAACCAGTACCAGGCTGCGACGACCCTCGTCCTTCAGGACAGCGTCAAGTACGTGAACCCGCAGTGGATCCAAATCGGCAAGGACATGGTCGCCATGTTCACGCGCCAGGAGATGCCCCACCAGGTGTTGGTGAATACCGACACGCGGCGGACGCAGGAGGCGCAGGCCGCCCATGACACATCCTGGCAGCAGTAACCATCGCTTGACCGACGGACACTCTGCGAGACCGGCCGGGCATCACCCCGGCCGGTCTCGCGAGCCAGCAGGACAGCAGA
>Ga0070717_10002194_pt1 | contig 13713 bp, 11 predicted proteins | sample LARL113metaG_FD_71366 | JGI IMG/M metagenome (GOLD analysis project Ga0070717, IMG submission 71366) | Corn, switchgrass and miscanthus rhizosphere microbial communities from Kellogg Biological Station, Michigan, USA - LAR L11-3 metaG | ecosystem: Host-associated > Plants > Roots > Rhizosphere ... | reverse complement strand
AATGAGCAGTCTGGAGCGGCGTCTCGATCCGGCTCAATTCCTCCGGGTCCATCGCTCGGCGATCGTCAATCGAGCGCACATTCGGGAGATGCAACCCTGGTTCAAGGGCGATTATGTGCTCATCATGCGTACTGGCGCACGCATCGTCAGCGGTGAGACCTATAGAGATGCAGTGCGCAGGTTGATTGGCGTTGAGCGTTGAGCGTTGGGCGTTGGGCGTTGGGTGTTGGGCGTTGAGCGTTGAGCGTTACTAGTTGTCATCACGCCTCACACGCCACGCCTCACACGCAACGCCTCACACGCCACGCGCCACGCGCCACGCGCCACGCGCCACGCGCCCTAAGCGTAGCGAAGGATCTGCTGTTCGCCCATCGCCCGTCGCCGTGATGTCAAGACTCAGAACAGACCCACTTTACCCTTGACTGACTCGATCAACTTCGCCGGGTCGTAGCCGACGCCCTGCTTGAACACGAGCTGCACGTTGCGGACGTCGGCGATGCGTTGCGACGGATCGCCGTTGACCACCACGAGGTCGGCCTGCTTGCCTGATGCGATGGTTCCGACGCGATTGGCGCGGCCGAGATACGTCGCGCCATTCAGAGTACCGATTCTGATTGCCTCGAGTGGCGTGAAGCCGCTTTCGACGAGCAGCTCGAGCGCGTGTTGGTTGGAGAAGCCAGGGATCACCCCACCAATGCCGGTAGGATCGGTGCCGGCGAGCAGGAGACCGCCGGCGCGCGCGAAAGCGAGCTCCATTGCCGCGGCTTTCGGATAGAGCGTCGTGTATGGCGACTGTGGATTCCCGGCGACGCGCGCATGCATCTGCTCGAACTGCGCCCTGAGCTGCGGATCGAGAACATCCAGGCCCGGCGGAAGCGGACGCCCGGGAACGAAGGTCTCGAAGACGGTGAGCGTGGACGTCAGCGCGACGTGTTGCCTCACGAGCTCCGCGACGACGGCGCGAAATGCCTGGCCATTCAGGTCTGCCGCCGCCAGCGCGTTCTGGCCGGCGCCCTGGCCGGGACACTCGTCGGGCTTCTTGTCGGCGATAAAATCCGTGGCCGCGAAGAAACCGTGCTCCAGATTGTCGATGCCCAATGCCGCTGCTTCATGATATGTCACCGAGCATAGGTGTCCCGTCACCTTCCTGCCGCGCTTGTGCGCCTCCTCGATCACAGCCGCGAGCTCCGCTCGGGTGATGTGCATGTAGGTCTTGAATGACGTCGCCCCCGCGTCCGCCCAGAAGCTCACCATGCGCCGGGCATCGTCAGGACCGGTGAGCTCGTGCACCTGATCGAGTCCGAGGCCCGGACCTTCCAGATAGGGGGCTGTCGGATCCAGCCACGGACCCGCTTTGCGACCGGAATCGATATCACGCTTGATGCCGATGTCACCAAAGCCATTCATGTCGCCACCCGTCCGCATCGACGTCACGCCGCCAGCGAGATACAGCCGCGTGAAGCTCTCGGCGACATTGCCGTACACACCCGGGCCAGTGGGATAGAACAGATGCTCGTGAACCATCACGAGGCCAGGCATCACACTCTTCCCGGTGAGGTCCAGCACCTGCGCGCCAGCGGGAATCGTCGTCGACCGCGCGTCGCCGACCGCCGCGATGTCGCCGTCGCGGATGATGAGTGTTTGATCATCACGCGCTGGTCCACCGGTGCCGTCGATGAGGCGCGCGTGTGTCAGCGCCACGATCGGCGTGTCGACTGTGACATACGGGCGAACAGCCGGCGCCAGTGTCGGCCGCTGAGCCGCAACTGGCGGCGGGGCTAAAACCAGGAAAGCGCCTAAGGCGAGGAGGAGCGAGAGCCGCATGGGCGTTGGGCGTTGGGCGTTGGGCGTTGGGCGTTAGGCGTTGGACGATGGACGATGGACGACGGGCGACGGGCGACGGGCGACGGGCGACGGGCGAACAGCAGATCCTTCGCTACGCTCAGGATGACAACCAGTAGCGCGCTAGGCTCAATGCCAAGCGCCGAACGCTCAACGCGCAACGCGCAACGCTCAACGCCCAACGCCCTTCTACGGCAGGCCCCATAATCCACGGAGGCGATCGTACTCGCTCCGTGGCAGCTGCACCAGAATCGGTAACGACTCGGGCTTGAGCCACGCCAGCAGCCCGTTCATCGCGTCCGAGGAGAACGCCGTGCACCCCGAGGTGTTTCCCGCGGAGCCGGGCCAGATGTGTAGAAAGATGCAGGAGCCGCCGCCCACGTGCTCGCCATTCGCGTTATGTTCGACGACCACTCCCAATTTGTACAGAGAATCGCGCCGGTGCATATCCTCCGCGCTCCGCCAATCGATCGGCGATCCGGGGGTCCGGAATAGCATCTGGTTGTAGTGGATCGACGCCGCGTCATCGACGCACTTGTACGCGTCCGTCGCCTGGGCGTACGGCATCGTGATCCACGACATCGAATCGCGTGGCGCGTAGCCGAACGCCGAAGTAAGCCGGAAAACACCGGCGGGTGATTTGTTGTCTCCTTCGTGCTTGATTGGCCCCGGCTCGTTTGGACTGCCGAGGCCGTGCAGCCCGTCGCCCCAGCCAAGTCCCGCGGCGCCGACCACGACGGCAATGTCAGCGCCGACTGGCCGCCACGACGAGTGAACTCCCTCGCGCTCGAAGCGACGCATGGTTCCTGGAACCGCGTCCCAGTCGTCTGTGACGACGAGGAGCATTTGAAGCGAGCTCGCCGTCGGAGCCACCTTACTGGCCGCCTCTCTCACCGGCATGGGGCTGGTCGTTGGGTGCGATTGACAGCCCACCATGCCGCCGACGAGAAGAATAGGCCAGTGCCGCTTGAAACACTTCATATCAGTCTCCTAGAAGCATGACGCAGACGACGTCGGAGGCCACTCGGCGACAGGATTCTCCCACTCTGCGTCTTCTGCGCTTTGCTCTTGAATCGCTTTGGGCTTGAGGGCGTTGGGCGAGGCGCATCGACAGTCAACTCGATCGACTGCCCATCATCGGAGTTGCCACCGATCATGATGTCGAACTGCCCCGGCTCGACGACGCGTTTCATATCCAGGCCATGATACGAAAGTAGCTCCGGGCCGATCGTGAAGCTGACCGTACGCGCTTCCCCAGGCTCGAGCGTCACTCGCTGGAAGCCGCGGAGCTCCTTCACGGGTCGCGTCGCCGCGCTCACCTCGTCGCGAATGTACATCTGTACGACCTCGTCGCCCCTTCGCGTTCCGGTGTTTCGAACGTCCACGGAAACGGTGGCCGTGCCGGTCGGCAGAATGTGGTTAGCCGTTAGGCGCGGCGGTGTGTAGGCAAAGGTGGTGTACGACAGGCCGTATCCAAAGGGAAACAGTGGCGCGATGGAGTCGAGCACGTAACCGCGTCGCCCACTCGGTTTGTAATTGTAGAAGACCGGAAGCTGCCCCACGTCTCGCGCGACGGTCGCTGGCAGCTTGCCGCCCGGATTCGCGTCGCCGAACAGTACATCGGCGACAGCGGTTCCCGTCTCCTGGCCGAGGTACCATCCCTCGAGAATGGCTGGGAGGTGCGTCACGAGATTTGGAATCGACATCGGCCGGCCATTGATGAGCACGAGCACGATTGGCTTACCCGTTGCCGCTAGCTGGAGCGCTAGTGTCTCTTGTTGACCGGGCAGCCCTAACGACGAACGATCGCCGAGGTGGTCGTCGGCGTACGCTTCGCGTGCGGTCTCCTCATTGTCGCCGAGTACGAGGATCACCAGATCGCTGCGGCGCGCCAACGCTACGGCATTGGCGATCCGTGTCGCGTTCGACGCGGAATCGGGTCCCACCACGCGGTCGGCTTCGTTACGAAACTTCGAACGTGCCCCGCCGATGTGTGGCTGTAGCTCCTTCGTGAATACCGAGTCCTCGGTGATTCGCACCCCCTCGGCATACTCGACGCTAGCGCTTGGCAGCTTTGCCTTCACCCCGTCGAGGATGCTGACGAGATGCGATGGCACGCCAGCATAGCCGCCGAGCAACACCTCGCCGGCGTGCGGCCCGATAACAGCGACACGCGAGTATGCGCTGGCGCGCAGCGGCAGAAGATTTCCTTCGTTCTTCAGCAATATCATTGCTTGCCGCGCCGCCTCGAGTGCGAGTGGACGCGTGCTCTCCGCACCCGAGATTCGCTCGGCCGCCGCGACGTCGACGAAGGGATTCTCGAAGAGCCCCAGCACGAACTTCGCGCGTAGCAGCCGCCGTACGGCGGCATCGATCTCTTGGAGTGGCACCTGATGCTTCTTCACCTGATCGACCAGTGTCGTGTATGGGCCCGGGTCAGGCAGCTCGATGTCAACCGTTGCATCGAGCGCGCGTCGCGCCGCCTCCGCCGAATCCGCGGCAACGTGGTGTCGGTCGATCAACTGCTCGATCGCAAACCAGTCGGAGACGATGGTACCGTCGAACCCCCACTCGCCTCTCAACACGTCGTGGAGCATCCATCGATTTACATGCGATGGAATGCCATCCACCTCGTTGTACGACGCCATCACGCTTCTGGCGCCCGCTTCCTTTACCGCGACTTCGAAGGGATAGAGGAACATGTCGCGCAGCGTGCGCTCGCCGATCGACGCCGGTCCGGTATTGGTTCCAGACTCCGGCTGACCATGCCCGGTCATGTGCTTGAGCGTCGCCAAAACATGCGCGGCGCCGATCACCGAATCCGTGCCCTGGAAGCCACGCACCGCGGCAACACCCATGCGCGCGACGAGAAAAGGATCCTCGCCATAGGTCTCTTCGAATCGTCCCCAGCGTGGATCGCGCGCGATATCCACGACTGGCGCGAGCACCTGGCCGACGCCGCGCGCGCGGGCCTCGGCAGCCGTGGCCGCGAACACACGCTCGACGAGCTCGGGATTCCAGCTGCTCGCCAGCGCAATCGCCTGCGGAAAGCTCGTCGCCCCGAGGGCCTCGAGACCGTGCAGCGCTTCCTCGTTGAACAGAATTGGGATTCCGAGCCGCGTGCTGTCCCGGACCCACTGCTGGATGGCATTTACGAATTCTGCTTCGCCGCGCGCATCGTGGCCGTCCTGGGGGCGTTCGATGCGCCCGATACCAATGCGGAACCACGGTGGCGCGTTCGCCGAGCTGAAATGGCCGGCCGCATCCGTGATGAGCTTTTTCTCGCCCCAGAGACACAACATCTGCGCGACCTTCTCCTCGAGCGTCATGCGGGCGAGCAGATCGTTGACGCGGCGGTCGATGGATAGTCTGGGATTGCGATAGGCGGGCTGCTGCGCCGTGGCCGCTCTTGTGGTCGTGAACAGCGTGCTCGCGACCGCGAGCGCTGTTGAAAGGATACTAATGCGACGCATCGGCCGTCCCCGCCGCATCATGCCCGATAACTCTGCCGATAGCGCGCATAGGGTTCGGCGTACGCGAGGTGTGCCGCGGCGCTTGGCGTGAATGCGCGACGGCGTTCGAGCGTCGCGCGCGCGGCGGCCGCGAGGTCGGAGAACGCGCCGATGCCCACGGCTGCCAGAAGGGCCGCACCGTACGCCGGTCCCTCTTCCCGATTCACCGTGGCGACCGGCACCCCGAATACCTCCGCCTGCAGCTGCCGGAGCAAAGCGCTGCGCGCACCACCGCCGGTGAGCAACAGTTCCTCCGGCCGCATACCTAACGAGTCCAGTATCGTCAGGGAATCGCGGAGGGCGAACGAGACGCCTTCCAGCACCGCGCGGGTGAGATGGGCTCTCGTATGCGCCAGCGTCATGCCGAGAAGCGCCGCACGCGCCGCCGCGTTGCGATGCGGTGTCCGCTCGCCCTGCAAATACGGTAAGAACGTTACGCCCTCGGCACCTCGCGCGATGCTCGCCGCTTCGGAAGCCAACTTCTCGTATCCATCCACATCCCCGGCGAGCTCGCGAGCGAATTGCTCCCGATACCAGGCAAAGGCCCCACCCGCGCTCAGGACGACACCCATCAGATACCAGACATTCGGCGCGACATGACAGAAGGTGTGCGCGCGCAGCAACGGGTCGACGCGCGGCTCCGCCATTGGCGCGAGCAGGGTGCCTGACGTTCCCCAGCTTGCGACGGCCTCACCCGGCGCAACGACGCCAACGCCCGCCGCGCCGCATGCGTTGTCCGCGCCGCCGCCCACCACCGGTGTTCCGGCGGGCACACCGCTCGCCTGACCGCCAAGCTCGCTCACATACCCCAGGACTTCGGACGATCCGCCAACAGCCGGCACGATCGATTCATTCAAGCCGAGTGCATCGAAGATCTCTCTGCTCCAGCGGCGATTCGCCGTGTCGTACAGCAGCGTCGCCGAAGCATCCGAAGGCTCCGTCGCCAGCTCGCCCGTGAGCCGATACCGGATGTAGTCCTTGGCGAGGAGCACGGTCGCGAGCCTCGCGAATGCAGCCGGCTCGTGATTGCGCAGCCACAGCACTTTAGGAAGCGTGAAACCCTCCAGCGCCGGATTGGCCGTCAGATCGCGGAGGCGCGACTCGCCGCCGATGCGATGCTCGATCTCCCGGCATTCCGCCGTTGTCCGCCCATCGCACCACAGCAGCGCGGGCCGAATGACGTTTCCGGTGGCGTCGAGAAACACCGACGAGTGCATCTGCCCCGACATGCCGACGCTTGCCACGCGAGTATCTGGCCGAAGGTTGCGCACGGCGCGAATCGACGCGACCGTCGCCTCCCACCACGCGTCGGGATCCTGCTCCGCCCAGCCCGGTCGCGGCGTCGAGAGTGTCAGCGGCGACGTCGCCGACGCGATGACGTCGCCGTTCTCGCCAACGAGCACGGCCTTCACGCCGCTCGTGCCCACATCCACGCCCAGGAAAGCAGTCACCTAACGAACACCCATCAGGACTTCCATGGTGAGCTGGTCGAGCCGTTCGTAGGCGTAGCCTCTGGCACGCAACGATTCGAGATCGAACCGCTCGTCGCGAATTCCCTTCGCCGCGGCGTCACTGTATCGGATGCGTTGTCCAGTTGCCGCGCCGCGCCTTCGCAGCTCGCCGAGTAACTCTCGAATCTCGGGATCGGAATTGAAACGTGCGACCTTTTCCTTGAGGATCAGGTAAGTTCGCATGCTGCCGGCGGCGAAATCCCACACACCTCGCTCGTCTTCGGTGCGATAGGCATGGCTGTCGAAGTGCCGCATGCCGGGCCACCGGGCGTCCTCGAGCAATTTTACGAGGAAGAAGGCTCCCTTGACGTCCTCGCTCCCGAAGCGAAGGTCCTGATCGAAGCGCCCCGGTTTCTGCGCGTTGAGATCGATGTGAAAGAGCTTACCCGCTTCCAGCGCCTGCGCGACACCGTGCGCGAAGTCGAGACCAGCCATCGTGTCGTGCGCCACTTCGGGGTTCACCCCCACCATCTCCGGATGATCGAGCGTGTAGATGAAGGCGAGCATGTGGCCGATCGTCGGCAGATAGATATCGCCGCGCGGTTCGTTAGGCTTTGGTTCGAGGGCGAACCGGAGCGTGTAGCCCTGGGCTCGCACGTATTCGCACAGGAAGTTGATCGCGTCACGAAACCACTTCACCGCCTCCTGGGCATCCTTGGCCGCTGACGTTTCCGTGCCCTCGCGACCGCCCCAGAACACGTACGTCTCCGCGCCCAGCTCCACCCCCAGATCGATCGCCTGCATCGTCTTCTGCAGGGCATAGCGACGCACCGCGGCATCGTTGCTGGTAAATGCGCCATCGCGGAAGACCGGATCGCCGAACAGATTGGTCGTCGCCATCGGCACGCGTAAGCCGCTCGCGCTCAGCGCGCGCTTGAACTCGGCGACGATCCCCTTCCGATCGGCGGCCGACGCCTCACGGGGTACGAGATCGTTGTCGTGCAGATTCACGCCATAGGCACCGAGCTCGCCGAGCTTCTCGACGATACGCGCCGGCGACAGCGTGGGGCGCACCGGATCCCCGAATGGATCCCGGCCGACGTTGCCGACCGTCCAGAGGCCGAAGGTGAAGTGGTGCTCGGGACGGGGTGTGTAGGGGTCGCTCGACGACATCGCTTTCCTGGGATTAAACTCCACTAAACACCGAGAAGCCGCCGTCGACTGGAATCACCGTGCCGGTGACGAACGACGCCGCATCGCTGCACAACCAGTGCACGGCGCCGACGAGCTCCTCGGCTCGGCCCAGGCGACCCATCGGCGTCTGGCGGATCACTGCTTTCGCGCGTTCGGTGTAGCTGCCATCCTCGTTCAGCATCACCGCGCGATTCTGCTTCGTGACGAAGAAACCCGGGGCGATGGCATTGACGCGAACGCCGTCACCGTGACGGCGCGCCAGGTCGACGGCCAGCCAGCGCGTAAAGTTGTCGATGCCGGCCTTGGCTATGGAATACCCCATCACACCACTCAGCGCCCGCAGCGAAGCCATCGACGAGATGTTCACGATCGAGCCACTGCCCTGACGGGCCATCTGCTCGGCGACCACCATCGTCGGAATCACGGTTCCGTGGAGATTGAGGCGCAGAACCTCCTCGAACGCCTCGGGGCGAATTGCAAATACGCTAATCGTGTCACTCCGTGCGCCGGGGACATTACCCCCGGCCGCGTTCACGAGGATGTCGACGCGCCCCCATTCACCGACGATCTTCTCGCAAGCGCGCTGTACCTGGTTGCGCTCGAGTACGTCCGCGGCCACTCCCAGTGCCTGCGCCCCTTCACGCGCAATCGCCTCGGCCTCGCGCTGCGCGATATCGGGGCGGCGGCCGATGATGGCGATGCGCGCGCCGGCGCGCGCCAGCCCGTGGGCGATGGCGCTCCCGATGACGCCGTAACCGCCCGCGATGGCGGCAACACGCCCGCGAAGCTCGAATGTCGACGATACCGGGAGGGTCATGCGCAACGATGTTCGTTTGCGCGTCTTTTTACACGGAGATGGCGCACTTCGCAATGGGCCGGCACAAAGAGAACCGCGGAGGCCCGGGCGTGCCTCAAGCCCGTTCCTCGCGCCAGTCGAGACGGTAGGCGAGCGCCGGACCCTGGTCGCCCTCGTACGCGAGTTGGGCAACGAGCAACGCGAACGGTTCGGTGTAGCGCGCAATCCGGAGCGGGCCCGCGTCGACCGGATCGAAACCCACGTCGCGAATCAGGCGAGCCGCCACGTCCTTTCCGCGCTCGTCGTCGCCGCAGTACACGAGACTGGGCCGCGGCTCCCGGTCGCGCGTTTCGTAGACGCTGAACAGCACTTCGCTCGGGACGGTGTTGAACGCCGACACGACGCGTGCCTCCGGTATCTTCTTCGCCAGCGCCTCCGCGCCAGACGACGTATGGGCGATCGCGAGTGCGCTGTCGTCGGCGTTCATCGGCAGGGAGCAGCTGACGAAGGTCTTGCCGGCGTTGTCGCCCGCTTGCTTCAGCACGTCGTCCACGCGCGACCAGTGCACGGCGAGGAGGAGCGCGTCCGCATCACGGGCCGCGTCCGATGGGCTGCCGGCGCGGGCGCGGCCGCCGGCATCCCGGGCGAGTTGCTCGAGCTTGCCCTGCGATTTCGAGTAGCTGAACACCACCTCGTGGCCCGCGCGGGCGAAGATGGTGCCCAGCTTCGCACCCATCAAACCGGAGCCCAGAATGCCAACTCGCATGGCACACGTCTCGTGCGATAGAGGAGCCGTTCAGGACAGGGAACTCGAACAAGCTAGTTGCCGGCGATGATTCGGGCATCTCCGTGACGGAGCAATGCAACGGCCCCTCCCACCTGCCGATGGAAGGGGCCGTGCGTCGCGCTGGCGTGACGCTACTCGGAAAGCGGCGCCAGCGTTGCGAGATTCATCACTTCGGTCCGCCGCCCGTGGTACCGGCGAGCTGATTCTCCTTCTCCTTCGCGCTCTCCAGCGCCTCGTCCACGCTGAAGCTGGCCGGTTTCTGGCGCGGCGGAAACTCCGCGAAGGTCTTGAGAAATTCCTCAACAATGGCCTGGGCGGGCACGAACGTGAACATGCGGTCGGCGACCCATTTTCCATAGAAGATCGATTCGTCGCCTCGCTCGAATGGATCGCTGCGGAGATTGAAGAGCGAAGGCACGCGTAGCGTGACGAACGGATCGCGCCACACGTCGAAGCCGACACCACGCTGGTCGAGGAAGTGGGCCTTCCAATTGCCGACGCGGAGCGCCATCAGTTCGCCATCGTCGCTCCAGTACATGATGCCCTTCCGGGGGTTCTCCTTTACGTCTCCCTTCCACAACGGCAGTAGGTTATGGCCGTCCAGGTACACCTTGAACGTCTTGTTGCCTGCCTGGTAACCCTTCCTGACCTTCTCGACGATGTCCGGTTCGCCAGCCGCTGCGAGTAACGTCGGCAGCATGTCCATGTGCGAGAAGATCTCGTTGGACACGGTCCCGGACTGAAGCACGCCCGGCCAGCGAATGAGGCACGGTACACGCCAGCCGCCTTCGTAGTTCGTATCCTTCTCGCCGCGGAATGGCGTCGCGCCGCCATCAGGCCAGGTGCAGACCTCGGCGCCGTTGTCCGTCGAGTACATGACGATGGTGTTGTCGGCCACGCCTAACGCGTCCAGCTGGTCGAGCAACCGTCCGACGTGGCCGTCGTGCTCCACCATACCGTCGGGATACAGGCCCAGGCCCGTTTTCCCCTGTGACTCCTTCTTCAGATGCGTGAAGACGTGCATGCGCGTCGAGTTCCACCACACGAAGAACGGCTTGTCGTCGTGAACGGCCTTCTCGATGAACTGCAGGCTCGCGTCGAGAAACTCCTCGTCGATCGTCTCCATGCGCTTCGTATCCAGCGCTCCGGTATTGACGATCTTCTGCGTGCCGTCCGGGTTCGCCCAGCTGTGCAGCACGCCACGCGGTCCGAATTTCTTCTTGAATTCCGGATTCTTCGGGTAATCGGGGTTCTCCGGCTCCTGCTCGGCGTTGAGGTGATAGAGATTGCCGAAGAATTCGTCGAAGCCGTGGACCGTCGGCAGAAACTCGTCGCGGTCGCCGAGGTGATTTTTTCCGAATTGCCCGGTCGCGTAGCCTAACGGTTTCAGCAGCTCCGCGATCGTCGGGTCTTCTGGCTGTAGGCCAATCTTCGCCCCAGGCAGCCCGACCTTCGTGAGGCCGGTGCGGATTGGATTCTGGCCCGTGATGAACGCCGCGCGACCCGCCGTGCAGCTCTGTTGCCCGTACCAGTCCGTGAACAGGCACCCTTCTCTGGCGACCCGATCGATATTCGGTGTGCGATACCCCATGATGCCATGGTTGTACGCACTGACATTGAACCAGCCGATGTCATCGCCCCAGATAACGAGAATGTTCGGCTTTCGACCCGAGCCGGTGTTTCCCTGCGCCATTTGTCTCCCTCCGTCGACGTGCGGCGTGCGATTCTTCGCCGTGGCGTCAGATTCGTACCGGAGACGACGCGTCGCTATTGGCTGTAAGGCCAGCGTATTCGCAGCGCTGCCGCAAACAACTGCTCGATCTCCACGCACCATTCCATCAACGGCAGTGATTGCTCCGTTACGGGAATCCTGCTACCGACGTGCTCGTCAGGCGACGACGGATTGAACCGACCACCGTCAACCTCGTTCGCCAGTACGGCGTGTGGCTGCACGTAGACCTGATCGTTCTCGCGCCATAATGCCCACATGAGGTGCACTGCCTCCGGTGCTGCACCACGGTAGGCCATCAGCAGCGCCGACGACGACGCGCCGCGAACGAGACGCATCAATGCCGTGTGCCACTGACGCTCGTAGTCGAACGCGGACCAGCAGGTGAGATCGAGCTGAAAGCGATAGCGCGCGCCGCCGATGACGAGCTCACCGAATGAGCACGAGGTGCTGGCCGTGTAGGACGGCCGTGGGCCAAGCAGACGAATGCGGAACATCAGGGCAACGGAGGAGGAGGGACCCGAAACATGTTCGGTGGACCGCGCGCCGGCCACATTTGGTCGCTCCATTGATTAGAATGTTGCCCAATGCGAATCGCCGAGTGATGAGCGAACGCTGATCGTCACCGGGCGACGGGTGTCGCGATCAGGTGGGCCGCGGCCCACACGCACAGGAGGCCAGCGATGGCCATCATCAGAGCCCGCCAGCGGGGATCGACCAGCGGTCGCACTGCTCCGGCGAAGAACAGCATCGAGGCGAGTATCACGGTCACGAACACGTAGCGGTCGGATACGTCATTCGCGCGCAGTCCTGCGTTCAGGGCGCGAGTCGCCGCGCTGTCGTACCACGCAACGTCTCCCGACGTCGAGCGACGATAGTCCTCACCGTCGAATGGCGTCGCACCCAGCTCGCGCGACGCGGCATTCGTTCGCCACCGCTCGAACGCCGCCCGGAACTGCGGACGAAAGTGCGTTTCGTAATACGACGCGAGTGTGTCGCGGTGCTCCGCGTACGCATCCAACCATTTGGTGAACATCACCGCGTCGAGCATACGCAGCCGCGCAACCTCATCCGCCCCGGCCGCGGCCTTTCCCCGAAGCACGAACGAATACGCGTACTGCACCGATCGAATGCCGCTCCAGATCGATGCCTGATAGCCGCTCCATGCCGTCCCCAGCGCCGCCAACGCGAGGAGCAGCGCCGCCGCGTCGTCGCTATCCACCCACCGCAGCCAGAGTACCCGCTCCTCAGCCACGCGGCGCCGACCGCTCCGACGCCGACGGGCGCACGATACAGCGGAACCCCACGTGACAGGTCGACGTATCGATCGGCTGAGGATATCGCGCGGCAGGTCGATATCGCCGACAGTAGTTGGGGGCGCAGAGATGCGAGCCACCTTTGAGCACCTTTCGCGGGATGCGGATCGCGGGCTGTCGCGGATCGTAGCTCGCCATCTGCAAGCTCAACGCGCTCTGCGGTCCGCAACACGAGGCCGGCTCCGTCTGGCGGCTCGCCCGGTACCAGTCGCTGGTCCACTCCCACACGTTCCCGATCATGTCGTGAAGGCCGTAGCCGTTCGCGGGAAAGGCATCGACCGGCGAGGTACCCTGAAAGCCGTCTTCTCCGAGATTCTCGTAGGGGAATCGGCCCTGCCAGGTATTGGCCATAAATTGCCCGTTAGGCAGGAATTCGTTGCCCCACGCGTATACGGCGCCATCGAGACCGCCGCGCGCCGCCAGCTCCCACTCCAACTCGGTCGGGATCTGCACCCGCGCCCACATCGCGTAAGCTTCGACGTCGGTATATGACACGTGCACCACCGGATGATTCTCCAGACCACCAATCGAGCTGTCTGGTCCTTGCGGGTGTCGCCAATCCGCGCCGAAGACGAAGGTCCACCAGTTGCGCATGTCGCTGAGGTCCACGGGATGAAACGGATTCGTGAACACCAGCGAGCCGGGATGCAGCATCTCCGACAGCGCGCCGGGATAATCGACCGCGTTAGGCGCGATTTCGGCGAATGTCACATAACCCGTGTCGGCGACGAAGCGCGCGAACCGCGCATTCGTCACCGGATACTTGTCGATCCAGAACCCCTCGACGCGCGCCCGATAGGTCGGGCGTTCTTCCGGGTAATGCGTATCCGAGCCGACGGTGAACTCTCCGGACGGAACCCACACCATGTCTGCCGGCGGGTTCGGCGTGCCCTGTCCATCGGCGACAACGACTGAGTCGAACGAACGAGTGATCGACATCTCCGATCCTCCGGGAGATCGCAATGTTGGCGAGCGGCAGATTCGCCGTTCTGCTCAACACGATCAGGCGTCGCTCGCGATCGCGGCATTGTCCGTTGGTCCACCGCGCGAGCGGTGCAGTTACATCGGTCACGCTCAGCGGCGCTC
>Ga0070717_10002193_pt1 | contig 13714 bp, 9 predicted proteins | sample LARL113metaG_FD_71366 | JGI IMG/M metagenome (GOLD analysis project Ga0070717, IMG submission 71366) | Corn, switchgrass and miscanthus rhizosphere microbial communities from Kellogg Biological Station, Michigan, USA - LAR L11-3 metaG | ecosystem: Host-associated > Plants > Roots > Rhizosphere ... | reverse complement strand
TCCGCTGCCTCGCATAACGGCCGGACAGTTGCCGGATGGAACGTATGCGTTTCTGGATTATGCGATGAAGCAGCCGCCGCCGAAGGCGCCAGCTCAGGCGCAGACTTTCCTGGTGCTGGCGAAGTCAGGCGCGCAAGATAAGAAGGTGATTCCGCTCCGACCCTCCCGCCTGGAATCTTTTCACTTATCGCCAACCGGAAAATATTTGGCTTTTACGGAAGCCCTGACGACAAAACACTACAGAAGCGAACGCCATCTGTGGGTCAAGAATCTGCAATCTGGCGAAGAGAAAGAATTGTTCGCTGTGCCGCCGCCCAATCCTCCAGCTTCGCCGCAACCGAACGAAACGGTGGTGGTTCTGGGTTGGATCGAGAAATGATCGAAGATCGTTAGAACAGTCTTGCTGGAAGGAATGAAATCAAGATCATGATTTCAGTCGTGGCAGTATGGCGGAAACTTTGTTTCGGTAGGCAAGATATTCCGGTCCAAATCTTTTCTCCAGTTCCTCATCTTCCATGTGAATCATGACTGCGCCGGTCGCGATCGCGAGCGCGGTCAGGAGCCAGCAGACTGCGAGGCCGGTGCCTAGGGTCCAGGCTAACATTTCGCAGAGATGGCCGAGATAGACGGGATGGCGGACGCGTGAGCGAATGCCCGTGATTACCAAGCGATCGTCCTGGTGGCCGGCGCGGACTTCAGGAAGGCCGCCAAGTTGTGCCCAACTGAAATCCGCACCCGCGTTGGAATACAGAAAGATTCCTGACCCAAATAGGAGGACGGATGGAATCCACGCCCAGGGCGTGGAATAGAACGTTGCGTTGCGCCACGGGCCGGTGAGCGCGGCGATGCCAGCCCACATGACAAGCCAGGCGGGAACGAGCACGCGGAACGGTGATGCTTCGCTGGCCCGCCAGCGATGCGCTAGCGGATGAACCATGAGCCAGAACAAGGGGATGGTTGAATAGACGACGCAGACCAGCCATGCCAGTGTTCGCAACCAGCGCATGGGGGGATTTTACAGGGTCGGTTGACGTGGAAGAATCATGTAGGCCGGGACGCATTCGTCCGGCCCTGTTGCTTCCAGTTCGGGTGGCGGACGAAAGCGTCCGCCGCTACATGATCTACGCCGACGCGTGCAGCATCAAGAACGGACATGTTCTTTCGTATTGCTAAACGGGAACGGCCTCTATGCGATTCCGCGCGGTGGGGCGATAATGTGAAAATGGCGCGTGCTTTCCTGGATGATCGTTGGCTTCCGAAGTCGGTGCTCTGTCTTCGCGACTATAATCCGCACAAATTTCTGCTCGACCTGATTGCGGGAATCACCGTGGGATTGGTGGCGTTGCCGCTGGCGATGGCGTTTGCCATCGCTTCGGGACTGACCCCGCAGGCTGGAATTTACTGCGCCGTCGTCACCGGCTTTCTGATTTCGGCGCTGGGTGGGTCGAAGACTCAGATCGGCGGGCCGACCGGCGCGTTTGTGGTCGTGGTGGCGGGGATTGTCGCGGTACATGGGGTGGACGGACTGTTCATGTGTACGGTGATGGCCGGCGTGCTGCTGGTGATCATGGGAATCGCAGGCCTGGGCACAGCGGTGAAATTTATTCCGCGTCCTGTGGTAATCGGATTCACCAATGGGATCGCCGTGCTGATCGCCAGCACGCAGGTCAAAGATTTCTTCGGGTTGCATCTCGACAAAGTTCCGGGCGTGTTCTGGCTGCGTGTGGAGGCGCTGGCGGGGAATTTTCACACGCTGTCGTTTGAAGCGACGGCGCTTGCCGTGTTTACGTTGATGACGCTGATCATATGCCGGGGCCTATCGGCTCGCATCCCGGGGCCTATCGTGGCGCTGCTGCTTGTGACTTCTGCGGTTTATTTTTTCAAACTTCCGGTGGAAACGATTGGGACCAGATTTGGGGGAATCCCGAGCGGGTTGCCGCATTGGCAAATTCCGCATTTTCGCACTGACCTGATCCATGGGCTGCTGGGGCCGGCTTTCACGGTGGCGATGCTGGGCGCCATTGAATCGCTGATGTCGGCAGTGGTCTCGGACCGGATGAGCAACGACCGGCATAATCCCAACGTGGAGCTAGTTGGGCAGGGCGTGGCCAACATCTTCTCGCCGATGTTTGGCGGCTTGCCGGCGACCGGAGCTATCGCGCGCACTGCAACCAATATTCGCTCCGGTGCGCAGTCGCCGGTGGCGGGCATGATCCACGCGCTCACCCTGCTGTGCGTCCTGCTGTTTGCGGCGCCGTTGGTGAGTTATGTGCCGATGGCCGCGCTGGCCGGGATCCTGATGATCGTCGCCTACAACATGGGCGAGTGGCGCGAGATTCCGCAACTGCTGAAGCTCACCAAGACCGACATCAGCATCTGGCTGGTGACGTTTGCTTTGACCGTATTTGCCGATCTTACCGTAGCAGTCGAGGCGGGAATGATTCTGGCGGCGCTGCTGTTCATCAGCCGCGTGGCTTCGACTACCACCGTTTCGCAAGTGACCGAGGACTACGTGGAAGACGGACGAGTGCACATTCTGCAGGACAAAGACATTCCCTATTATGCGACGATCTTCCGCATCCATGGGCCGTTTTTGTTTGGGGCAACCGACAAGATATACGCGGTGACCGAGCGCCTGCATAGCCTGCCGCCGGTGGTGATTTTGAGGCTACGAAACATGACCGCGCTGGACGCGACCGGGCTGTTCGCGATCGAGGAGGTCGCGAAGCAACTGCACGCGAGCAAGCGTACGTTGATTTTGTGTGGGGCGCGGGAGCAACCGGCACAGCTGATTCATCAGGCCGAGTTCGCGGAAGTTATCGGCGAAGAAAATATTTGCGAAAACGTGCAGGAAGCGCTGCGACGAGCGGAGGAAGTATACGAGGGGCTGGAGCAGAAGTTTGTGGGAGCGAAGGCCTAGGTTGGGGAAGTTCGTTCCCCTTCCTGGGGACAGCAAGACAATCCAGAGTTCCATCCCGTATCCTTTACACTGTCATCTTGAGCGAAGCGAAAGATCTCCGCGGTCGTCAAGTGCAGAGGTCCTTCGCTTCGTTCAGGATGACAGGCCGGTTTCTGTTTCCAGAAACTGGCACCTTTAAACCGTCGTCTGCCAATTAGTGAGGGCCGCTCTCCTCCGATGATCGTCAACTTCGCCGAACGCGCGCACAATCACAACTGGCAACTCGATCCTGTCATCCGGTCGCTGCTGGACACGGATTTTTACAAGCTGCTGATGTTGCAATTCATCTGGAAACACTTTCCCCGGACGCGCGTGGAATTCTCGCTGTTTAACCGACATCCTTCGGTGCGGATGGCGGAGATCATCAACATCGAAGAGCTCAAGGTGCAACTGCAGCACGTGCGCGGGCAACGGTTTCGAAAATCAGAACTGGTCTGGCTGGCGGGCAATACTTTTTATGGACGGCGCGGAATTTTCGAGCCGGCATTTCTGGAGTGGTTGGAGCGCGACTTTCATTTGTCGGACTATCGCCTGCGGGTGCAGGAGGGGCAGATTGATCTGACATTCCAGGGCGCGTGGACGGAGACCACGATGTGGGAACTGTACGCGCTGGCCATTTTGGACGAGCTCAAGACGCGGGCGAATTTGAAGACATTAAGCGAGTTTGGTCTCGACATTCTGTATGCCCGGGCCAAGACCAAGTTGTGGAGCAAGATTGAGCGGCTGCGCGGCGTTCCCGGACTGAGCGTCGCCGACTTTGGAACGCGCCGCCGTCACAGTTTTCTATGGCAGGAATATGTGGTCGAAGCCATGGCCGCCAATCTGGGAAGCAATTTCATTGGGACGTCGAACGCATTCTTGGCGCACAAGCACGATTTGGAAGCGATTGGAACCAATGCCCATGAAATTCCGATGGTGATGGCCGCGCTCGCGCCGGATGACGTGGCGCTGAAGGAATCGCAATACCGCATGCTGGAGTTATGGCAGCAGACATATGAAGGTGCGCTGCGCGTTATGCTGCCCGACACTTTTGGGACGACGCAGTTTCTGAAGGGCGCGCCCGACTGGGTGGCAGACTGGACCGGGCAGCGCGTGGACAGCAAAGATCCGTACGTTGCCGGGGACGAATACATTGCATGGCTCAAGGCGAAGGGGAGAGATCCTGCCGAAAAACTTTTGATCGCGTCGGACACGCTGGATGTGGATCAGATCCTCGGACTGCATGCGTATTTTGGCGGGCACATAGCGAGCAGCGTTGGCCCCAGCGACTTTTTCAGTGCTGTCGATTTCGAGGATCGCAACAAGTGGACGTCGCGGCGGCGCATTCGGTTCAGCGCGGGCTGGGGCACTTTGTTGACGAATGATTTTCGAGGATGCAATCCCAACGCGGGTGGAGGATTCGATCCGATCAGCCTGATCTGCAAGGTTTCGAATGTCGAAGGACGGCCGGCAGTGAAACTTTCCGATAATTATTCCAAGGCGCTGGGGCCCTCGGCAGAGATCGAACGCTACCGGCGAGTATTTGGGACTGCGGGAATTGCGAATGCTTCGCTGGTGGCATGAGACAAAAGCAAAATCAAAGGCGACGGACAGGAGTATCGTCCCACACACTACACATTCACACATCCACAGACTGCACAGCGTCGACTTTCTATGGCACAGTAAGTAGTTCATGCCAGCAACTGCCGACGCCAGGGCCGGACGCGCTGCTTTCTCGCATCCCGGATTCGTGCTGTTCCAGGTCGCACGCTTTCTGATTGTGGCGGCGGTCGAGATGCAGGCTGTTGCCGTGGGCTGGCAGGTTTACGAGATCACGAAGCGGCCGCTCGATCTGGGCTATGTGGGGCTGGCACAATTTCTGCCAGGAATTTTGCTGTTTCCTATCTCCGGCCACGCCTCGGACCACTTCGAGCGCCGGCATGTACTCTCGGCCTGCTACGGCGGTTACGCGGTTTGTTTTGCGTTGCTGCTCGCGCTGACTCAGCGCACGCCTTCGGTGCATGCAATCTACGTGGTATTGATCCTGATCGGCGTGGTGCGCTCATTTAACAGCACGGCCAGCCGGTCGATTCTTGTGCAACTTGTCCCTGAGGAGCATTTCCCCAACGCAGTGGCGTGGAATGCAAGCATCTTTCAGGCGGCCACGATTCTTGGGCCGTCATTCGGCGGCATTCTTTATGCGGCTTTCCGCGGACCGTCCGCTGTGTATGTGGTCGCGTTGCTCACGGCGATAGGGGCAACGGTTTCGTCGTTCCGTATCGACCCGGAGGTGAAGGTGCGGCCGCCGCGTGAGCCAATGAGCTTGAAGACCTTGTTCGCAGGCATCAACTACATATGGAGGAAGGAGCTGATCCTGGGTGCGATTTCGCTGGATCTGTTTGCGGTGCTGTTGGGCGGGGCAGTCGCGCTGCTGCCGGTGTATGCGCGCGAAATTCTGCACACCGGTCCGTGGGGGCTCGGTCTGCTGCGGACAGCTCCCGGAGTCGGTGCAGCAATGATGGCGGTGCTGCTGGCGCACCGACCATTGCGCGGGCGTTCGGGGCCGACGCTGCTGTGGTCGGTTGCTGGGTTCGGAATTTTCACGATCATTTTCGGATTGTCGCGCAGTCTGACGGTTTCGCTTATGGCACTGCTGTTGCTGGGAGCCAGCGACATGGTCAGCGTGATCATCCGCGCCACGCTCACGCAACTCGCCACGCCCGATGAAATGCGCGGGCGGGTAACCGCGGTGGACATGATTTTCATTGGGACGTCCAACGAGTTCGGGCAGTTCGAGTCCGGAGTGACGGCGCAGTGGTTTGGGACCGTTCCGGCCGTGGTTTTGGGAGGGGTTGGGACGCTGGTGGTGATTGCGGTTTGGGCGTGGCTGTTTCCGGAACTGCGGCATGCGGGGGAGTTGAGCGCGATCGGCAGCGAAGAGTTGGAGGCCGCGGACGATACCGCGGCTCGGCACTGAGTTGCGCAAAACCTTGGACGGACGAATGCGTCCATCCCCAACCGTTTCCGAACATTTAGTAAGTAACCAGGTGAGCTGCCCAGCAGGGCGCGTCCATCCCTACGTGTGTCGGCGGCCGTTGCTGCGTGTGTGTAGAATGACGGTTTCGTTTCACGACACTCAGACAGAGCCATCAAGGATCAGCATTGGTCGAGCGCTACTTTCGTCTGGCGGAGAATCAGACTACGGTGCGCCGCGAATTTCTCGGCGGACTGACGACCTTCATCACCATGGCTTACATCGTGGTGGTGAATCCGCAAATCCTTGGGCAGGCGGGCATGCCGGTCGACGGCGTGTTGTTTGCCACCTCGGTGTCAGCGGCCGCCGCCACGCTGGTGATGGGCATCTACGCAAACTATCCCATTGCGCTGGCGCCGGGCATGTCGCTCAACGCGTACTTCACCTATGTGGTTTGCCTGGGCATGCAGGTTCCGTGGCGCACCGCTTTGGGAGTCATCTTTTTTTCCGGCGTCTTTTTTCTAATTCTCACCGTCACGCGGGTGCGGGAACAGATCGTCAACGGAATTCCGGAATGCCTGAAGTATTCCACCGCCGGGGGCATCGGCATGTTCATCGCATTCGTCGGTCTGCGCAATGCCAAGCTTGTGGTGGCGAATCCGGCGACGTTCGTCAGCCTGGGCAGCTTTGCGAATCGCGAGGCGCAGCTCGCTTGCATTGGGCTAGTAATCATGCTGGTGTTGATGACGCGCAAGATCAATGGGGCGATCCTGATCGGAATTTTCGCGACCACCGTGCTGGGAATCCTGCGCGGGATGGCGAGTTGGCCGACGTCAATTGTTTCGTGGCCGCATCCGGCTTCGACCTGGCTGCAACTGGATTTGCGCGGGGCGCTGCATCTTGGCCTGCTGGAAATTGTTTTTGTCTTTCTTTTTGTCGATCTGTTCGACAATGTGGGAACACTGGTGGGCGTGTGCGAACAGGGCGGATTCGTAAAGGACGGAAAGATTCCACGGGTGGGGCGCGCGCTCGTATCGGATGCAGTGGGAACTATTTTCGGAGCGCTGACCGGAACGTCTACGGTGACCAGCTACATCGAGAGCGCGGCTGGGGTTGCGGCGGGAGCGCGGACTGGGCTGAGCAACATTTTCGTCGCGGGATTTTTTTTGCTGGCGGCATTCTGCTCGCCGCTGGCAGCGGCGATTCCGGGGTATGCGACCGCGCCGGCGTTGATCCTGGTGGGAGCGCTGATGACGGAATCCATTGCCCGCGTCGAATGGAAGGAATTCACGGAGGCGATTCCGGCGTTCGTTACGCTGGTGGCGACGCCGCTGACGTTTAGTATTGCGACCGGCCTGAGCCTGGGGCTGATCTCGTACACGTTGGTGAAAGTGGCCGCGGGAAGGTTGCGAGAGGTGAGCGCGGTGATTTGGATTCTGACCGTGCTGTTTATTTTGCGATACGTTTACCTCGCCGCGGGATAGGCCGATTTTCGTACAATCCTTTCGCTCCTTCGGGGCTGGCTCCTGAAGACGGCGGCTTACGCACGGCTTGCGCCGTGGGCTGTAATCTTTCGCCGCTTCGCGGCTGGGTTCGAGCGCACGGACTCCTGAGCTTTAGCTCTCCCTCGTCGTTTCTGAGTCCAGTCCCAGCTCACTTCCCTTTCAACAGGGTTTTGGCGGCGCCCATGTTTTCGTATTTGTCGAAGACTCTCACGACCACCACGTGCTCGGAGTCGGCGTCTTTCGCGCCTTCCAAGGGGACCGTGAAGTCGTAATCTTCGACCTTTGTGTCCGCGAGCTGACCAGTGGGCTCGACGTATTTCCAGTCTCCCGCGTCCACAGAAAACTCGGCGCGCTTGATGTTGGAGAATCCGTCTTCCGCCCGGAAGCGTACGTGAAGCTGAGCGCCTTCGACCGCCGCGGTCAAGTTCTGGACTCGCGGAGGAGTGGTGTCGACCTCGAAGCGGCGACTCTCTTTGGTCGCAGTCAGCGCCTCGCCCGGCGAGTGCGACGGCGCATCGGATGCCACGACCTTGATGTAATAACCCCCATCGGGCAGCAGGCTGGCGTCGAATGAATACGCCTTGTCCGTCAGATTATCTTTCAGCAACAGCCAGCGGGTTTCTCCGTCTCCACGATAGAAGACGGAATAGATCAACTGATCGTCGTTGTCGTCGTGCGCACTCCACTTGACGCCGATCGAATCGCGATCGTGAGTGCTGGGGACTGGTGACTCGAAATGGCTTCCTGAGGGTCCGCTCACGTCGGTGCCAAGCGTGAGTCCGGAGGATTTTGCTAGCGGCTGATAGCGCACACCCATCTGCACCGACACGTCATCGATCTCGGGAGAGACATTCTTAGGCAGATAGTTCAACGTGACAGTGTCGACCGCGGGCCTGGGGCTTCCGGCGTGCAGCACCGCTTTCCATTGGGCATAGCGCGCGGGGGGAACTCCCATCTCAGAATCTTTCTTGAGATCCACTTGCGTCCACGGACTCCAGTTGCGGTCGGGATTGTCGACATTGCCGCTGCGTGCCAGCAACTCTACGTTGCCCGAGCCGCGGAACTCGGCCCGTCCCCAACGCGAGAAAACCTTGGCGTCGAACACATCGCTTTCGTATGTGCCTTCGCTCTCCGGACGCGGGCCCAACAGAAAAATCTTTCCCAGGTTGCTGCTCGCGGCGTAGAGTCCACCGCCTGGCGCTTTGGCAAAACCGGTCACTTGCGAGGCCGGCGCCTTGAGCAGGTCAGAAAATTCATCGTGCCCGCCGATGGCAAACACATGTCCGCGGTTTCCAGTTCCGGCGAGAAGGGAGTCATGTGAATCGAAGGCGAGGGCGTACACGATATCTTCGCGCGAGGTCCAGATACGCGACGGAGAACCGTCGGCGGCAATGCGGTACACATCGGAACCGCCGCTTGAACTTCCGCCGGGAAACGGGAACGACCCGACATGCGAGACGCTGGGCGTGGGAGTAAGTGTCATCCCAGGCGTTTGAGGGCCTGAGGATTCGGCGGAGCTAGACCCCACCGAGAGTAGCGATGAGGATCCGCTGGCCGGCGACGTCGCGCGCTTTTCGCCTACGCCGGCAGCGTAGATGTTGCCCTGGCGATCGAGCGCGAGCGCGGTGATCTCTTTCTTCGGAGCGCTGTACAGCACGAATCCATCGCCTGCCGGAGAGATGCGGTATACGAGGCCGCTGCCGTCGGTGCCCGCGATAAGGTTGTCGTGGGCATCGAGCGCGAGCACCCGGATGTGCGGATCGTCGCTCTTGAAGAACAGCGAGTGTTCGCCTTTGGCCGTGACTTTGTAAATCTCGCCGTGATCTCCGGTGGCGACATAAAGATTGCCCGCCTTATCGAGAACGAGGTCCCAGATATATTTCGTGCCCGGCGCAAAATATTCGGAAGAAGTCCAGGAGGAATCTAAAGCAGGCTTCGCAGGGTCTTTGGGCGACTCTTTCTCGGAGCTCTTGCCACTTTTGGGCGCGGCGCCTTTTTCCTGGGGCTTGTGCTCGATCTTGTAGACCTTGCCGTCGGGGGCTGTCGCGGCATAGATCACGCCGTGAGGTCCGGCCTCGAGAGTCTGCACTTGCAGTTCCTGCGGTTCAAAGATGATGGTCGCGCTGCCGTCGGGTGTGATCCGATAGACGCGCGCGGGCGATCCCGTCGCGGCATAGACGTTTCCTGATTCGTCTGCGGTCACGGCCCAGATATAGGTGGAGGGCGTGGCGTAGAGCAGTTTGAACGCAGGAGCCAGTTCCAGTCCGCCGGAACTGCGAATTGCCACACTGGTCGCCGAGCCTTTGGCTAGGTCTTCGAATTTCGATTGTTCCCAGGTACGCGTGCCGTCAGAGAGGACGGGAGGAGCCAGGCCACTGATTGTCAGTAAAGAAAGCAGGAAGACGACGGAGATAAATAGGGAAAGCCTATGCGAGCTGTGCAATTTCATACCTCAATTCAAAGGTCGCCGATTAAAGTCTTAGATTCAACATCGCGCGCCAACGCGGGCGGACGCGGCGCACCAGTAACGGGAAGCTTCAGGTTAACACGCTGCGAGGGTGCATCGCGCCCACATGAGCCCTTTCCCTGTGCCTGCAAAAACGGCTCCTGTCACCGTGACTCCAAGGCGGAGCGTGGAATCTACCGACATGTTATCGTAGATTTTCATGCATCCTGCGCGTCAGAAACTGCTGAGCACGCTGGCTCACAAGTCGTTTCAGCTGGGAGAATTCAAGCTTTCTTCCGGCGGGACCAGCGACTACTACATTGATTGCCGCACCACCACCCTCGATGCCAAAGGGTCGCGCCTGACCGGAGAAGTTTTCCTCGAGGAGATTCAACAGCGCGCATGGAAGCCGAAAGCTATCGGCGGGCTGACCATGGGAGCGGATCCGATTGTGGTGGCCGTCACGGTTGTGAGCGGTGAACTGAATGGCTTTCTGGTGCGCAAGGCCGAGAAGCCACACGGCACGGGACAGCGCATTGAAGGCTTCCGCGAGAAGGGCGCGCGAGTCGTGATTGTGGATGATGTCTGCACGACGGGTGTCTCGACGGTGCAGGCGATTGAGGCGGCGCGCGAGTTTGGGTTCGAAATCGTGGGCGTGATGTGCCTGGTCGAGCGGGAAGAGGCGAAAGGCCGTCCGAATGTCGAGAAAGCGGCCGGGGCCGCGCCGTTCGTTTCCATCTTCACCGCAAACGATGTGCGCAAAGAGCACATCCTGCAGAACGACGACACTCAGCCGGGTATTTTTGCGGTGGCAGCGGCGTGCGAACTCTGCGGGCGGCCGGCAGTTACCAATCATCCGCGCAACCGCTGCGAGGCGCACCGGGTATGATGAGCCATTGAGTCGCTGAGGACCCTGTGGACTTCGTTAACTGCTATGTCGATTTGAAGCGTGCCGATGCCTATGCCACGCTTGAGTTCGCCAACACGTACTACTTGGCATACCGGGATCTGCCCGCAATTCTGGCCGAGCATGTCAACGGTAATAGGGCGCTTGACTTCGGTTGCGGCACCGGCAGGTCAACAAGATTCTTAAGGAATCTCGGATTCCATGTGACTGGGATGGATGAGTCGGAAAACATGGTGCGGATTGCACGTGCTACGGATTCCTCAGGAGATTATCGGCTGGTGCCGGACGACATTGACGAAACCGAGCTTGGGACTTTCGATCTCATTCTCTCTGCTTTCACATTCGACAATATTCCCGGGCCGCTGAAGAAAAGAATTTTTCGCGACCTTAGAAAGCTGCTGGCCCCAAATGGAACCATCGTCAACTTGGTTTCATCGCCCGAGATTTACACCCATGAATGGGCTTCATTTACAACCAAGGATTTTCCGGAGAATGCCCTGGCACGCAGTGGCGATACCGTCCGCATTATCGTTACCGACCACAAGGATCGCAGGCCTGTCGAAGACATTCTCTGGACAGACGAATCTTATATGGCGGTGTATAGAGAAGCGAACCTGCAAACCATGCAAGTCCTCAGACCGCTGGCCAAAGAGGATGAGCCGTACTCGTGGGTGAATGAAACTGCGATCCCTCCCTGGGTGATTTACGTGTTGATACGAGCGATGTAGCCCTGTAGAGACAGTGTGTTGAAGTTCTTCGCGCAAGTCACAGAATGAGACCGAGGATGGGGACTCGCCAATGATTCAAACTCTGGAATGGACCGACGAAGGCGTACGTTTCATCGACCAGACGAAACTGCCTACGGAAGAGGTTTACGTGACCTGCAAAACACATGAGCAGGTGGCGGACGTCATTCGCAACATGGTGGTGCGTGGGGCGCCGGCAATCGGCGTTGCCGCGGCGATGGGCATCGCACTAGGCGTAAGTAATTCGGAGGCGGAATCCAGCGGCGATCTCAAGCGCGACCTGGATCAGATCTGCGACGTGATCGGCAAGACACGGCCGACAGCTGTGAATTTGTTCTGGGCGATTCGCCGCATGCAGGAAAAATTTGAGCGCATCAGCGTCCGTGCCATTCCGCAAATCAAGCGGGACCTGATCGAGGAAGCCCAACGTATGCACGCGGAAGACATCGCAGCCAATCAGGCTATGGGACGCCACGGCGCCACGCTGATGCCCAGCGCGGGCGGGGTGCTCACGCATTGCAACGCAGGCGCGCTCGCCACCGCGGGATATGGCACTGCGCTGGGGGTGATCCGCGCGGCCGTTGAGCAGGGTAAAAAAATTCATGTGTATGCGGACGAGACGCGGCCGTTCCTGCAGGGTTCGCGGCTCACTGCGTGGGAACTGATGAAAGACGGCATTCCGACCACCGTGATCTCCGACAACATGGCGGGCGCGATGATGAAACAAGGAAAGATCGGAGCGATCGTGGTGGGCGCGGACCGCATCGCGGCCAATGGCGACGTCGCTAACAAGATTGGGACTTACACGGTTGCCATTCTTGCGAAGGAGCACAGCATTCCCTTCTATGTGGCGGCGCCGATTTCGACCGTCGACTTGGCCTGCCCCAACGGCAGCGGGATTCCTATCGAGCAGCGAAACGCACGGGAAGTGACGCACATTGCCGGGAAACAGATGGTGCCCGCCGGCGTGGAGGTCGAGAACCCTGCATTTGACGTGACTCCGGCGAAGTATGTTGCCGCGATCATCACTGAAAAAGGAATTGCGCGTGCGCCTTATGAAGATTCTTTGCGCAGACTGGCTGAGTGCGAGGCTGAGGTGCATCCGTAGCGGCGGGTGTCAGCACGTTGTCACAGGAGACAATTACGTAGGTCCTTCGCGGCCAAGAACGCCGCTCCGAATGACAGGCGCGTTCTGCCTTCCGCAAACCACTGAAAAGGCGCATTCCCGCTGGCAGTCGGCTTCAAGGTAAAGAGTTGTAAAAGCTGGAGATTCTCCTCTTTTCGGCGCTACTTTTTGTGACCTCTCGGGTTAATTCTTACGCCCATTCAATCGTGCTAATGTGGGTTTACCAAACTGCAAACAGCGTCGAGACCTCAGGGGGATGTTATGTCGTTGCGCACTCGCGTTCTTCTTCCCATCATTCTTTCCACACTCATGATCCTGGCAGGTTGCGGAGGAAACAGCGTTAGCATTGCCAAACCCGTGGCCCCGCCTAGCGGTAAATTCAGCAACAGCAATCTCAGTGGCGCTTACGTCTTCTCCGTCTCCGGCATCGACATTAACGGAGCACCTTATTCGGCGGTTGGAAGTTTCACGGCGAACGGCAGTGGTGGGAATGGTACAGGAGGGATCACCGGCGGAACCGTTGACATGAATGACGCCAGCATGTCCACGCCGGTGGCCAACGCTTCCATCGCCAGCAGCAGTTTCTATACGGTTGGAATTGACGGACGAGGACGGGCCATATTAAACACTTCCACACCCTTGGGAAAGATCACCCTTGACTTTGTGCTGGCAAACAGTTCGCATGGACTGGTCACGCAATTCGACACCAACGCCACTGGCAGCGGCTCGCTCGACTTGCAGACGCCGGGCGCCTCGCCGGCGGGATCTTACGCGTTCATACTCTCCGGAGCTGACGTGAGCAGTGGCACTGCGAATCTGTTTGCCACAGTCGGCAACTTTACTCTTGGATCGGGCGGAGCTATTTTCTCGGGCATCGAAGACTTCAACGAAAGCGGCTTTGCCTACACGAATCAGGCAGTGACTGGCAACGTCGTTCTGGGTCCGGCCTCTACGCCCGCGACGACTTTGACCACGCAGCAGTTTGGCACGCAGACATACGACGTGTTCGCCATTAATGCCAATCATTTGAAGTTTATCGAGATGGACCCGTCGGGAACTTTGTCGGGCGATG
>Ga0070717_10002192_pt1 | contig 13717 bp, 9 predicted proteins | sample LARL113metaG_FD_71366 | JGI IMG/M metagenome (GOLD analysis project Ga0070717, IMG submission 71366) | Corn, switchgrass and miscanthus rhizosphere microbial communities from Kellogg Biological Station, Michigan, USA - LAR L11-3 metaG | ecosystem: Host-associated > Plants > Roots > Rhizosphere ... | reverse complement strand
GTACAGCAAGAACTGCTCGGGCAAGTTGAAGTTCATTGCTGAGACAGATGTTCTGTATAACGGGAACGCTCACATCGAGCCGGCGTGCCAGGAATGTAAGGGCGTGCAAATCCTTAGGGAGACAAGAGCCACCGTACGCGAAGCCAGGCCGAAGGTAACTCTCGGAAATGTTTAGTTTGCGGTCCTGCACGAGAAGCGACATGACCGCTTGCGAATCGACACTCAGTTGCTGGCAGATCGCACCGAGTTCGTTGGCAAAAACGATCTTCAGGGCGTGGAACGCATTGCAAGCGTATTTGAGCATTTCCGCCTCTTCTGCACGGACCTCGGATATAGGTGCATCGATCGAGAGAGCGCGCCAAAGTTCCCGCAATGAGGGAACGCCATCCGTTTGCACATGGCCCAGCACGATATAAGGCGGGTTGCAGAAGTCGTCTACTGCCGTTCCTTCGCGAAGGAACTCCGGATTGAAGGCCACCCACAGGTCTTTCCCCAGTGTCCGCCCGGAGGCCTTCACGAGCGCAGGAGCGACAAGGCCTGAGGTTGTGCCCGGCAGGACCGTACTGCGCAATACCACCGTGTAAGGATGCACATGCTTGCGCAGTGATCCACCTATTTGCTGCACGACATGCTCTAGCACACTGAGATCCACATCTCCGTTACGCTTCGAAGGCGTTCCGACCGTAATGAAACCCATGGTGGATCGCATCACCGCATCGTCAGTGTCGTCAGCAATTGTCAACGTACCAGCGGCCGTTTCATTTCGTATGAGTTCAGAAAGGCCCGGCTCGCTAACCGGCGAAAGACCGTGGCGGAGCATCGTGAGCTTCCAGGAATTTGTTTCGACCGCGACAACATTATGGCCGTGTGCAGCGAAACATGCGGCGGTTACAGAACCTACGTAGCCGACACCGAAAACAGCTAGATTAGCCATGTGCTTCCTCGACTGTGGGGTGACTCCAGCGGGCACGCACCGCGCTCGCCTCGGGTGCGTTGCGAGTTAAATCGTCGATCTGCTGGTGTGCCGCTAGAGGCGTGCACTGCTCGAATCAGGTAATTGAGGGACCGAGAATCCCAGTGCCAGATTTTGGCCTCCCTGTGGTCGAAGCTGAGTTTCTTGCTTGCTGGTCAACTCTGCACGGACAACCCGAAACGGGGAAAACGGAGGGAAGTTCCTCTAGTGCCGGCGTACCCGCCGTCAAAGTCCAGCTCGGCTGAGGCTCGGTCACGCCGCAGGACCGAGAACCGTCCAGGAATGCACGGAGCTTCCGCTCGACGGGCCTCCACCGGGGCACAAGCATCAGGCCGTCCAGCATTCGAAAGCCTCCTTGTTGATTGAAAGTGTGTGTCGCGCAGAGTCTCGGCATCCAGTTTGGAAGAATGGTGGTCAGAGGTGTTTCCTTGTAATCAGTTTCTGATAGGACATCTACCCTATTGAGCGAGATCGCACCGCCATAACGCTCAGAACAGTCCTGTCCAGGTCTGATCAGAAGCTCGTGTTGAAAGAACAAGCCGCCTGCGGGGCGCGCCCTTCGCATATCACGCACGATAGGGTTCTTCGGATGCGGACGCCACTCGCCGAACAAAGAATCCGCAAAGAACAGGGAGAGTTCGCTGAATTCCGTACCCGGTCCTCCGAGTCCCGCCGCGAACAGCCACAACTTGCCATTGTGCTGCAAGATCGTCGGATCGACGGCGGTAACGTTCCTGAGCAGCACTGCAGCGAGTTCCCATCGCTGAGGGAAGTCGATCCCGCCATAAACCTCCACCGTTCGGTTATCCCAAGTCTCCGGGAGCAGGTAGATGTCACCGTGCCACTCGAAAACAAACGGATATGAAAGATGGTAATTCCTTGTAAGGATCCGCTGGATTTTACCCGGCGTGCCGTCGGCGCGGAGCTCAGTGCAGCAAATTGCGCCGGGCACGTCATCAGCATACTGTTCGAAAAAGATGTATGTTTTTCCCTTGCGCTCGAACGGGAACGGATCGGCGTAATTCTGACCGTGTGGCGGCAGCACGACAGTGAGAGGATCCAATTTTGTCTGCTCAGTATCGACCGGCGAGCTGGTCTTCCAATATGCGAGGGCCCATTGCTCCCGAAAACAGACTCTTGCAAACAGGCGCCGCAGCGAGCGGATAAACCACGACACCGTCACTCGGTTGAGCGAAGCGCAATCGATTCGCCCGCCCACGGCGTTAGCGTCCATATCCTCAATAGCGATCCTGGCCCACCCCTGGCGGTAGAGTTCCGAAAGGCGTAGCAGCAGGATCTGGGCGCGTCGACGGCAGTCGAGTGTTAAGTTGTACTCCAACGAAAATAAGTGCGTGGGAAAAATGCGGCGACACAGCAGCCGGTCGCGGCGCGGGTTCCCGGTTGCGGCGCTCAAAACCAATTCGTACGTCCAACCACCGGCATTCAGGTTGTAAAATAGTGCGACTTCGCCCTCAGCTTCGTTGTATCCGCCATAATGAAAAGACCAGACGCCGTACTTAGCACAACTCAGAGTTTCATCCGGCAAATTGCCTGATCCAAGCTGCACCAAAACATCGAGATTGCACTCGGCAAGTCGGGCAACATCGCGATCTGGGAGGGCGCTCTTGCCCATCTCCACGGCGGGGGTAAGGGTAATCGTAGGTACCGGGTATGCCTTATACTCCAGAGTCAGCGGATCGCCGTTCTTTCTGAAGACCCACTTATCAAATTTCCTCCACAGCGTGAATAGGATAGACCGCGGCTGCAACCGGTGTGCTGGTGGTTTCCAGTGGAGCACAACCACAGTAGATTCCACGAATTCGGCGCTGAGCAGCTCCTCTATAATGTCGTGGACCCAACGCGGTGCGAGCTGATCTTCCAACAGCAAACCGACGCGTAATGGCGCTCGCGAGTCCTGCAATTCTGTCCTCCTAATATTTTGGAAGTCTGATCATCACCGATCAGCGAGAGCAGGTGCGTGCACGCTGGAACGGGCCCTGGGCCCCTTGCCGCCGTTTCTGCCATGAAAAAAGACCCGAACGTCGTGCATGCGCACCGGCTCCCCGAAAGTGTCGCGCCGTCGGCATTGGCGTGTGCAGTGGTTCTGCGAGGTCGACCAAGAATTCGCGCGTTCCATCGGTGGAACATCATCGACGATGGATCTCCTTATCGATGTCAATCGCCCGGACGCGACGGAGGATTTCCTCGATCGTAGCTCGCTCGTCGCAAATTGGAATAACCACCGACCCGAGCTGGAAGCAAGGGACATAAAAACTACCTCAAAAGTCGCCGACCGATGAGAAGAAGAAAGGAAAAGGATGCGTTGGCGGCAACAAGCTAGAAGGTGTTCTCAACCGTAGGAGCGAGAGCTTGTGGTATTTGCTTTGGTCGGTCTCCTTTCCTCAATTTAAACAGGAAACGGCTCCGCATCCATGAGATGCAATTCGCTGTACCAACCACAAAAGCAATGTCCAGCGGGATCCGGAACCGCGGGCTATATAACGCGCCACCGGTCAAGACACTGATCAAGCCTACGGAGACGATTACCACCAGCGCAGCGCGCTGGGCGACATTGAGCGTTGGGTAGAGCAGTACCAGCCCAAGCGTGCCGAGCACTAGATAGCCGAAATGCGCAGTGCTTATGGCAATGACGAGTACACTTCGCAGTACGCTTCGTCGCGATCTCAGTGCCTCTGGACGGAAGATGAAGGTGGACTCCAACGTTCCACGCAAGTGGCTCTGCAAAAAGGCCTTCGGGTACTTGAGGATCAGGCGCAACCCCTCTTTGCCTTCTTGATCGGAAAGCACAAACTGATCGGCCCCACTGTAACGCTGTAGCTTAATGGGGTATTTATTAAGTGACTCGCTTAGTTCTTCCTTACCCTGCCCGTCAAGAAATGGTTCCATTGCTCGCGCATTGTACTTGAGCAAATTTTCGCCAGACACTGTACTGTACTCGAAGCGATTGAAGACCACATAATTCCGATAGCACCACGTCGCGTAAGCCACGCTCATGCCAAATAGGCACGCAAGCGCCGCGATCAACGCCCGACGTCGCAATCCTTGTCGGGTGAAAACGGCGACAACCGCGCAACTCCCGATATAGGCGATCAGCACGAACAGAGCGGCGGGCCGTAGATAAAGCGCGTAGAGCGCGGACAGGCCGATCAAGACAGCGCCGCCCCCTTTCGCCTTGTTCAAGTAGAGGACCGCCCCTAGTGCTAACAGGCCACAAACGACAGCGTAGGGAAGTTCCGTGCAATAGGCCAGCATACCGTAATAGAATGTCGTAGGGCTTAAGATGAACATTGGCCCTGCTAGCAGCGCGTACTTACCCACGCTCAACTCAGCCGCAATGATCACGCACAAAAGACCTGCCAGGAATACCACGAAGCGGCTGATCAACGCAGCAGCAATATCGTTCTTAAAAGATAAGAGGCGCAGCGGAATATTGAGGACTAGGGGTCCAGGCGTACGAAAACCGTTCGGTCTGAAAGGAGGTGCATTTTCAACCGAAAAACTATGCGCGGCCAGCGTGTTATCGGCTGTGCGAATGTAGTCCTCGTTGTCCCAACCTGTCGAGATCGGCAAGTCGAGGAAGAACATTGCGCCAATAGTTGCGGCGGTCTGTAGCAAGAGCGCAGCGACAAACAAGATCAGCAACACGCGGCGAGTATGGAGCATCCGGGACCTTTGGCAAACCATGGTTCCATGCGAGACTCGGCTTTTTTCGGGTCCGGTTACACCTGCTGACAGTCCTATGATCGGTCAGATCACAGCTCCAGTTCCATTGTGACTGGCCGGAAGGTGGCGGAGGATTGGTGAGCTTCTTAAAGTGGTCCTTGCCGACGGGCGTGGTTACATTCCTTGAGGTATCGCGGTCCGCCAACCCCCAAAACCGGGATTCCACCCATTGTCCTAAGGACCGAGGTTAAAAGAGTTAAGCAAACCCGGCAAACGCATCAGTATACTGATTTGCCAATCGCGCACGGATGCTGTGCCAGAGGACGCGCTCGTATTCCCGAGTGACCCCGTGAACCCCAAAGCGTGCCTCGAACTGCGGTTCGGGGCAGGCCTTCGGCCGCCTGATAGTGTTGTCGAGGGCGCAAATGATCTCGGCGGCTAGCGCTGCAGGTGTCGTATCCTTGGCCACGCGCATCCGCCGAGTGCAACTCGATATTTCGCTTAGCGCTGGCGTGCAGCTGGTCGCCACCACTGGAGTGCCAAGCGCTATTGCTTCCAGAACAACGTTGGGAAGTGCCTCATTCCTGGACGGCAACACCAGCAAGTCAGCGTTTTTGATAAACGGATAAGGGTTGCGGCGTAGGCCCGCAAACCGCACGCATGACTCCAGACGTAGCTCACGTTGTTTCGCTTTCAACGCCGGGAAATCCGGCCCGTCCCCCACCAGGGTCACGAAAGCAGTTGGTAGAGCTTGGCGAATAAGAGGCGTGCACTGTAAAAGCAAGTCGAAGCCTTTTTCATGAGAAAAGCGCCCCACCGCAACCAGATTTGGCCCCGCGTCTGGAAACGGCTTCGGTTCCGATTCCGCCATCACGGTAATGGAATCGATGTCCACAGGATTGTAGATCCGTACAACGTTCGTTCGCGCAAGGCCAAATTGGCGGATCAGTTTCTCCTTCATGTAATCGGATTGGCAGACGACCACGTCAGCTCGCCTGTACACATATTTGTAAATGAACAACCGGAAGCGACTGCAAGCAGCTTCAGCTTGAGGTGAAGTAATGTCCTCCCCTTCGCGCGCAAGCAGGCTCGTACCACTTGGAAGCAGGGGGCGGGCTGTCATTATAGCCGTGTTAAGATGCGCCGACGTGGAAAGGATTACTTGCGGCCTTATGTTCTGGCAGAGTCTAGCCAGCGGGAAAACGGCTTGACGGGCACGCGATACTCCAAGCTCGTGAACCTGCACGTGCGCCGCTACATTTTGTAGCCACACGCCGCCTCTCTCCAGCACCGCCACGTGTGGCTCGAAGCGCTCGGCGTCGATGTGATGGAGCAAATTCAGCATAACGCGTTGTGATCCCCCCAAAACCATCGAAGGGATGGCGAAGAGAATTCTCACAGGATTGGGCTTACGTGCCGCGTACATGTGAGGACTTCCAATTGCCGCAGGAAGCTGCCCATTGCCCGCGACCAGTTTTTGGCGATTAGGCGGGTAGGTTCGGGGAACCCCAAGCCAGCCGTAGTCCATTCGATTCCGATTCATCTCGTCTTTGTGTCATCAGGGCGAGCAAAATGAACGCGAACCAGAATGGTTTATTCCACTGTATGTTGCCAGACAATCCCGCCGCAAGCTGGCCCCAGCAACCGGCCTCGATTGCAACCCCCAAGTACTCATAAGAACCGCGAGTCAAAAGAACCGGATGCACTGCCTTCATCTGCGCCCAAATAGCAACTAGGAATAGAGCAAAACCTATTACGCCGGTCTCAGCGCAGACCTGCAAATACATGTTATGCGCATCGTGCGCGTATCCATGACTCGGAAATACGTGCGCGTAACCAGCGAAGCTGCGGTATGCAACCGAGAAGTTTGCCAGGCCCACGCCAATGACAGGATAATGTTTGACAATCTCCAGGCCAACCAGCCAGATGTCATATCTTCCCGTACCCCGATTCACGGGAGATTCCTCCAGACGCTGGTAAAATAATTTAGGCAGAAAAAACAGAGCGATTGCGAGAACCAAAACGGGGATCAGTATTCGCCTGCTGATACCAACCCTGAAAAGGTAGACTAGCACAACTACACAGAGCGCGATGAGCGAGCCTCGTGACATTGTCAGGAACATGGATATTGTCATCAGGGCAAACGCAGTCAGCAGTGCTGTCCTTTTCAGCCGACCTCCCGGCGACAAGACGCCGCCAAGTGCCAACGAGAACGGCAGGAGAAGACTGAATCCGAGATCGTTAGGGTTCGACTGCAGGTTACCAATGACGAGCGATGCGCGACCCTCAGGCCGGCCAGTACCTCCGACCCAGCTAATGTGATTAGCAAACTGGAAGATGATGAGCGAGGCGGCTACGGCTCCGCCTGCAATAACGAACAACACGCTCCGCGAAAGCTCCCGCCGTGCAACCCGGAGGCTTGTAGCAACGATGTACAAAGCCGACAACGTTGCTACCGTCGGGAGCCATTTCAGGCTAGCGGCTGGATCGATTGCCCACACAGTACTGGCGGCAGTCCACAGCACAAACAGACCCCAGTACAGTCCCGCACGAGGGGGTGATTTAAAGCGCCCGCTCACGAGACCGTAGATCACCAAGGTGGCTGCTGCGAATGCACCGGCGACCCAAGTGATCGTAGTTTCACTCTTCCCAAGCACCAGGACCTGATCGAAAGGCACAAGGACCGCGAACACCCCAAGTGCCCCTTCGACCGGCCACACGATAGCCAGCGCCACCGCGCCGATAGCTGCCAGCGCTAGGACGTTCTGTTGCACGATAGCGATGCTAATGAGAATTGCGGTAACCACCGCAGCGATGCCAAACAGGCTCACTTGCGCCGAGATGGGTTGGTCATGGTTTCCTGGTATAGAGTTCATTGCGGTCTATATCGAGTCGTACCATTCTTGCGCAAGTCCTCGACGGCAACGTCATAATTGGCTGGCGCAAACAAACTCACTGAAAGAAAATAAGATGATTCGTAGCTCGGCTGCCTAGACATCGCTAAAATCGGGGAATGCATTCCAGCAAGCTGGGAGGCCGAAGTACCGGGCGAGCGGGTGATCAGACCTCCAGAAACCGAGGAGCGAATGCCCAGATCCGCCGAATTTGGGAGGGAGGGGGATGAACCCGGACCGTTCTAGATCAGCGGAAAGCCCAGATCCGCGGAGGGTGATCACACCAAACGTCTCACCGTATCCTCTGCCGTCGCAACATAGGGTCAAAATGGCATCAGCGTCCGAGAGCATTCTGGGGTCCGTCCGACAATGGCAAACGATCCCGCGTCCCCGTTGACAATCCACGACCAAGTAGCCACGAATGCTATTGTCTCGCCGATGAACGATCCCAATGACGCGGTAGTTTTCGGATGGTTGTTGCAAAAAGCGCGCCTCGACGCGCGCGTCGCAGCGTTCGACAAAGCTACTCACGCCATCCTCCCGCGCGATAGTATTGCGAAGTGGACAGAATGGAATCGCCTCCATTCAACACGACCTCCAAGATAGGCGCCGCATGTATTTCGGACAGCAGCTCCACGGTTCTCGTAATCGCGGCCCGCGTCGTGGTGCGGTATCGCACAACGACGATCAGGCCGTCTACTACCGTAGACAACACTCGTCCATCTGCATAGGGCAATATCGGGGCCGAATCGAACACAACAAAATGGAACCGCTCTCGCATCGCACTTACGATGCGACAAACGGATTCGTCAGCCATAAGCTCGCCTGGGTTCTGATCAGCCGTTCCTGACGGCACGATGCTGAGGTTCGACACCTCCTCCGGCACTTGAGTGATTACGTCCTCGAGACCTGCCGAACCAGAAAGCAAATCAGCGAGTCCCCTTCGCGCCTGCAGTCCGAATGTGCGCGAAGCACCCGCTCTCCGTAGATCCGCATCCACCAGGCACGTCGGTCCTCGCCGCGCCAGCGCGATCGCCAAGTTCAAAGCGATCGTGGTTTTGCCTTCTCCGGCGAGCGCGGAGGCAACGAGCAGTACCTGCGGAAACCTTCCCTCCCGGGAATGCATCACCGTTGTGTACAGACCGCGCAGTGCTTCTGCTTCGGCCGAGTTCGGCCTCTCCAGCAGGAACTTGGCAACGCAGTCGTTGCCGTTCCTGCTTATTTTCAAGTTCTGCGCGAAAGCTGTGCCCAGTGCCGCATGCCCAGCATCGTCCTCAATGATAGGCAGCACGGATATGGTAGGAATGCCCGTGACACTTAGGATGTCTTCAGGCGTATGGATTCTATTGTCGAGAGCTTCTCTCACGCACGCAATCATCACCCCACCGAAGACTGCCGCGAGAAGGCCGAAACAGAGATTCAGCAGAACTCGAGGCCGACTCGGGCGGGGCAGCACTCGCGCTCGGTCGATCACGCGAATATTGTATGAGTTCGATGCAGCAGCGATTCCGGCTTCCTTCACGCGCGCATATAGCGAGTTGTACAGTTCGATCTCGGTCTGCAGTTCCTTTTTCAAGGTGTTGTACTGAGCTAGTTGGTTCAGCTGTTTCGCGGAGACATTCCGTTGCTGCTCCATCAACCGTTCACGTGACTGAGCCGCGGCGTAGGCTGTCTGGAGCCGCTCGAAAATGCGGCGCTTCTGGAACTCGAGCTCTGTCTGAAGCTGATCGACCTCGTTCTGCATCTTCTTCAGAGTCGGATGGTTCTTTCCGTAGTCGACCTGTGCCTTTGACAATTCGGCGCGAGCTTCGGCAAGTTTCTGGGTCAATTGCTGCACGACGGGATTATCGCCGACTTGTGGCAGCGATTCGGGACTGCCGTTATCAGCTTTCGCGAACAACGCTTCCAGCTGAATGCGATCGCCCTGAGCCGACGCGAGTTGCCGGTCCAACTCGGCCATCTGTTCGGCCAGAGTGCTTCTGTTCGTCTCTAGATCGGCGATTCCCGTGTTCTTCTGAAATTCGACGAGAGCGCGATTTGACTGGTCCATTCTTGCGCGGATGTCATCCAGTTGCCGGGACAGCCATGCCGAAGTCTCCATGATGGCTTCATGGCGGGCCGTGAAATTGTTGCGGATGAACTCGCTGACCAAAGTATTTGCAACTTGTGCGGCAGTGCGCGAATCATGACTGGCAAAGCGCACCATTACCAGCCTGCTCCCTGTATCACGTTGCACCTTGAGCCGTGTACGAAACGTGTTTAGTGCGGCGTTTTCACCGGACCCGAGCTGTACTACCGCTTCGTTGGTGTGCACTGCCTCCGCGCGGTTCGGGTTCGGTCTTGAGGTATCGACAAAATCCGGGCTGTGATCTAGGCTCAGCGTGTGGATTACAGCCAGGGCCAATTCGTCACTCTGTAACGTTTTTGCCTGTGTCTCCAGGTACTGGGCATCATCCGAGCCCTCCCCGCCTCGTTCTAGGGAGAAAGCCTGTGTTCCCGGCGGATCGATCTCTAGTGTGACAACGGGTTCGTATACGGGCTTAGTCAGCAAAGTAGCGATCGTTACACCAACGAATACACACCCCCCAAACAGTGCGGCGAGGCGCCAGTGCTTCTGCAGAATAGAGAGCAGGCGTATCCAGCCCTGGCCTTGGACATCATCATGGGTCCGCAGCGAGCTCTCACTCTGCGAACGGCTAAGTGCGAATGATCGATCGCCATAATGCCTGGTGGATTTTGGCCACGGTCGAAGACCTTCCTTGTTATCGATGCCCTGCAACAGATCATAATTTCTACTCATTGCATCCTACACTTTCCGCCAATATGAAAGCATATAAAGGCTGCACGTTTGCAGCGCTAGACTAAGCACGCGCCTTACCATTTGCTCGGTTCACCGGCTTGTGAATCCCACACAGTGCTCACGGTCTCGTCCTTTACCGTTCGCCCTGTTCTAGGCCGCTCCCCGTCTGAAGAAGTGCTGGTGGTAACCGCCGTCGCGCATGGTCGTTGCGGTGTTGTCAGGCTGCCGTTGGTTAGCAGCGCAAATGCTGGCGGGGTAGGCTTAAAGATAATTGCGTAAGCGGTCTTCCACAAAATGCCCAGGTCGGTCCAAAAGGATTGTGCATGTACATACTGCAACTGCAACTTGATTTTCTCAGGCCGGATATATTGTACATAGATGCGTTCCGGGTCAGCAGTCCGGGCCAGCAGCGCACCTTCGTCAGCGTCCCAGAGGGTCGCCCAATCAGTGATGCCGGGGCGTACCCTCAGGATCAGTTGTTCTGCTTCGCTCAACAACGCAACATACTCCGGAACTTCAGGCCGGGGTCCTACAAGACTCATCTTCCCAACTAACACGTCAATAAGCTGCGGGAGTTCGTCTAGCTTGTACTTACGGAGAACCCGTCCGACGCGAGTTATCCGAACGTCGGTGTCCGCTGTAGCCGATCCTCCCAGTCGTTCGGCGTCTGAAACCATGGTACGGAATTTAAAGATTCGAAAGGGCTTCCCAAAACGGCCGATTCGGATTCCCCTATAGAACAGCGGTCGACCGTCACAAACCAAAATGATGGTCGCGATCGCGAGGAATGCAGGAAGCAGAACCACGAGGCCGGCTGCCGATACAGTTACATCGATTGCCCGTTTGAGCATGCCTTAAATGCTAACCCCTACTTAGCAACTGTACCCCGCCGCATGAAGGGGCACGCGCAGCTGAGAACTCCGATTGAAAGCTTGGGAACTCACCTTACCTTAGACATTGCATGTGTTCGTTTGACAGCGCGCATATTACTCTCCGCATCGCCGAACAGGTATCAGCGATCTCCTCGCCGGTCAGTCGAATAGACTACAAACATCAAACTGGTCGCGTTACTATGGCTTGAACTCCCGACTAAGAGGTTCATCCCGAAGCTCCGCTCGGCAGCGAGCCAAGTCTGGCCTCTTTACATTACACAACACTGGCTATCTGCCGCGTTTTCGATTGGACCAATAGCAGCGTTGCTGTTATAAAATGCTAGCGTCCCCGTCGTAAAGCGAAGGAGCCCAGGCACTAGGGTTACTCAACATTTCTTCCAGATCCTTATCTCTTGCCTTGTAAAAATATGACCACCACCCTGCCCTTCCTCGGTGGGGAGCAAGTTTATTGATGCCACTCTTCTCGAACGAGAAGCCAACATTTTCAAGGAAGTGTACTCTTTCCCTTCTGCATCTTTCCAAAGCTGCCGACAACATCGGCAGCAGAAGGTCATCGTTACCTCTGAGCGCTTTAAAATCAACGAGCGAGACTCGCGTGAAGCCGGACTTCGGATTGTCCCTCTTCAGAAAGATGGCATACGCAGCCATGCGAGAATCCCGAGTAATCGTCCAGATCCACAAGCGGTTCTGCAGAAGCGCGAAGGCAAAGTGCCACTGAAGGACCTCCCGAGTTCGGACCGCCAACAGCAAGTCTGGGTTTTCCCTTCTCAAATACTCCCAAAACTCATCAAAACGGTGGTCGAAGGCAGTGCAGCACTCAGCTGCTAATCCGCCTGAGAGTCTTCGAAGCGCCGCCCTCGCCACGATGTCTCTCAAAAAAAGGGCTGGAGTAAGCCCATAGGACAAAGGCTCGATCAGATGCCACGTCTTCTCAGGCACCTTTCTTTTCAGCCAAATCGACAGGGACCCGTGGTAATTTGTAGTCCAAAATACATTCCGATCCCAGGCTCCGACCGGTACGCGACGCGCGCCGAGTACCTCGTCATCCTGAGCAGTCTCATAGCTTGGCGTAGTATCGAAACAGAGTTCAGCATTCTTTTGCTCGAAAAGGGCCATCAATAGCCAAAGCGCGTAGCCTCGGTAACGTGAATCGACTACCATCCCGCGACCCGCGGCGGCGATGATTCTTTTTTTTCTGAATTCATATAGGAGAGGTATGTTTTCGTGCGATCCAACGATTTGCTTCTTTTCGTTCTCTAGGACCCACCCGATAGGCCAGTTCTTTCGCACTGCCTGGTAGGCTGGGTTGTTGACCCAGATGTGACTCCACTGATCGTAGCTTCTTAGCCCCAGCCCATACTGCGATTCGAGCGCAGTTACGTGAGGGTAATCCTCCAGAGAGAGCTCACGCAGTTGTGCGAACTGTCGCCCCCTTCCGCTCAATGTAGCTTCTCCAGGCGGGCGGCGGCTAATCAGAGGCTGTTCTGCCGCATGCCCTCGAAGTTCACCGCTCAGATATCGTTGAAAAAGGCGGCGCTTCACTTCGGACTGCTGACCAATGTCGGACTTCACGTTGTTCTCACCTGCGGGTGTGGCTCTGTGGATGGTAAATCCTGGGAGCCACCCATCAGTTCGCTAGGAAGCTTCTCGCCACCATCGGATCACACGTGGTGCGCAAAAAACGTTTAATTTGACCTTCGTCCGCATGTTGTAGTACTCGGAGCACAAGGTTCTGAGTGGCACTCGCTGGAGGTACTGCGGACCGGCAGCGCTCACAATCTTCCTTATCTGGATGAATAATGTAGCGGACGATGTTGAGAAGCCCGGGCTGGAATGGTTTATCGTCGACGTGGCAGCCAATCGCTCTTGCTTGGCTGCGGCATGAGATATGTCCCGGCGCAAAGCTGCTCTTCGCCGCGGCGAACATCGGCAAGTCAGCTTCGGAGTCACCGATTGCTAGGGTCGGAATAGATGGTTGCCCTACAAGCTCCAGGAGTGCGAGCAGCCCCTTCCCCTTGTCGGTCTCCTTAGCTACCACGGCCGTGTCAGGGAATGTTTGGTAAAAGCTGAGGCGGTTGATTTTAAGCTGGGAAATCAGATTTTGGATCAGGAGGGTGGGAAGGGCTCTTGGGGTTCCGCCTTCAAATGTGTACGCGCGAATCGAGAAAGCATAATCTTCGTTGAGGAAAACACCTGGAATCCTGCGCAGCTCTTGCGCTAACACCTTCAACTCACCGAGCGACTCCTGACTAACCAGTATCTTTTCCTGGTTGCTGGCCGCGTCCCAAGCGAAGGCACCATATTCAGCGACGCCTCCTAAGAAGCCATAATGCTGACAGTATTCCTTCATTTCCGGTATGCTTCGGGCGGTATTCAAGACGATGGCAAAATCGTGGGAGTGCAACAGCGACATGGCTCGGACCCCCGCCCAGGTGGTTGATGGGAAACCAAGGACTTGTTTGTCCAGCACGCC
>Ga0070717_10002191_pt1 | contig 13718 bp, 13 predicted proteins | sample LARL113metaG_FD_71366 | JGI IMG/M metagenome (GOLD analysis project Ga0070717, IMG submission 71366) | Corn, switchgrass and miscanthus rhizosphere microbial communities from Kellogg Biological Station, Michigan, USA - LAR L11-3 metaG | ecosystem: Host-associated > Plants > Roots > Rhizosphere ... | reverse complement strand
CAGGCTGTGCAACGTGAACAAAAAGGGATGGCCCTCATGTCGGTGACGATGCAGGAGAGTTTCTCGGGCATTCGCGTGATCAAGTCGTTCGCGCGCGAAGAGGAGCAGGAGAAATCATTTCGACGCAGCACGCAGCAGCAGTTCTCAAATGCCATGCGCATGGTCAAAGCGACGGAAGCGGTCGGGCCGCTCGTGGAAATCATCGCTTCGATCGGCGTCGGTCTCGCGCTCTTTTATGTTTACGCCACGAATCTGAGCGCGGGCAGATTCTTTGGACTTATCTCCGGAATTTTTATTCTCTACGAACCGATTAAGTCACTGAGCAAGATTCACGTGATCCTGCAGCGCTCGGCGGCTGCGACTGGGGAGATTTTCTCGATTCTGGATTCCGTTCCAAACGTGCAGGACACGCCCCGTGCAGCGGAGCTGGTTTCGTCAGATGGTCGTATCGATTTCGAAAACGTTACGTTTCGCTATTCCAGCGGAGTCGATGATGCCGTGCGCGATTTAAATTTGCACATCGAGCCGGGCAAAACCTACGCGCTGGTCGGCGCAAGTGGCGCGGGCAAAAGCACGATTTTGTCGCTGATCCTGCGCCTGTACGATCCAACGACTGGCGCAGTCAAGATCGACAATCGCGATTTGCGCACGCTCACTCAGGAATCATTGCGCAAGCAGATTGGGCTCGTCACGCAGGAGACGTTTTTGTTTCACGATACAATTTTCAAAAATATTCAATTCGGACGTCTTGATGCGACGCCGGAGGAAATTTATGCGGCTGCGCGAACGGCTTACGCGCACGATTTCATCGCCTCGCAGCCGAACGGTTATGAGACCATCATCGGCGACAAAGGCTGCTTGCTTTCCGGAGGTCAGCAACAACGATTGGCCATCGCGCGGGCGCTTTTGAAAAACGCGCCCATCCTGCTTCTCGATGAAGCGACCTCGTCCCTCGACTCCGAATCGGAGAAGCAAATCCAAATGGCGCTGGAAAAACTTTCGGCTGGTCGCACAGTCATCGCCATCGCGCATCGGCTTTCGACGATTTTGTCCGCCGACCAAATCGTGGTCATGGATCGAGGCCGCATCAAGGAAATCGGCACGCACGCAGAGTTACTGGAAAAATCCGTCCGTTACAGACGGCTTTACGATTTGCAGTTCAATCAGCTCGCGCTCGAGGGCGTCAGCGAGTCAGGTATCCTGGTCGAAGAACTGGTCTGAGACGTTGCAAGGTTACAAAGTTACAAGGTTACATGAGTTACAAAGTTAATACGGCCGCGGACCCAAAAAAAATTCCCGATTTAACTTTGTAACCTTTGTAACTCTTTTAACCTTTACGTGATGCCATGCCGCTGAATTTCGATCTGCACACGCATTCGTTTTTTTCCGGCGACGGCGTCTCCAGTCCGGAAGATTTGATCGCCGCCGCGCGCGCGAAAGGTCTGCACGGCATTGCGATTACCGATCACAACACGTGCGAGGCGATCAATTATCTGCTCGAGAAAGGTTTCATGCGCCTTGACGGTCAGCCGGTCGATAATTTTCTCGTCTTGCCCGGCGTCGAAATCACAACCGCCGATGGACACCTTCTCTGCATTGGCGCGGAGCTTCCGTATTTGAAAGGAAAACCGGCGCGCGAGGTTTGTGAAATCATCCACCAGCGTGGCGGTCTTGCTATTCCGCCGCATCCTTACGATTTGTTTCGTGCGGGCATTCGTTTTTCGACTTTGGAGACACTGCCGATTGATGCGATCGAGGTTTTCAACGCCGCCACTACCCTGCGCCGCTATAATCGGTATGCTTTCAAATATGCCCAGATTCGCGACCTCCCAATGATTGCTGCGAGCGATGCGCATCATGCCGCCACGGTCGGCACTGCCTACACCATCTTGAACACGGAAGATTTTTCTGTGAAAGGTGTTCTCCTGCAGATCCTCAAAAGTAACGAACTCAATCAAAAATATCTGACCCCACGCGACAGCCTCCGCAAAACTTGGAACAACTGGCTGCGCCTCCGCCGCCGCAAAAAGGTTCCAGAACTAGCCGCCAAGGACAGCAGCTACAATGGCCGGTGAGGCAGAAGGTGATATGTGATTAGTGATAAGTGATTAGTGATAGGCCCGCTTCAACGATTTAACGATTTAGCGATTCAACGACTCAACTTTGCCAATGGCCGCTAGGAACGGTCCGGTTGTCCGCAGATTTCACGGATTTGCGCGGATTGAGTAAACCGAATCTTCACCTCAAGAATCTGTGAGAATCCGCGTAATCTGTGGATTTTCCTCCAATTCTTCTTTCCTAGCTTCCTGGTTTCCCTAATTTCTCTTCTTAGAAAATTCCGTTAATCCTGTAAATCCTGTCTAACTTTCCTGCGATGAGCGCTTACGTAATTGTCGAAATAGAAATTCTCGATCCTATCGGTTACGAGGAATACAAGAAGCTCGCCGGTGCAACTGTGGAGAAATACGGCGGCAAATACATTGCCCGCGGTGGCAAGACGGAAGTGCTCGAAGGCGATTGGAAACCAAAGCGCATCGTTGTACTTGAATTTGAATCCATGCAGCGCGCTAAAGAGTGGCTGAATTGCGAAGAATACCGCGAACCACGCAAAATGCGCCACCGCACCGCGCGAACGAACATGATCGTCGTCGAAGGTGTTTAATTGTACACGCTTCGCTCAGCGAAGCGCGAGCCGCGTCGCGTTAACATTCGGCGCACGGAAGGCGACGTCTACAGATGCAACGCTCGCGCCATGAATGTCTCAGTACCGATCCTCGTTCACCTCGATCCAGTAACCGTCAGGATCCTGGAAATAGATCTGTTTCACGCCGTCGGGGCGAAGTCGAACCTTGTTCACGCTGCCTGTGCCGTCATCATACGTGATCCCAAGTCTTAGCTCAGTCACAAAATCGTCCAGCGACGGAACGCTAAAAGCGAAATGCATGTCGTCGTCGATCTTTGGCAGGGCCTTGCCAGAAATTAAGTGTAACTGATCATGCTCACCAATCTTGAACCACAGATGCTTTCCGTCACGAAATGGATCAGGAATCACCTCCGCACCAATGACATCACGATAAAACGCGGCACTCTTTTCCAAGTCGGCAACGTACAACGCAATATGATTGAAATGTGCTCGCATCCGGTCACTCTCTTAGTGTGAAAGCAAATCAGCGAGTGCATTCGCATCCGTCACAGGCGCTTTGCAGGTGAAATTTTCACAGATGTAGGCGGCGGGTTTGTCCTTGATCATCGACATCGCGCGGATTGCTTCGTTTTTTTCTCCGAGATATTTCTGGGCTGCGCCGCCATCGGCGACAATCAGGATTTTGTTCGGCAGGAAATATCGATGCACCTCTCTGAGCAGCGCTTTGGTTTCAGGACTATCGGCTTTCCCAGCGATCACGATTTGGCGTGGTTTGCTCAAACTAAAATCCACAGAAACGAGCATTTGCGGCATGGCACTGGCGAAATGGGAAAGCGTCGGAGCAAATGCGTCGATCGTTTTCTTCGCGCGCGCTTCCAGTTGTTTGTCATTTCGAAATTGCGCGAGGCGCAGAAGGTTCCGCACCGCAACCGAGCTCGCCGCCGGCTCCGCACTGTCGTTATCGTCTTTCATCCGCAGCGGCAGGCTCGACTCTTTGCCGGTCGTGCTGAAGTAACCGCCGTTTTTCTCGTCGAAGAACAAACGGTCCTGCGTCTCCTGTAGTTCGGTAGCGAACTTCAACCATTCGACGTCGAAGGACGCTTCATAAAGATCGATAATTCCCTGAATGACGAACGCGTAGTCATCAGCAAAACCTTCAATGTCACTCCGGCCTTCCCGATAATTGCGAAAGAGCATGTTTTTTTCATACAGATTTGTGCGGAGAAATCGAGCTGCGTGCGTTGCGCTCTCCAAATAACGCGGTTCATCCAAAATTTGTGCGGCGCGCGCATACGCCGAAATCATGAGGCCGTTCCAAGCCGCGATGATCTTATCATCAAGATGCGGCCGTGGCCGTTTCGCCCGAATCGACAATAACTTTTCGCCGCTGCGCGCGAGCGATTGTCGAACTTCATCTTCGCCCTTTTTAAAATGCTTCGCCGTCTCGGCAATCGTGTGCCGTTCGATCAAAATGTTTTTGCCGCGAAATTCACCCTGCGGATCGCCGCCTTCGGGCGCGTTACCGTGCGGTTGGACTCCGTAATGAAACTTGAACAACTCGGCGTCAGAGCCAAGTGCGTCGTCGATTTGTTTTTCAGTCCAAACGTAGAATGCGCCTTCCGCGGTTTTGGCATGGCCGAAGTCACCGACCTCAGCTACAGCGGGACTGTCCGCATCTTCCGCTGAAAAGAAGCCACCTTCTTTCGACGTCATGTCGCGCGAAACGTAATCGAGAATGTCGCGAACGACCGATTCGTACTGTCGATCTTGGGTGATTTGAAATGCGTCCAGATAAGCGAGCGTGAGCTGCGCCTGGTCATAAAGCATTTTCTCGAAGTGCGGGACGTGCCAGTACCGATCGACTGAATAGCGATGAAAACCGCCGCCCAGATGATCGTGCATCCCGCCGGCAGCCATTTTGCGCAGCGTAAACAAATCCATCTCGAGCGCATGTTTGCCTGACTCGCTCCCCGGATCGCGCGCGTAAAATCTGGTGAGGAAATTCAGCGCGACCGGTCGCGGGAATTTTGGAGCCGTGCCGAAGCCGCCCTCTTTGCTGTCGAATGTGTGCGCCAACTGATCGTACGCTTTGTCGAAGACGCCCATGTCAATCTTGTCACCGGCAGCGCTTTGTGAAGCCTGCGATTCGCGCAGCGCATCGACGATTTTCGATCCTTGCTCGGCAATTTTTTCGTGGTTTTGCTTCCACGCCGTTGCGATTCGTTCCAAGACTTTCTTGAAGCCGGGCTGACCGTAACGATCTTCCGGCGGAAAGTACGTGCCGCCGACGAAGGGTTTCAGATCGGGCGTAAGCCAGACGCTCATCGGCCAGCCGCCACCACCGGTTGTAGCTTGCACGAACGTCATGTAAACGCGATCAACATCCGGTCGTTCTTCCCGATCGACTTTGATGTTCACGAACTCCCGGTTCATGATCGTGGTTGTCTCTTTATCTTCGAACGACTCGTGCGCCATCACGTGGCACCAGTGGCAAGTCGAGTAACCGATTGAGAGAAAGATCGGCTTGTTTTCGCGGCGCGCCTTGGAAAAAGCTTCTTCACCCCACGGATACCAATCGACTGGATTATGCGCGTGCTGAAGCAAATAGGGCGATTTTTCTCGGGCGAGCCTGTTGGTGTGCTCGGCTGCTGCGGGAGTAACCTCAGCGGCAATATCGGTCGGCGTCACTCAGCACCTTAGCGCGAGAACAGGAAAGCGGAAATGACTTGTCAGCTAGGGTGGAACGCGATCTCCCTTGGCGCGCCGTAGCTTAGCGAAGGAGGCGAGCGCGTTGTTAATATTTGCGGCTTCGCCGCCAAACTTTACCATCGAGTTCGGAGATCTCGATCCACCTGACCCAACGCACAAAGTTCGGTTTAAAATCGACAATGGATTTCGCCCATCTGGCTTTTCTTTTTCTGGCTATCATCGTCATCGCTTTTCTGTATTCGTCGGTCGGCCACGCCGGTGCATCTGGTTACATCGCGACGATGACTTTGTTTGGGCTTGCACCCATGATCATTCGTCCGACTGCGCTCGTGCTGAACATTTTGGTCGCCACCATCGGCACCTTCCAATTTTGGCGCGCTGGTTACTTTTCGTGGAAATTGTTTTGGCCATTCGCGCTGCTCTCGATTCCAACCGCTTATTTTGGCGGCCATTTACAACCGTCTGCTTCAGTCCTAAGAAATTTGATCGGGTTGGTGCTGCTTTTCTCCGCCGTGCGTTTGATTTTTCGGCGCAGCGATCCAGCGAAAATTGCGACTCCATCACGACCTACCGCGATCGGTGTGGGAGCCGGCCTCGGATTTCTCTCCGGGCTGACAGGCACCGGCGGCGGAATTTTTCTTACGCCGCTTCTGTTATTTTGCCGATGGGCGCAGATTCGACAGGCCGCCGCGGTTTCGGCGCTGTTCATTTTGGTAAATTCGATCGCCGGACTGGTCGGCTATTTCACCGCAGTTCATTCCATCCCATCGCTTGGAATTTTTCTTGCCGCCGCTGCGATTATCGGCGGCACGCTTGGCTCGCATCTCGGCAGCCGACGTTTCCCCACTCGCACAATTTCAATTTTGCTGGCAATTGTGCTGATGATCGCAGGCACCAAATTAATTTTCACGAAATGAGGTGTAGAGGCGCGTGTCCTCACGCGCATACGTCTTTCGCTTTGCGGCTGGGGACAGCCGCCACTACACCAGAAGCCGAAGTTGCGGCGCCGTCGCGGGTGACCATGTATTGTTTTTGTAATCGGACGCGACAATTCGATCGGCATGTACGCGCATGAGTTGGCAGAGCGCGGCCACATCCAAGCCATGATGTTGCGGGGCGAAGATCAACAACTTCTTTTCCGCGAGTCGAAACAAACGCACGGCCGGCTGCAAACGCCTCCTGTGTTTTGGGTGCGATGGGTGCTCGAAATTTCTTTGCAGGTGAACGAAGGCGCCGGCCGCTTGAATTAAGCCTTTGAAAAAATCATCGTCATCGGTGTTGCTGTGCAACCAGAGCTGCTCCAGAACATCATGCGCTTCATAATAACGTTGCTCGTTCCAGCACTGAAAATACGCGCGGTAGAATGGATGATTGGGGATGTCGATCTTCGTTGGATCGAGATCTTCGCCAACGAGTTCGTGCACGAATTGCGAAATCCTCTCGCCTTTGTTCATGTAGGGTTTAATCTGGTCTCGGCTCAGATGATGGGCAAACCTGGAAGGTTCGTTTTTGCAGAGGACAGCCCCGAAAGTTTTGGGGGCGGCGAAGAAGAATGACGCCTATCACGCTGGCGGTCCTGGCGGTCGCAATTGTTGTCCTCATTTTTTTGTCTGCGCTTTTTTCCGGATTGGAAACGGCGCTCTTTTCACTCAAGCCGCATCAATTGCGCCGCTTGGAAGCAAACCATCCAGCGCTCAAAAAGTTCATCGAAATCTTTCGCGCTAACCCGCGCCGGGTTCTAAACGTGCTGCTGCTGGGCGACAGCGCGGTCAAAGTCCCTTTGGTTTTGCTCTGTCTGTTTCTCCTCTGGCGCGGCCCGTTCGCCACGGCTCTTCCATTATGGCCCGCCGCTATCGTCATCTTCGCAGTCGTCGTCGTGACCTGCGATTTGATTCCGAAAGTGCTCGCGCTTTCCGCGCCGTATCGATTGTCCGCCATCGGCGCATTCACCTTGCAGGCGTCGATCCCGCTGCTCGATCGCGTTGGTCGCGTGCTGGAAAACGCCAGCACGTTCGTTGCCGGTTTTGTCACGCCGGTGCACCTGCGGACCCGCGCGCGGTTGAGCGACGCGGAACTGGAGACGCTTGTTGAGATCGGTGAAGAAGAGGGCGCGCTGGGCGAGAGTGAAGGTGAAATGATTCAGGAAATCATCAAGCTCGGTGACAACACGGCCAAGGACTGTATGACGCCGCGGGTGGATACGTTTGCGTTGCCGGAAGATTTAACGAATGAGGAAGCGATCGCGCGGTTGAAAGAACGGCGACACCGGCGCGTCCCGGTGTATGCGGAGACACCGGACAACATCGTCGGCATCGTCGACGTGAAAATGTTTCTGACCGATCCATCGGAGCATTACACGGAGACATTGCTGGCGCCCTCGTTTGTGCCGGAGACGATGCGCGCGCTCGATTTGCTCAAGCTTTTCCTTACTCATGCACAAGAGCTGGCCATTGTGGTGGATGAATTTGGCGGCACCGAAGGCATCATCACGATGTCGGACATTGTGGAAGAAATTCTAAGCGACGCGGCGCCGCGCGGAGATGTCGACCTTTACATCGAGCCGCTTGAGGACGGGAAATTTCTCGTGAGCGGCAACGCGCGGTTGGACGATTTAAGCGAATATCTCGGTTTTGAACTGGAAGCGGATGGGATCGACACGATTGGTGGACTCGTCTTCAACCGGCTCGGTTATTTGCCAACAAGCGGCACAAAACTCGAGCTACCGCGCTTGGCTGTCACGGTCAGACGCGCCGGCCGCAAACGAATCGAGGAGCTGCTCCTGGAAAAGACGACCGCCGGGGAAGATACCGATCAAACGCGCGACAACAGCGCAGAGGCTTCATGAGAGATGGGCTGATCATTTTCTGCTGCTGGAGCCTCGCGTTCCTCTACAACGGAATCGAAGCCGGCTTGATGTCGATTGATCCGGTGCGCTTGCGCCATCACGTGAAACAGAGGACGCCGGCAGCGTTAAGACTTAACCGGCTGCTCAAACGGCCCGAGCGCCTGCTTGTGACCGTGCTTCTCGTCACGAATCTTGCGGACATTCTCGGCGCGCTTCTCTTCACGCGGCGTCTTGTGTGGATGTACGGCAATGGCGGATTCTTCCTGGCGCTGCTCCTCCTCTTGCCGATCTACGTTTTCGTTCTGTCGGTGTTGCCCAAGTCACTTTTTCGCCGATTCCCATTTCGCGCTCTGGCCGCTTTAGCTGGCTGGCTTGAAATCACATCCGTTCTTCTGTGGCCGCTCTTGGAGGTGGGAAAATATCTGGGACAGCTTCTTCTGCCGCCACGCTCAGTCGGCCGTGTGCGGCTCTTCGCCGCGCGTGAAGAACTCAAACAAATCACCGCCCAAAGCGAGTCCGAAGGTTCGCTTAGCGCGACCGAGCGCGCCATGATCCATAACGTTGTCGATTTCCGGAGCATCCGCGCGCACGACGTGATGACCCCGTTGCCAAAAGTTATCAGCGTCCGGCCCGAAACACCGGTCGCACACGCCGTCGACCTGAGCGTCTCTTCGGGGATTGACCGGCTGCCAGTCATCACTGCCGGCGGTGAAGCGATCGGTTTGGTCAACGCCATCGACATTTTACTCGACAAAAATGGTTCTAAATCGCTGAGCCACTACACGCGACGCATCGTGACCGCCCAGGAAAACGAGCCCGCTTCCCGCATCATTCAGCGGCTGCGGGTCGCGCGGCTCGGCCTCGCCGCGGTTGTCGATCTAAAAAAGAACCTCATTGGCATCGTTACGAGCGAAGACTTGATCCGCCGCCTCGTGCAAAGCGCCTAAGTCTGGCCGATTCGTTAGGCTGAATCTTCGGCCGCCAGTTTTGCGATTCCATCGCGGGTCAGGCGAAAAATCTTCCATTCTTCAAGTGGCGCGGCTCCAAGTTTCTTGTAAAAGTCGATGGCTGGCGCATTCCAATCAAGCACTGCCCATTCCATCCGGCCACAGTCGCGATCACGCGCAATTCCTGCAAGACAGACAAGTAACGCGCGCCCATAGCCTTTGCCGCGATGCTCCGGCCTAACGAATAAATCTTCGAGGTAAAGCCCTGGCCGACCGAGCCATGTAGAAAAGTTGTGGAAGAAAACGGCGAAACCAATCGGTGTGTCGCCTTCGAATGCGAGAAGCACTTCCGCGGCCTGCTTTTCACCGAACAAAACATCGGTGAGTTGCTCTTCGGTCGCGGTAACGTGGTGTGGTGCGCGCTCGTACGTCGCCAAATCACGGATCAATTCCAAAATAATCGGCACATCTCCAATCGTCGCCGGCCGGATGGCAAAGTTTCGATTTTTCATTCGGTTTGCGGATGGAGTTTGTAGATCCTGAATTCGGGCGTGGCGCGGAGCAGCGTGGCGGTTGCATCGACATGTTGCGCGAATTCGCGGTAATAATCCAGCCACCAAACTGTGTTGAACGTGAAGACCAGATGCGTCGCACCGCGCTTTCTCAGTTTGTCGAGATTGACAATTGCCTGTGCACTTTCCATTGGCTCGCCTTCGTAGATTCCTTCTTTCTCCAGCAAATGCCAGCCTTTGCGCCCAGCGTAGTAGAAAACAGTCGGGTCTCCGTTATCCGCCGCGACGATCAACGCGTTTGCCGGCGTGACTCGATTTAGTTCGAGACCGAGATCGCGCAGCGCCGCAGAAGAACGCGACAGATACAGCGGTCCCACGCAGGCAAAAGCAAAAATCACGAACGCGACAGCGAACAAGATCGACAAGGTGACCTTCGCGTATCGCTCCGAAATCTTTGAGGCAAGAAAGGCGCATCCCGCACCGGCGAAGGCGGCCGCGATCGGGACGAGCGGCAGTTGGTACCACTGGTGCCTGTTGCCGTAGCCGACCACGATGATGAAGAGGATCATCGCCGCGAGCCACCAACGAAAAATGCGCGCACGCATTGATTGATTCGCCGCCCGGCTCATCAACCCTCTCGGGCTTTCCCGTCCACGTCGCTCGGATCCCGTCGACTCCGTTGTCGATCTTGCGACAAAAATTCCCACCACAGCCAGCGCGAACAGTGGCGGAGTCAGTGTGGAAATTGCGATTTGCTTCGCGATCTTCCCGTACCACGAGAGATTCTCAATCCGAACTCCACCCGCACCGAAGAAATGATGCGGATAAAATTTGGAGGCGATCTCATGCGCGTGCCAATACCAAATCGCAGAGGGTAAAAGCGTCGCCGCCGCAAAAAACCAGAGCGCTGGTTGCCGAAGAAACTTACAGCGCCACTTTTGCCAGGCGAGACAAGCTAGCGGCGCGCCAAGTAAAGCGCTTGGCAGTTTAATTAAGATCGATAATAAAATTGCGACCGCGGCGGCGACAAAATATTTCGCCTCCTCGTTGTCGATCCAGCGCAGGAAAAAATAGAGACCGATGATCCCAAGAGTGAGCGACGGAACGTCCGGCATGAATTCGCGGCTCGTGAAAACGTTTAATGGCGCAAACCCGTAGAAAACTAACGCCCAGACCGCGGCGATTTCGCCAAAGATCTCGCGCACGAGCAGAAAGAAGAATGGCAACGAGGCCGCGAATAAAATGACAGCTTGTATCCGTCCAATCCATTCATGAACGCCGAGAAATTTGTAACAGATAGCGGCTGCAAACGACAGAATCGGAAATTCCGTTCCGACGTAGCCGGGTTGGTCGCCGGCCCAATCAATTTGCGGATGTGTGAAATGGAAACCGTTCGTGTAAAAATTTCGCGCAATCGCCGCCACGTCACTTTGCCGCCAGCTCCAGTTGTCGATGTACGGCTGGTTGATCAAGATCAGTCGGACGGCGATTGCCAGAATCGACAACGCAATTGCAAGCTGGGTCCTTCGCCTCACCGTTCGCGTCTTGACAAACCACTCCCGCGAAGTCAATCGAGTACGTGGCCCCGAATGAAAACATTAAGTCTTTGGAGTGCGCGGATATGTCCGCGCTTTGAAACGAGGCGACACGTCTCGGCACAAAAAACCGCGACTGTGTCCCTCAAATTAATCCTCGCGTTCGTGTTCAGCTTTGCCGGCGGTGACTTACGTGCGCAGAACGAGCCGATCCTCGTCCCCGACGCGGTCGATTATAAGAGATTAATCCCGATTTTGCCCGAAGCGCCCTCCGGCTGGACAGCAGACAAACCGGAAGGTTCGACCGAGGAGGTTGGCGGATTCAAGATCACGAACGTGCATCGCGATTATCGCAAGGGCGAAGGGGCCAACGCACCCACCGCATCGATTAGCATTCTCGATTCGGTCGCGAACCCGGACTATGTCACAGCGACCACGGCCGCGTGGAACCAAACAAGCGACAAGGTGGAAGGTTACAGCAAATCGGTGACGATCGATGGCAATCCTGGTTTCGAGGCATACGAAAACGAACAAAAGCACGGCACGCTTTGGGTCATGGTTGCGAAGCGTTATTTCGTCGAGATCGAATTGCAAAAGGAGGACGCGAAACAATTGCAAGAGTGGATCAAGCGCGTCGATCTGAAAAAGCTCGCGGAGATAAAGTGATGCTCACTCGCCGGAATGCGTGAATAGTGATCTGCGACTGGTGAATAGAATCTGAAGCGTCGCGCGGCTGGACTATTCACATATCACTGATCACCATTCACTTCTGCTTACCGGCTTCGCCGGCCATCGGCACAAACCGCACCGGCAAAATCGCTTCTTCTCTCAACTGGCCGTTGCGTTTCTCAAGCAGATACAACTCCTGAGCTAGATAATTGCCGACCGGAATGATCATTCGCCCCCCTTCTTTCATTTGATCGACAAGTGGCTGCGGCACGTGTTCTGGCGCGCAGGTGACGATGATCGCATCGAACGGCGCATGCTCCGGCCAGCCTTTATAACCATCGCCCACTTTTACATACACGTTCTTGTAGCCGAGACGCCGTAATGTCGCTTCAGCTGTGCGTGCGAGCGGTGCGACGATTTCAATCGAGTAAACCTCTGCCACGAGTTCGGCGAGGAGTGCCGTTTGGTAGCCTGAGCCAGTTCCGATTTCCAGGACGCGACCGTGTGGCTGAGGCCTTAACTGCTCCGTCATCAACGCAACGATGTACGGCTGCGAAATTGTTTGGTCATAGCCGATCGGCAGGGGGCCGTCTGAATAACTGGCTGCCCGCATATCTGGCGGCACAAATTCCTCTCGCGGAACCTTTGCCATCGCCGCCAAGACGCGGTCTTCGTGGATACCGCGCGGCATGAGTTGCTCCTGCACCATCCGCTGGCGCTGCGCTGCAAAATCTGAAACCGGCGCAGCCGCGTGATTGCAACCCACGCCGGCGAGCAGCCCAATGGCGAGCCATTGCCAAATGAAGCGCATCCCCGGGAAATTACGTGAGCGTGGGAGGCGAACAACCCTCCACCCCTTCGCGGTCAAATTCGTGCGGCTTTCGCCTATTGCTTTGGCATCGAGCTCGGAGATCTCGATCCACCTTCGCGCACTTGTGGGCAATGGTGGAATACGACCTCCGGGCGCGTTGGTAAACCCAATGCGCCTCAGGCGCCCAAACCTGATTACGGAGCAGCACGCGGGCGCAATAAATCTTTCGTCTCCTCGTGTGTTCGTGGTTAATTTCACCGGCTTTTCATGAACGACGAACGCAAAACACTAGAGCAACGCGCGACGATGAGCGACATCGAGCGTCTTCGTCATTCGGCGTCGCACGTACTCGCGACGGCGATCTTGAAGATTTGGCCGGAGGCGCAGTTCGCGGCGGGGCCGCCGGTCGAGAACGGTTTTTATTACGATGTCGATCTTCCGCACCGCATTTCGCCTGACGATTTCGAAAAGATCGAGGCGGAGATGAAAAAGGAGATCAAGGCGAACCATCCGTTCGAGCGTATGGAAGTTTCGCGCGATGAAGCGCTCGAGCTTGGAAAAAAAGGCCGGCTCGCAGCGTTGAACGAGCGGCCCGAGCCGAGCAAATACAAGATCGACATCATTGAGAACATTCCGCCAGACGAGAAAATTTCGCTCTACCGGAATGATGACTTCATTGACCTCTGCGCCGGGCCGCACGTCATGCGCACCGGGAACATCGGCGCGTTCAAGCTCACTAATGTCGCGAGCGCTTACTACAAAGGCGACGAAAAGAATCCGCAGTTACAGCGCGTTTACGGCACTGCGTTCAAAACCAAGAAGGAACTCGACGATTATTTCGCGATGCTCGAGGAAGCGAAGAAGCGCGACCATCGCAAGCTCGGCAAAGAACTGGAGATTTTTGTTTTCGACGACGATGTCGGACCGGGACTTCCGATGTTTCTGCCGCGCGGCGCTGCGATCATCGATGAACTAGAAAAACTCGCGCGAGAAACCGAGTTTGCTGCCGGCTATCAACGCGTCCGCACCCCGCACATCGCGCGCGA
>Ga0070717_10002189_pt1 | contig 13722 bp, 14 predicted proteins | sample LARL113metaG_FD_71366 | JGI IMG/M metagenome (GOLD analysis project Ga0070717, IMG submission 71366) | Corn, switchgrass and miscanthus rhizosphere microbial communities from Kellogg Biological Station, Michigan, USA - LAR L11-3 metaG | ecosystem: Host-associated > Plants > Roots > Rhizosphere ... | reverse complement strand
AGCATCCAGAAGAATGGGAATGCGGTGACCACGGCGCCGACCGCGAGCAACAGCCCGAGCACCAGCACTCCAGCACGCCTCACGGCCCGCCCGACCTTCTATGCATTGTCAGCCTGCCTCGCGCGCAGCTGCAGGATGGTCACGGCGGCGATGATCGCGAACAGGACGATCGACGATGCCGAAGCGAACCCAAACTCGTTGTAGCGGAAGCCCTGCTGGTAGATGTAGAGCGACATCGACGTCGTCGCGTGCACCGGGCCACCCTACGTCAGCACGTACGGCTCATCGAAGAACTGCATCCAGTTGATGAGGGTCGTCACGGTCACGAAGAAGATTGCGAAACGCATCAACGGGACGGTGATCCGGAAGATCTTCTGCCACTCGCCCGCCCCGTCCACAGCGGCCGCCTCGTAATACTCCGGCGGTATGGCCTGCAGCGCGGCCAGGAAGATGATGATGTCCAGTCCCGACCCCCGCCAGATCGCCACCAGCGCGACCGAGAACTTGGCGATCGTCGGATCAGTGAGCCATTCGACCGGACCAGCCCCGACCAGGGAAAGCAGCCAGTTGAGGAGCCCGAACTGGCTGTTGTACAGGTTGCCCCAGATCAGCGAGATGGCGACGATGGCGGTGATGGCCGGCACGAAATAGAAGGCGCGCAGCGCCCGAAAGAACCTCGACCGGCTGTAGTTCAGGGCGATCGCGATCGCCAGCGAGCCGATGACCAGGGTCGGTACGCCGACAGCAACGAAGAAGGCCGTGTTGCCGAGGGCTTCCCAGAAAGCCGGATCGCCGAACAGCGTCTGGTAGTTGTGCAGCCCAATGAAGCGCACTTGGCTGTAGTCCGCGAGACCGCTGATGTCGAGGTTGGTCAGGCTGACCGCCGCGGCGACGAAGATGGACAGGACGCTGAACGTCACGAGGCACAACAGCGCCGGGCTGATGAGGACGTAGGGGACGAGTGCGCTTCCCCGCAAGGTCGCCGGAAACGCGAGCCCGCGCCTGGTCGCTTCGTGGTGGGCGGCGGTCACGGTCATGAGGGCCTCCGGTTGGTCCGCGCCGGCGCCGGCAAAATCGACGCCGGCACGGTAACCGGTAATGCTAGGTCTGGAGGCTGCTGACAGTCGCGTTCAGCTTGGAAAGCGTGCTGGTTTCGTCAGCGCCCTTGAGAACGATGCTGTTCAGCGAGTCGAGCAGGGCCTGGCTGATCTTGTCCCACTTCGGGACGAGGGGCAGCAGCTGAGCGTCCTGGAGCTGGCTGGTGTAGACCTTGACCATCGGGTCGCTGGTCAACGTCGAGTCGGCCAGCGCCGACTTGGCGGTCGGCAGCTCGTTGGCTGCCTTGTACCAGCTGAGCTGCGCGTTGGTCTGGGCAAGATAGTCGAGCAGCCGCAATGAGGCTTCGACGTGCTTGGACTTCGACCAGATTCCCATGTTCGAGCCGGCAAACAGGGAGGTGCTCGTCTGGTCTCGCGGCAGCACCGCGACGTTCCACTTGCCGTCGAGCTGGGGCGCCGCGCTCTTGATGGAGGCGGCCAGGTACGGGCCGGAGATCACCATCGGAGCGCTGCCCGAGATGAAGCCCTGGGTCTGGTCGAAGTCAGAGGCGGTCGGGACCAGCTTGTCCTTGTAGAAGCTGATATAGAAGTCCGCCGCCGCCTTGAACTGTGGGGTGTCGAAGGTCACCTTGCCGTTCTGCATCACGTTGCCGCCGGCCTCCCAGGTGAACTCGACCGGAAGCGCGCTGTCCCACTGGGGGATGTAGTACCCGTACTTGCCCTTGCCTCGCTGGGCGAGGATGGCGGCGTCGTCGTGGAACTGGCTCCACGTCGACGGTGGCGAGGATATGCCGGCGGCGTTGAGGATGTCGGTGCGGTAGAACAGGATCCGCACGTCACTGACCCATGGCACCGACAGCACCTTGCCCGATGGGTTGATCTTGTCTGAGGCCACGGCCCCGAGATAGTTCGAGCTCTGAAGGGCGGGATGGCCGCTGACGTACTGGCTGAGGTCCATCAGCGCACCGGCGGACTCGAAGGACGGCAGGAGAGAAAGACCGATCTGCATCACATCAGGGCCGTTGCCTGACGCGACGGCGGTGGTGAGCTTGTCGTTGACGTTGGCCCAGGGAACCGCCTCGACCTGAACAGGGATTCCGGTCTGGGCGGTGAAGTTCTGCATCAGCGCCGTGAAGCTGGCGCTGTCCTCCATCGTCCAGACCTGTATCGGTCCTTTGTCGGCCGCGGTCGCGGCGGTCGACGAACCGCCACAAGCCGTGATCCATAACACCATGGCGAACACGCCGATGGCCGTTACGTGCTTGGGAACTGCACTCCGCATCGAGCCTCCTCCTCGGTGATCCAACACCGGTTCAATCCGCGCTGCCGCGGTAGGGCGCTATCAAGGTCAGTCGTCGCTCGCGAATGGTCGAACCTGCTCGCTGTCAGCTCTTCGTTCCTTGCGCACCTCCCAAGCCTCGGAACCGGTTACGGAACCGGTTACGGCCGAATATATACCTGGAGGTTCCGGCCGTCAAGTGGCCATCTGGAGCTGGCGCCGGCAGGGTGGGAGCCGGCCTCCCGCACGCGACCCGAGCCTGCCTGCGGGACTTGGCCGGACAACGGAGGGATCAGATCAGGTACGGGACAAGGCGCTTGGTGCGTCGCATGTAAGCGCGATAGGTGTCGCCGAGATCCTCGGTCAGCGCACGCTCCTCAACCCAGATTCGGTAGGCGTAGGCACCCACGACAAACGCGTAGCACGCCAGCGAAAGCCAGTTGGTCGAGCAAAGAAGAATCCCGGCGGCGGTCAGCATCGCGCCCGCGTACGAGGGATGCCTCACCCATCGATAGGGACCGACCTCGACCACCGGTTGGTCGGGGCCGGTCGTCACATCCAGGGTATGGAGTCGACCAAGCGTCACGATCGCGTACTGGCGCAGCAAAAGGCCGCAGAGCAGCATCACCGCGCCGGCGTAGAACACAACTTCGCGGTGCCAGTTCATGGTCGTTGCGGGCACCGCGAGGGCGAACGCGAGCGCGGCCAAGATCGCAAGCCAGTAGCCCGCGACGAGCACGATGCGCGATCCACGATCCCGCTTCCTGGGCAAAGATCGACCTCGCAGCCGAACGTAGGTGACCATCTCTGCCAGTGCCCAGACGGCGAACAGCGACCAGAAGACCAGCCTCGCGGTCGGATCCGAGACATACAGCGGCCGCATTCGAGGTCAGGCCTCTTTGAGTATCCGAACGACCGCTTCCAGATAGCTTGGGTCGCCTGACCGGTCTCGGAGAATCCAGTAGTCCGCTCCCCAAAACAGGTAGGCGTAGAGCGGTCCATCAGGAGCTGACCACTCCATCGCGGTGTTGTAGTTCCGGATTGCGTCATCGGGCCTGCAGCTGAACATCGCCCCTTGTCTTGGATTGGGCGGCAGGGTCACCGCCTCCCACGGCTCGGCCTGCCCTTCAGCCACCATCAACCGCGGGCCCTGCCTGCGAACGTCGTCGAGGAGGGCTTTTGTCAGCGCCATCTGCCAGGGAAGTCTGCCCCCGTCGAGATAAAGCGTTCGAGCGCCCACCGCGACCAAACCATGACGTGGGTAGTAGTCGATGCCGACGATGTCGGCAAGGCGCGACGCGACCGCCAGCGAATCACCTTGATCGCGCGTGCGCCACCACTGCGAGAGCCTTACCAGCGACGACGTCGGCAAAAAGCCGTTCATCATCACTGGGCGAGACAGGTCGGCGTCTCGGAGCGAATCGAGCTCACGCTGGACGAAGTCAGCTGCCAGGCGCCACGAGTGCTCGACCCCAAGCGGGTCGACCGCCTCGTGCTCCAGCTGCCAGGCCACGATGGAGGTCCGATCCCGATAACGCTCGACGACGTTCTGAATAAAGCGCGTTGCCCCCGCCAGCAGCGCCGCGTGCGTGGAGGGCCGAACGAGGGAACCCTCGGCCAGTGTTCGCTCGAGCTGATGCTCCGGAACGAAGAACTCGGGGTAGCCGAAGTTCTTGATTGGGCCGACGGACATGATGACGCGCTTCCCAGCTCGCTCGACCGCTTCGAGCTGCCAGTCGAGCTCGCTGGTGTCGAACTTGCCCATCGAAGATTCAATCTGGCTCCAGTAGGCGGGGAGGCGAACCAGGTCAAAGGGGTGGGCCAGAAGAGCATCCAGGGTCGCCTCCGCGTCCAGGCCGAACGCCTCGATCTGGCGCGGCCGGAAGCTGAAGCCAAGGAGGGTCTGGCCCCGCGGCCGGATCGGCGATCGTTTCCAGGAGTCGTCGACCTGCCTCTCAGGCCTGGCCAGTCGCGCCTCCAGCAGCAGCGGCATGGCGACCACGGCGGCTGCGGCCGCGACCGCCGCACCGAGTCGAGCCAGGCGGGATCTGCGCATCCGTCAGCGGCCCTCGCCGAAGTGTTTGATCGGCATCACCGCGGTGCGCACTTCAGCAGGTTCTATCCCGACTTCCCGCTCATAACACTATCCTGGGCTCATGACTGCTTGGAAGCGATGGCAGGACTACGCCACGATGGTGTTCGGGGTTCTCCTGATCATCTCGCCGTTTGCCTTCGGCGAGACCTCCCACCACCTCTCGTCTATCGGCGCCTATGTGCTCGGTGCATTGCTGGTCCTCTCTGGGATCGTCGCGGCCGCGACCCGCGAAGCGCGGCGTTCGCTCATCGTCAACGCGCCGGGCATCGCAGCGGTGATCACGTTGATCGCAGCGATCGTTCTTGGGTTTGCCGGGGTGCCCGGGATCGCCTGGACCGCCGGCGTGCTGGCAATCGCGACCGTGCTGGTCGGGGCCACCTTACGCATGGGCCAGCAGCCCGAGATGAAGTCGGCGCCCAAGTGATGGACCGCGGAGATTAAGACGGCGCGGGTTCGAAGGTCGGCTAAGCCGAAACCGAAACCGCGCCATGTGACCGACTCGCCCAGTCGGCCAGAAATTCCTCCCACGTGCGCCGGCCCACGGCGTGATCTCGGGACAGGTTGGCTCCGGACCTAATGGCCTGTGCGGCTCCTCCGGGTATTCGAACCGGGACCAGGAGGCGGCGTTTGTGCACAGCCTGCAGATACCCGCGAAGGAGCTCGACCGCCTCATATACCTTGGGGCCGGCGATATCAGGCGCAAGTCCCGCGGGCGGCCCCAGTGTGAGCTCCACCAACCTGGCTGCCACCTCCCCAGCATCGACCGGCTGGAACCGCATGCCTGCCGGGACGGGAATGACGGGAAGCTTTGCCATCGCCTGAACCATCGACAGAATGAAGCCGTCATAGAACTGAGTCGCGCGGAGGTTGGTCCAGGGCAAGCCCGACTCGGCAACCGTCCGTTCCACAGCCAGCTGCGATGCGAAGTAGGCGAACATGGCGCGGTCGACGCCGGTCACGACCGGGATCCGGTCAGCGCCGACCACGGAGATGTTCACCAGATGCTGCGCCCGGGCTTGCTGCGCTGCCCGCACAAGGTTGCGGATCTGGGCCGTGTCCTCGGCGATCTTCCCGCTGCCGGCGCAGTGCAGGACGATCTCGACACCCTCGAGGGCTGCTTCCACCCCCTCGTCCTTCGCCAGGTCGCCGACGATGTACTCGATGCCCGGCCGGGATTCGTGGGCACGCCGGCTGAGCACGCGCACCTTCCGCCCGGCCTCGTGAAGCCGGGGGACGACCCGCCGGCCCAACCCGCCGGTGCCCCCGGTGACGAGAATCAGCCCATCCACGCTCAGCTTTCTTACCTCCTTGTCACATCTCTCGTCTGTGCCGTGTCAACCAGATGACACTTTGCGACCGGGAAATGTGACGAATGGCCGATGACGAATGGCTGGCGGCGCGATTCGAGGAGCACCGAGGACATCTCCGGGCGGTTGCCTACCGGTTGCTGCCTCTATGTGGAGGCCCGTCTGGGTGCGGCCCAGGGGGTCCACGAGATTGCCAGGTCGTCGAGCGCACCGGAGACTGCACCGGATACCGTACCGGCGGCGATCACACACCCTCGGGTTGCCGGCCGTCGGTGAGCGGACCGAAGGGGGAGCGGAACACCTCGACGATCGATTTTCCGTCCCAGATGCCGACGACACCGCTTTCCAGAATCGCTGATGCGCTCCGTATCCAGGCGTCGTGAGCGTCATCGTTACCCACCCGTGCATTTGATGGCCAGCTCGCTGGGTCGGTGGTCGCCGGACTAGCTCGCCGGCTCCGGTGCCGTCGAGCGTGATGGGTCCAGGCGCCGGCCGCGACGGTCGAAATGGGTCGTCAGACGTCTCACCTCTCGCGCCAGAAATTCGTCGAAGCTGGGCCAGTGGTTCAGGCGAGGTTTAGTCATGTCGCGGTTGGACCGGTAGACATGACCGCCGTCTGGGTCTACGTATGCCCTCGAGCCATCGGCTTGGTAAAAGGCGAAAATGAACCATCTTGGCTCCGCTGCGCGGGGTCGCTCTCGGATGTTGGGATCACCGAGATCAAAGGGTTCGCGAATCGCCACTCTGCGCGAGTAATCTCTCCTCAGTCCTTCAAGGTCCAAAGCACCGCTAAACAAGGTAAGTCCGTTGGTTATCTTTAGGAACTGCCGATAGGGATCAGGAATCGGTCGACGCAGTCTGTTCTCAAGTTCGACCAAATCCTTCTCTTGGAGCTGTGGATACAAGATGTGAAACCAGGCTTCGGGAGCAACATGTGGCACATGCCCATACATTTGCGCTCCGTTTTCAGACGTCGCAGTTCCGAATTTAGCAGCGCTATCGAGTACCACCTGGACTTCGAACAGACCTGAACCCGGCGGTTGCTGGCTAGAAACCGCGATCGAGAAGCTCCCCATAGACGGGAATTCTGTACCTTCCGCCGTAGAGGGCGGCCCAGTTAGGCTCTGGTCACCGTCCGCGACAGGCCAGCATTACTGACTCGCGTCCGGGCCCAAGAAGTACCGCGATTAGATCGCGGATTGCTGTTGCCTGGGACCCGAGCGCTTGCACCAGTGAATGGCGCGACCTGGCAATCTCGCGGACCTCCTGGGCCGCACCCAGACGGGCCTCCACATAGAGGCACGACAGGCTCGCCCTCACATGTCGCCCTCGCACAACCGTGCCTACAACAGTGACCACCCGCCCGTCGGAGTCGTCGTAGACAACCTCGATTGAAAACTTGCGCGAGGTGTAGATCACCCGGTAGTTCTCCGTAATCGGTCCAACTAACCGACCTTCCGCAGCGACAGGACCGAATTCCTTCAGAACCTGATTTACAAACGAGCTCGAAGCGAAATACTTGGGGCTTTCAAATGCCACGTAGATTCACCCTTCCAGCGCTGACGTGAGGACAGCTTATGCGGGCGCGTGTCGAGCGTAAGACGGTGTGAAGTCGTGTGCGCGCTCGAATGCTAAGCCAGTGAATTCGTTCTCATCGACGAGAGCCTTGAAACGTTCGGTGACCATCAGCACCCCGAGGTTAGTCAGGTTGAATATGTCCTGACCGGCCCACGTACTCTCGTCGATCGTCACGCCGTGATAGCCGGCGATTATCGCCTGCTGACATTGAGGACAGGTCGGCGGACGGTTGAACTTGATGTTCATTCGAGAGAAGTCCGCCCGCGCCGTTGGATCAGGCAGGATAGTCAGTCGATACGGCGGACCAGTCCACTTTCGGATCTCGACCGGCCGCCAGTCAACGACTCCCTTCAGGCCGGCAGCGTTGAACGCAGACTCGAACCTCGCATTGGCCAGGAAGCCGTCGAAGCCCGGGCCGGTAATCGCGTCTCCGGGTTTGTCCGTCCTGGTCCCTGGCCGCAGGCGCACCTTGTAGGGCTCAAGCCACCGCCGAGGACCGACTGGTGCCGAACAGGATGGACACCTCGGTGCTTCGCCATACGTCGCTTCAAATGGTTCCGCAAAGGCTGTCGGCCCCACCATCATGGGTCGATCCAGCACCCAGAAAAGCCCGCTCATATGCCCATTAGGGCGCGCAGTCGGCTTCGGCCGCTCTCATCGATGCCTTGGCCAGCCGAGGGAGCTCCTCTCCGCCCCACTCTCGCCAGTCCCGGCGGTTGAACACCAAAGACGAGTCGGGGGCGAGCGGTGGCCCTCCAAGCGAGTTTGACTTCCGATGCCAGTGCGGCGCCGGCCTCACCCTTCCAGCGCTGAGATGGTGCGCTCATCTCCAAGGCCGATCATATTGGGAGTTGAACGCCGAAGTTGTCGTACTCGTCTGGACCGTACATCGAATCCAGGCCCCAGGAGTCCTCCGGCCAAGGCCATCCGCGATTGCGCTTGAGTTCGAGTTGAACGAATTCCACCCCGACTTTATAGGCCCAGAGCACTCAGTGTGGCGGGATAGTTGGCGAAGATGGGACGGCGCCGGCGCCGCCTCGTCTGCTCGAAGTCCGCTACGCGGCGGCGCTCAGCTCAGATTGGCGCCTGAACAGCGAATCCCTAGACGACCAGTTAGCTGCATAGCTCGTCCGCCCCTCGGCGCAGTCGAGCGACACGGTCATGCGACAGCTTGTCACGAAAGGGCGCCATTTGTGTCTCCACCTCTGGCAGCAGGTCGCACACTTCATCATCGCCGTCAATCAGAGCGAGTGTCGCCGCCGTTAGCAGCTTCAGCGGCAAGTTTGCCGGGATCACGAAATCCCGGTCATCTATCGGTTCGCGGTTCTGCAGGAGATACTTACGGACGTCGCGCCGCGTCTTAAAGTCAACCAGCCGATCAGCGACGATCTGCATGTCGTCCCGGACCGCCTCGACGATCTTCGACAAAGCAGCCTGATCGATTGCCGACTCGAGGATCCATGACTGGCCGGGTGCTGGGTGACGAATCGATCCCGGAGTGCCACTCATCACCGCCTGACCAACGTCGCTTATGTCCGAAGGGACGCCCCAGAGAACCTCCGACGCTCCAGCAACGGTGATCCCCCATTGCACGTCGTAGAATTGCCGCTTCCGGAGCACAAAGATCACGTGGTGCACTTCGTCACTGCTTCGCACCCACGTGAGCCGGCGCCGACTTGCCGAGAAGCCTACCGACGTCAAGACCGGGTCGATACCTTCTGAAACGATCCGGCGGAGAGCCGCCTGAGCCGGCAGTGCTTCGAAGTTCAAATGATCGAGTGCAACGATATCAAGCCATTTTCATCGTAGGTGAACAAATAGCCGCGTTGAGCACCAAAGGCACCTTTGTAACGGGTCAGCTGCGCCCGCCCAGCAGCAATGCCGGATGGACTGTTTGGCTTTAGCTCAACAGGTTGCTTCTCAAAGAATGCATCCGGTCGATTTGGTCCTGACTTGAGCCCTGGTTCAAATCGAGAATCCGTCTGGGACCACTCCCGAATTCCCTTATCAAAAGTATCGTGGATGTTCCGGCCATTGAGGGCGACACGAGACTCGCCGCCCCCCTTTGGGACCATGGGAATGCACTCGTTGTGTACAAGGGCCCCAATCCGTCCGACGTAGAACGTGTGGATGCTCAGGATTGACAGGTTGTAGACGGTCGTGATTTCGTCGTGATGTGAAATCGATGTGATCGGCGGCGCCCGTCCATCGGCCAGTAGGAGGTGCTCTCCCGGCACTAGGTCCTGAGCCCAAACGAAGGTCTGCAGTTCGACCACCCAGAAGGGGTGGTTGTAGGTGGCCTCGATCACATCTCCGTCGACGTGGATGTCGTAAAGGTGCTTGAGACCCCGGCCGACGATCACGCGCTTGACCGCCTCCGCACGCTGGACGCCAGTTTGCGGATCGCCGGCCATGACCACGTCACCGGGCTGAATCTGGTCGATAGGCTTCTTCGTGCCGTCGGCCATCAGGACCAAGGTTCCCGCCGCGAACGAGTTGACTGCGCAACTCTCGGCCAGGTCACGGACTGTGTTCTCTTCGCCCGCCTCCAGCTTCGACGCAAGCCGGCTGATAACCGCGCCGGCGATCTTGCCGCCCACTGCAGCCACCACCCGGCCCGCCACGCCGCCGACCAGGCCGGTTACCGCACCGATCGCTGCCCCCGCGGCCACGCAGCCGGCCATGCTCTGGCCGCTCTTGCAGTCGAGCGCGCCGGACACCGCTCCTGACACCGCTCCGGCGGCCACGGCGCAACCCAGTGACCCAACGCCCGCAGTGATCGCCTCGCAGCCGGCGAAGACCGCAATCCCCACCCCGATGGTCACCACCGTCTTGCAGATATCGCTCGACTTGCAGAAGTTGACCGCATCACCGACCGCCTTGGTGGTCGCGTTCCAGGCCTGCTTGGCCTTGCACACCGCGTCCCACCAGTCGCAGGTCTTCTGCTTCGCCTTGGCGGCAGCCTGCTGGGCCAGGATCTGCTGCGATTTGGCGATGGCGGCGTCGACGCAGGCCTGGTCGCAGTCGGTCGGCGGGTCGTTGTACCAGTCGTCATGTCCGCTGGAGTGGTAGGGCGGCGGGGGCGATGTGGACGGCGTCTGCTGTGTGTTCGATCCCGTCGGCGCGGCCTGCGTCTCCTTGTAGAAGCAGGCAGTGTCCTCGTCGCAAAGCAGGTACATCCCCGTCGGGTCGCTGTAAACCAGCGGGCTGTCGATCGCGTACAACCACCGCTCACGCTGCAGCGGCGAAGTCAAGGCTGCGCTTCCCGCCGCCGGGTCGGAGCTGACGAAGCGGCCCTGTCGCGGGTCGTACCAGCGCACGCCCATGCGCACGTCGAGAGTCAGCGGGTCGGTGAAGCCGCCCTGATAGCCAAACGGGATCTGCGTCCCACCCGAGCCGAGGACCTGGCCCCAGGCGTTATGGTCGGCCGAGGCCTCAGGTAATGCTGACTGCTCTCAGCTGTGAATCGGAGGCGTTAGGCGACGACGCGAATCGGGCAAGGCCCGGCCGGCGAGTGGCTGAAAGGCTGGAGGTTCGCGGTTAGCGCCCGCAGCATACGAATATCAGCGATTCACATGGCTGGCCGTGGGAGAATCCTCACTGTCTGGACGCTACTCTATGTTTCGCGGGCGAGCTATATCGCCTGCGAGTTCTGGCGCAAGCTGCGAACGAACTCGTCCTTAGCTAATGCCAGAGGCAGGAGAGCCTCTCCCATGCGTTTGCGCTCAAAGTACCGGTCGGCAATCTCCCATCCCTCCTCGACGGCCCGGATCAGAAAGTCGGCGAGGCCGTCGTCGAGCTGTTTGGGTATGGCGATCAGAATGTTGAGCTGCTTGCGCGAACCAAGGAATGCGCCTCGTCGTACCCCTTCGAAACCCACCCCAACCAGGGGTCCTGGCACGTAGATTATGTATTGCAGACTGACTGTCGCGGGGTGGACGCGTGAAGCTTCGCGCGCGAACTTCTGCATCCGTTTCAAGAGGCGCGTGACTGGATCATTCGAGGTGGGATCTTTCTCGGATACGATGCCGACCATCAAAGTATTCGAGCGGGCATCCATCGTGGCCCTAGCGCGCACGGGATTTGACAAAGTCGACCTACGGACGAATCATCTCAGGACCAGGATCGATCGTGTTCATCTGGTACTCCATCTGACGAATCCAATAGCGGGGACCTTCTGTTAAAGGACGCAGATACCCACCGTTCAACTCTGCCTGCGTGAACCTCGATTCCCAATCCTGGTGTAAAGGATCGCGAGGTCGCGTCACGAGCAGTCGTCCGCCGCACGCAGCGCTTTATCCAGCGCGGCGCGCGAGGCATCGAATTCGTCGAGGGGAACCAGAAGGTCGTCGGCGATTCGCCGGCGGACCTCGCTCGTGACCCGAATGCCCACCCGCTTTGCCCACCGTCGCCCGAGCCAGCCCGCTTGCAGCTGCAGCAGCTTCGCGAGGACGTAGCCGGCGAGGAGAGTGGCGGCGAGCAGCGCGACCGGGGTGGGCACGAATCCGAGATAAGGCACGGAGATCGCGCTGACCGGCGCGTCGTGAATGACGAACAGCGAGGCGTACCAGAGCACGGAGAAGATGAGGAAAGCTGTCACGACATACTGGGCGGCGCCGATGACGGGCCACAGCGCGCTCGTGGGAGCTCGAAAGCTGGTCGCTTCCACCGCGATCGAGCGATCGATGCTCGCCGCGAGGCGATCCTCCAGTGCCGCGGGCGCGGTCAGCCCGGCGAGCCGGCGACGGAGCGGCGCCGGCACCGAAGGCAGCGTTGACATCACGAGCTCGCGCAGCGGCTCGACCACAGGCGCGAGCGAGCCGCGCAGCTGCCAGCGGGTCAGAAACCCGGCGGGGTCCGCCGAGGCGCGCGCGCGTCCGGTCAGCCGGTAGATCGCGCTGGTGAGGTGTCTCAACGGTCCCGCCCCGCGCCGCCGCGCCGCGAACCTCGTCGCCGCGACCGCCTGCCGCTCCAGACCTGCAATGTCGATGAGGGCGAGCGTGCCGAGGGTGACCGAATCGAGCGCGCGCTCACGGCGAGACGATTCGACCACCGGCGGCACGGCGCCGCCGCTGACGCCGGCGTCCGCGGCGAGATCGCGCACCGCCTCGCTCGCCTCGGCGGCGATGCGAGAAATCACCACCCGCTTCGCCTCGACCGCCGACTCCAGCCACTCGCGCAGCGTCGCGACGCCGGCGGCGCCGTCTCGCGCGCGCGTCACGATGACATCGATGGCGCCCGCACCGTCGCGGCGCAGCTGGTCACGCATGTCATCGGCGACTCGGTGCGCGTTTTCCGGACTCAGCAGATCGCTGCGATTCAAGACGACGATCTGCCGCCGGATCCGCGGCGCGAATTGCCTCAGATAGCCGCCGTGCATGACCTGATCCATGTATTTCTCCGGGTCCACGATCCACGCAACCGCGTCGACGCGTGGAAGCAGAGCGTCCACGCGCTCTTTGTGCTGCAGAGCGATCGAGTCGAAGTCCGGGAGGTCGAGGACGGCGACATCGCCGAGCGTGCCCCCCGCGTGCTCTCGGACCTCGCCGATGCCGAGCCACTGCAGCAGCCCCGCGAGTTCTTGCCTGCGGCTGGAAGGGAGCCATGCGACCGCTTCCGAAGTCGTGGGCCGGCGTGCGCCTGCCAGACTCACCTCATCGCCGGCGATCGCGTTCAACAACGTCGACTTCCCGACGCCGGTGCCTCCGGCCAGCGCGAGAACGTACGCGCTGCTCGGGAAGCCAAGCCGTGCACGCACGGTGTCTTGCGTTGCGGCGGCGGCGCTTACGTCGAGGCCGAGAGCCTTCGCGGCCGCGATCGCCTCGTCGAGGTTGTCGAGGCAGCGATCGACGCTCAAGGTTTCATGCCGTCAACCGCGTCGCGCAGCGCCGCCGCAAGCTCGCGCAGGGCCTTCGGCGGCGGCACGAGCGTCTCGAAACGCTTGCGCTCGGCTTCGAAGAGTGTCGTGAGCAGCGCCTCGAGGCGCGCACGCGCGTTGCCGATGAGCTCGCCCATCGCGCCTTCGCCGAAGATTGCCTCCAGGAGCTTCTGATTGAGGAACGCTGTGCCCGCGGCAATCCCCACCTCGGTCCCCGTGAGGCCGGCCGTGTGCACGAAAACGCCGAGCATCACGGCGACTCCGACCGCGTTCACGCCGAGCGCCGCGACCTGCGCGAACGCGCGCTTCCGGCCGGCATGCGCTCGGACGTCGTCCACGATCGCACTCATCCAGGCAGCGAGGCCTTTGCGGACAGAAGGGCCGAACCCTTCCGACGCGGACCATAGAGCGGGATTGCCGGCGATGAGCGCGGCAGCTTCAGACCGGTCGGACCACGCGATCGCGGTTCGCCGCGCGGCATCCGTCGCGTGACGCAGCGCGAGCGCCTCGAGCGTGCTCGTCATCTC
>Ga0070717_10002185_pt1 | contig 13726 bp, 8 predicted proteins | sample LARL113metaG_FD_71366 | JGI IMG/M metagenome (GOLD analysis project Ga0070717, IMG submission 71366) | Corn, switchgrass and miscanthus rhizosphere microbial communities from Kellogg Biological Station, Michigan, USA - LAR L11-3 metaG | ecosystem: Host-associated > Plants > Roots > Rhizosphere ... | reverse complement strand
CGAGATCGGTCTGCTCGGTCCATTCACCCAACTCGGCAAACAGAACTTCGTGGAGTGGGATACCGTCATTAGGCTGACCAAACCGATCCACCGATATTGACATGAGGCGCTCCGTTCGGCAAAGCGTATCACGAGTCTAGTCAGGAATTACTAGTTAACGGGGGCTTTAATGCTATAATTTTCACGGAATAGATCAATTGTCACTTGTGCTATAAACACGCAATTTGTCGTTATTCAGGTACAAGTTAGATGACGATCAGGTAAATTCCAGGTAAAGTGTCGATAGGGAGTTCGTAGGGCTTTATCTAGTTGGGTCAATTAGCAGTAGGTACGATCCTTTTTCCGCGTGGTTTCCGCAGGTAGTTGTACAGAGCTAGACCCACCACAGTTTTTTCTTAGGGTAACCAAATCATGAGTAGTAACAAGACTGTCAAATTCTTCGCCACCGCCGTTTTGTCGGCGTTAGTCATCCTAGTCGCTCTCCAGCCTGCTAAGGCGCAGCTCACTAGTGGCAACCTTGTAGGCACAATCTTGGACCCAACGGGCGCTGGCGTGCCACAGGCCAAGGTGGATATTGTCGAGGAAACAACCGGGGCCCGTATTTCTCAAACGTCCGATGCAAATGGTGAATACCGTTTCAACAATTTGCCTATCGGTAAGTATGATTTGACGGCTTCGGCTAGCGGGCTCTCCACGAGCAATCTCAAAGGCGTCTCGATTGAGCTAAACAAAACGGCCACACAGAACATCAATCTTGCGATAGGCCAAGTATCTCAGACGTTGGAGGTTGTCGAAGCCGGGCAAACAATCGATACGTCGACGGCGCAGATTCAGACCAATTTCACCTCGCGGCTTGCCTCGGATCTGCCGATTGCCAGCTTGAGCGGAGGCGGCGTACTGAACCTTTCCCTGCTCACCGCAGGCGTCTCAAACGCGGGAGGTGTGGGGATCGGCGAAGGCCCATCGGTGGGGGGTCAACGGCCATACAACAACAACTTCACTATCGAGGGCATCGACAACAACGAAAAGTCGACAACAGGGGCTTTGATCTATGTACCGAACGATGCAGTCTCTGAATTCACTCTACTGCAGAACCAATTCTCGGCCGAGTTCGGCCACTCTTCCGGCGGCCAGTTCAACACAAATATCAAGAGCGGGACTAACTCGATTCATGGCACGCTCTACGATTACATGGGGAATCGCAACTTCAACGCAATCGATCAGACGACCGCGAACTCGAACGTCTCCGGCAACCCGAGATTTGATCAAAATCGGCTCGGAGCGTCCGTCGGCGGCCCCATTAAAAAGGATCGCTTGTTCTACTATGCATTGTTCGAATACAATCCCACCGGTCAGGCATCGGTACCCACGGCGCCGATCTACTCCCCGACGGCCGGAGGTTATGCGCAGCTTTCCGCAATACCGGGGATTTCTCAGAACAACCTGAACATCTTGAAAACGTACCTGGCGCCCGCGCCGGCCGCAAACGCCCCGGCGATCACGGTAGGAGGAGCCCATATCCCTACCGGAATCCTTCCGGTTTCGGCGCCCAATTACCAGAACAACTATTATGGCGTTGGGTCGATAGACTACAACATTTCCGACCACGATCAATTGCGCGGACGCTTTCTTATTAACCGTCAGGACACTATCGATACGGCCGGCACTCTTCCGGCCTTCTTCGATCTGATTGGAGTCCGCAACTACCTTGCGACGCTGAGCGAATATCACAATTTCACACCTAACGTCACCAATGAGATAAGACTCGGCTATATGCGCTTCAATCAGCAAATCCCTGTGCCGAACCTCAGCTTTCCGGGATTGGATTCCTTTCCAAATCTTGGATTCCAGGATCTGAATGGTTTGTTGCTCGGCCCCAACCAGCAGGCGCCGCAATTCACGGTTCAGAACACTTACCAGCTCACCGACAATGTCACCTGGACGAAAGGCGCGCATACCTTCAAATTCGGGTTTGACGGCCGCAAGTACATCTCTCCGCAAACTTTCACGCAGCGGAGCCGCGGCGACTATGAATATTCCAATTTGTCGGGCTACCTGTTCGACAGCCTGCCGGATCTGGTCGCCCAGCGATCGCTTGGGACGCCGGTGTACTATGGCGACCAGATCTCGACGTATCTGTACGCGAATGACCAGTGGAAGGTTAACCAGCATTTGACCTTGGATATGGGCTTGCGTTGGGAGTTTACCAGCGTTCCTTATTCGACCAGGTCGCAGCCGCTCAACAGCATCTCGAACGTTCCGGGGTTGATCAGCTTCAACGAGCCGCAGCCTCAGTACAAGAATTTCGCGCCGCGTGTCGGAATTGCTTATTCACCAGGCTCGAGCGGCAAGACATCAATACGCGCGGGATTCGGGATGAACTACGACGTGCTGTATGACAATATCGGAATTCTCGATCTTCCGCCCCAACTGAGCACGACAGTGGACCTGCTCACTTCCAACCCTAACGGTCTCGGACCGAACTTCCTGGCCAATGGTGGAATTGCGCCCAGCACGCAAACCGGAGCGCTTTCGCAGGCCGAAGCGCGCGCCGCTACAGCTGCCTACGTGCCAGACCAGAAGTTGCCCTATTCGATTCAATGGAACTTTGGTATAGAGCGCCAATTCGCCAACGATTATACGTTCGAAGCGCGTTATCTTGGGACTCGCGGCGTGCATTTGGATGTGCAGCAGCGGATGAATATCTCGTCGCCTGTTACTGCGGCGAACGCACTTCCCACCTTTTTCTCAAAGCCAACTGCCGGTCAGTTATCCGGCCTTACCAGAACCCTTGGGGACATTCCGACGGACAATGTTCTGCCACAATTCGCCGCTGCGGGCTTCACCAATGGAATCGTCGAGAACGCACCCATCGGGAACTCCTCATATAACGGACTTGCGCTCGAACTGCGGCGGCGCTTTTCTCACGGCCTGCAGCTAATCGGCGCATATACGTGGAGCCACAACATCGATGACAGCACCGCCGATTTCTTTACCACCGTGCTCACGCCCCGGCGTTCGCAGGATTTCCAAAATTTGCGGCCGGAACGATCCTCGTCCGCGCTTGACCGGCGCCATCGCCTCACCCTGACTGCGCTATACGACGTTCCGTTCTTCAAGAGCGGTCACAACTGGTTCGTCAAAAATCTGGTGGGCAACTGGGAAGTTGCGCCGATCTATACGTACGAGAGCCCGGAATATGCAACGGTGCAGAGCACCACGACCGACGCGAATCTGAATGGCGATCCCGCAGCCGATCGTGTGATGATTAACCCGAACGGCCAAGGGAATACCGGCAGCGGCATTCGTGCGATTAATGCAGCCGGTGAAAACATCGACATAAACGATCCGAATCTCGACCCTAAAATCCTCAATAGTGTTGCAGCCTATGTTGCCAACGACCCCACTGCGAAATATGTTGTGGCCGGACCGGGCACTTTGGCCACCTCGGGCCGAAACACCCTGCCACTCCGCCCGACCAACAATATCGACCTAAGCCTGATCAAGCGGTTCTCCATCACCGAACGAGTCAAATTCGAGGTGATAGGACAATTCAGCAACGCCCTGAACCATCCGCAGTATACGGGCGGCTACTTGAACCACGTGGATGGCGGCAACCCGAACCTCGTGGCGATTGTGCAATCCGGTGGAGTCCAGAACATGCTCACTCCGGGCACCGACAACTTCAATCAACCGGACAAGGTGTTCTCGAGCAATCCACGAACGATCGTGCTGGCTGCCAAGATCACGTTCTGACGTTTACGCAAGGGCCTGCGCTAAAAAGGGCAGGCCCTGCTTTCCGTGAAACTCGTGAACGCCCTCGAAGATTTCCTGCTGGGCGCGCTCGGGTACTCCGAGCACTTCATACACGCGCTTGACTTTTCCAAAAGCCTCTTTGGTGGCGTCCACCGGGAAAATAGGATCCCGACTACCACCCTCCGAAAAGAAAAAACGCGGAGCGATCAGGCTGGCGACGTCGTAGTTCTCGGCCCAGTTCAGAATGCCAGGCACATAATTGTCGATGCAATGCGACACGCTCATAATGCTGTCGCGAAACGTGTTGAGATAGCCGCTCACGAAGGCGGCCTTAATCCGCAAATCGAGCGCCGAAGCGAATTGCGTACACGTGCCCCCGCCCGAGATGCCCAGGCAGCCGATCCGCTTCGCATCGAGTTCCGGCCTTGTTTCGATCCAATCGATCGTGCGCATCACGTCCCACACACGCCAAGCTATCATCGTCTGGCCTAGTAGCAATGCCGCTCCGGCCGAAGGCTGGCAGGCGCTCTGCGTCAATCCCTTTTCCTTGTTGCGCTCATCCCGGCGGCAGCCAAACGCCATCGGTTCGATGGCGACGGCCGCCATGCCGTGCTCGACAACCTGGAGCGCAAAATCGTATTGGTAGAAGGGCTTCTTCAGGCGGTCTTTTCCGTTTTCGTCGATACCCACGATGTCGTCCACTCCTCGGCCGTGCCCCGGCACGCACACAACGGTCGCGTGCGGCGCTTTCTTTCCCGTGGGCGTTAACAGATACCCCAGCACGCCCAAGCCGGGCCGGCTCTCGAAGATAAATTTCTCGCGCCGGTAGCCGGGATAATTCTTTGTTTCGAGCGTCTGAAATCGTAAGTGCGTCCTATCGGGAAAACCGCCGACGAGTCCTGTCAGCTTGGCGCGTAACTCCAGTTGCCAAGACTCGGCTTCGGCTTTGGTCGTCGCCCGAAAAGTCAACCGCAGCGGCGCCGCCTTGTATTGCTCTAACGTCCAGTGAACGGGATCGAATTCGACCAAATCCACGCGGCTGGGAACATCGTCTAGCGCGCCGGTATACTTCCCGGCGGGCACCGCCGCCGCGGTCAAAGCTATGCCCATCTCGCGGCGGGTAATCGCGTGTTTCATCTCTGCGATTATATGGCCATCATGTTGTCGCAAGCAGCTCGCCCCGCGCGCCGTGTTCGCCCCGCGCGCCGATACTGCGAAGGCAATGATCGACCCAAAGCTTAGTAAGCTTCTCCTGTGCGCCATTCTGGCTCAGGCGTGAGCGAAGGCTCGCGAACTCCACGTGATCGAGCGGCTGGTCCTGGTTAAAGCACGAGAACACCACCGTCTCCTTACCCGTCACCGGATCCTTGTGCATTTGCAAGCACTGGGCGCAAATCTCTTTCATCATGCATTGCATCGGCGAATTGATACTGCCGATCGCCTGATGATCGGGCTTCAGATACGGCCGCAGCACCGAATGGCGCGCCTGTTGCACGGCTCGCATCATGCCGTCCGATCCGATCACGATTAACCGGTCGACCGAACTTAACGGAATTCCGGCGTCGTCACCCGGGTCGGCGCCCAGGTCGCCGCGTCCGTAAGCCGCCATCGCTTCCACGATGTTGCCGACGAAAGCGCTGTCTTGCACTCGTCCAGGCGTGAACCCAGGCGCTTCGTCGCACACCCAGATCACCACGTCCGCCGCTTTTTCGATTTCCTCGACTTTGTAGCGATCGATGATCTTCTTATATCCAGCGAAGTAAACTACGCGCGACCCCGCCGCCCGCAATTGCTGGCCAATCGAAAAAAGAACCGCGTTGCCAAGGCCGCCGCCCGCGAGAAGAACAATTTCCTTCGCGGGAGTCTCCGTCGGTTTGCCTGTCGGGCCCATCAGCACCACGGGTTCGCCCGGCTTCAACAGCACGCACAGGTCGGACGATCCACCCATTTCGAGGACGATCGTCGAGAGCAAACCCTTTTCGCGATCCACCTTGGCGCCAGTGAGCGCGAGCCCTTCCATGGCGAGCACCGTATCGCTGGTACGCGCCGCTAGCGACTCGTAATTCTGCAGCCGGTAAAACTGTCCCGGCTCGAACGCTCGCGCGGCAATAGGCGCGCGCACCACGATCTCGAGGATCGTCGGCGTCAGGCGAATGACTTCTTCCACTACCGCGCGCAGTTCTTGGTTGAGACGCTCGACCAGCGTTTCCGGCGCCGGCGCTTCCGGCTTTCGCCGTGCGAGCACCCGCGAAACGACCGGATATCCTTGCTTGGCCCCGCCCATCGCCTTGACGACGTTGCCGGAAAAAGAAGGATGCAGGTCGCCGAAGAAACTGATGGCTTTCCCGTCCGGGCGAACCGAAATCAACACCTGAGGATGGGCGGGCTTGGCAATCCGCTCGGGCTTAACCGGCTCGCCGTTCTCATCCACCGCCTGAAAATAGCGGCCGTCGAGCCGGAAATTGTGCTCGTCTTCGCGCGCGAGAACCGTATTCGGCTGCGTCCCCGCCGCCACCAGAATGGCCCGCGCCGGCAACACGATCTTTTCGCCCGTGTGTACTAGCGCGCCCGTGCCTTCGTCGAAACGCTGCTTCTCGACACGCAACGCGGCAGCGGCTCCATACGCGTCCAATTCCACTTCTTCAGGCGCCAGACACTCTGCGAAACGCACGCCTTCTTCGAGCGCCTTTGCCACTTCTTCGTGGTTGAGCGTGTAACTCGGCGCATCGATCATCCGCCGCCGGTATACGATAGTGGCGCCGCCCCACGAATTCAGAAGCTCGGCCAGCCGCGGCTCTCGTCCCTCACGGCTCGCCGCCGCTCGTTCCGCACGAATGGCGCGTGCGTGCTCCAAAAACTCGCGCGCGATTTCGCCTTCTTCGCCGCTCCAGTTGGATGCGAGTTCGCGGTCGCGCAATTCGGGGGCAAGCAGATCGTGCCGCTTTAGAAACTTTTCCACTTGCACGACGTAGTAAGCGAGGGATTCGGTCGCCGTATCGATCGCCGTCAGGCCGCCGCCAATCACCACGATTGGCATGCGGATCTGCAAATTAGCGAGCGATTCGCTCTTCGCCGCGCCCGTCAATTGCAGGGCCATCAGAAAATCCGAAGCCTGGCGCACACCGCGCACCAGTCCGTTCTTCATCGGAATAACCGTTGGACGGCCCGCTCCCGCGCAGAGCGCGATGTGGTCGAAACCCATTTCGAACGCGCTATCCACGGTCATTGTGCCGCCGAAGCGCACGCCGCCGAACATACTGAACTGCGCGCGCCGCTCGAGCAAAAGCCGAATGATCTTCAGGAAATTTTTATTCCATCGAACTGTAATTCCATACTCGGCCACACCGCCAAATCCGGCCATCACGCGCTGGTCCAGCCGCTCGTAGATTTCAGTGAAGTCGCGCAGAGGCTCAAACTCTGCCCGGCGCCCGTACGGGTCCACTCCCGAGACGTTCTCCGGCAACGGCTCGATCTTCAATCCGTCCACCGCCACGACGGTGTGCCCGTCATTCATCAGATGATGCGATAAAGTGAAGCCCGCCGGCCCCAGCCCTACGACAAGCACTTTGTAGCCGCTCGCCGCCCGCGGATACGGACGCGCGAAATTGACCGGATTCCAACGCGTCAGCAGACTGTAAATCTCAAAACCCCAGGGCAGCTCGAGCACATCTTTCAATGTGCGCGTTTCCACCTGCGGAATATCCACAGGTTCCTGCTTCTGAAAAATGCAGGATTTCATGCAGTCGTTGCAGATGCGATGTCCCGTACCGGCGGCCATGGGATTATCAATCGCGACAATAGCCAGCGCGCCGATCGGATTGCCGTGACCCTTCACGACGTTCATCTCGGAAATCTTTTCGTCCAGCGGACACCCGGCGAGAGGAACCCCGAAGACGCTCGCCTTATACGCGCCGGTCTTCTCTTTCAGACCCGTCGAACAACTGTCCTTCGCCTGGTGGTGGCACTTGATGCAGTAATGGGCCTGGTCCAAGGCCCCGGTCAGGTTCGTTCCGGGATCGGTAAGCTGAAAGCCCTCCCGGTGGCGTCGGTGGTCGCCGTTTAACTCGAGCAGCACCAGTCCATCGCTCGCAAGCGATTCCACGGGCACCAGGTGATGCATGTCGAGTTTGTGGGGAATTTTAAACAGGACGCCGCGGCCGTGCTTAGCCTTCCCTTGCGGAGACAGCGTGGCCCAAGCCGCGTATAGCGTCGCTAAGCGGAGATGTTCATGATACGCCGTTTCGTTTTCCAGCCACTTGGAGACATGCGTTGCAAAGCCCAGTTCGGTCAGCGGCTCCGCGATCAGGGTTTCGATCTCCGCCGCCACAGCAAATCCGTCGATCTCACTCGCCGATTCCACAGTAAAACCCGTGAGCGCCTTACGCTGCACGAATTTTCGCTTCACCGCGTAGAGCGGGGCCAGTTCGGAATGCTTGCTCTGCAGTCGCGCGAGATCATTCTTGATAGCGAACAACTTGCCGACAAAATCGTCGACATAAGGGGCCAATTCGATGATCAGCTCGGAGGCCGCCTTATTATGAGGTGCGGGCGGATCTTCGCGAGCTTTGAGCAGCCGTTCGCATAGCTCGGGGGCCGCTTGGCGTAGCTCGTCCAGAAAGAAGCCGTCCAGCTTGAGCAGCCCTTGGCGCTCATACAGATCCTGAAATGTCAGACCGAATGCGAGGACAAGCTTGGGGCCGTCCTGCGCTTGCATTGTTTTATTCACCTGTTTTGTTCACCACAGACCAGGCAGGAGCCCGCAATTCCAGTTGCAAATCGGGGCGATCTATTGCTATTGTCTCAGATCCGGCTTTGCCCTCAGCAACCCGTATACATCCAACTCACGGGAGGCGGGCACATAGACGCGCCCGTCCGCCACCGTCGGAATGGTGAAGTGCAGCGACGCGCCGGCCTGATCGCGCCCGCTGTTTTGGGCGCTGTTGTATAACTCGAGGGCGACGTTCCGGGCATCGTAGGCGTGCAGCACTGCGGCAACATGGCTCGCGTGCCCTCGGCTGGTTTCGATCAGCCACACGATTCCGTCTTTCGAGCCATTCGCCGAAATAGCGGGTACGGCTCCAGGGTTCGTAAAGTGCATCTCACCCTGGGAGGCCAGTGCCAGACGGTTGTCTTCGATCACGAAATCCCGGAGCACATCGTTTTGCGCACAGACATAGATGTGCCCTTCCCAATAGGACGGCGATCCCAATACGCCCCCCTCCAGCCGCACAGTCTGCACGGCATGCCGATTGCTACCCATCCTGAATTTGCCCATATGCTCGCGATTGAGCACAAACAACTCGCGGCCTTTGCCGGCGGTGATTGCGAGGCGCATGCTCGAACCCGGTTGCGGCGGAACCAGCAGCGGTCCTCCCGAGCCGAGATCTCCGTCGCTACGGTTACGCTCCTCCTGGTCGAACGGCGTGAAATAATCCTTCACCGCCAAACCCGCGCTCGTGAAACCTAGTTTGAGGACGCTGTCGCCGAAGTCGCGCCCCCCTGACGCCGCATTGAACACTCCGTTGCCGGTTACCGCATATACATTTCCCTCTTCGTCCGCAGCTGGACCTGTATCGCTTTGCCAGATGCCGCTCAGCGCCGCTTCCGGAGCGGTGTTCGGCGCGCCCTTCTGACGCAGCGTGTGCGAGTCGTACGCGAGCACCCAACCGTAGTACGGGCCAACATCGCAAGAGGAACCCCATGTCAGATACACGGTGTCCTGATCGAGTAATAGCGCCGCCCTGGGATTCTCGTGCAGGGCCAGAAAGTCCACGGATTGCGCCGGGCCCAACCCGAAAAGACTCCTGATGCGGCTTTCGATCGAGGCACCAATCGTCACAGGTCCGCCAAATTTCTCCATTCCGGTACGCACATCTAACGCATGTAGCCGCTGCCAAAAGCGATCCGCCTCCTTCGTACGCACCAGCACATACAGCGTTCCGTTTCGCGCGTCGATTACCGGTGTCGAGGTAATGCCCACCTCGCGATTAAGAAACGGACACTATACGCTCTCGACTAATAGGGTGCTGATCCGTTTCGCGGCATCAGTAAAGCTAATTTTCCATAGCGGTTCTTTCGGCTGCCCTGCGGCGTCAAAGGCGTAGACACTATCGTGTTCGGTGGCGAGGAATATTACGTTGTGCGTTCCCTTCCCTGGAATCGCCAGGTTCGGCAGATAGAGAGGCTGCGCGTAAATGTCTCCATCCACCGGCAGGCGAACAACTCTCCCGAACCGATTCACGTCGACGTTGCGCGGGCTCAAAACTGTCTCGTGAATATTGGCGCCGGTGCGCGCATTATCGTATTGCGACGTGGTAATCTGTGCGTCGAGAGAAGCGAGCAGCAGGCTTCCCAGCAGTAGCAGCCGCACTTATGTAGAATACTACTTCCACTCAAATGACAACACAGAACGATCAGAACTGGATCGACATCTCGGTCCCCTTGCACAGCGGCATGGCGCATTGGCCCGGCGATCCGGAGCCCAGCTTCCAACGGATCTCGGAAATCGGGCAAGGCGCGGCCGCGAATGTCACCATGTGCCGGATGACCGCGCATACCGGGACGCATATGGATGCACCTTGCCATTTTCTGGACGGCAAGGACGGCATCGATCGATTTCCTCTAGGCTTGGCGGTTGGTCCGGCGCGTGTGATCGGCGTGCCCGGCGCGTCCGTGCTCGGCCGGGCGCAGCTCGAATCTAAACATATTCAGCCGGGCGAGCGCGTGCTCTTCAAGACGCGGAATTCCGATCGGCGCTGGGACGACCAGGATTTCGACACGGACTTTGTTGCATTCGACGCTTCGGGCGCCCGCTTTCTCGTCGAGCGCGGCGTTTCCCTGGTGGGCGTGGACTACCTTTCGATCGGTTTGTTCAAAGGCGACGGCGTCGAAACGCACCATGTGCTGCTCGGCGGTGGTATTTGGATTCTGGAAGGACTGAATTTGGCCGCCGTGCCAGAGGGCGAATATGAACTGGTCTGTCTGCCTCTCCGCATCGCCGGTTGCGACGGCTCGCCCGCCCGCGCCATTCTCCGCCAGAAATAGCTAACATGTAGTACATGGCGCTTACAGCAAAAACACGGCGAGTTGGCAACGTCGCGATTGTCGATCTCAACGGCAGAATCACGTTGGGCGAAAGCACTGGCATTCTCCGCGATGAATTAAGGTCTCTACTGTCCCAGGGCAGCAAACATATTATCTTGAACATGGCTGGCGTGACGTATGTCGATAGCGCCGGCTTGGGCGAGCTCGTGGGCGCCTACACCACCGCTACCAATCAGGGTGGCGCGGTGAAACTGCTTCACATGCAGGGCAAGCTGCGCGACCTGCTGCAGGTCACTAAGCTTTATACGATCTTCGCTTCTTTCGAAGACGAGAAGAAGGCCGTCGAAAGCTTCGGCGCTGGCGCAGCCGCCTAGTTGCCGCTAGCGACTTCGCATGCGGTAATCGCTCAGTCCCCACATGGGGATCACCGTACACATCTCGAAAAGGCGCGAGCGTGCTCTCTCGCCGATTCGTTCCACTAAAGTCGTCCGGTAAGAATGGGCGCCCGGAACGGCTGATTTTTCAGTCAACATTCCACCCAGGTCCGGATCCGGCAGATTGGTGGTGGCGAGGAACGCTTTCTTGTGGTTGCAGCGGTACGTAATGATCGAGGTCACCGTATCTTCCACCCATTCGGTAACGCGATGAGCACCCAAATCATCGAGCAATAGCACTTCCGTTTCAAGAGCGGACTGGTACGCCTCGCGATTGCTTCCTCCGAGAGTTGCATTGAATCCGGAGCGGATACGATCCAGCAAATTTTGGTAATCGAAGAAAATACCTTCATGACCGCGTGCCACCAGTAAGCGGAGCGCGGCTACTGCCAGATGCGTTTTGCCCACACCCGGGGGTCCCGCCAGCAGTAGGCCCGGCTTGCTCAGCGCTGGATATTGGCGTGTATAGCTTTTTGCAACGGTCATCGCTTTTCCAAGCCCCGAGCTGGCCATGGGATTGTCATGCGGCAATAGGAAATTCTCAAAAGACGCATTTTGATAGATGCCCGGAATCTGCGCTCCCAGTTCCAACGCCGCGGCGCGCGTTTCCTCCACGCAGTCGCAGCGGTCCGCGGTCGAAATGCCGTCTTGTTCGGTCACCAGCCACCCGGTGCCGCTACATTTTTTGCAGTCGGATCTTGCCATTCCTATTCCACAACCGCAAGCGGTTCGCCCGCGACCACGGTAGCGCCTTCCCGCGCCAGGACCCGCGCCACCTTGCCGCTCTTAGGAGCTTTCATTTCATTCTGCATCTTCATGGCTTCTACTACCACTAATCCCTGCCCCGCTTCCACGCTGGTTCCGGGCTCGACCAAGACTTTGATGACCTTGCCCGGCATTTGCGCGCGCACTTCGATCGGGCCGTCGCCGGAAACCTTCGGGCGGCGGCTCGAACGATCCCGGAGATCGGCAAGTGAGATGGCATGTCGTTCGTCGCCGCCGGTCCATACTTCCAGTTCGCCCTCGGTTCCGGGTGCAACGTGCACCAGGAAACTGCGGTCACCCACCAGCACCGAAAACACTCCAGGCATCGTCTCTACAATGGAGGCGCTGGCACAAGAAGACAGGGGCGGGTCCACCAAATACGCGACCCGCTCGCCATCGCCGTTTTTTTCGGGAAAAAGTTCTAGAAAATAAGTTTCACTCTCGACTTCGACGCGGAGCTTCAACGCAGAAGCCCTCGCCTTCCCTCAGCCTGCCACGCGCTCTGTTCGTCTTTCGACACGGAACGGCCGGGCTCTCGCCCTGCCTGGGCCGCAGCCAGCATGGCAGCGATCAACGCGTCCTGCTCCGGCCTCTGCAGAGGCTGGCGCTTTTGAAATTCATCCAGCAGGCCGGTATGCAGTTCGCCCGCTCTCCAAGCAGCATCCATCATCAAACGTGAAAACATTCTTAAATTCGTCGTAATTCCGAGCACCCTGTATTCCGCCAAGGCGCGGCGCATCCGCTCCATAGCCGAGCTGCGCGTATCGCCCCAGACACAAAGTTTGGCGAGCAATGGATCGTATTCAAGTGGGACCGTCCAGCCCGCGTACACTCCCCCATCTACGCGAACGCCCGGGCCGCCCGGCTCCGTATAGTGTGTAATCTCGCCGGGACTCGGAAGAAAGTTGTTTTCCGGATCTTCCGCATACACCCGGCACTCGATGGCCGATCCGCTCCAGCGGATGTCCTGCTGCCTTAGTGTCAGTGGTTCTCCGGCGGCGATATGAATCTGCCAGCGCACCAGGTCCACGCCGGTCACGTATTCGGTGACAGGATGCTCCACCTGCAGCCGCGTGTTCATCTCGAGAAAATAGAAATCGCCTTGTGGCCCAGCTAGAAATTCGATCGTGCCGGCATTCGAATAATTCACCGCTCGCGCGATCTTGAGCGCCGCTTCCCCCAATTTCTCCCGCAGCTCAGGTTTCGCCAGCACCAAAGGCGAAGGACACTCCTCCACCACTTTCTGATGCCGGCGCTGGATGGAACACTCCCGCTCGCCCAAATGAATCAGGTGCCCGGATTCATCGCCCCCGTATTCATCACCAAGGATCTGCACTTCGATATGCCGCGGCCGTTCGATCAGCTTTTCAAGGTACATCTCGCCGGAGCCAAAGGCTCGCTCCGCTTCGCTCCGGGCATCGCGCAAGGCGGCCGTTAGATCGGCCTCGCGGTCCACGCGGCGCATCCCTTTGCCCCCTCCTCCAGCCGACGCTTTGAGCAGTACCGGATATCCAATCCGCGCGGCCACCTGGCGCGCTTCCGTCTCACTGCCGATCGCGCCTTCCGATCCGGGCACTACCGGAACCCCGGCCTGTTTCGCTACTTCGAGGGCCGCGGTCTTCGACCCCATCTGTTCGATCGCCTTGGGACGCGGGCCTATGAACTTGATCCCCGCTTCAGCGCACAGCTTTGCGAAGGCCGCGTTTTCACTCAAAAAGCCGTAGCCC
>Ga0070717_10002182_pt1 | contig 13732 bp, 12 predicted proteins | sample LARL113metaG_FD_71366 | JGI IMG/M metagenome (GOLD analysis project Ga0070717, IMG submission 71366) | Corn, switchgrass and miscanthus rhizosphere microbial communities from Kellogg Biological Station, Michigan, USA - LAR L11-3 metaG | ecosystem: Host-associated > Plants > Roots > Rhizosphere ... | reverse complement strand
GCGGCGCCAGTTCCCTGCTGTACGTCGTCTCGTCCAGGGTGAACAAAATAATCGTCAGACCCGGCTCATTGCCGAAGCGGTTCAGCAGCGGCCGCAGTGCCTCCACGTAATTCGTCGCCTGCGGAATGTCCGCGCCCATGTCGCGCCCGTACTTCGCCGCGAGCTGCGCGTTGTGGTTGCGCACCGACCCAGGATGGATCTGCATCACCAGCCCGTCGTCGAGGCTCATGCGGGCCATCTCGGTCAGCATCTGGCCGCGGAAGATCTCCAGGTCGGCCGCGTAGGCGGTTCCGATGACCACCTGCTCGAACAGGGTCGCGGCGCTGGTCTCGCTCAGGTCCATGGTCAGCGCCGTGGGATGCCCGTGATCGGTCGCCGTGCCGCCCAGGGATTTGAAGAACTCGCGCCGCTTCTCGAGCGCGCGCAAATACCCTCGCCACGTGGTCGTGTTCTCCCCGGTCAATGCCTCCAGCTTGCGCAGGTTGTCGAGGAACCCGGGAAACTCCGGATCGACTACGGCATCGGGGCGGAAGGTCGGCACGATGCGCCCTTTCCATCCCGACTCGCAAATGGCCGCGTGGTCGGCCAGGGCGTCGAGCGCCGAATCGGTGGTTGCCAGCACTTCGATGTTGAATTTCTCGTAGAGTGCCCGCGGCAAAAACTCCGGCGTGGCCAGCCTGGCCTCGATGGCCTCGTAGTACTTGTCCGCTGTCGCCGCGCTCAAGCGCTCGTTCAGCCCGAAAAGTTTCTCGAACGCGTAGTCCAGCCACAGGCGCGTGGGCGTGCCGCGAAAGAGATAATAGTGGCTGGCGAAGATCCGCCACACTCTTCGCGGATTCTCGATGTGCGCCTGCCCGATCTCCAGTTCTTCGAGAGAAATTCCCTGGCTGTACAGCATGCGGAAGACATAATGATCCGGCTGCACGAAGAGTTTTACGGGGTCGGGAAAAGGCTCGTTGCGGGCGAACCATGCGGCCTGGCAGTGGCCGTGGGGGCTCACGATGGGCAGGGCTTGTATACCCTGATACAAGCGGCGCGCGATGGCACGCGTTTTCTCGTCGGCGGGAAACAACCGGTCTTCATGGAGCAGCGCCACTGTCTTCCCCTCCTGCATCGGGTTGCTGTCGCCCCTCCACTATCATGCATCATCGCGAACGTCTTGATGGGGCGGTGGCTGGTGGTGATTCACAATTGCATGGGCCGGGGAGGTTTGAGCGCACTCTGGCTATGGGTGGGGTGTTGCTCCAACGTGACGGCCCCCAGCCCTCGCCCGTTATGCTTGGAAATGCAGGGTGGAATACCGGGGCAAGGGAACGCATGAGCACGCCGAACGAATCCGATGCCGCCTTCCGTGTCGATGGCCGTCACGCGCTGGTGACTGGCGGCGCCAGCGGTATTGGCGAATCGACCGTCAAGGAACTGGCGCGCGCCGGCGCCTTTGTGTGGGTGGCCGACATCAACCTGCCCGCCGCTGAGCGCCTGGCCGCGTCCACCGGCTCCGCCCAGGCCCTTCATCTCGACGTCACCAGCCCGGAGTCAATCGCCAAGGCGGTCGCACAGGTGGAGAAGCTCGACATTCTGGTCAATAACGCCGGTATCGGACACGTAGGCTCGATTGAAACCACCGAGCCGGAGGACTTCGACCGCCTGCTCAACGTAAACGTTCGGGCCGTGTACCTGGTCACGCGGGCGTTTCTGCCCCGGCTGCTGGCGGCACGCGACGATCGCCAGGTGGGCGCCATCATCAACATGGGCTCGGTTGCGGGCCAGGTGGGGATCCGGCAACGTTTCGCCTACTGCACCAGCAAAGGCGCAGTGCTGGCGATGACGCGTCAGCTTGCCGTGGAATACCCCAGGACTCTGCGCGTAAATGCCATCTGCCCCGGCACGGTGGAGACACCCTTCGTGGAGGGGTACCTGGAAAAATTCCATAAGGACACCAAAGAGGAAACCCGGGCCGAGCTTCGCGCACGGCAGCCCATCGGCCGCCTGGGCCAGCCCGAGGAGATAGCCTCGATGGTTCGTTATCTGGCTTCCGATGAAGCCGCGTTTATTAATGGCGCTTGTTTTGAAATCGATGGCGGGTGGACGGCGGCATGATAACCGTCGCCAGCTTGAGGAGATAGCATGCCCATCAGCGCGCAGCTTGTCAGCGAAAGAGGAGAGGTCATCGAAGAAGTGTTTGATGAGCAAGGCCGTCTGACTGCCCTGATCGAGTCAGTTGCTGACTACGAGGCGACTCACTGCATCCAGTACATGAATCGCTATGGAGATACGATCTTCAATAGCTTGCAGTTAGTTCGTTTTTTGGATGAGTGGAAGATGGTTGAGGCCAATGCGGTCACCCAGGAGGAGAAAGATCTAGTGGCGGCGGTGCAACGCCTTGCGCTCCTCGCCGAAGAAGAGAATCACATGTATATCAAGTTCGTCGGGGATTAACACACTGCGTCTTGGAGAGCGTAATGAGATTGGTTTCTTTTTCGGCATCGGATGGCGTGGTTCGGCCCGGTTTTCTGTTTGACGATACAGGCACGATTTTGGACCTGAGCCCCAATGGATTTGGGAGCGCTCTTGACGTGATCGCGAAGGGCCTCACGCAAACCACAGCGGCGAACAAGGTCCCGCTCGCAGACGTCAAGCTCCATGCGCCGCTGCCCAACCCGCCGCGCATCTTCGCCATCGGGCTCAATTACCGCGATCACGCCATCGAGTCGGGCATGGCGATCCCCACCACGCCGGTGGTCTTTTTCAAGCTGACCACTTCGGTGATTGGGCCGGGGGAAGCGATCGTTCTGCCCAAGAACTCCACCCAGCCCGACTACGAAGCCGAGTTCGCGTTCGTCATCGGCAAGGGCGGGTATCGCATTCCTGCGTCGGCGTGGCGCGATCATGTGTATGGCTACACTATCGTGAACGACGTCAGCGCGCGCGATTGGCAATTCGCCTCAACGCAGTGGTCCATGAGCAAGAGCTTTCCGACGTTCTGCCCTTTCGGACCGGCCATCGTCACTGCCGACGAGATTGCCGATCCGCACCAGTTGGCCATCAGCCTGAGCATCGACGGTGTTCAACTGCAGAATTCGAACACGCGCGAACTGGTCTTCAAGATACCGGACCTGATCGAGCATCTTTCGTCCATCACGCCGCTGCTGCCGGGGGATATTGTCTCTACCGGCACGCCGCCCGGCGTTGGGCTGGGCCGCAACCCTAAGCGCTGGCTGCGGCCGGGGGAAACGGTCACGGTGACGGTCGAGGGGCTGGGGTCGCTGACCAATCCGGTCGTGGCAGAGTGAATGGCCATTTGAAACTGATCGCTGAAAACTGACATCTGAAAACTGGATACTGTTATGGAACTCACCGGACTCTCCTTCCTCGGCAACCGGCGCGGCTCACGCGATGGTTCGACGTTTCAGGCATTCAATCCGCAGACCGGCGGAACGCTCCCGCCCGCCTACCACGCGGCGAGCCCACAAGAGGTGGAAACGGCTGTAATGCTGGCTCGCGAGGCCTTTGCGACATATTCGCAGGCTTCCGGGAAGATCAAGGCCGCCTTCCTGCGCCGGGCTGCGGATGGTCTTGACCAACACAAACAGGAAATCGCCGAGCGTGCGCATCTTGAGACCGCGCTGCCCATGCCGCGGCTCCTGGGAGAGGTCGCGCGAACGTCAAACCAGTTTCGGTTGTTTGCCGGGCTGGTGGAAGAAGGCTCGTGGGTACAGGCGCGTATCGATCCGGCGCTTCCGGATCGCCAACCGCTTCCGCGTCCCGATCTGCGGGCGATGCTGCGCGCGTTGGGACCGGTCGTGGTGTTTGGCTCCAGCAACTTCCCGCTGGCGTTTTCCGTGGGGGGCGGGGATACGGCCTCAGCCCTTGCGGCGGGGTGCCCCGTGATCGTGAAGGCGCACTCCGCGCATCCGGGAACCAGCGAAATGGTGGCGGAGATCATCACCGGTGCTGTGGCGGCAGAAGGGCTGCATCCCGGCGTCTTCAGTGTGCTTTTCGGCGGGGGCAGTGAGGTCGGCACGGCGCTGGTCAAGCACCCGCTGGTGTGCGCAATGGCGTTTACCGGCTCACTGCATGCCGGTCGCACGCTGATGGACGTGTGCGCGGCCCGCCCTGTCCCGATTCCCTGCTTTACGGAGATGTCAAGCGGGAACCCGGTGTTCGTGCTGCCGGGCGCGCTGCGCAAGGGAGCCAACCAACTCGCGCAAAATCTCTTTGGCTCATTCACGCTGGGTGCGGGGCAGTTCTGCACCAAACCGGGGCTCGTGCTTGTGCCCGAAGCGCCCGAGGCCAAGGCGTTTGTTGCGCAGTTGAAATCGCTGGTGGAAGAGTCGAAGCCGTTCACGCTGCTTACGGCCGGTATCGCGCGCGAATACGGCCGCGCCACGGAAGCTCGTGCGAAAGAAGCTCCCCTTGCGGCTGCGGCGGCGGTGCTGGAACCGAGCGAGGCTTTCCATGCGCAATCCAAGCTCTTCAGCGTGACCGTGGATGAACTCATCGCGCGGCCTGAGCTGGCGGATGAGATCTTCGGCCCCGACACACTGCTGGTGCAATGCGACAGCACACAGGATTATCTGCGAGCGGCCAGGGCGCTTGATGGCCATTTGACCGCAACGATCCTTGGAGATGAAGAGGACCTGGCAGCGAATCGAGAACTCATCCGGATCCTGGAGCAGAAGGCGGGACGGCTGATCTTCAACGGCTTTCCCACCGGGGTTGAGGTCACGCATGCGATGGTCCACGGCGGTCCGTATCCGGCCACGTCCGACTCGCGGTTCACTTCTGTTGGGAGCCTGGCGATTTACCGGTTCGCGCGGCCGGTGTGCTTTCAGGGATTTCCGCAGGCGATGCTGCCGCCGGAGTTGCAGGATGCGAATCCGCTGGGGATTCGGCGGCTTCGGGATGGAAAACCGGAGCACCAGTGAGCAAAGAGAACCGGGTTCCTATGCGGCGAAGATGGAAGTGGTTTGGCAAACTTATTTCCGATGAAGGCTACTCCATGGCCTACGGGCACAGATCTGTCAACTACACCGATTCGCGCGGTTCCTTTGAGTTCGCATTCGAAGATGGATTCGCATTTTTCTCCACCGCTTCAAATGAAAGGCTCGAGAGTCGCTTTAGATGCAACAGAGCTCGAGCAAGTGGTTTCACGAGTGATTGCCGGACTCAAGTCGGAAGGTCACTCCGTCCAGTTGTTTCGTTAGTGATTAGCGCGGCTGAGGCATCACCGTAAATGCGTCACGAAGGGTGCAACGATCCTGTTCCAGATCCTCAAGGCCATACGCGTGCTCCCACACATTGTAGGCCTTGAGAAATCCATCCAATTCGTAACGCGTCTCGAAGCCGAGAAGGCGTCTCGTCTGATGCGAATTGAGAGCCCCCGAACGATAGCCTTCGATGGCAACCGCTTCCAATGCCGCACGCGCAGGATCGGATCCCAGCGCAGCCAGGCTCGCTGCCAGATCATCCGGGATTTCCACGACCACTCGCATGCTTGAACGGTACCACAGATGTTCACCGTTATGAAGTTGTGGTAGCGCCCTACAGCACCTTCGCCAGCCACATCCCCGTGTGCGAATGCAGGTTCGATGCGATCTCTTCGGGTGTGCCTACGCCGACAATTTGGCCGCCGCCTTCGCCGCCCTCGGGACCCAAATCGATCACCCAATCCGCGGACTTGATTACGTCAAGATTGTGCTCGATTACGATCAGCGAGCCTCCGCCATCGATCAGCTTGCGAAACGCCGTCAGCAGTTTCGATACATCGTCGAAGTGCAGGCCCGTCGTCGGCTCGTCGAGAATGTAAAGCACCCGGCTGGCCTGCGATGGCTTGGCATTGGCGTTAGCGGAACGCACCTGGGCGAGATGCGCCGCCAGCTTGACGCGCTGCGCCTCCCCGCCCGAAAGCGTGGTGGCCGACTGCCCCAACCGCAAATACCCGAGCCCCACTTCATCCAGTACGGCGAGCTTTTCCAGCAATCGCGTCTGCCCGGCGAAGAAGCGCAGCGCCTCTTTCACCGTCATCTGCAGCACGTCGTGGATGCTCTTGCCCTTGTAATGCACTTCGAGGATGCGCTGCTGGTACCGCGTGCCGTTGCAGTCTTCGCAGGGCAACTCAACATCGGCGAGGAACTGCATTTCCACCGTGACGGTTCCATCGCCTTCGCACGTGTTGCAGCGACCGCCCGGCACATTGAACGAGAAGTGTCCCGGCGTGAGCGACAGCCGCTTCGCCTCGGGCTGCGAAGCAAACAAATCGCGGATCAGGTCGAAGCCCTTGATGTACGTAATCGGATTCGAACGCGGCGTGCGCCCGATCGGCGTCTGATCGACGAGCACCACGTCATTCAAGCGCTCCACTCCGGTCAGCGATTTGAACAAGCCCGAAGGATCGGCGCCGTCTGACTGCCCCAATGCGCGCGCGACAGCGCGATACAGCACCTGGTGCACGAGCGTCGATTTGCCCGATCCGGAAACGCCGGTGATCGCCACCAGCAGGCCGAGCGGAATCTCCACGTCGATGCCGCGCAGGTTGTTGGCCTCGGCTCCGCGCAGGACCAGCTTCTCGCGTCCCGGAGCGCGGCGCCTGGTCGGCACCGGAATCGAAATCTGCCCTGAGAGATAGCGTCCCGTGAGGGAATTCGGATTCGCCTCAATTTCCGCCAGCACGCCCTCAGCAAGCAGCTTACCGCCCAATTCGCCCGCGCCCGGCCCTAGGTCGAGCAGGTGATCGGCCGAGCGCAGGACCTCGGCATCGTGCTCCACCACCAGGATCGTGTTGCCCAGGTCGCGCAGTTCTTCCAGAATGCGAATCAACCGCGCCGTGTCGCGCGTGTGCAGTCCGATGGATGGCTCGTCAAGCACGTACAGCGCGCCCACCAGTTGCGATCCAAGCGAAGTTGCCAGTTGAATGCGCTGCGCCTCGCCGCCCGAGAGCGTCGAAGCCAGCCGGTCGAGCGTCAGATACTCGAGGCCTACCGCGTCCAGAAACTTGAGCCGCTGCCGGACCTCGTGGAGAATCGGCCCCGCAATCTCTTCGTGCATGGGAGACAGTTCCAGCGAATCGAAAAATTCCTTTGCTCGCGCAATCGTCAACGCCGACGCCTGGCAGATGTTGAACCCATTCAGCCGGACCGCACGCGCCTCGGCCCGCAGCCGCTGCCCGCGGCAGTCGGGGCACTCGGCATAACCGCGGTACTTGCTCAGCATCACGCGTACGTGCAGCTTGTATTTCTTGCGCTCCATCTGCGCGAAGAAACCGTACACGCCTTCGAAGCCGCTGCCCTTCCCCGCCGCGGCCGGACTTCCGCGCAGCACAATCTCGCGCGCGCTTTCGGGCAGTTCCCGCCAGGGCACATCCATCGCCATCCCCAGCGCGGGCGCCTGTTTCTTCAAGTCCGTAAACCAGCTTCGGTATTTCGGCCGGTTCCATGGATCGATGGCTCCGCCATTCAGCGTCAGGCTCTTGTCGGGAATTACCAGGTTCATGTCGAAATCAACCGTGTTGCCGAAGCCCTGGCAGCGGGGGCAAGCGCCAAACGGATTGTTGAAGCTGAACAGGCGCGGCTCCGGTTCGCGCCCGGGCCGGTGGCAATTCGAGCACTCAAACGCCGCGGAAAAGCGGTGGCGCTGTCTCTCGGCTGTGTCTTCACGCGGAACGATTTCGAAGATCACCTCGCCCGCCTCACGATAGGCGGTCTCCGCCGCATCCACAATGCGGGCGCGATTCTCTGCGCTCACCACGATGCGATCCACAAGCACAAATACCGGCAGCGTGAAGTCGAGATCGAGCAGCGACTCCGGCGTGGAAAACTCGAAGATGCGGTCGCGCTGGTACAACCGGTTGAAACCCGCGCCCCGCAAATCCGACAGCCGCGCCTTCAGCGCATCGGTCATCGGCGAATCCAGCACCGCCGCCGCCTTCGCGCCCGCCTTCCCTCGCCGAACCGGCTTCGCCGGCTCTGTCTCCTCCACCGCATGCCGGACTGGAAACAGCGCGTGCAGCCGGGTGCCCTCCCCGAGCGCCAACACTCGATCCGCTACCTCATCGATGGAGTCGCGACGCACCAGGCCGTCGCAGTAGATGCAATGCACCGTCCCACAGCGCGCGTACAAAAGACGCATGTAGTCGTAGATTTCCGTCGCCGTCGCCACCGTCGAGCGCGGATTCCGGGTAGTATTTTTCTGCTTGATGGCGATGGCCGGCGCCAGCCCGTCGATCTCATCCACATCGGGCTTTTCGATGCGCTCTAGAAACTGCCGCGCATAGGCCGAGAGCGACTCGACGTAGCGCCGCTGCCCTTCGGCATAGATGGTGTCGAAGGCCAGCGAACTCTTGCCCGATCCCGACACGCCGCTGATGACGGTCAGCCGGTCGTGGGGAATCTCGCAGGAGATATTTTTCAGATTATGAGTCCGCGCGCCGCGGATCACGATCGCATCGTTTGCAGAAGTCAACGAGAATGCACCGCATCCAGCCGTCCGGCCTATTCACGCGTCACGCAATCGCGCCGCAAGCGCGCTCGGATTGCGAAGAACGTGAATTGGGAAACGGCTCGAGGAATTCGATCGACTCCGCACTGTCCTCTTCCAGAGGCTTAGAACGCAATCGTCCGATTCTCATTATAAGCCGTCATGCAAGGGGGTTTTTGCAAACCCGCCGACACACGACCATCGAGCACACTCGCGGTGCGAAACAAAGTCTGGGGAAGAATCTGGATGCGCCGGGGCTCTTCAGGCTACGAGCGCGGGCCCGTACGAATACTGCGGCTGGGCGAGTTCCTCAACATCGCGGTTGAGAACCCCCGCCAGGTTCATCAACACTTCCGAAGCGCACGCCGGGCATTGCCGAGCGCAATTGCCGATGCTGTTGCAGTCCTGGCAAAGATACGCGGATGTCAGCGGGATGTGTTGAAGCAGAGGCGTAGGCATACGTTCACCTGGTCTTCTTGAGATTAGCGAAAGCATGGGAATCACCTGTGGGTGGGGGGAGCCGAACACTGCGCCCGGCGTCACCTACTAATTCAGATGCAAACTTCAGGCGAAAAGTTGTTTTTTGTTCGTTCTGTTGTGCCCGTCCGAACATTTCTTTGGACTCCCTCAGCTTAACCGTTTCATGGTGAACGTACGCCAAAAAACGTTTCGCCCTGCGTTTAATATCTTGTAACCCGCAAGGCAAACTTCAAACCTTGCTGGAAATCAATTATCGGTTGGGCTCTGATTACTATTGGGTTTTGGACGCACCGTGTTCGTCGATCACAGAGGGGGTTTCGTTTTCGGGTCTCTTGGCGGGAACATCATTGATTTCATTGGGCATGAATCACACTCGAGCCAGAAACGACGGGCCGTCCATCGGGCCAAGATGAACACGGGATGGCTACCGATGGTCAACCTCTGACGCAGGGAGCAACCGGTTCGCCGCAGCCACCCGCGCGTACCATAGCCCGGAATCCTTGATGGTCCGCTTCTGATCCCGATAATCCACGTAAATAAGGCCGTATCGCTCCGTGTGACCGTTGGCTCACTCGAAGTTGTCAATCAGGCTCCAAGCATGGAACGAACGGACGCGAGCACCATGGGTAATGGCACGAGCAAGTTCCGCCAGTTCCTGGCGGAACCATTCGATGCGCCGTGCATCGGGCACCCGGCCGTTTTCTTTATCGTAGGGAGCGTCGAGATAACCGCAGCCGCTTTCGGTGATTTCGATGATGGGGTGATCGTACTCCTGCGAAATCTTTGTCACCAGGTCGTAGATGCCGCGCGGCCACACTTCCAGCCCGGATTCGGTGAGCGGGCCCTCGGTTGGCATCTCGGCGCGGAAGCGGGTGTAGGGATCACGTCCGGTCGCCGGATCGGCCTCAATCTCGGTGCCGCTGAAACCTCCGCCACTGAAAGCCTGCGCGTGACTCGCGTCGGAAACTATCCGGCGGGTGTAGTAATGGAAACCCACCCAATCCAGCGGCGCAAGCAGCAGCTTTTCGTCCCCCGCCTTGAAACCCATCTGCTCCAGCGGCGGCTCGCCAACAAACGCCTTGGGATAGCGACCCTTCATGGCGGCTTCAAGGAAGAACACGTTGTTCATGGCGTGGTAGCGCTCGGCCGCGGCGCGATCGGCTTCGTTGTCGGTCTTGGGGTACGCAGGGCACATTCCATACGCGCTTCCCACGGTTGCCTTCGACGATGCCGCCTTGATGGAACGAAGCGCCTCCGCCTGCGCCAGGGCCAGGGTGTGGGCTGCTTTCAGAAAATCCCCGAAGTTGGCGCGGCAGGGAGGAAACGCTCCCACCCCGTACCCCATGTATGCCACCGACCATGGCATGTTGAAGGGAGCCCAGATGGTGATGCGGTCCCCGAAATGTTTGGTCAGGATCGCGGCGTAATCCGCGTAGTAACCGGCCAGGTCGCGATTGGGCCAACCGCCCTTGTCCTGCAAGGCCTGGGGAAGGTCCCAGTGGTAGATGGTGCAAAATGGACGCAGGCCATTCTCCAGCATGACATCGAGGAACCGGCTGTAATGATCGATGCCCTTCATGTTGGGAGCGCCCCTTCCCGAAGGCTGAATGCGCGGCCAGGAGATCGAAAATCGATAGCTCTTCTGGTTCAGGCGTTTGGCCAGGGCCAGGTCCTGCGGGTAAAGATGGTACTGATTGCAGGCCACATCGCCGCTTGTGCCGCCCTTCACCTTGCCGGGTGTATGGGTAAAGCGGTCCCAGATGGATTCTCCTTTGCCGTCTTCATTCCACGCGCCCTCTACCTGGTACGCAGCGGTGGCTGTGCCCCACTGGAATCCTTCAGGAAAACGGGCGCTTTCGATCTCGGCCTGCGGCACCGCTCCGGGAACGGGCGTCGGGTTGCGGGCAGGGGCCTGACTCCATCCGCCACCGGTGAGGATCGCGCCTCCCGCTGCGGCTACGCTGCTGCCTAGGAATGTCCGACGATTCATGGTCATCGCCCTCCTGCCACGGGGCACAGTAGCATCGCAGAGGAGGTGTGGTCAAACGTTTGAGGAGCCACAGGGCGATCGGCTCAACCCTTAAATGGCGGGGGTGACTACGGTTCGTAATGCGCGGAAACAGCGGGTCCAGGCGCCGATCTCTGCCCCTGATCTCTAATCCCGGACGCCGGTCTTCTTCACCGCGTCATGATCACTTCGGAGAGCGCGTCCTTGGCCAGGAACTGCCGATGTCCCGACCAGCCGGAAAACAGGCGCTCGATGCTGCGGTTGGTGAAAGCGCGCTGAATCGGAAACGCCTCCGTCTGCTGCATCTCCACCTGATCGCCGGGCGTCAGATGGAACCGGTAGAAGGCTGTTCCCTCACCCTGCGTCTTCATGTGAAAAAACGAGAGGACCGCCCCGCCCGGAATCATGGACGCGTGCAGGTGCTCCACCACCGGCACGACGAAGGGCTCGGGTAGATAATCGAGCGCCGTCCACAACAGGACGATGTCGAACATGCGCCCGCCGAAGTTGAACGTGTTGTCAATGAAGCCCTGGACGTTCCAGATGGGGTTGCCTTCCTCATCCGTTCCGGCCTGCCAGTCACCTTTCACAGCCTCATGCACCAGGTCGGCCATAAACACGCTGTGGCCCAGGTTGGTGAGGTAATTGATGTTGCTGGGCGAGGTATAGCCGATGTCGATCACGCGCAGGCCGGGTTCAGCCTGGAGGCGCTTGCGCAGGGTGGACCAGCCGCCCGAATAACGCGGCACCCGGGGTCCGATCAGACCCGACGGCTGGGGTGGTGCTTTGCTGCCCTGCTTCTTATCGAACCAAAGCTTAATCAATCCTCAAATTCCCCTGCGGCCTGGCCAATCGTTCTTCGCCGGGCCGGATCACACGTCAAGACGCGCCGCCACCATTGGTTGGCGTATTGGCGCCGTCCGGCTTCTTGGCCGCTCCCTGCGTCAGGTCTACCTTGCCGCGAAACACGGCGTTATCTTCAATGGCCAGCCGAAGCGCCCGTACGTCGCCTTCGACCGCGCTTCCCGCCCGCAGCTCCACCCGGCCGGTGGCCACGATGTTGCCCTTGAGCCGGCCCTGGATGAGAACGTCCCGCGCAGAGAGATCGGCGAGTACATCGGCATTGGGGCCAATGGTCAGACGGTTTTCCGCGAGGGAGATCGCTCCCTCCACATGTCCGTCGATGATAAGGTCTTCACTGCCTTTGACTTCGCCGCGGATGACCACGGTCTTGCCCAGACGCGCAGGCGTCAACTCTACTGCCATATTATTCATTCCTTCCCATCCATTGAATCTAGGATCTTCATCACAAGTGTAGCTGTTTGCTCGCTTGTGGAAGGGACTTTTTCGCGGAATTGTCCCATCCCACGGACGTGGTACGACGAATGGCTCACCGCTAACCCTTTGCGAACTATACTGAATTCAGCGATCCAGCTTCAATGCCGCCAGGCGGGAATGCCCGCAAGTTGCAACCGGCACCGGCCTGCGGCGTCTAATAAGCGGAGAACCCCAGGGAGCCGGCGCGTTTTCAGCATTGATTTCAATGGCCGGCCCACAAGTGGGTGAACGAGGCGAGGGCCAAAGCAACGAATCTGGAAGACGCCCGGGCCCGCAACGGCGAATGATCTTGAAAGCGACAATTCACAAGTCAAACGCAGTTCCTCGCGCGGCGATTCTTCTGTTCCTAATGTTCCCCGGGTCTGTGTTTGCCCAAATTCCGAGCGAATCGACGCAGCCGGATGACGCCCTGGTGACGCGCGCGCTGACCAATGAGTTGACCGCCGCCCAGGACACCGGGCACCCCATGCAATACAGGTTGCGCAAGTCCTCGCCGCACCTGATCTCGACCAAGGAAATTCTGGAAACCAAAGATGGCGCGGTCGCGCGGCTGCTGTCGATCAACGACGCCGCTCCGAGTCTTGCCGACAGGCAGAAAGACGAAGCGCGTCTGGATGAGTTGCTGGCCGATCCCAGCCGCCAGCGCAAACGCAAGCAGACCGAGCAGGACGATACGGGGCGCGCCTTGAAGGTGCTGCGCGTGCTTCCCAAGGCATTCCTCTATCACTACGCGGGGTCGGAAACCAACGGCTCGCAGACTCTGAAGCGATACACGTTCACGCCCAATCCGACATTCACTTCAACCGACCTGGAGTTGCTGATTCTGGGCGCCATGTCGGGCACCCTGACGATCGATGCCGCGCACCAACGCGTGGTGCGCCTGGAAGGCCATCTCGAAAAGGACGTCGCCATCGGATGGGGCATCCTGGGCCGCCTGAACAAGGGCGGATGGCTGGTGATCCAGCAGGCCGAGGTGGGCGCGGGACAATGGCGCATAGTCCATTTTCAGATGCTCATGAGCGGTCGCGTCCTTTTCACGACGCGCAGCTTCGATACCACGGAAGAAGAATCGGAGTACGCGCCTGTCCCGGTGGGACTGAGCTATCAGCAGGCCATCCAAATGCTGCGCTCCGGCCAGGGCAGCCCAACCATGGCGGGGAAATAATTCTCGAAATTTGTGAGGATGCTCCGAGCGGCCGCCGCCTTGACAGCGGGCGGAGGAGGAAACTAGTGTGATCTTTCTCGGCAAACGTTTTCTGCAGTGCCGCGCTGGTGGGAAAAGCAGGTCCTTCGTCGCAAAACTCCTAGGATGACAACCGTTTTTTGATAACAAGCTTTTTTGATGACAAGCTTTGCGTTTGCAGATTTTCAGGAATGAGCCATGGCGATTGTTGCAGGAGTTGATTTTGGAACATTGAGCGTCCGCGTGTC